>Ga0214472_10008552_pt1 | contig 10690 bp, 9 predicted proteins | sample RVTome_6_FD_207662 | JGI IMG/M metagenome (GOLD analysis project Ga0214472, IMG submission 207662) | Soil microbial communities from uranium-contaminated site in the Upper Colorado River Basin, Wyoming, United States - RVT140D175 | ecosystem: Environmental > Terrestrial > Soil > Contaminated >...
GAATACCCCGATCTAGAATCGCGGTTTATTATCCCCTTTGATTATAAGGGAAAGGGTTTTTTTAAATCTATTAAACCCATGCAATCTAAAAAAGAAATTTCTGATTTGTATAAAATTGTAGCAAAACAAAAACCTCATGGAGTATTAGAAATCGGAACTTGTCATGGGGGAACCCTATATTTGTGGGCCCAGGCTGCAGCCATTGATGCAGTTATTATAAGTATTGATTTGCCATATGGGGAATTTGGCGGTGGGTATTATCCTTGTCGGATTCCATTTTATCAATCCTTTGCTTTACCCAAACAGAAAATTCACCTTTTACAAACGGATACCCATGAGACAAAGCTACCTAAAGATCTTTCTAACCTGCTAAATGGGGAAATGCTCGATTTCCTTTTTATAGACGGGGATCATAGTTATCAAGGGGTTAAACAAGATTTTGACCTTTATTCAGGTTTAGTGAAACCGGGGGGGTTAATTGCGATGCATGATATTCTTCCCCGCGAGGATGTACCCAGTATAGAAGTCTATCGTTTTTGGAGAGAAATTAATACTCGATTTCAGACAACAGAATTGATAAGTAATGAACCCGGTGACCGAAAAATTGGAATCGGCCTAATTGAATGGTAAAATGAACATTTTTGTATTGACTGCGGGAGATCGAAGAACCGCGAGCAGTTATTATAGGATTTTTCAATATGAGGAATTGTTTAAAAAAGAGAAAATAGGACTTCAATGGAGTATCGCAAAAGAATTTATAGACTTTCAAAAACTGAAATACTTTGATTGTGTAATCCTCCAAAAAACAATTTTATCAAAATATAAAATTAAAAAAATAGCCGCCCATTCTAAAAATTTTCTTTATGATTGCGATGACCGCATTTGGTTAAGCCACACCGGTTCACACCATCTTTTTACCCGTTTAAGGTTAAGGACACGGTTAAGGCTTATTTCCTCTTTAACCCGAACCTGTATGGTGCCAAATAGTGTTATATCCAAAGATTTAGAAGTGTTTCGAGCGAAGACCACCATTATCCCTATGGCCTTGGATGGAACTTTATGGTCTCCCCCAGCAGTCCAAAATAAGGCACTTAGGGTTGGTTGGGCTGGTGCTCCCCATAATCTGGTTTATTTAGATTCCTTATTGCCTGTAATCAGGCGAATACAAAAGAAATATCCGGGTCTTGAATGGGTAATTTATTCAGGCAAAGATCCGAATTTTAGCAATATCCATTATAATTTTATTCCTTTTCAAGCGGGCTACGAACATAATATAATTAAGGATTTTGATATTGGTCTTTTACCATTAATTCCAAATGATTTTTCTGAGGGAAAATCACCTATTAAAGCTTTGCAATATTTAGCAACTGAAACTGCAATTGTGGCAACACCAACAACGGTTATCCGAGAAATCCTCCAAGAGAAAGCAAGCTGTTTATTTGCGGAAAGTCCAGACCAATGGGAACAAGCGCTTGAACGACTAATCATTGATACCCGTTTTAGGAAAACCTTAGCCAAAAATGGTCGGGAGAGATTCGAGGAACGTTTTTCTCTTGAACAGGTCTTTCAGCTAGTAAAAAATACAATTATAAATTAAATTGTAAAATTCATTTAAGACACAGACTGAATATAAAAAAAGTTTTCAAATTCATAATTCGAAATAAGAAGATAAAATTTAAATTGTGAATAACCAGGAATTTTTCTTCTGGGTAAAGAGGTATATAACACTTATGTTAACCTCATTCCATTAAATTTGAGTCCAGATTTAGCTTTTCTTGATCTTTCCATTAATCTAAATCCTTATCTTCTTTTAAAATTAAAAAACGACCAACTTCAAAGGAGTAATGAAATAGAGACGCCTTTAGCAATTTTGCATACGGAGTCTTCCCAAGGGTGGGGGGGCCAGGAAATGAGAATCCTACAGGATTCTCAACAGCTGGAAAGGCTTGGTTTTCAGGTTGTCATTTTGTGCCAACCGGACTCGGAATTGTTTGAACGTACCCACCAAAAAGGGATAAAAGTTGAAACCGTTTCCATGGGCAAAATGGACTTAATGAAGGCTTTTAGGAAGTGCCAACAGGTGATTGAAGGGTATAAAATAGATTTAGTCAATTCCCATAGTTCCAGAGATAGTTGGATTGCCTCGGTATCCGCAAGGAACTCCAATTATAAGCCCATTATTTGCCGAACTCGGCATCTTTCCATTCCAATTCAACCCAACCCGATCAGTCGGATTTTATTTAAATATTTAACGGATGGGATTATAACCACAGGGGAAGTCATTCGAAAAGAGTTAATAAAAAAACATAGAATTCCAAAACATAAAATAGTTTCTATTCCAACGGGTATTGATCCCACGATATACGATCCGGAAAGGTTTCCCGAGATTAATAAGGGGATTTATGGGGTAAAACGAGATTCCTTTTTGGTGGGCATGGTCTCCGTTTTAAGAAGCTGGAAGGGGCATTTGGATTTGGTGATCGCTGCACGGGAGGTGGTCAAAAAATTCCCCTCGGTTTCCTTCCTCATTGTTGGAGATGGACCCGCCCTCTTTCAGACCGAAGATAAGGTGAAGGAGTTGGATTTGGAAAACTGCGTTCACTTTCTGGGGTTTCGGGAAGATATTCCTCGTATTCTATCTTCTTTGGACCTTTTTGTTCAGCCCTCTTACGCAAATGAAGGGGTGCCTCAAGCCGTACTTCAGGCTTTGGCCATGAAAAAACCTGTAGTGGCTTGCCGGGTTGGAGGAATTCCGGAGGTGATTCAAGATGGTTTAAATGGAATTTTGGTCCCCCCTCGAAATCCTATTCGCTTAGCGGAAGCCATCATTCGGCTTGTTGAAGATCACCCAACCCGAAAATCTATGGGGGAGAGGGGAAGGATTGATGTCCAAAAAAGCTGGACCATAGAGCGAATGATGGAGAAAACACTAGGGTTTTATAAGGAACTGCTAAGGAGCCGGAATATCCATTATAAAGGGAAAAATAATTGAAAGTTGTTTATTCCTGTATGACCTCAATTGGGGCTTCGGGTTTAGGGGTCGATAGTTTTGAATTGGTGAGGGGGCTTTATGAAAAAGGCCTTCTTAAAAAAGGGGTTTTCTATGGAAACCGCCAAAAAGAGATTCCCAGATCCTATCTTCGAATTATTCAAATACACCCCATGAAAATTTTTGCTTCAACTCCCGCGAGATTTTATTACCCCCTAAAGCGAATCTATCTGGATTGGATTACTGCTCATATTGTTCGTGAAGGGTGTGAAATATTTCACGGCTGGTCAACCGAGTCCATTTGTTCTTTAAAGGCTGCTCGTGAGGTAGGGGCCATTGGTTTTATTGAGCGGGCATCTCCCCATCCACTGGAACACCGCCAGTTATTGGAGGATGAGTTTATAATTCAAGGAATCGCACCACCCAAAAAAAAATTAAACTCTTTCTTTTCTCGAGTTGAGGCGAGCCGAAGGGATTTAACCGTTGGTCTGGAAGAAATTGAAATTTCAAACTACATCATACTTGAATCCGATTTTACACGCGAAAGTTTCTTAAAAAAAGGGGTTTCTCCAGAGAAGTTAAAGGTTGTTCCAAGAGGAGTAGATATTCAAAAATTTAAGCCTTCAATTGGAAAGAAAAACAAATTTCGTGTCCTCTTTATGGGCCAACTATGTTTCCGGAAGGGGGTACATTACTTACTTGAAGCTTGGTCACGTTTGAAGCTAAAAAACGCAGAATTGGTGTTAGCAGGGGGAATACATGATGAGTTAAAGGAGATTTTTAATAGGTATAAAGGTGATGAAACTATTCAGCATTTGGGTTTTGTTAATGACCCTGAGACCCTTTATAGAGAGTCCTCATTGTTTGTTTTTCCCTCCATTGTGGAAGGAAGTGCGAAAGTAACCTATGAAGCGATGGCCTCTGGTCTTCCGGTTGTTGTTTCCCCGAATGCTGGATCTGTGGCCAGGGAGGGTTTGGATGGGTTTATCGTTCCAATTCGGGATGTGAATGTTTTAATGGAAAAAATTGAAATTTTTTATGAAAATCATAGCTTAAGAGAGGAAATGGGGATTAACGCCAGGAAATGGATGGAACAACATACTTGGGATCGTCACCGGGAGAAGATGATTAGGGTTTATGAAGAAGCTTTTCAAAAGAAAAATAATGGAAGTAAATGAAAATTGCATTTGTTAGAAAAAGTTATAACCCCTTTGGAGGGGCAGAGCTTTTTTTGGATCAACTTGTCGGAAACCTTATCAATAAAGGGCACGAGATTCATTTATTTGCAAACCGATGGAAAAGGCCAAAAGAAGGTAAAAACCAAATCTTTTTCCACCAGGTTCCGGTGATAAAGGGATTTTCTTTCCTTCAAGCATTAAGTTTTGCGTTTTTTTCCCAAAGGTGTTTAAAAAAAGATGAATTTGATATTATACATAGCTTCGAACGCATTCCTTATTTGGATCTTTACCGGGCAGGGGATGGATGCCACCGGGCATGGCTCGAGCATCGCAAAAAAATACAAACTTCTTGGGCGGAGGTGAGAACTTATTTTAACCCCCTCCATTGGAGTATTTTACAATTGGAGAGGAAGATCTTTGAGGGAAGCCGGACAAAATTGATCTTGTGCAATTCCTACCTTGTTAAAGAGGAAATTCAGCAATTTTATAAAGTTCCGGAATCCAAATTGAGGGTATTGCATAATGGGGTGGATTTAGAAAGGTTTCAACCAAACCTCCGAGAGAGATTTGGACCCTATATGAGAAAAGATTATGGAATTGGTAAAGAAGACTTGGTTATTCTTTTTGTTGGGTCAGGTTTTGAACGGAAAGGCCTTTCCGTTTTAATTCAGTCTCTTCCGCTGGTTCGGAAAAAGCTGGCCAAAAAAATTAACGTTATTGTGATTGGCAAGGGAAAAATTAGAAAATATCAATCACTGGCGGCAAAATTAGGGTGTGGAGAAAATGTTATGTTTTTGGGTCCCGCTGGGGACCCTTTGCCCTGGTTTGGGGTGGGGGACATTTTTGTTCTTCCGACCTTCTATGATCCGTTTAGCAATGCCACTCTTGAAGCCCTTGCTTCAGGAATTCCTGTGATTACCACTAGTGTCAACGGTGCTTCGGAAATCATGAAAGGAAAAGGGGGAGGTGAAATCCTTGAATCCCCTTCTGATTACAAAGGGTTGGCTTCGGCCGTTTTTAGGTTGTCTCGGGAGGAAGAAAGACAAAAAGAAGGAATGAAAGCCCGGGATCTGGCTTTAAATTATTCTATGGACCGATATGTGAAGGAGACTCTTTCCATATTTAATGAGATTAAAAAATAAGAGGTTAATTCGCTTAATGGAAAATCAAACAACAAGGCCTCAAACAGTCTTTTCGGTAATGGACAGGGAAAGACTTTGGAAATGGCACGAAAACCTGGGAAAAGGGTGTCTAATTGGCCTTATAGGCTTTTTGCCCTTTGCCCACATCAACTTTATTATTTCACCTTTAATTGGGGGTCTAGTCCTATGCGTTCTTATTAGGTGGTGGTTGGATGGAAAAATCTCTTTTCCAAAAAATCCAATTAATAAACCCCTTCTTTTTTTTTCGGCCTGGGTGATTTTTACTTTGCCTACGGCTACCTTTTTCACTAATAGCCTCTTTGAAGTAAAAAATGAGCTTTTTACCCAACTCCTAATTTTTTATTCAGTATTATTTTTTATAAAAGATACGAGAGATATTAAACAACTACTCCCTTTTTTATTCTTTGCTCTTCTAGTATTATGTTTATTTGGCGTTTTCGAATTTTGGCAAAGGGATGGGAATATTTTAAAAAGATCAGTGCGAATTGGTTCTCTTACCTCAGATTATATTTATTTTAGCACCTACCTCATTCTGGCCACACCTATGGTTTTTTTGGGGATCCTTGTGGGGAAAAAAGGTCCCTTGAGATGGGGTATGGTTTTTCTTTTAATTATCTCGTTAATTTGCATGTTTTTAACCTATACGCGCATTGCTTGGGCCGGACTTTTTGCACAATTTCTCTTATATGGGTATTTGAGAAACAAAAAATTTTTATATTTGGTAATAATTGGAATTATGTTGTTTGGGTTTTTCGCTGTGTTTAGTAAATCTGGGGAAAATTTATTTAAAACTTTTATTCAAGTTACTCCGAATGACCCGAAAAAGATTGGGGGAGTTGATAGAAGGGTAAAAGCGTGGAAATTTGCTGTGGAGGAAATTAAAAAGCACCCTATTACTGGAATCGGATATGGACGGGATACAGTCTATTTTGCATTTGACGGAAATGAAGTGATAGATGATGAGTGGTGGCACACCTTTAACACATTTATTAATACCATGCTGGAAATTGGGGTTCCAGGCTTGTTACTTTTTCTATGGCTATTAATTTCGTTGTGGATTTTACTTTGGAAAGAAGCAAAAAGTAGTGACCATTTTGATTCTCTATTTGCCACAGTGTTACTAATGGTTTTTGTGGGTTTTTTTGTAAGAAATCAATTTGATCATCTCTATGTGGATTTTCCAGCACAACTTTTTTGGCTGCTCATGGGGTTGGGTGTGAAAATAAAAATGCTTCAAAAACCTCTTCTATAATTACCCATTAATGTTTTTGTGAAGTCAGAGTTAAATCTCAGAATTGTGTTGGACCCATGTCGAATTTTGGAATAAGTGGTTTCACTTTTTGCCGGAATGCTGTTTCGTTGGGTTATCCGGTAAATGAGTCAATCTCTTCCATTTTGCCAATTGTTGATGAATTTGTTGTGAACGTTGGGAAATCAACAGATTCCACTTTAGAAGAAATTCAAAAAATTGGTAATCCGAAGATTAAAATAGTAGAATCGGTTTGGGACGAGAATCAGAAGAAAGACGCCCGCGTGCTTCAACAACAGGCTAATATTGCTCTATCTCATTGCAAATATCCCTGGGCTTTTCACCTTCAAGTGGATGAAGTGGTTCATGAAAAGGATTTGCGAGGATTAATAGCCCTTATGAATGAGAACCTTAACAAAAAGAATGTTTTGGGTCTTATGTTTCGTTTTCTTCATTTTTACCTTGATTTTTTTACTGTTAATCCATGGGGTTTTCGTCGAGAGGTTCGGATTGTTCGAAATAATGGAGAAATTCGCTCGGCTGGAGACAGCTGTGGGTTTGCCCGAAAATTGGATGGGCTTTATTTAAGCAAGAATCTTTTGGGAAAAGAGGTTTTATGGACTGGGGCAAGGATTTTCCATTATTCATCGGTTATGAACCCGGATGCCCTATTCAAAAAAGCTTGTTCCATGGTTAGTATTCGAAAAGGGGATCTTTCCAAAAAATCCCAGGAAACCCAAGCTCATGAGATTATTAAAAAACTTGAAGAAAAATATGAAATTATGAAAGAATATAAAGGAACTCACCCACACGTCATGGATTCACGGATTCGAAACGCCCAACGATTTAAACTTTGCAAAAATAGGTGGCTCAATTGGCGTTTTTTTAAACATGTTTTTACCTATGGTTTTAAGGGGTAGATTTTAATATTTCACGAAGGAATTAATTATTAAATTCAGGGGATTATTTGTTACCCCTCCTTTTTCACCCGATCTCCTTTCTTTCTTCTTCCCCAACAAAAAAGGTTGAATTCCTCTGAGTTGTTTGATATTAATGTAGGGTTATTTTGATGGAAAATTAATGGGATAGACTCATGCAAAGGAAAGGTTTATGCGCTTGTTAGTTACCGGTGGGGCAGGTTTTATTGGAAGCCATTTTATTGGGCATATTTTGGACAAATATCCAAAATATCATGTTATTAACTTGGATAAACTGACCTATGCTGGGAATTTAGAAAATTTAAAAGCGGTGGAGAAAAATCCAAGGTATCGATTTGTGAAGGGGGATATTTGTGATTCTGAGGTAGTTGAGGCCCTAGCAAAGAACGTGGATGTGATTTTGAATTTTGCCGCAGAAACCCACGTAGATCGGTCATTAATGAATCCTGGTGAATTTATCCAAACAGATGTTTTTGGAACCCATGTCCTCCTTGAAGCCTCTAAGAGGCATCAACACCAACGCTATATTCAAATTTCGACCGACGAGGTATACGGCAGCATTGATAAAGGGGCCTTTAAAGAATCAGATCCATTATCTCCAAGTAGTCCTTATGCTGCTTCCAAGGCAGGGGGGGACCATATGGTTTTTTCTTATTGGATAACCTATAAGCTTCCAGTGGTCATTTCCAGGTGTTCCAATAATTTTGGTCCCAATCAGTACCCTGAAAAGTTGATACCTCTCTTTATCACGAATGCCCTTGAGGATAAACCCTTGCCTCTCTATGGTGATGGTTTAAACGTAAGGGATTGGATTTTTGTTAAAGATCATTGTGAAGCGGTGGACCTCATCCTTCATAAAGGGAAACCGGGTGAAATTTATAATATTGCAGGCGAAAATGAGAGAACCAATAAAGAGATCACTAAATTAATTTTAGAGAATTTAAAGAAACCTTCATCACTTATTCAAAATGTAACCGATCGACTGGGGCATGACCGTCGTTATGCCATAAATAGTGAGAAAATTTCTAGGCTCGGTTTTAAACCTCGATATAATTTTGAGGATGGCCTTTTGGAAACTGTAAAATGGTATTGTGAGAATAAAGATTGGTGGAAGCCAATAAAGTCTGGGGAATTTCGAACTTATTATGAAAAACAGTATTTGGAACGGCGGACGAAAAACTGATGAAAATTTTAATTACAGGAGCAGAAGGCCAACTGGGGCATGAGCTTTGTAGAGTTTTTAAAGGAAATGATTTAATTCCCTTGAGCCATAAAGAGGGAGACATTACCCAAACAGAAATTATTCAAAAAATCGAAAAAGCAAGGCCCGATCTAGTTATCCACGGAGCGGCTTATACAGATGTCGATGGTTGTGAAAATGATCCCGATTATGCGTATTTGGTAAATGCTCTAGGAACTCGCAATGTAGTTTTAGGGGCTCAACGGGTGGGTGCGGAATTGGTCTATATTTCTTCCGATTATGTTTTTGATGGAAAAAAGGGTATGCCCTATTTGGAATTTGATGAAACTGGTCCAATCAATGTTTACGGAAGGTCTAAATTAGCGGGTGAATGGTATGTTCAACATCTTTCAAAACAATTTTTTATTGTTCGTTCTTCTTGGTTGTATGGGGTGGAGGGAAAAAATTTTGTTAAAACCATTTTGAAGCTTGCTAAAGAAAAGGACATCCTTCAAATTGTTAATGATCAAATCGGTTGTCCCACCTTTGTAAAAGATGTGGCAAAAGCAATTTTTTCTTTAATGCAAACCCGAATGTATGGAATTTATCATGCTGCAGCGGGTGGAAATTGTTCTTGGTTTGATTTTGCTTGTAAGATTTTAAAAATTTGGGGAATAAATATAAAGGTTGAACCCATTTCCAGTAAAAAGTTAAAACGCTTCGCCCAAAGGCCATCATATTCGGTTTTGAAAAACTTTTGTTTGTCCAATCTTGGAATAAAAATGAAAACTTGGGAAATTGGTTTATTGGATTTTTATGAAAGCCAAAAAAAAACAAAAAGTAAATAATTTCCTTTTTAATGAAATTCCTTTTGATATAACCTTTTGGTTCAAATTTAATTTTTAAAATTTAAAACACTTAATTTACAAAATGGAAAAAGAAGTTGAGGTAATAGATTATTTAAGGGCAATCTGGCGCCGCCGTTTTTTGATCCTTTTCGGAACCGTTTTTTTGGTTGGGCTTGTTGCCATATTTAATTTTTTTTCTTCCCCGATATATGAAGCATCAACTCAAGTAAAGATTGGGCGTGTCTGGGATAAAGAAATTGAAAACCCTTATTTAACAACCGAAATTGTTGCAAGTGATTCTTTTTTATTTAAGGTCATTGAAAGTCTTAATCTTCCTTTAACCCCTTTAAGTTTGAAAGAGGGAAAATTTTTGGAGGTTAAATTGTTTGAAGGTGGAATTTCTCCGGAAAGACTTCCTCAACTTCTCCTAATCAAGGCCCGTTTTTCCAACCCCCAGAAAGCAGTTGATTTTGCAAATGCGGTTTCCCTGCTTTTAGTCGAAATGCATCAAACAAGGTTTGAGGAGAAATTAAATGAGTATAAAAATTATGAAAATCAGTTAGCCCGTGATGTTGGAAGGATTGAAACCCAAATTAGTAACCTGGAAAAAATGATAAAAATGGAACAACTAAAACCTTCCGTTAGTGCTCCATCGATAATACTTTTAGAGGCCCAGCTTGAACAAAAAACCGCACAATCTCTGGAATTTAAAAGGGAGCTGAATGAAACGAGGGTAAACAATAATTCGTCCATAATTACTGAAAAAACAAGGGTCGTTGCCCCCCCTGTTCTTCCAAAAGATCCAGTTAATACCCCCCTAAGTGTGAAAATGATTTTTTCGGGACTTTTTGGAATTCTTAGTTTTATTTTGCTCTCACTTTTTTTGGAATACCTAATTCGGATAAAAAAAAGGGAACAAGCAGAATTTCAAAATGGAAAAAAATAAAAAATCCATGAATCAATTTTCTAATTTAAGGATCCTTTATCAAAAAGGTATTCAATAAATAAAAAAGGTTAAATAGAGCCTGTCCGACAAACCCCTATTTTTCACTTTGCGGTCATGCTGCTTTTCTGTAAAATAGAGCTTCATAATCAACCGATGGAGGGCTGTTATGGGCTATCATTTTCGGCCGTATGCACAAGAG
>Ga0214472_10008553_pt1 | contig 10690 bp, 16 predicted proteins | sample RVTome_6_FD_207662 | JGI IMG/M metagenome (GOLD analysis project Ga0214472, IMG submission 207662) | Soil microbial communities from uranium-contaminated site in the Upper Colorado River Basin, Wyoming, United States - RVT140D175 | ecosystem: Environmental > Terrestrial > Soil > Contaminated >...
GCGGCCCCATTTGTCGCCATCGGACGCGACTGTAAAGGCCCTGTGGAAGCCCCTTCCACAGGGCGGATATCGCCCTGAGCAGGCATAAGGGAACATATGTTTGCTCAGGCGTCGGACGCCGTCCCCCGCGCCGGCTTCGTCCTGTGCACGCTTTGCCCGCACGAAGCGGGAAGTTCGTGCGCCCCTGTGGATCGGTGTGGAGACCGCTGTGGAGAGTTACGAAGTTTCGGCTTCGGCCTCTACCGGCTCGCCCTCTGCCTCTTCGACGGGCGGGGCATGCCCCGCCCCTACAGGTTCCGCGTCCTCGGGCGGTTGCTCCTCTTCTTCCGGCAGCTCGCCGCCGATCGGTACGACGAGGGTCTTGACCTCGATCCGGACGTCGGTGAAGAGCTCGATGGGCACCTCGTAGCGACCCACCCGCTTGATCGGCTCGGGCAGGTCGATCTTGCGTCGGTCGACGCGCACCTTGCGCACGCGCCAGAGCTCGTCGGCGATGTCCGTCGGTGTGACGGAGCCGAAGAGCGTCCCCTGCGGGCCGGCATTCACCTCGAAGCGCAGCACCGTCTTCGCGAGCATCTCCGACAGCTGCTGGGCCTGCTCGAAGCTCTGCGCCTCGTGGCGGGCACGCTGCTCTTCGCGCTTCCGCAGCTCGGCCACGCGCGCCGGCGTCGCCGCCTCGGCGAGCTTCCGGGGCGCCAGGTAGTTCCGCATGTATCCGCGCGCCACGGAAACGACCTCGCCGCGGAGGCCCACCTTCTCGACGTCCTGGAGGAGGATTACCTCCACGGCTTAGCCCGAGACGTACGGCAAGAGGGCGATCTCGCGGGCCCGCTTCACCGCCACCGCGATCTGGTCCTGGTGCCGCCGGCACGCGCCCGTGATGCGGCGCGAGCGGATCTTGCCCTTCTCCGAGATGTAGCGCCGGAGCTGGTTGTAGTTCTTGTAGTCGACCTCTTCGATCTTCTCCTTGCAGAAGTAGCAGCTCTTGCGCCGGCCGCCACGCTCCGCCGCCTGAGGTCGCCTGCGAGGTTTCGTCGTCGCCACGGTTAGAACGGGATGTCGTCGTCGGCGCCGGCCGCGCCGGCCTTGACGAAGTCAGACTGGTCGGCGGTCACGTCGGACGGAGGCAGGTACTGCCCCTGCCCCTGGCCCTCCGGCCGTCCGCCGAGGAACTGGACGCTCTCGGCGATGATCTCGACCGCCTGGCGCTTGGAGCCGTCCTGCGACTCCCACTCGCGCCAGTCGAGCCGGCCGTCGACGGCCACGGGGCGGCCTTTGGTGAGGTACTGGGCACAGCTCTCGCCCTGGTTGCCCCAGACCGTGATGTCGAAATAGTTGGGCTTGTCGCCCCATTCGCCGGTCGCCTGATCCTTCTGGCGCGTGTTGACCGCCAGTCGGATCTTGCAGACGGCAGTTCCGCTGGGGGTGTGCCGAAGTTCCGGGTCCTTGGTCAGGTTCCCGACGAGAACGACTCGATTGATGTTTGCTGCCACCGAATTCCTCCTTCTCGACTCTTAGGTCCTACGCTAGCCGTCGGTGGGGACGGCCTCGGTCTGGCGGATCAGCCGCTGCGGGGGCGGCCGGCGCACGGCGAGATGACGAATGGCGCCGTCAGTGATGCGCAACACCCGCGTGATCTCGTCGAGCGTCTCGCTGTCGGAGTCGAAGTGCAACAGGTGGTAGGCGCCCTCGCTCCGCTTGTCGATCTCGTAGGCCAGCTTGCGCCGGCCCCACGGCTCGTGCGCAACCCACGTGCCGCCGCGCTTCTCCGCCGTCTCGCGGACGCGCTTGACGATCTCGTTCTGGCGCTCGTCGGCCAGCTCGGGGTCGAGGATGAGCATGATCTCGTATGGGTTCACGTTCCCGAACCTCCTTCCCTCGGTCTAACGGCTCCGCCTTCCTTCGCCGCTGGGAACGGGCGGCGCTTGGCGGAGCAGGAAGCGAATTCGAGTATAGCCACGGCTAGCGCCTTGCCCGCCCGCGGTCCGTCGTGAGAGAGTGACGAGGATGAATAGAAACGCCGCGTTCACCGTGGGGGCGTTGCTCGGCGCTGCCACAGCCCTGCTCTACCGGCGTCGGCCGCAGCCACGCTCAGTCGATCCGAGGGCGGAGGAGCTGCGGCAGAAGCTCGCCGAGGCGCGGACGAGCCGGGCGGACGAGGACGACTTCGAGGCGGCCGGCCAGGGCGCGGAGACCGTGATCGCCGAGGAGACACCGAAGAGACGGCCCTTCTCACCACCGCCCGGGGACGAGTTCGAGGCCATGCGGCGGCGGATCCACGAGGAGGGGAAGGCCGCCGCCGAGGAGATGCGCCGCGAAGGCGCGTAGCTAAGGCGCGAGGAAAGCGGCCGCTCCGCGGGCTAGCCCGCGGGCGACCCGCCACTGGTACGAAGCCGACTCGAGCCGGCGGCGCTCCGCCGGGTTCGTCATGAAGCCGGTCTCCGCGAGGATCACCGGCACGTCGGCCCAGTTGAACCCCGTGAGGTCCGAACGGCGGATGAGTCCGCGGTCGGCGGCGCCCGTTGCGCGCACGAGCGCACGCTGGACAAGCGCGGCAGCCCGTCGGCTCGCCGGCAGGACGTCGTCCGTCCACCCGCGGCGCCAGGCCGGGTAGAGCGTCGCGGCGCCGTGCCGGCGGGAGTCGGTCGAGCCGTCCGCGTGGATGCGAAGCATGAGCGCCGCCCCATGCCGGTTGCAGAACTCGGCCCGCGCGATGTTGCCGTCGTTTCCGTACGTGAAGTCGGGCCCGGTCCGGGTCATGGCCACGGCGAAGCCTCGCTCGACCAGAACCGCACGCGTCTTCCAGGCAATCTGAAGGACGACCCGTGCCTCGCCCGGGGCGCCGCCCCCGTCCTTGATCTTCCGCACGGTCGAGCCCGGGCCGATCGGCTCCGTTGTCAGGTTCGGCGTCCGCGCGTGGCCCGGGTCGAGGCAGACGAGCGGCGCCGCAGCAGCAGTCGCAGGGAGGGCGAGGCCCACGAACGCGACGGCTACGGCTCGCATCATTGTCAGGTGTGCCTTACAATCGCGCGGAGACATGGGTGCGGCGCTCGTAACGACCAGGGAAGGCCTCGAAGCCTCGCTCATCGTCGGGATCGTTCTCGCCTACTTGGCGAAGACCGAGAACCGTAACCACTTCCGGGTCATCTGGGCCGGGACCGCCGCCGCAGTCGCTCTCTCGATCCTCACCGGCGCGGCGCTCTTCTTCACCGTGGGTTCCCTCGAAGGCCGCTCGGAACAGATCTTCGAAGGCGTAGCCATGCTCTCGGCCGTCGCCGTCCTCACCTGGATGATCTTCTGGATGCGTAAGCAGGCGGTGAACATCAAGAAGGAGCTCGAGGCGAAGCTCGCCGGGGCGATCGCGGCGGGCTCGGCGATCGGGCTCGCCTCCGTCGTCTTCTTCGCGGTGCTCCGCGAGGGGTGGGAGACAGCGCTCTTCCTCTTTGCCATCAGCGAAAGTTCATCACCGCTCTCGACGAGCGTCGGCGCCGTACTCGGGCTCGTCCTCTCGGTCTCGCTCGGCATCGCGCTCTACATGGGCTCCCGTCGGCTCAACCTGCGCCAGTTCTTCACGGTCACCGGGATCCTGCTCATCGTCTTCGCCGCGGGCCTCCTCGCGCACGGGATCCACGAGTTCCAGGAGGCGGGCCTCCTGCCGATGACGATCGAGCACGTATGGGACACGAACTGGATCGTGAGTGAGGACTCCCGCGTCGGCGAGTTCCTGAAGGCGCTTTTCGGCTACAACGGGAACCCGTCGCTGCTCGAGGTCGTCGCGTGGGCGGGCTACCTCGCCGTCGCGCTCGTGTACTTCATCCGCCCGCTCGTCAACTGGCGGCGGAGCGCCTCGGTTCCGGCGCAGGCTTGAGCGGAATAACCGCCGTGTGAAGGCGGTCCGCATCGGCTGCTCGGGGTGGAACTACGCGCACTGGCGGGAGCTGGTCTATCCGCGCGGGCTACCGCCGCGCCGCTGGCTCGAGCACTACGCGACCCTCTTCGACACAGTCGAGGTGAACAGCACCTTCTACCGGCTGCCCTCGCGCGACGCGGTGTCGGCCTGGGTCGAGCAAACGCCGCCCGGGTTTCTCTTCGCAGTCAAGGCTAGCCGTTTCCTCACGCATATGAAGCGCCTGACCGACATGGGCCGGGGCGTCGAGCGCTTCTACGAGCGGATCGACCCGCTGGTCGAGTCGCCGAAGCTGGGCCCCGTGCTCTGGCAGCTGCCGGAGAACTTTCATCGGAGCGACGAGCGATTGGCCGGCGCGCTCGAGCGGCTGCCTCCCGGTCGGCACTGCTTCGAGTTCCGCCACCCGAGCTGGTTCGTTCCGGAGGTCTACGGCCTGCTGCGCGAGCATGGCGTCGCGCTCGTGATCGGCGACCATCCTGAACGGCGGTTCCAGACGCACGAGCTGACGGCGGACTGGACCTTCATCCGCTTCCATCACGGCAGCCGGGGGCGAAACGGGAACTACCCGGAGCGTGAGCTCGAGACGTGGCGGCGGCGTATCGAGGCGTGGCGGGCGCGCGCGGAGGTCTTCGCCTACTTCAACAACGACTGGCAGGGCTACGCCGTCCGGAATGGGCTCTGGCTGAAGGAGCGGTTGTCCGACGCGCGCCCAGCCGGCTAAACGGTGCAGTCGACCCTCCTCGCAAACTGCCTCGGCAAGCCGAAGCCTAGGCTCGGCTGAGCCGTCCAGGCCTCCGCGGCACAGTCCCGACCCGCTTTCGGCGCGCTCTCGACACGCCCGCCCTGTCCGAAAGTGCCGACGCCGAGTGTCAGGCACTCAATTGGGACGTTGAGGGGTCGTGAGGCGGAGCCGGTCTAGCCGGCCGAATGGTCGCGCAGCCAGTCGGCGAGGTTGCGTGCGCGCTCGGCCGGCGTGTCCGCGCCCTGTACGGGCTGGACCTCCGCAGGCGCCTGGGGAGCCGGCGCGTCCCCATCGCCACGCGAGGCCGCGAGCACGCCGATCATTGCGGCGAGCGCGAGCACCACTCCGAGCCCGAGCCACAGTCGACGGCCTCCCGGGACGGCGAACGTGCGCCGTGCGGGGCGAGCCTCCGCCCGCGTCAGCGGCCGCGTGGCGACGTCGGTCGCGCGGACGCCGGTCGTCCGCGACAGCGGCTGCGTCGGCGGCTCCGGCGCTGCCGTGGCGAGATCGCGCGCCAGCTCGGCTGCGGACGCGGGACGGTACTCCGGATTTCGGGCCAGGCAGCGCATGACGACGGCTTCGAGGCTCTCCGGGACCTCCGGCGCGAGGTCCCGCAGCGGCTCGATCGGTTCCTCCTGCTGCTTGACCGCCAGCTCGGCGAGCGATCCGAACACATAAGGCGTGCGCCCGGCCAGCAGCTCGTACAGCACGGCCCCGAGCGAGTAGATGTCGGCGGCGGCGGTCACGGGCTTGCCGGCCGCCTGCTCGGGGGAGAGATAGGCCGCGGTGCCCAGCACCGTCCCGAGCTGCGTCAGGTCTGTCGTCGTCTCGGCGGCTCGGGCGATGCCGAAGTCGGCGATCTTGACCGCGCCGTCGCCCCGGCACAGGAGGTTTCCGGGCTTCACGTCGCGGTGGATGAGGCCCGCGGCATGGGCGTGCTCGAGCCCGCCGCAGATCTGGAGCGCGAGGTCGACCACCAGTTCGGGAGCGAGGCGGCCGTGATCGCGCAGCTCGTCCGCGAGAGTCGGGCCTTCCACGTACTCCATGACGATGTAGGGCCGGCCGTCGTCCTCGCCGGCGTCGTAGACCTGGACGATGTTGGGATGGGAGAGGCGGGCGGCCATGCGCGCCTCGCGGAGAAAGCGCTCGCGGAAGTTGGGATCGCTCGCGAGGTTGTCCGCGAGGATCTTGATGGCGACCGGCCGGTCGAGCTCGCCGTCGTGTGCCCGGTACACGCTCGCCATGCCGCCGTGGCCGAGCGAATCTTCGACGCGGTACCGCCCTTCGGCAATCGTCTCGACGCTCATTCGGTCGTCGTCTCCAGCACGATCGTCGTTGTCGTGGGCGCGGACTCATCCTCGTCTTTGTCTTTGTCTTTGTCTTTGCCTTTCCCCTTGCCGTTCTCCTCTTCCTCTTCTGGCTGCTCGCAGTTGACGCCGTTCACGAGCTCGGCGACGACGTTCTGAAGCTCCTCCTGGAGGGCTTTGGGGATCTGGCCCTCCGCCATGGCGTCGTTGACGGCGTCGTTCAGCTCGTCCGCCTGCTTGGCCGCGCCGCAGACGTCGCCCCCTTCGAGCGTGGCTGCGATCTCCTCGCTCCGGGTGGCCAGGTCCTCCGCAATCGGCGCAGGGATGGTCGACTCGGAAGGCGTCGCCTCCGTGCCACCGCCGCAGCCGGCGAGCGTGAGCGCACACCCGGCGGCCGCGAGCCAGGTCGCGAATCGACCGCTCACGTGAGAAGAACGTTACGCAAGCCGCTCAAGTGACGGTCTACCTCTGCCGATGCTTCAGGAAACGAGGGAGGCCGGTCATCCTCGGAGGCAGCCGTAGCCGCCGAGGTGAGAGCACCGTCTCCCTCTTTTTCTGGCTGGTGAGATCTCGCTAGGCTCTCACCATGTGCCGAAGCATCCATACGCTTCATAACTTCGAGCCGCCGGCTTCCGAGGAAGAGGTACGCGCTGCCGCCTTGCAGTACGTCCGCAAGATCAGCGGCTTCACGAAGCCGTCGCGCGCGAACTCGGAGGCCTTCGAGCGGGCCGTCGACGCCGTCGCGGCCGCGTCGGACCGCCTTCTCGGCGAGCTCGTGACCTCCGCGGCTCCGAAGGATCGTGAGCACGAGGCGGCCAAGAAGCGGGCGCGCTGGGCCCAGCAGCAGGTCGCGTAACCCTCCGTCCCAGCGAGGAGGCCAATGGGACAAGTCTTCGTGGACATCACGATGTCGTTGGACGGATTCATTGCCGGGCCCAACGACGGTCCTGAGCTGCCCCTCGGGGAACGCGGTGAGAGGCTCCACGAATGGGTGTACGGCCTGGCGAGCTGGCGCGAGCCTCACGGGCTCGAGGGGGGCGAGGTAAGCCGTGATTCCGAGATTCTCGACGAGGCGTTCCAGAGAGCCGGCGCAGTCGTCCTTGGCCGGCGCATGTTCGAGAACGCGGGAGGATGGGGGGACGAGCCGCCCTTCCACGTCCCGGTGTTCGTCCTCACCCACGAGGCTCGCGAGCCCGTGACGAAGAAAGGGGGGACGACGTTCACCTTCGTCAACGAGGGGATCGAAAGCGCCCTGGAACAGGCCAAGGAGGCCGCGGGGGACAAGGACGTCAGCGTGGCCGGCGGCGCCAACACGATCCAGCAGTACTTGAGTGCCGGGCTCGTGGACGAGATGCAGATCCACGTAGCGCCGTTACTGCTCGGCGGGGGGATTCGATTGTTCGCCGATTTAGAGACCGAGCAGATCGAGGTGGAAGGGACCCGGGTCGTCGAGTCGCCCGGAGTAACGCATCTGAACTTCCGCGTCAGCAAGTAGGGGTGGAGGACCCGCGAGGCGGGCCCTCCACCGAGCTCATGTCCGGCAGCGCTCTACGGACACCTCCGGACTACTTCGCCGTTGATGCAGACGTCGGTCTGCGGGCCGCCGTCGAGCTTGTCGATCCCGGGACCGCCGTCGAGGGCGTCTGTGCCCTGGCCGCCCTTCATGATGTCGTTGCCGGTGTCGTCTCCCTTTCCGACAATGTCGTTGCCCTGTCCGCCGGAGAGGAAGTCGTCGCCGACGAAACCGAACACCTGGTCTTGACCTGAGCGGCCGTAAGCGGTGTCGTTCGGGCCGAAGCCCTGGATGACGTCGTTGCCGGGACCGCCGTCTAGCCGGTTGGTCGTTCCGGTGTCGCTCCCGAAGACGGTGTCGTTCCCAGGCCCGCCGTAGACCTCGTCGTTGCCGGCCTGGCAGCAGCCGAGGGTGCCGCCGTCGACGACGTCGTTCCCAGCTCCGCCCTGGACCTTGTCGTCACCATTTCCGCCCTGGACGGTGTCCGCGCCGGTGCCACCGCGGACGCAGTCGTCCCCGCCGAGCCCGTCGATCACGTCGTTGCCGCCGCGGCCGTTGATGAGGTCGTTCCCGGGCGTTCCGAGGAGGACGTCGGGCCCGTCCGTCCCCTGGATGACGTTCGGATTCGGACAATTCGGCCCCTGGCCCTGCTGCGCGCCGGCGGCGCCGATGCCGACGACGATCGCGATTGCCGAGGCGGTGAGAAGCAGACCCAGCATGCGGAAGCCGCGCTTGTGCACCCTCATAGAGTGAACCTCCTTGTTCGGAAACGCCCCACGCCCTGACGCGCAGGCGTGCTCATCCGGCCCATTATTCCCCGGGCCACCGACCTTAACAGACTGGGCGCCGAATGCTTACTGAAAGCTTAAATACGAGTTGATCGAGTTCGAGGTTGGACGGAGCGGCGCAGGAGTCGAACCTACCCAGCGACGGGTTACGCCGCCTCACCGGTTTTGGGGCTCGACTAGTCATGCGTATAACGCAATACTTGCCGCGCTATACGCAATATGAGGACCGAGGCCCCGCTACTGCTCCCCCTTTTCCGCTCGCGCGGGCAGGCGCGCCTGCTCGCCCGCGTCTTTCTTCGTCCCGACGAGCGCCTCTCGCTCAACCAACTCGCCCACGAACTCGGCATCGATCCAGCCACGGTTCAGCGCGAGGCGGAGCGGCTCGAGGAGGCCGGAATCCTGACGAGCGAGCGCGTCGGAACGGCGAGGCTCGTCAGGCCCAACGAGGACTCACCCTTTTACCCCGAGCTCTCGGGTCTGGTCTTCAAGGCCTTCGGGCCGCTGCCTGTCCTAAGGGAGAGACTGAAGAGACTCCCCGGCGTCGAGGCCGCGTTCATCTACGGCTCCTGGGCGAGTCGGTACGCCGGGGAGCGGGGCGAGCCGCCGGGAGACATCGACCTTCTTGTCCTGGGAAGGCCGGACAGGCGTAGGCTCGCTCGCCTCTGCCGCGAGGCGAGCGAAGAACTCGGGTTCGAGGTGAGCCCCACCGTTCTCTCAAGAGAGGATTGGGAGTCGGACGCCACAGGGTTCATCAGGTCGATCAAATCTCAGCCCTTGGTCTCGCTCACCGAGAGGGCGGATGACCGACGCTGACGTCCAGCGGCTCCTCGGGGAGAACAAGATCCGGGGGGTCGCAGCCGATCCCGAGACCGCGCGTGCAGAGATCGACGTCGCTCGCCGCCACATCGCTTCCGCAGAGAAGATCATGGTCGAGGACTCGACTCTCGCCTTCACAGCGCTCTATGACGCGATGTGAAAAGCGATCACAGCTCACATGCGGTCGCGTGGCTATCGCGTGACGAGAGGCCCCGGCGCCCACCCGAAGACGGGCGAGTACGCCCTGGCCGAGCTCGACCACCTCGACATCGGCCCGCACCTCGACGAGTTCGATGCCCTGCGTGACCTCCGCAACCAAAGCGAGTACGAAGCGCTTCACGTGGACGTGAACGAGGTGCGCGAAGCGCTCGAACACGTTCACGCAATCGTCGAAGCGATCGCGAGTGATCTTTGAGACGGCTCTGCCAAGGCTTTCTTCCTGCAAACCGTCCACTTCTCGATGCGACGGAGCGGCGCAGGAGTCGAACCTACCCAGCGACGGGTTACGCCGCCTCACCGGTTTTGAAGACCGGCTGGGCCACCGGGCCCGGGCCGCTCCGCGAAACAAGGTACCGCCTCAGCCCGCCCGCGCTCTTCTTCGCAGGACCCGCTCGTCGCCGACGCGGCGCGTAACGCCGTCCGCGTCGAGCCGCTCGAGGATGAGCTGCGCGGGCTTGCGTCCGGTCCCGAGCAGGTCGCGGAGGCGGCCGAGGGTGATAGTCCCCGCCCGCTCGCACTCCTCGACGACGATTGCGCGCGCCTCTTCGTAGGCGCGCGAGCCGAGGGCGAGGCCGTCGCCGAGGCGAACGAGCTTGCCGTCGGCCTCCAGGTACCGGGCCAGGTCGGCGTCGTCGAGCTTGACCGGCGTGAAGCCGGCTCCCTCGAGCTGACGCTCGACCTCTTCGGCCGCTTCCGCACGCGCACCGAGAGCGGGCCCGGCCCCGGGTAAGTAGAGCTTCGAGCCGCGCAGCTCGAGGCCGAGCAGGGGCAGGAGGTCGCGGGTCCAGGGCTCCGGCGGGAGCGGGATACCGGGATCGAGCGGATCTGCTCCGGCTAAGCGGTCGCGCAGCTCCTCGCGCAGCTCCTGCAGCCACGCTGAGGAGAACACCCAATCGCCGGCGCGGTCGGTTCCAGCCAGGGAGAGGTCGCGCAACGACTCGGCTCGGACCGGCGCATGCACGAGCTTTGCCGCCTCACCGCGCTCGAGAAGTTCAAACCGGCGTGTATCGGCGTGACGCGGCGGAGCGGGATCGAGCACCACGCCCCCTCCGAGAGTCGTGCCCGTACGCAGCACGACGCGGTCGCCGCGGGCTGCGACCGCAGGAGAGGCGAGCCGGAGCTGCGCGAACCGGTCTCCTGCCCGCACAACCCGCGCGTAGTGCTCGGCGGTGCCGTGGTGGACGTGAAGGCGCGCTCCGTCGGGAACTTCCCCGAGCAGGTCGAGAGCGACGTCTAGGCGATAGGTCACGGGGTAGGCGCCCGGCTCGACCAGGGCGTCGCCGCGCCGAAGGTCGTGCCGCTCCACTCCGGGCAGCGCCACGGCGACGCGCTGCCCCGCCTCGGCTCGCTCGACCGGGCGGTCGTGCACCTGGACGCTGCGCACGCGCACCCGCCGTC
>Ga0214472_10008554_pt1 | contig 10689 bp, 6 predicted proteins | sample RVTome_6_FD_207662 | JGI IMG/M metagenome (GOLD analysis project Ga0214472, IMG submission 207662) | Soil microbial communities from uranium-contaminated site in the Upper Colorado River Basin, Wyoming, United States - RVT140D175 | ecosystem: Environmental > Terrestrial > Soil > Contaminated >...
CGGGCCGCACCGAGACGGACACGTCGTGCAGGGAAAAGGCGCGCGCCGCCTCATCGCGGGTGTCGTACTCGAAAGAAAGATGTTCGGCGGTAAGGGACATCGTCTCCTGCCGGCGTCCTTCGCGCCGCTGAGGGGACAGGCGCCGGTGCAGGTGTCCTGGCTTGTCCGCCTCCGTCCGTCTTCGTCCGCCTTCGCCCTGGCGGGCTACGGCGGGACTACGGCGCGACTTCGGCGCAACTTACAGTGGCGGGACCGCGTGGGATTCGCACCCACTTCCCCTGTTCACCCGGCGGTGTCGGTTTGAGACGCGCAGTATAGCACGCTAGAATTTCCAAAGGCTTTCTTGAACACACGCATCCAGGCCGCCGGCCTTGCCGGCATCGATGAGAAGCTCGCAGCCGGGGAACGCCTGAGCTTCGAGGACGGTATCCGTCTGTTTGAATGCACCGACCTGCTGGCGGTCGGAACGCTCGCGAACCGCGAACGCGAGAAGCGCCACGGCGCGCGCACCTACTTCAATTACAACCTGCGCCTCGAGCCGACGAACGTGTGCGTCGCGAGCTGCCTGTTCTGCTCGTTCGCGCGGCTGAAGCCGTCCGACGCCGCCGCGTACACGATGTCGCTCGAACAGGCGTGGGACAAACTGCGGCGCCGCGCGCACCAGCCGCTGACCGAGCTGCACATCGTCAATGGACTGAATCCGGATCTGCCGTTCAGCTATTACACGGACCTGCTGCGGGGGTTCAAGAAGATCCGGCCGGCCATTCATCTCAAGTGCTTCACCGCGGTCGAGGTCGCGTTCTTCGCCGATCTGTACGGGATGAGCGACGAGCAGGTCCTGCGCGAACTGATGGAGGCGGGACTGGATTCACTCCCGGGTGGCGGCGCCGAGATCTTCGCGGAGCGCGTCCGGAAGAAAATCTGCCACGACAAGTGCGGCGCCGATCGGTACCTGGAGATTCACCGCCTCGCGCACGGCCTCGGGATGAAGACCAACGTCACGATGCTGTACGGCCACATCGAGACGGCGGCCGAACGCGTGGATCACATGCTGCGCGCGCGGGCGCTCCAGGACGAGACGGGAGGCTTCCAGGCCTTCATCCCGCTGGCGTTTCACCCTGACAACAACCAGATGCGAAGACTGCCGGCGCCGAGCGCGGCGGAGACGCTGAAGGTGCACGCCGTGTCGCGGCTGATGCTCGACAACATCCCGCACATCAAGGCGTTCTGGATTGCCACCGGCGTGGACGTCGCGCAGGCGGCGCTGTGGTTCGGCGTAGACGACCTGGACGGCACCGTGCAGGAGGAGAAGATCTACCACATGGCCGGATCGCCGACTCCTCAGGGGCTGTCGATGACGCAGTTGACGGCGCTCGTCCGGGCGGCGGGGCGCGAGCCGCTCGAGCGAGACACGTTTTATCACGTCAAAGACACCATTTCTGTGTGAATCGGAGGCCTCAACGCCTCCGGCTACCGGGCTCCCCCTACCGGCTACCGGCTGACCTGTCGGCAGACGAGCCGAAGGCGATATAATCCATTCAGGACCAAATTCCGCGGGGCGTATGGCCCAGCGCGCGGGTTTGGCCTTTTTCACGTCCAGACATTGCGAAAAGTTTCACAACGTCTGGCCTGAACCTGGACATGGCCACCATCATTCCGCTGCTGACCGAGTTCGAGAAGGAGCACATCTCCGAGCGCCAGGTGCTCCCGGAGAAGTATCTCGGTCTGTCGGACGACGAGATGGACGCGCGCATCGCCGCGGCGCGCCGGGCGCTTGGCACGCGTGTGCTCATCCTCGGGCATCACTACCAGCGCGATGAAGTGATCAAGTTCGCCGATGCCACGGGCGACTCGTTCCGCCTGGCGCGACAAGTGGCGGCGCACCCGGCCTCCGATTACATCGTCTTCTGCGGCGTGCACTTCATGGCGGAAAGCGCCGACGTGCTCGCGGCGCCGCATCAGCAGGTGATCCTGCCCGACCTCGCCGCCGGCTGCTCGATGGCCGACATGGTCGCGCCCGACCAGCTCGAGAACTGCTGGGAGGAGCTGACGCAGATGGGCGTCACCGCGCTGGCCCCGAGCGGAGTCGAGGGGGAGCGTGCCAGGCGCGCCGGCGTTGTCCCCGTGACGTACATCAATTCAGCCGCGTCCATTAAAGCATTCGTCGGCGAGCGCGACGGGACTGTCTGCACGTCGTCCAACGCGGCGGCAACGCTGACGTGGGCGTTCGCGCGCGGCGAGAAGGTCCTGTTCCTGCCTGACCAGCACCTGGGGCGCAATACGGCCTACAAGATGGGCATCCCGCTCGACGAGATGGTCGTGTGGGACCCGAATGAGATTTACGGCGGGCTCGACCCCGACCAGGTCGCGAACGCGAAGATGATCCTGTGGAAGGGGCATTGCTCCGTCCACACCCGCTTCTCGGTCGCACAGATCCAGGCGATCAGAAATCAGCATCCCGGCGTCCGTGTCATCGTCCATCCCGAGGTGCCGTGGGAGGTCGTGCAGGCCGCGGACGACAGCGGCAGCACGGAATACATCATCAAGACGGTGACGAACAGCCCGCACGGATCGGTCTGGGCGGTCGGCACTGAAGTGCATCTCGTGAACCGCCTGGCGAACGAGCTCGCGCCCGACCGGACGGTCTTCTCGCTCGACTCGTTTGGCTGCCTCTGCTCGACGATGTTCCGCGTGTCGCCGAACCACCTGCTCTGGATCCTGGAAGAGCTGGTCGAGGGGCGCGTCCACAACCGGATCGTCGTCCCGGACGAACAGAAGTACTGGACGAAGGTCGCGCTCGATCGGATGTTGTCTATTCAATAGCGTTCTGAGTACCATCGGGGATTGGTGATTGGTGACTTCAAGATCGCAAATCACAACTCGCCAATCATCAATTCGAGGAGGACCGATGGCGCACGAACTCCCCAAGCTTCCCTACGATTTCGCTGCACTCGAACCGCATATCGATGCGCAGACGATGCAGATTCATCACGGGAAACATCACAATACCTACGTCACCAACCTGAATGTGGCGCTCGAGAAGCATCCCGACCTTCAGTCGAAGGGCCTCGACGACCTGTGCCGCGGCATCAACAGCGTTCCAGAGGATGTCCGTACCGCGGTGCGCAACAACGGCGGCGGTCACTGGAACCATTCGAAGTTCTGGACGTGGATGGCGCCCAACGCGGGCGGCGCGCCGAGTGGCAAAATCGCGGACGCGATCAACAGCTCATTCGGCAGCTTCGACGCGTTCAAGGAACAGTGGGGCAAGGCGGGCGCCGGGCGTTTCGGCAGCGGCTGGGTGTGGCTGCTCAAGGATGGCGGCAAGCTGTCGATCACCAGTACGCCGAACCAGGACAATCCGCTGATGGAAGGGAAGACCCCCATCCTCGGCCTCGACGTCTGGGAGCACGCCTACTACCTGAAATACCAGAACCGCCGGCCCGACTACATCACGGCGTGGTGGAACGTGGTGAACTGGGCCGAGGTCAATAAAGCGCTGTAATGCCGGGTCCGCTTCGCGGAACCCCGGCCTACGTTTTCAAATCGCACGTAGGGCGGGTTCCGCGAAGCGGACCCGCCTATCGCGTGGCCGGCACGCGCGGGACGTCCGAGAGCGCCCACGACGTGAGCGTCGTGCCGGCCGGCACCAGCACGTGCTGGCGGCCGTCGAGCATGTAGGTGATGGCCGACGTCCCGTGCAGCGCCGATCCCATCTGAAATCTCCAGAGAAACTTTCCGTTCCGGGCATCGATCGCGAGGAAGTTGCCCTCCGCGTCGCCGCTGAAGATCAGCCCCGCGGCGGTCGACAGCAGGCCCGACGTCGACGGCGAAATGTACTCGAACTCCCAGCGCCGCTCGCCCGTCGCCGGGTCGAGCGCGCGCAGCGCGCCATACGCGCGCTGGTCGGGCCCTCGCGCCCGCTGCGCCGCGCCGCCCGTGAACCGCTCGCCCGGCACGTACTCCTGCCGCCACGCGTAATAGGTGGCGCAGACCTCGCGTGCGTTCACGAAGAACAACCGCTGTGCGGGATCGTACGAGGGCGGCCAGAAGTTGGTGGCGCCCGTCACGTCGGGACACGTGAGCGAGCCCTTCTCGTCCGGCACGTGGCCGGGCAGCAGCACCGGCCGCCCGTCCGCGCCTATTTCCTTCGCCCAGGTCGTGATCACGAACGGCTTCGCGACGAGGAGTTTTCCGTCGGCCCGGTCGAGCGTGTAGAAGAACCCGTTCCGGTTCGCCATCATGACGACCTTGCGCGGCTGGCCGCCGATCGTCACGTCCGCCAGCACCGGGACCTCGGTGGCATCCCAGTCGTGCAGGTCGTGCGGCGTGAACTGGTAGTGCCAGCGCAGCGTGCCCGTGTCGGCATCGAGGGCGACGATCGAATCGCTATAGAGGTTGTCGCCCTTCCGGCTTTCGCTGTGATAGTCAGGACCCGGGTTGCCGATCCCGTAGTACAGCAGGTTCAGCTCCGCGTCGTACGCGCCGGTGACCCACACACTGGCGCCGCCGGTCTTCCATGAGTCGCCGGCCCACGTGTCGTGACCCGGTTCACCCGGCCCGGGAATCGTGTAGAAGCGCCAGGCGCGCTTCCCGGTCTTCGCGTCATACGCGTCGATGAACCCGCGGATCCCGTATTCGCCGCCGGCGACGCCGACGATCACCTTGTCCTTCACCACGAGCGGCGCGATGGTGGATGCATACCCTTTCCTGAAGTCCTCCATGGTCGCGTCCCAGACGACCATGCCGGTCTTCATGTCCAGCGCGAGGAGGTGCGCATCGAGCGTGGTCATGAACAGGCGGTCTCCAAGGACGGCGAATCCCTTGTTGACCAGGCCGCAGCAGGCGGTCAGCGAGCCCGTCGGCGGCAGCTCGCGGCGGTAGCGCCAGATCTCCCGTCCGCTCCGCGCGTCGATCGCCCACGCCACATTGAGCGGGCCCGTCACGTACAGCACGTTGTCCCGCAGCAGCGGCGTCGTTTCGAAGCGGCCGGCCGTGTCGGTCTGGAAGATCCACTGCGGCACGAGGCGGCCGACGTTCTCCGGCGTGATCTGCGTCAGGGGACTGTGGCGCTGGTTCGTGTAGCTGCCGCCAAAAGTCACCCAGCGCGACCCGTCGGCCGGCAGGCCGGCGCGCAGCTCCTGCGCCGAGACGAGCGGCGGCGGCGCCTGCGCCATGAGCGATCCGGCCAGTACGGCGGAAGCAGCAACGGCGAGCATGGGACGTCGCAACACGGAGTCCTCCTATCGATTGCCGGTCTGTTCGGATTCGGTGGTGCCCTGCAGCGAGGTCAGGTACGCCAGCAGGTCGTCGAGCTCGGCGTCGCTCAGCCGCTCGGAACCGAACGCGGGCATCGCCGATTGCTTTTCATTGGTCACCGTGCGCATGTCTTCGCGCAGATAGCCCTGGATCCGTTCGCTGGTGTCCATGATCTGCACGGAGAAGAGGTCTTCGTTCTTCTTGACGCCGCGAATCTGGTGGCCATCGGGCGTGGTCAGCGTGACCGGCTGGTAACCGGTTCTGAAATCGGCGACGTTGCCGCGGATCTGCCGGGCGAGCGCGGCACGGGCGCGCGCCGTGCCGATGCGCGACAGGTCCGGACCCAGTTGCCCGCCGCGGTCGCCCACCCTGTGGCATCCCAGGCAGTTGGCCGCAAACAGGCCTTCACCCGAACTGGCGTTGCCCGGCGGCGTATCGGCCGGCAGGGGAGCGGCCAGTGTCTTCACGTACGCGAGTATCCGCCAGACGTCGGTGTCGGAGGTGCGCGGCGCGGGGTGTGCGGGCATCTCGGTGCCGGGTATGCCGTTGCGCACGATCCGGAAGAGGGCACCGTCAGTCCGCCCCCGCGCCCACACCTGGGTGATGTCGGGCGAGCGGATGCCGCGCGCGTCCATGCCGTGGCAGTCCGCACAGCGCTGGCGGTAGGCGCCCATGCCGGCAGTGATCGCGTCCACATTCCCCTCGAGAGGGTTTTTGGCGGGTGGATCGGCCGGAAGACGGACGAACAGATCCTGCGCGGCGACGTATGCCACGCTCAGGAACACCAGGGCGACCGTCGAGGTAATCCACTTCATGACGGGCCTCCGTAGGCAGTGCGCGGATTATAGACCGTCGTGCCGTAATGCGGGCCGACCAAGGTCGGCCCCTACTTCTTCAATTCTTCTTCGATGATTTTCTGGAAGGTCGCAAATGGATGGGTCCCGAACAGGGCCCGGCCGTTGATGAAGAACACGGGCGTGCCCTGCAGGCCGATGCCAGAGGCTGTCGCATAGTCCGCGGCGACTCCTGCTTGTACTTGCCCGAGTCGAGGCATTCATTGAAACGCCGCGGTATCGAGCTTGAGGTCGGCGGTCCACCGTTTGAGGTCGTTCACGCGGAACTCGAAGACGTCGCCTTCGCGCGCGCGGCGGTCCTCATCGCGATGAACAACGCGATGAGGCGCGCCGCGCGGCTTCTCATGAGAGCCGTCTCACGACACGGTCGCTGATGGTCCGGCGGCTGGAGCCGCCGGCGCGGCCACAGCAGGATGGACCGCCGGGGCCGCCGGCTTGTGCGCCGCGGCCGCGGCCTGGATCCGCTCCTTGAGCATCAGTTCCGCGTAGGCGAACAGATCGGCCTTCGAGATCTTGTTCGTATCCACGTCGGCAAGCAGCGCGCGCTGCGCCTTGTACTCGCGGTTCTCAATGCCCGCCTTGCTCTGCAGCATCCGCCACGCCTTGCGCCGCTCGACGCAGAAGAGCACGAGCTGGCGCGAGAGCGACCGGTATTCGATGTGTCCCTTGTCGCCCTGCACCCTGATGTAGACGCCGAAGTCCGGCACAAACGAGCGGTGATCGGCGACGAGATACCGCCGGTACACCACGTCCTGCTGCGTGATCCTGATCAGCATGTTCTCGAGCGGGATCAGCTTCTGCGCATCCTCCGGCTTGATCTTCTTCAGGTGGTTCCGGAAGCGGGCTTCCGTGGCGCACCAGTGCGCCACGGTGTACTGGTAGGTCTCGTTGGTGCTCTTGAATTTCGCTTCGTACCAGTCCCGGTCGATCGAGGGATTGCCCTTGACGTCGAGCGCCTCCGGGTAGGTCTCGCCGAGCCTCGGGTTGAACACGAATTCCGGCGCGCCCCGCGAGTCGCGCACGCGCTGCGCCTGCGTCAGCGCCATGTCGTCAGCCACGCCGTGCTCCGGCTGGCAGGTCGTGAAGCACTGGAGGAACGCCGTGCCGCGGTACTCGATCCCGTCCAGAATGGCGCGATACAGCTTGGGCGCGTTGGCGATGGATATCTGCGCCACAAACGGCGACCCGTGCCCGGCCAGGAACGTCTCGGCCACCGTCTTCTTCTCGTTGTTCTTGCCCTGGGTGGCTGCGCCGAACACATTCATGTCGTTGCCGCCGAGCATCGGCGTCGAGTCGGAGTTCTGGCCGCCGGTGTTCGAGTAGACCTGCGTATCGAGCATGACCGCCTTGATGTTCGGACGGTTCTGCAGGATCACCTTCGACATGTTCTGGTAGCCGATGTCGCCCATGCCGCCGTCGCCGCCGACCACCCAGACCTTGGGCAGCTCGAGAATCTCCTGGTCGGTCATCACCGCGTCCGTGAAGTGCACGTACTCGTAGAACGTGCGCGGGGACATGACTTCCGCCTCGGGGCGCAGCAGCGCATCGGCGAGCCGCTCCGGAATCACCGACCGGCGGCCGTGGTCCACGATGAAGCTCTCGCCGAGCAGCCAGCCGACGGTGATGCCGTCCTGGAACAGCGAGTTCATCCACGGATAGGGATGCGGGTTGTTGGGCGGGGTGGACCCGTAGACGGTGTTGCAGCCGGTGTGCGCCGCCATGGCCATCACCGACATGCCGTTGGCCAGGCGGCCGTCGATCGGCTGGAGGTTCTTGTGGTTGAAGGCCTCCTGCCGCATGACCGCCGTGATGGCATCGATCACGTCCCGGTCGGAGATGGGACCGTGCGCCGCCATGCGACCCATCGTGTCCTTGTCGTCCTCGCCGCCGAGCCCCATGAGCATGTGCGCCACGGCCTGGCGCAGCAGGTCGTATTCTTCCTGGCTTCGCGCTTTCACCGCGGCGAGGTTCTGCACGCCGTCCCGGTCCAGTTGATCCGCTTTCGCGCGCAGCCGATCGGCCTTCGCGTGATAGAGCGGACGCATGTACGCCTCGGTTACCGCCGCGCAGGCCCTGAGGATGCTCTTCTCGCCGCAGCCCGCGCACGCGCCGTCGCCGGAGACGAGCGCGTCGTAGTTGCGCCGCACCATCAGCATGTTGCGGAGCGTCGCCGTCTTCGAGTCCTGCGGCCGCGTGTCGTTGTACAGCCCCAGGTATTTCTGGGGCGTATCCGGCAGCAGATCCAGGAAGGCCGTGCCGCTCTCGTGCTCGGCGTTCACCGCCTCGGTTTCCTGCACCATGCGCAACGCCTGGTGCTCGCCGCAGGCCGTCACGCAGGCTGCGCAGCCCTTACAGAGGTCGGACACGAAGATGGAGAAGATGCCGCCGCCGCCTGGTTTCTTCTTCTCGGGGGTCGCGAAGATGGCGTTCGCCTTCTGGTACGCCATCGGGATCTTGTCGAGGACGTTGAAAAGCTGCGTCTTGGCGGTATCGGAGAAGCCGTTCACGTCGTTGGTGACCTGGCGAACGAAGTCCTGCAGGGGAGTCCCCGTGCCCTTCGCCACCGAGTCACGCATCAGCTCGCGCGTCCGGCGATCGATCTCCGGCACGAGCCCGAGCATCTTGTTGCGCTCCGACGGATCCGCAACGTAGTTGGTGATGGCCGTGCGCAGAATCGTGTCGACATCCTGCGAGCAGTTGGGAAGCGCGGTATCCGGACACACCGCGATGCATTCCATGCACTGCGTGCAGTTCTCCGGAATGTACAGGGGCGTTTCGCGCCGCGCGACGTACTTCGACGCGGTGTCGCCGCTGCCGGCGGCCATCACGCCCAGGGACGCCAGCGGAGACGCCGGCTGGTCGTATCCGTAGGTCGAGCGGAACTCGGCGTCGAACACGGCGACCTGCGAGAGCGGCGTGCGCTCTTCCTGGCCCTCGGGCATCGGGTGCGAGCGGCACCCCGATCCACATCCTGCGCCGTCGCCGTTTCCGCCGACGACCGGCAGCAGCGCCTTGCCGCGCAGCGTCGAGCGATCCGGCGCCTCGAGCTCGCCGACCTTGATCTCGCGCACCAGCTCGAACCCCCTGGTCATGACCTCCATGTTGGAGTTCACGACCGCGTCGCCGAGCCGGCCGAACTTCTTCACGTACTGCTTGTGCACCGCGTCGCGGAACTGCTCGGGCGTGATGCCGAACTCCTGGAGCATCGGCGACACGGCGAAGAACGCGCCAAGGAACGCGTTGCCCTGCATGCGAAGCTGCAGGTCGCCGCGATCGGTCGCATTGCGCGCGATCTGGAAGCCGGGCAGCGTGAAGACGCGGATGTTCTTGTCGATGATCTGCTTGCGCGCCCAGAGCGGCAGCCGCTCCCACGCCTGTTCGCCCTCTTCCTCCGACTCCCACACGAGAGAGCCGCCTTCGGCCATGCCGTCGAGCGGGTTGCAATGGGTAAAGGCTTTGGGGTCGCAGCAGAGGACGACCGTGACGTGGCGGAGGTCGCAGTTGACGCGGATGCGCTCCGGGGCCGCAATCATGAAATAGGAGGTCGGCGCCCCTTTCTTCTCGGACCCGTACTTCGGGTTGGCGCTGACGTGGATGATCTCTTTCGGATTGCCCAGCTCGTCGACGACCTTGTCCCGCTCGTAGAGCAGGTCGTTCAGGTCGCCGATGATCGCGCCGAGGTTCTTGCCGGTCGTGATGGCGCCCCAGCCGCCGACGGAATGGAAGCGGACGGCAATCGCCTTGTCCGGCAGCAGCGACGGCGTGTCGTTCGACTTGACTTCGTAGGGATGGTCGACGCCGAGCACCATGAAGGACACGCCATCGGAGGCGCGCTTGCCGTCCTTGCGCGCGCGGGCGCCGGTGGCATATTCGTAGGCGCCGATCGTGTGCTCCGGTCTGAAATCACGGGAGCCGAGGCCGTAGATGCCCGCAAACAGGCGCGGCATCTGGTCGGCGGTGATCCGGGGGACACCTTCCTCCCCCTGGAGCGCCTTGTTCAGCGCGGTGCGAATGTCGCGTCCCATCGGGTTGTCGCCCGCCAGGGGCTCGTCGGTCCGCTCGAGGATGATGACGTGCTTCTTGCCGGCGAGCGCCCTGACGATGGCCGCATCAGGGAACGGACGGAAGACGTTCGGATGGATCGACCCGACCTTGGCGCCGCGCCGCTCGCGGAGATAGTCCACCGCAGCTTCGATGTTTTCCGCCGCGGATCCGAGCGACACGAACACGGTGTCAGCGTCCTCGGTCTTGTACTCGGTGATCAGGCCGTAGTAGCGGCCCGTCAAATCCCCGAAGGCCTTCCACGCCTCTTCCAGGAACTGGAGAATCGGCTCCGTGAAGTTGTTCCGGCGGGCGACCACGCCCTGCATGTAGTGCTCCTGGTTCTGCACGGGGCCGAGGAGCACCGGGTTCGTGAGGTCGATCATCTTCGGCACGCGCCGCCGGCGGGGACCGAAGAGCACGCGCTGGCTGTCCGTGGGGCAGTCGATGATGTCGTCGGGGGCGCCGAGATATTCGCGGATGAGGGCCGATTCGTGCTTGTAGAACGTTCGCTCCAGGTGCGTCGTCAGGAAGC
>Ga0214472_10008555_pt1 | contig 10689 bp, 10 predicted proteins | sample RVTome_6_FD_207662 | JGI IMG/M metagenome (GOLD analysis project Ga0214472, IMG submission 207662) | Soil microbial communities from uranium-contaminated site in the Upper Colorado River Basin, Wyoming, United States - RVT140D175 | ecosystem: Environmental > Terrestrial > Soil > Contaminated >...
CTGCTCGTGCCTTCCATCCGGGCGCAGGCCGAGCTCGGTCAGAAGATCGCGCAAAGCCCACGATGGGGTCCAGCTGCTCTTGGCGCGCAATAGCACGACGTCCTTTTGCGTCGCCCACCATTCAAGTGTCCTGCTCTTGCCAAGACCCGGATCGCCCTCAACAAGCTGCCAGCTCGCTTCGAGTGCCCCACGTTTTTCAACGCGCGTGGTCCCCGCCATGAACTTCTGCACGTTACTCAAATTACTGACAAACTTGGCCCGCATCTTGTGCCCTCCTTTTGGGTCGGGGTGGCCTCACCCCTGGTCGTTCTCTTCCGCTTCCTTCAGCTGCGCGATGCGCACCTGAATTTCCGGCAAGTCCTTGATCTCCTCGAAATAGCCGCGCTGCCCTTCTTTGAGCTCGTCCCAGTTGGCTATGGCGTAGAGGTAGAAGTCCCAATCGCTGCCGAAGATGTCGCCGGACTTCTCGTCGCTCGGCTTCTCATTGCGCTTGGGCAAAGTGATGATGTTGTCCGCTGACAGCGCGGTCATTGCTTCGGCTGCAAGCTCGCGCTCTTCGTCACTCACGGGGCGCGGCTCATCGCGCACACCCGCGAGGCGGCGTGCCGCAAGAGCGGCAGCATCGAGCGCCGGTGTGCTGTGCTTTTCAGACGTGCCGCCTGCGCCGGGGAAATGGACAACCTGCGATGCGTCGGCCTTCTTCATCCGCATGACGTCGTCGACGATCGTATGTGGCTTATGCTCGCGTGAAAGGGCCTTGAAGACGCGCTTGTTTTCCTTCTGCAGCTCACGCTGCTCGGCCTTCGCGATCATTGCAATTTCCTGCCGGTTCGCGCCGGAGCGTTCCGGGCATTCGGCGACGCAGATGAACTCGCCATCAATCGAATAGATAACGATGCGGCCCATGTCTTCCGGGTCGAGGCGGACCTGAACGCGCTCGCCGACGTGATGAACGAGCTCGCGCGCGATGAAATTGGCGTTTTCGACGCGCAGTCCCTTCTTGGTGACGACGCGCGTGCCCTCGGTATCGGGCGCTTCGGCGAGCAGCACATCAAGCGCGCGCTGGTTCTCGATCCGCGCGATCGAACCTGTCCATGAAACGAGCTTGAGCATGGGAGTGGTGCCAAGACCTGAGTGCTTGGCGCGGTGATAGGAATACTCGATCCAGTCGTCGATCCGTTCCTGCAGCTCTTCGTGGCTGAGCGTCACTTCGATCAGCTTGTCGCCTTCGCCGAGACGATCGGCAAAGCTGCGGCGGGCTTCGATCGCTTTCCGATCCGTGACGTTGTGGCCGATAAAGCCCGGCAAAAGGGCTGTGCAATCGCGTTGCAATGTGCCGAAAAAACGCTCGATATGCGGTTTGCCTTCAGGTGTGAAAGGCGCGCAGGGCTTTTGCTCGATCATGAGTGCGCCGAGCGCACGCGCCATATGGGCGCTCACAAAGTCCTTGCCGTTGTCGGTCTTGAGGATCGTTGGCACGCCCCAGTCCATGATGCAACGGCGTAAGAGCAGAGTGGCGGCTGTTGCCTTCGGCGTCTCACTCACCAGTATCTTGGCGCGGCGAGTGGCGACGTCGATCATGCCGACGAGATTGTAGCGGCGCGGCTTGCCGGTCGCCGGATCGATGCAAAGCACGTCTGCCGGTGAGGCGTCGATTTCCCAGACTTTGTTGGGCTCTTGGACGCTCTCGGATTTGGAGCCGAAGGCGATCATCTTCTTGTTCTTCCAGGCATCGGGATTTGATGCAGCAAGGAAGGCTTCGGCATGATCGACCTTGGCGGTCGCCATAAAACGCTGAACAGTGCGCCTGGGAATTTCCTTTCCGTGCGCCGCACGGATGAAATCAACGAGCTGTTGCGCGGTGAGATGCGGACGCGCCGCCATTTGCATAATGCAGAAATCGCGCAAGGTCGGATCGCCTTCTATCGCGCCCTTGCCTTTTCTGTGCCCATACTTGCCGCCAAGACGGAGCGCGCCATCGCGTGCCGCCTGTGAGGCCCAGCGCTCAAGCGAGCGCATGGTGAGGCTACCGACTTCCGTTTGCACCCATTCTTCAACGGTGATTTCACCGGCATTGAAGAGAGCGGCAAAGCTGGCGCGAGCAGCTGTTTGGGAAAGCCCGCCAGCTTCCGAGAAGCTGCGCAGCATGTTGATGATCACGAGGCGGGCGCTGGCGCGCGTCTGCGCACGTGAACCGGCCTTCGTGGCTGATAAAAAAGCCTTGCCGCCTCGCTGTCCACGGGGGGTGCTGGACGAGGCGAGGGGCAAGGCAGTGACCGGCCGGGAGGAGGATGGCCGGTTATCTTCAGACCCGCTCAGGGAGCTGGAGGGATGCAGGTCTGTCGATGAGATTTCGGTGAGGGCGCGTCGCGCCAGTTCGATGCGTGCCGCTTCAGGCAAAGAGCCGATGTAATATTCAGAACCACCGCCGTTGCCGCTTCTTGGGCGCGACTTCCATTGCTCGCGCTCAGCTTGTGAACGGATGCGCCGCTGCGATCCTGCGATCGCAGGCAACTTGAGCGCTTCGAGTTCCTGCGAGGAGAACCACTCGACCTTGTTCATGCGGCCCCCGAATGCAGAACCCGGTCGGGCATGATTGGGGGGCAAAGACGCCCGACCGGGATTTCCTCTACACTCAGATTTACAACAACCGAGCAGAGGAAAGAGATGAGAGAAAAAGTTGACGATGAAATGGTGTTGGCGCTCTTTGGCGAAGTCCGTGCTCTGCAAAACGCAGTCATGAGCACCATCGCTGTCGCAGAAGCTATCTCCATCCCTGGCATTGCGGAGCACATAGCAAAAATGATGGAGTTACGCGTCAAAGCACTTCCTCCTCATCTGGGGAACAATAGCTTTGTGAAGGCAACACGGGAGATGGCGCGGGAATTGCGTGAGTTGAGGCCGACAAAGCCGCCGTCTTAGCTGCGAGCATGTTGAAATATTGCAGCTGGCCTTCATCAAGCCCGTTGCGGGCTTTGGCCTGCTCAAATTCATAGAAGTGCTGGTCTGCGAGCTCGCTCATGCCGCCATCCGCGCCTTCTGGCCGCGCACCTGATGCAGGCGACGGCCGCGTGCGCCGTAGCGCTCCGGAAAGAGTTCGCGGGGCTTGAGGCCAAGCGTTTTGGCAAGCGCTATCTCTATCCTGTAGGAAGGTTCAGTAAGCGCCTGGCGCACAGCTGACTTGGAGACGCCTTCCCGGACGCCGACAGAGGCGAATGACTCGCCGATCAGCTTCAATTGGAATAAAACCCATTGTTGCCGTTCACGTGGCGAAGTCGGTACTGAAGTGGTCATGTTTGCGTCTCCGTTCGTCTCCATGAAAACGAACGTACAATAAAACTTGGACACATCAACAGGAAAAGTTGGTCATTAACCATAAAATAGTCAACTAGTTGAATTTATTTGGGTTTTTAGTCCTTCTTTTTTGGATATATTGCGGGGCCCATCACTGAAATGATGGCCTAAGTACACAATTTTATTGGTCAGGGGCTGAATTCGGTGACAATCACGACGCGTCTCATAGCTGTCAGAAAGCACCTCTCGCTTTCCCAGCGCGCGATGGCGCAACACGTTGGCGTCTCAGCCAACACTTGGAATAGCTATGAGACTAAAAATGAAGCCCCAAATTCTGGCGTATTAACGCGGCTGGCAGATGAAGGCATCGATATCCATTGGTTGTTAACCGGCCTTGGATCGATGCTGCGAACAGATAAGACGTCGGCGCAGTCCCAAGGATTTGCAGAACTGAAGCCGCTTCCCATTTCGCATGAAACGTTGGAGCATAATGGTTTCGTGCTGATCCCTCGTTATGACGTTCGCGCGGCGGCTGGTGCAGGCTCCCTTGTCGAAGATCACACTCTCATCGGATCGGTGGCCTTCAGTCGGGAATGGCTGCACAGAGCGCTGCGCGCCAACCCTGCCGATCTTTTGGTGATTGAGGCCAAGGGCGACTCCATGACAGGCATGGTTGAGGACGGCGATATCATGCTTATCGATACATCCGAGCCAAAGGTGCGCGGCAGTGGCATCTATGTCTTTCTTGTGGACGGTCTGCTTCTCGTAAAACACCTGCGAATTCGCGTCGATGGCGCGCTTGAGCTGACAGGAACGGGTGAGGAGGCATTGCACCCGGAAGTGATTTCACGCGACGATCTTGACCGCGTAACGATTATTGGCAGGGCTATCTGGAGAGCCAGCCGGACCTAGGAGAGAGAAGATTATGAAGATCGCAATTTATGTGCTCGGTGGCCTTGCTGGCCTCTTCGTCATCGTGATGGCAGTTGGCATGTTTACCGGCCCGAAGACCTATCGCGAGATGGCCGACCAGGAGGCACAACGCTGCATCGACAGGGGCGGGGTCGGCACGGATTGGCGAGCGTCATCAGGGGTTCCGCTTGAGCTGTTCTGCAAGACCGCAGCCTATGCCAAGGCCGCCGTTCAGCAATGTCATGATCATCCCGAAGGTTGTTAATGCAGGGGCTATGCAAAGCCGTTGCAACGCTGATTGCAGTACATTTGCAGCAAGCCGGTAATCCATAAAAGGCGTCCAAGTTCTTTTATGCGATGACCTGAAAAGTCGCAGAAAACTGCCATTTATAACTCGGACGCTGACGTCCTAGTTTGTCTACTACGAGCACTGGCGCGAATTTAGCCTAAGTCCTTGTTTTCCCTTCATTTCGCCCGGAAATCTATGTGGCGCGGCTCGCCAAACTAAGTGGCGCGGATGGGCCATTTTTAAGCGAACTATGTGGCGCGGCAAATTTTGGGTATCCCCCATAAATACCGCAGAAACCCGCCAATTCCCGCCTGATCCCGCATTTCTCCGCCCCGCCAATCTATGTGGCACAGCACAGCTGTTGAACAAGGCGCGGATACCCAATTCCGTATCGGCAAATACCCATAAACCCCCGCTTTGCGGCTAATATTGGTCTTAATAACCGCATATTCTGCGGAGATTATTCTTGCGGCTTGCGGGGAATATCGGCTATAATCTCCGCAAGAGGTGCGGAGAATGCCGACTTATATCCATGAATTGAACGATTGGCCGCGTTTCCGGTGGGACGAGCGGGCGCTGGCTCAACGCCTTGCGCCCCTGCGCCATCGGCAGGGGCGGTTGATCGGGCGCATGGAGGCTTTGGGCTTTGACCTTCGCGCCGAGGCCGTTCTCGCGACCCTCACCGAGGATGTTCTCAAGTCCAGTGAGATCGAGGGCGAGATACTCGACAAGGAACAAGTCCGCTCGTCCATCGCGCAGCGGCTGGGGATGGATATCGGCGCGCTGGCTCCGGCGGATCGGAATGTCGAAGGCGTCGTCGAAATGATGCTCGACGCCACCCAGAAATTTCAAGCACCGTTAACCGATGAACGCCTCGTTGCATGGCACGCCGCCCTGTTTCCAACCGGGCGCAACGGCATGACCAAAATCATCGTGGGCGCTTGGCGCGATGATAGCGCAGGCCCGATGCAGGTCATCTCCGGCCTCATCGGGCGTGAGCGGGTTCACTATGAAGCGCCAAAAGCCTCTCGCCTTGAATCGGAAATGGCGGCCTTTCTGAAATGGTTCGGCGAAGACACCGCGCATGATCCGGTACTCAAGGCGGCGCTGGCGCATCTATGGTTTGTCACCATCCACCCGTTTGACGATGGAAACGGGCGCATTGCGCGCGCCATTGCGGATATGACGCTGGCGCGGTCCGAGCAAAGCCCGCAGCGGTTCTACAGTATGTCCGCGCAAATCCGGCTGGAGCGCAACGCCTATTACGATGTACTCGAAGCCACGCAGAAAGGCGATCTGGATATCACAACATGGCTTGAATGGTTTCTTGATTGCCTCGACCGAGCAATCGAAGGGGCGGAGCAGACGCTTTCGGGCGTCCTTCACAAGGCGCGCTTTTGGGAGACATTCAAGGATCATCCGCTCAATGAACGCCAGCGCAAGGTTATCAATCGGCTGCTGGATGGTTTTGATGGGAAGCTCACATCCTCCAAATGGGCGGCGATTACAAAATCCTCTCCTGATACCGGCCTGCGCGACATAAATGATCTACTAAGCAAGGGCATTCTCATTCGCGAACCGGGCGGCGGTCGGAGCACGAGCTATACGCTGGCTTCAATCTGACCCGTACCAATGAGATTTTTTGCGTTGAATTTATTTTGGTCGTGATTAAGTACCGAATCCATACCGACTTTATTGTTAACCGATCTCCGCCTGCGGGCGGCTGATTTTTTCAAACAGGAGATATTCATGCGCAAAGCCGAACGTCGCGTCGCTTTGGTGACGGGGGCCTCGACAGGCATTGGGCGGGCCTCGGCCGTGGCGCTCGCAAAAGCGGGATTTCAGGTGTTCGGCACCAGCCGCAAGCCTGTCGCCGATGCGCCCAAGGGCGTGACCATGCTGGTCTGCGATGTCACCGATGACGCCTCAGTCGTCAAGCTGGTCAATGATGTGATGGCGCAGGCAGGGAAAATTGACCTGCTCGTCAATAATGCCGGTCTCGGCTTGCTGGCGGCGGCGGAGGAATCCTCGGTCACTCAGGCGCAGGCGCTGTTTGACGTCAATTTCTTTGGCACGCTGCGGGTGATTGGGGCGGTCTTGCCCGTGATGCGCCAGCAGGGCCGTGGACGCATCGTCAACGTCAGCTCGGTGCTGGGTTTTCTGCCCGCGCCCTTCTCCGCGCTCTATGCGGCAACGAAACATGCGATTGAGGGATATTCTGAATCTCTCGACCATGAAGTTCGCGCGCTCGGCATTCGCGTCGTGCTGGTTGAGCCCGCTTACACGCGGACCTCATTTGAAAGCAATGTGTTGACGGCGGATAATCTGCTGGGTGCCTATGAGGCGGCGCGCAACGGCATCAGCGCCGTCATGGCCAAAACAATGGAAGGAGGCGACGCGCCTGAAGTTGTCGCCAAGGCTGTGGTGAAGGCGGCGAACGACAAGACACCGAAATTGCGCTACGTCGGCAGCAAATTCGCGGCCAGGGTAACGATGCTGCGCCGTTTCGTGCCCGCAGCCGCTTTTGACAAGAGCCTGCGCAAGCAATTGGGCCTGCCCGTCTGAATAAAAATCCCGGCTGGAGCGATTGTTCCAGCCGGGATTATTTTGTCTGGCGATGTTCGCCGTGCTGTCAGGCGGCGGTGCGGCCAAGCGCGACGTAGCGCTCCAGATGATGGTCCACGTCACCCATAATATGATCGAGAATGATCAGCCGTTTGGCATAATGGGAGAGCGGTAGTTCCCATGTCATGCCGATGCCGCCATGCATCTGGATGGCTTCTTCTGCGACCAGGCTGCCGACGCGGCCCAGCGTATATTTGGCCGCCGAGATGGCGCGTTCGCGCACCAGTCGGGGTTCGTCCATAGCAGCGATGGCATTGATGAGCGCCGAGCGCGCCTGCTCAATTTCAATCAACACGGTAGCCATACGGTGCTGCAGCGCCTGAAAGCTGCCGATGGTCTGCCCAAATTGCTTGCGCGTGCGCAGATACTCGCCCGTCATTTCCTTGACCACTTCGAGCGCACCGACGCCATCGGCGCAAAGCGCCACAATGCCGAGGCCCGTGACTTTTTCGAGAATGTCAAAACCGCCACCCTCGACGCAGAGCAGGTGATCGCCATCAACGACCACGTCTTTGAGCGTCACTTCGGCGGCACGCGCCCCGTCGATACCGACATAGCCATTGACCGAAAGGCCCGCCGCGCTGGCGGGAACAAGGAAGAGCGAGATGCCTTGTTCGTCGGCCGACGCGCCGGATGTGCGGGCGGATATGACGAAGTGATCGGCGGCGTCGCCATGCGAGACCACAGCCTTGGCACCCGAAAGGCTCCAGCCTGCACCGCTTTTTGTCGCCTTTGTTTCGACACGGCTGAGTTCAAAGCGGCTTTTGGGTTCTTCGTGAGCGAAGGCGACAATGGCCTCGCCCGCAATGATCGCGTCGAGCAGGGGCTGGGCGAGTTTGCTCTGTGAAGCGGCCAGGACGCTGCCCGAAAGCAGGCTGGCCAGAAAGGGAGCTGCCACAGCGCCCTTGCCGATATCTTCAAAGACGGTGGCGATGTCGCCCGCTGTGCCGCCGTAGCCGCCGACTTCCGGGTCGAAGAGAGCGCCCAGAGCGCCCAATTCGGCTATTTGCTTCCAAATCTCGACGCTATAGCCCGGCGCTGTGTCGGCAAGCTTGCCGCGCGATTCCAGCGGGTAACGCTTGGCGATGAAACGCGAAAGCGAGTCAGACAGCATCTGCTGGTCGGAGGTGGGTTTGAAATCCATGATTGACGATCCGCCTAGAGCTTGAGGATGGCTTTGCTGATGATATTGCGCTGCACTTCATTGGAGCCGCCGTAAATGGTCAGCTTGCGACCATTGAGGTAGTTCGGCGTGAGGCCAGGCGCATAGTCCGGGCCGATGGCTTCGACATTGGCACCGGGTTCGCAGGCTTCTGCCTGGAACGGCAGGGCGTAGGGGCCCAGCGCGCGACGGGCCAGGCTTTGAATTTCCTGATGCACTTCGGTGCCGCGAACCTTCAGCATGGAACTTTCAGCACCGGGCGCGCCGCCGGAGGCCGCCGCATCGACAACACGCAGGGTCGTTGTCTTCAGGTTTTCCAGTTCAATTTCAACCTTGGCAATGCGGGCGGCAAAGGAGTGATCCTCAGCCAGCGGCTTGCCACCCTTGGTTTCTGTCCGGGCGATTTCCTTCAGAAGTTCCAGCGAGGAAGAGGAAGCACCGATCATGGCCATGACGGTGCGCTCATAGGTGAGCAGGTATTTGGCGTAGGTCCAGCCCTTGTTTTCTTCGCCGATGAGATTGGCAATCGGCGCGCGGGCGTCGGTGAAGAAGACTTCATTGACCTCGTGCTCGCCATCAAGCGTGATGATCGGGCGAACCTCAACGCCGGGCTGGTTCATATCCACCAGAATGAAGGAAATGCCTTCCTGAATCTTGCCTGTGTTCTGGGTGCGCACCAAGCAGAAGATCATGTTGGCGTTTTGACCATAGCTGGTCCAGGTCTTCTGGCCGTTGATGACATATTCGTCGCCGTCACGAACGGCTGTTGTTTTGACAGCCGCGAGGTCGGAGCCTGCGCCGGGTTCGGAATAGCCCTGACACCACCAGTCATCACCATTCAGCATCCGCTTCAGCCAATGGCTTTTTTGCTCTTCGTTGCCGTATTTAATCAGCACGGGCGCAAGCATGGCGAGGCCGAAGGGGATGGGATGGGGCGCATTGGCGAGCGAGAGTTCATAGTCCCAGATGAAGCGCTGGGTGACCGACCAACCCTGACCACCATATTCGACGGGCCAATGGGGTGCGAGCCAGCCGCGCTCATTCAGCGTCGCCTGCCAGGCTTCCACTTCGTCCTTGCTCAGGTGTTTTTTGTTGCGAATGCGCTCGGCAATTTCCGGCGGCAATTTTTCGGCGAGAAATTTTCGGACTTCCTGACGGAAGGCTTCGTCTTCAGCGCTAAATGTGAGATCCATCTATTTCTCCCTGGCATTTCTGTGCCACGACCACGATTTGCGGTCACTATGCCACGGAGAGTTATAAAATAGAACCCACATTTTGCGTGTCGTCGCCTATCGCGACGATGCAATGTTAAAAAGTACTTTCTTTAGGCTTTGGGTTCCGGCTTGGAATACATGCGCTCGGCTTCGCGGTCCAGAGAGGTCAGGAAATCCAGTTTCTGGGCGTCGTCGAGATTGTCTTTCATGAGGCCTAAAGTGTGACGCGGCCCGGCGGCAAGCCGCGAGGCGATGCCAAAAGCGGTGTCGAAGAGGGCCTCATCATCGGTGACGCGATTGACCAGACCGATGCGTTCACATTGCTCAGCCGTTACGTCTTCAGAGAGCAGCAGAAGTTCCCGTGCGCGCGCGGGGCCAACGGTGCGGGTCAGCAACCACGAGATCCCATAGTCGCCGGGAATGCCGACGCGGACATAGGCCGTGCGAATGAAAGCGCTGCGGGCGGCGATACGAAGATCGCAGGCGAGAGCCAGTGACAATCCCGCGCCTGCCGCCGGTCCGGGAAGAGCCGCGACGCTGGGCTTCCGGCTGGCAACGAGAACGGCGGTCAGTGTCCGCTGTTTTTGTTTAAGGTCGGCAATGGATTCTTCCGTTGTGCGCTCAACGCCCGGCATCGGCTTGCCCAGGCTCTTGATGTCGCCGCCTGCACAAAAAGATTTACCCGCGCCAGTCATCAAAAAGGCGCCGACATCTGGATCAGCTTCGCATTGCGCGATGATGGTGCGGAGATTGGGTGTGACCATATCGCCCAGAGCATTGCGTGCTTCTGGTCGATTGAGGGTGATGATCGCCACGTTACGGCGTATTTCGCAGAGCAAAAACGGTGTTCCGGTATCCAAGATACGACTCTTGTCCGATTTGCCGTCTGTCATCTTTGCCTCATAGGCAGTTTGCCTCATAGGCGTGTCGCCGCAGCTTTGAGGCTGCGGCGACATTCGCAAGTCGTCAATCGATCAGGCGCTCAGAGTGCTCAGCAGCCTGTTGCGGATGATCGCATCTGCTTCGCTCATGATCCGGTCGATCAGTTCCTTCACTGTCGGAATGTCGTCGATCAGGCCGACAACCATGCCGCAGCTCCAGGCGCCTGCATCCATTTCGCCGTGCACCATGACGCGCGGATAAACGCCTGCGACCTCGTCGGCGACGTCAGCGAATTTGATCGACGCGCCAAG
>Ga0214472_10008557_pt1 | contig 10688 bp, 12 predicted proteins | sample RVTome_6_FD_207662 | JGI IMG/M metagenome (GOLD analysis project Ga0214472, IMG submission 207662) | Soil microbial communities from uranium-contaminated site in the Upper Colorado River Basin, Wyoming, United States - RVT140D175 | ecosystem: Environmental > Terrestrial > Soil > Contaminated >...
CGTGCTGACGGATGTCACTCCCGAGAACCCCGCCTCCAAGGAGGAGTTCTTCGGCCCGGTCGCGCAGATGTACCGCGCGAAGGACGAGGCCGACGCCGTGCGCATCGCGAACGACACCCCGTTCGGCCTGGGCTCGTACGTCTACACCACCGACCAGGAGCAGGCGCTCCGCGTCGCCGACAGCATCGAGGCCGGCATGGTGTTCGTGAACGTCGTGCTCGCCGACGGCGCCGAGCTGCCGTTCGGCGGCATCAAGCGCTCGGGCTCGGGCCGCGAGCTCGGCCGCTTCGGCGCCGACGAGTTCGTGAACAAGAAGATGATCCGCATCGGCTGAAGCCCAGGCGTCACGTGGCGTCCGCGGGGCACGCCCTGATCTTCTGGGCGCTGGCCCGCAGTCAAGACCGCTCAGGAGTGAGGCCGTGGCGTCATCGGTACACAGCGCAATCGTCATCAATCGGCCGATCGAGGAAGTCTTCGCCGTCCTGACCAACGTCGAGAACACCGGGAAGTGGTTTCCCGGCAACGTCACGGAGTGGTGGACATCGCCGCCGCCTCATGGGGTGGGATCCACGCGGCGAGCCCGCGTAAAGATGGGACTGATGACCACCGAGAACGATGCCGTGGCAACCGTTTTCGAGCCGCCGCATCGGGCTGGGATGAAGGGAACCTCGAAGAACGCGCCGTTCGAGGCAGACCTCCGCTTCTCGGCTGTCGAGGGCGGGACGCGAGTGGAGTCCGACATCGAGCTGTTCATGCGCGGTCCCGCCAAGCTGTTCGGCCGCATGTTCACGCGCTGGTATGGCAGGAGCTGGGACCAGGGCCTCGTCACCCTGAAGCGGATGATGGAGGCGGGGGAGCTGTAGATCGCGCTCCGCCCGCGATTGTCAAGATGACACCGGTGACCAGGGCGCCGATGGCGAAGAGAAACCAGCCGGTGACGTCTGGCGAGTGCACCGCTGGATCCGTCATCGCGTTCACGATGGAAAGGCCCAGCAGCAGCGTCCACGCTGACCCGAAGCCCACGGTCAACAGTCCAACGTCGAGGACCCGGCGGGTCTGGAATGCCCGGATGACCAGCATCCCCACGACCGCAGCCAGCAGCGGCCATGCCGGGGGAAAGGCGAGCGCCATGAAGCCGGTCAATCCGCCGCCGAGAAGGTAGGCGACGTGCGCGAGGGCGCGTTCCGGCGCAGCAATCACGCCGCGGCGCGCCGCGATCCCAAGTAGCACGACCATGGCCATCGCGCCGGCCACGACGAGCGCAATCGCCCAGGAGGTCGGGATGTGCATCGTTATGCGATCCCCGGGGCGGAGCCCGATGGCAGCGTGAATCGAATCGTCGTCCCGGCGCCGGGAGGTGACTCCGCTGTCAAGCCCCCGCCGTGCGCTTCCACCAGGCTCTTGGCGATCGGCAGGCCGAGGCCGCTTCCCGGGGACTCGGGGGAGCGGTAGAAGCGGTCGAAGATCCGGTCGAGCTGGTCGGGAGGGATGCCCGCACCGGTATCGCGCACCTGGACGACGGCTTCGTCGCCGGCGAGCTCGGCCAAGAGTTCAACTCGGCCGTCCCGGGGCGTGTGGCGGAGGGCGTTGGTCAGCAGGTTCGAGGCGACCTCACGGATGCGTGCCGCGTCGATGTCGAGCGTGGGGATGTCGTCCGCGACGGTCACCGTGAGGACGATGCCGGACTGATCGGCCTGGCCGCGGTAGCTGGCGGCGACATCGGTGAGCAAGGTGCCCAGATCCGTGGGCTCGCGGTGCAGAAGGAGGCTGCCGGCCTCGGCCAGGGTCAGCGTCCTGAGGTCCTCGATCAGTCGCTCAAGGATCCGGGTCTCGGCCAGGATCGGCTCGAGGTGGGCGGCATCGGCGGGGTAGACGCCGTCGAGCAGGGCCTCGAGGTTGCCCTGGATCACGGTGAGCGGCGTGCGCAGCTCGTGCGAGACATCGGCCAGGGCGGACCGGCGCTGCTCCTCGGTCTCCTCCAGGCGTGCGCTCATGGCGTTGAAGGCGCGTGCCAGGGCGCGGACCTCGCGGGGACCGGCCTCGGGGACGCGGGTGCTGAAGTCCCCGGCCTCGACGCGGCCGGAGGCCTCGATCAGGTCGCCGACTGGGGCCGCCGCGCGCCGCAGTGCGCGAGCGAGCGAGGAGAGGATGACGAGGGCCAGCAGCCCGAGGAAGACGGCAACGATCGGTGACTCCGTCGCGCCGACCACGGTGCCGATGAGCCAGCTCAGCAGCGCAACCACCGAGACGAGGACGAGGACGACGAAGATGAAGAAGCAGCCGATGCGCCACATGAACCGGCCGCGCATTCCGCGCCAGGCCTCCTGGCCCATCCGGCCCTCGGGTGGCCAGGTCTCGTCCTCGGGCCACCACGGGGGCCTCCGGCGGTGGCGCCATCGGTGATCAGACATCGGTCAGGCGGTAGCCGACGCCATAGACGGTGAGGAGGTAGCGGGGTGCCCGGGGATCGGGCTCGATCTTGCGGCGGATGTTCTTGACGTGGGCGTCGATCGCCCGCTCGTACGACTCGAAGGCGACGCCGTGGATGACGTCGAGCAGCTGGGCGCGGGTGAAGACGCGACCCGGCTGGCGGGCGAGGGCGGCGAGCAGCTGGAATTCCGTCGCGGTCAGGGAGACATGCCGGCCCGAGACCTCGGTCCGGAGGCGAGGGATGTCGAGCGTGAGGTTGCCCGCGCGCAGGACATCGCCCTCGGCATGGCGCGATTGACGACGGAGGACGGCGCGGACCCGGGCCTCGAGCTCGCGCGGGCTGAAGGGCTTGGTGACGTAGTCATCGGCACCGAGCTCCAGGCCGACCACCTTGTCGGTCTCCTCGTGGCGGGCGGTGAGCATGATGATTGGAACCCCCGAATCGCGGCGCAGGCGCCGCGTGACCTCGAGGCCGTCGAGCTGCGGCAGGCCCAGGTCAAGGACGATCAGGTCGGGACGCTCCTGGCGCGCGCGCATCAGCGCCTCGTTGCCGTCGCGCGCGGTGGAGACGGCAAAGCCCGCCCGCTCGAGGTAGTCGCGGACGAGCTGGACGATCTTCGGCTCGTCGTCGACGACGAGGATGCGTGCCACGTTCGGCATGGTAGTCGGACGGGCGGCACCGGCCGCTCGTCCGCATCGGTCCTGGACCGGTCAGGTCTTGTCAGCGGGAGGGGTGTCAGGCTTCTCGCCGTGGAGTTCCTTGTGCCAATCCTCGAAGTAGTCGCGCCGACTGCGCCACCTGGAGGGGCCGCCGTCGCCGCGGTAGTGGCCCCATCGGCCCCAGCCGAAGACGGCGCGCAGCAGGCCGAAGAAGAGGAACAGGAACAGCAGCCCGAGCAGGAAGCCGCCGAACCCAAAGCCGTGGCCCCACGGCTGTCCGACGTACGGGCCGTGGTAGTAGCCGGCGGGGACGGGGGCCCCTGAGGCGATCGCGCTGCCGATGTCGGTGGCGATCCCGGCCGAGACGCCGGCGTTGTAGATGCTGACCCCGACGACCGCGAGCAGCCCCACCAGGAGCAAGGCCGCGACGAAGCGGAAGATGAACATTGGGCTTGAACTCCTCAGTTATGGATCCTGGCTGGATCCGATGAGGGTCAGCCTGGCGGCGGGCTGTGCGCCAAATGTGAACGCGGCATGGAGATGCTGCACAGCCCGGCTTGGCTCCAAATGTATGACGCCGCTCTTGGCGGAGCGCGCGCCACGAGGCAGCATGGGCTGACATATCGGATTAGCATCGTCATACAGATGGTGTTCTTGGATAGAGAGTTCGACGCGTACCGAACCCTGCAGATCGACCCACACGCGGAGACGTTCGTCCTCGAGGCGGCGTATCGAGCCCTCGCTCGCCACTACCACCCCGATGGGCAGGCTCCGAACCACGCGCAGATGGCCGCCATCAACCGCGCGTACGCGCTCCTGCGCACCCCGGCTGCCCGTGGGCGCTACGACAGCGAGCGCATGACCCCGGTCGGGCCCGGCCCGGTGGTGGTGCCGCCCGCGCCATTTGATCCGTGGGCGCGCAAAGATCCGGTTGCGACCACGCCTGCGGCCGCCGGATCCTCGGTGCTCGCCTTCGGGCGCTATGCCGGCTGGAGCCTGCGCGACCTCGTCCGCCAGGACCCCGACTACCTGAGGTGGCTCGCTCGCCACTCGTCTGGGTTCCGCTACCGAAGCGAGATCCACGAACTGATCCCGGAGAACGCCGGGCTCAATCGACGCGCGAAGGCGGTGGGGTAACCCTTCGCCCGGCGTCGGGGCTGTACGATCCGGGTCATGGCTGAGCCGAAGACGAAGCCCGCCGCCCGCGCCAAGCGCCCGCGCAAGGCGGCAGCCGCTCCCGGGACGCAGTCGGAGAAGGCACCCGAGCCGAGACTGCCACGCGGACGCACGCCACCGCTCGACCCGGAGGAGCAGCACGAGCTCCTGCACCGGGGCGTGGCGCTCTTCAACGGACTTCGCTACTGGCACGCCCACGAGGCCTGGGAGACACTCTGGCGGGCCGCCGATGAGGAGGACCGCGACTTCTACCAGGGCCTGATCATGGTCGCCGCGGGGCTCCTGCACCTGCAGCGGCGCAACGCCCGCGGAGCGCGCAACAAGCTGGCCGAAGGGCTGGCCAAGCTGCGGCGCTACGAGCCCGCGCACCGTGGGCTGGTTGTCAACGAGCTCGTGGGCAAGTGCAAGCTGATCCTGGTCGAGCTCGACGAGGGGCTCCTGCCCTACCTCATCCCACCGGTGATCCGGTTCGTGGAGGTGGAGCGGGCACAGGACTTCAACCGATGAGCGAGGAGCGCGTGGAGCACGACTCGATGGGCGAGGTCCACGTCCCCGGCGGGGCCCGATGGGGAGCCACCACCCAGCGCGCGGTCGAGAACTTCCCGATCAGCGGGCAGCGCATCGACCCGGAGCTGATCCACGCCCTGGGCCGGATCAAGGCCGCCGCCGCGAATGCCAACCTGGCGCTTGGCGTCCTGGATGCCGAGGTCGCGGTCGCCATCCGCGCGGCCGCACTCGAGGTCGCGGACGGCGGCTGGGACGACCACTTCCCGATCGACGTCTACCAGACCGGCTCCGGCACCTCGTCGAACATGAACGCCAACGAGGTGATCGCCAACCTCGCCGCCGAGCGGCTGGGGCGGGCGGTCCATCCAAATGACCAGGTCAACGCCAGCCAGTCCAGCAACGACGTCTTCCCGTCGGCCATCCACCTGGCGGCAACCGATGGCGTGGTCAACACCCTCATTCCCGCCCTGAAGCGCCTCGCGACGGCCCTCGAGGGCAAGGCGGAGGAGTTCGCCGTGGTTGTTAAGTCCGGTCGCACGCACCTCATGGACGCGACGCCGGTGACCCTGGGCCAGGAGTTCGGCGGGTACGCGGCGCAGGTGCGCTACGGCATCGAACGGCTGGAGGGGACGCTGCCACGGGCGGCGGAGCTGGCCCTGGGTGGCACGGCGGTCGGGACCGGCATCAACGCACCGGCCGGCTTCGCGGCGGCGGTGATCGAGGAGCTGCGCACCTCCACCGGCCTGCCGCTGACCGAGGCGCGCAACCACTTCGAGGCGCAGGGCGCGCGCGACGCGCTGGTGGAGCTCTCTGGACAGCTGCGGACCATCGCCATCGGCCTGTACAAGATCGCGACCGACATCCGCTGGATGGGCTCCGGGCCGCGTGCCGGGCTGGCGGAGATCCACCTGCCCGACCTCCAGCCGGGCTCGTCGATCATGCCCGGCAAGGTGAACCCGGTCATGCCCGAGGCGGTCTCCATGGTCTGCGCCCAGGTGATCGGCAACGACGCGGCGATCGCCTTCGGCGGAGCGGCCGGCAACTTCGAGCTGAACATCATGCTGCCGATGATGGCGCGCAACCTGCTGGAGTCGATCCGGCTGCTGGCATCTGCATCGGTCCTGTTTGCAGACCGATGCGTCAGCGGCATCGCCGCTGACGAGGCACGTGCCCGGGACTACGCCGAGGGGTCGCCCTCGGTGGCGACCGCCCTCAACCCGGTCCTCGGCTACGAGGAGGCGGCGAGCATCGCCAAGCAGGCCCTCGCCGAGCGGAAGACGATTCGTCAGGTGGTGATCGAGCGCGGCCACGTCGAGTCGGGCAAGGTCAGCCTCGAGGAGCTCGATCGCCTGCTCGACGTGATGCGGATGACCCGACCAGCCGACTAAGGTCAGGAGCGAAGGGATGTACCTTGTCGAAGACGAGACGTTTCAGCAGGCGAGGTCAATTGTCACTGCGCTCGCCAAGGAGCTCGCTGAACAGGAAGTGCTGCGGTTCGGGCGCCCGGTGGATCTCCGGAAGGTGATCAGGCACGCGGCAGGACCCGACCTCCCCGCCGGTGGTGAGGCGGAGTTCCTCTCCGCGATCGCCGACAAGCTTGAGAAGACCTTCACGGCGGGGGCGCTGTTCCCTCACAAGCGCGGATCCCGCGATCCGTAGGGCCTCGGAGCCTCGATCTGCCGGCCGCAGCGGATGTTCGTGGCAACGGAGGTGAGTGCGACATGAAGTGGATCACCCGGGAGCACGTCAAGGTCGATCGGGTCGCCTGCCCGTGGCTGATCCGCAAGTACATCGATCCCGAGGCAGAGTTCCTGTTCGTTCCGGCCGCCGATGTTGCGGCGGTCGCCGAGCGCGAAGGCGCGACGCCGTTCGACGTCGGGGTCGCCGTGCTCGGACATCGGGATGGGAAATGCAGCTTCGAGACGATCATCGAGGAGTACGGGCTGCTGGACCGCGATCCCGCGCTGGCGCGGATGGCCGAGATCGTGCACGGGGCGGACGTGTCGGCCGACCTCGGCCGGGTGCCCGAGTCGCGCGGTCTCGAGGCGATCGCCGAGGGCTTCGGCCTGGTCTACGCTGATGACCAATCGATCCTGTCAGCCGAGTTCCCACTCTACGACGCTCTCCACGCCTGGTGCGCGCGCGCGACCGGTTGATACTGTCCCGCGGATCCACCGGGGAATCGGATAGTCATCCGACTCCCCGACTGTGCTCAGGGCCCGGCTCCGGGGTCGTAGAGCTCGGCGGACGCCAGAGGCTCGTTTCCGTACTCCCCTCCCCACTCCCCACCCGCGAGCAAGATCTTGCCGTCGACGAGCAGGGTCGCTGTATGCCAAGAGCGCGCCGCGGCCATGCCGTTGGTGACGCTCCACGTCCGGGTGTCCGGGTCGTAGAGCTCCGCGGTGGCACGGTTCCCATCCTCGCCGCCCGAGTGGCCGCCGGTCACCAGGAGCCTGCCATCGGGAAGCAGGGTTGCCCCGTGATACAGCCGTTGCTCCGACATCATGCCTGCCGCTGTCCACGATCCAGTGCTCGGGTCGTAGATGTCGGCGGCCATGCGCAGCGATTCGTCGAGGGAGAGGCCGCGGTCGGGTATCCCCATGCGCACGCCGCCCACCACCAGGACTTTACCGTCAGCCAGCAGAGTCGCCGTGTGCTCCCCGTGGGGTTGAGGCATGTTGCCTGTGGCGTGCCAAGTCCCGGTGCCCGGGTCGTAGAGCTCCGCGGACACCGTACCTCCAGAGCCTCCGGCCACGAGCACCGTGCCGTCGAGCAGCAGCGTCGCCGTGTGGCCCGCGCGGGCCTCGACCATATTGTCGGTGAGAGTCCAGGTCCCCGTGCTCGGGTCGTACAGCTCCGCGGGGGCATCGCCTCCTGCGACGAGCACCCTGCCGTCTGTGAGGAGAGTCGCCGTGTGACCCAGACGCGCTTGGTTCAGGCTGCCGGTGACAGTCCACGTTTCGGTGGTTGGGTCGTAGAGCTCGGCAAATGCAACAGCCACAATTGCAACAGGCACGTCCCGTGCACCCGGCTCAAAGCCGCCGGTAGCAAGCACCCGCCCGTCCGCGACCAGCGTAAGCGTCGGCCGTCCCATTGTTGTTGACGCAGTGGGGGTCCACGTCGCAGTTCCTGGGTCGTAGATCTCGGCCGACCGCGCATCGTCACTGGAACTGGTCATATTGCCGCCGGTCACCAGGACCCGGCCGTCGGCAAGCAACACGGCCTGGTGCCCCTGGCGGACGGTGATCATGCTGCCGGTTACGCTCGACGAGACTGGGGGCGTAGGCGTTACCTGCGTTGCGTTAGGCAACGGAGACGGGTTGCCGACGTTCGTCCACGGTCGCATGATGATGCCCAGGGAGATCGTGATGATGACGACGACGGCTGCGAGGCCGATCGGCACCATGAGATTCCCTGAGTACAGCATCCGATGGCCTGTCGAGCTGCGCTCGTTGGGGGCCGGGAACATGTCGGGCATGGCCACGACACTGGCTCGCAGGGATGCAGGCGCTTGCTGATCGACCGCCTCGTGGATGGCAGCGCGGATCTCTCGCTCGAAGGTGGGATCGGTCACCGCAGTGTCCTCTTGGGGTCAGCTTCATCGAGGGTGCTGCGCAGCTCGCGAAGCGCCCGATGCAGGCGCGACTTGACCGTGCCGGGACGAACGTCTAGCCGCGCCGCGATCTCATCAACGCTCAGATCTCGGTAGAAGCGGAGGGCCACCACGATTCGCTGGTCCGCCCCCAGTTGCGTTATCGCCGGCCACAGCAGGCTGCGCTCGTGCAGTGGTCCCAGGGCATCCGGCGTGGTGAGCGGCAGGTCGGGCGGCAGGTCATGGGTACGCCAGCGCGCTCTTTGTCGCAGTTGATTTCGGCAGGTGTTGATCAGAATCCGATCGAACCAGTGCTCGACGAGGGACCGGTCGCGGAGAGTTGTCCAGTTCAGCCAAGCGACGAGGAAGGCATCATGGGTGGCGTCCTCCGCCTCGGCTCGATGTCCGAGGATTGCGTGCGCCAGCCGGTAGCTGGTGTCGATGTGGCGATCGGCGAGCATCCGAAATGCATCCGCACGGGCTGATATGCCGGCGACCGCCGGATCGGTGTCCGCCATGGCAGCGACCTTACTCGTATCCACTGGAGACATGACACCTGGCCGTCACCGAACGTTCCATGGGCTTGTATGGGCGCTGTGGCAGATGCGGGGCCCGAGAGACCATGTCGAATGAAAGAGCTCGCGCATGGGGCAGCGATTATCGGATCTTCCGCGGCGATCGAAATTGGCCGCGAAGCGTCCGCAGCTGCGACGCGAGCGTGGAAACCAGTAGCCGGACGCAAGCCGGACCCGGCGTAGAATCTGAACCTCACTTCTGTCCGTCACTGCCGCACTGCTGGGTGCGCACGAGGAGATCTCCCACCGTGACCATCGCAACAACGTCGTACAAGAACCTGATCGGCGGCCGGTGGGTCGACGCCAAGACCGGCGCGACCTTCGACAGCGTCAGTCCGGCGAACCACGAGGACGTGATCGGCAGCTTCCCGGCGAGCGGCGCGGCCGACGTGGACGCGGCGGTCGAGGCGGCGAAGGGCGCCTTCCCGGCCTGGTCGCTGATGCCCGCGCCGAAGCGCGGCGAGATCCTCTTCAAGGTGGCGCGCATCCTGGCCGAGCACAAGGAAGAGCTGTCACGGCTCATGACGCGGGAGATGGGCAAGGTGCTGCCCGAGGCGCGCGGTGACGTGCAGGAGGCGATCGACGTCGCCTATTACATGGCAGGCGAAGGGCGCCGACTCTTCGGCCAGACGGTCCCGTCCGAGATGCCCGACAAGTTCGCAATGGCCATCCGCAGGCCGATCGGCGTGGTCGGCATCATCACCCCCTGGAACTTCCCGATCGCGATCCCCGGCTGGAAGCTCTTCCCGGCGCTCATCTGCGGCAACGCCGCCGTCATCAAGCCCGCCAGCGACACGCCGGCCTGCGCCATCCGCTTCGTCGAGCTGCTGATGGAGGGCGGCATCCCCGACGGTGTGGTCAACATCGTGACCGGCTCGGGCGGCGAGGTCGGCAACGCCATCGTCGAGCACCCGGATGTGAAGGTCATCAGCTTCACCGGCCACACCGATACCGGCGTCGAGATCAGCCGTCGCGCGGCCGAGACGCTGAAGCGCGTCAGCCTGGAGCTGGGCGGCAAGAACCCGATCGTCGTCTGGGAGGACGCCGACTTGGGCCTCGCCCTGGATTCCGCCGTCTGGTCGGCATTCGGGACGAGCGGCCAGCGCTGCACCGCGGCCTCACGCCTGATCGTGCATCGGTCCGTGCATGACACCTTCGTCGAAGCGCTCCGCAAGCGCGTGGCGTCCCTGGTGCTGGGCGACGGGCTGGACGAGAAGACTGATGTCGGGCCGGTCATCAACGACAAGGCGGTCGAGCGCATTGCGGCGTACGCCGCAATCGGTCGGGGAGAGGCGGACCTGGTGATCGGCGGCGAGCCGGCGCGCGATGGCGCGCTCGGCAAGGGGAGCTTCTTCCGGCCGACCATCTTCACCGAGGTCAAGCCCGATGCGCGCATCGCGATGGAGGAGATCTTCGGCCCGGTGACATCGGTCATTCCGGTGGAGACGTGGGAGGAGACCGTGCGGATCGTGAACTCCGTCAAGTACGGCCTCTCGACCTCGCTCTTCACGCGGGACATCAACCTGGCCTTCCGCTCGATCCGCGACTTCGACTCGGGGCTGGGGTACGTGAACCACGGCACCATCGGCGCCGAGGCGCACCTGCCGTTCGGTGGCACCAAGGCGACCGGCAACGGCCACCGCGAGGTGGGCCAGGCCGCGCTCGACTTCTTCAGCGAGTGGAAGAGCGTCTACATCGACTACTCCGGGAAGCTGCAGCGGGCGCAGATCGACATGGAGTTCGTCGAC
>Ga0214472_10008558_pt1 | contig 10688 bp, 7 predicted proteins | sample RVTome_6_FD_207662 | JGI IMG/M metagenome (GOLD analysis project Ga0214472, IMG submission 207662) | Soil microbial communities from uranium-contaminated site in the Upper Colorado River Basin, Wyoming, United States - RVT140D175 | ecosystem: Environmental > Terrestrial > Soil > Contaminated >...
CTGTACCTGTGGCTGGCACTCGAGCAGCTGCGGACTTCCAATTCGCAGGTGACCCTATTGTCGTTGTGTCACACGGTACGCACTACGATCGACGGCGGCGGCGACTTCATCGACGGGCGGCAGATAGACGACTTGCTGCGCCAGGACGGAGACGGCATTATTTTCTCCGCCATGGCGTATTCGGATCGAGAACTCGACCTGGCCTGCGCCCGCGGGATTCTGCAGAAGTTCCTGAAGGAGCGTCTCGTCGTCGATGGGATCAGGCGGTTGCCGGTGGCGGCGGACGGCGGTTATGCCCCTGACGTCGAGGAGGCATTGACGTCCCTGGTGGCAACCAGTCAGCGGATCGCCGGTTTTCGCACGATACCGGCAGTGCCGACGGTCCCGGTCTTCGGCGGGCCGCTTGCCCCGGCACTGACCATGAGATCCTCCGGCGTCGATTTCATCGACGCCGCGGTGGGGGCCCGGGCCGACGCGAGCGTGGTCGCCATCCTCGGCGTTGTTGCCGGCGGTAAGACGACGTTGGCGGCCCAGCTGGCCGTGAAAGCGAGCGAGCAGGCGATTCTCGAGGCTGGCGGCGGCCCGCCGAAGAAGGTGGTATTCGCCAGCTACGAGCAACCGATGCAGGCGATCCAGCCGCGTATCTGGTCGTGTGCATTCAACATCGAGCGGCGCGTGCTGGAGACGTTGTCCTCCTGGGACGTACTCAGCACGACCGGGCATCCGAAGCCCTACGAGCAGACGTTGTATCCGGGGATGCCGCCGAGAGACATCCCCGGCGAGCGGGAACGGTGGCTGGCCGCGGCGCCGAACCTGGAGAAGACGCTCATGCTGCTCGACATGTCTGGGGTGGAGGAAACCTCTTATGCCGGTTCCGGCGGTGTCCCCGAATTGGCCAACATCTGCAATCGGATCGCGGCCGAGTCGGCCGGGATTCGCGACATCGTCATCGACTGGGCGGGAATCATGTGCGAGCGGGCGATCCCAGGGGATCTGGTGGACAACAAGTTGCGGTGGGCGCTGAAGACCATGGTGGGCGACCTGGGCATCCTGGCGGCACGGCACCAGTGCTGCGTGTATATCATGCATCAGATGCGGGCGGCGGCAGGCGGGTTGTCCCCGGTGAAATTCTTTCACCACACCGACGCTGCAGAGAGCAAGGCGTTCGCCGAGCGGGCTACCGTGTGCGGGTGTCTCGGCGTGCCGCACGCCAGGACGGCTGCACGGACATTGAATTGGTCAAAGGCAAGGAATCTTCCCGATTCGGAAGTGCCGCGCCAGATCGTCAGGATCAATCCGATCATCGCCAAATTCGAGTTGTCGCCGTTCGTGATCGTGGCTGACGACTTCATCTCCACGACCGAGGCGGCCCAGGTCCAGGGGATGGGGAATCCGGGAGCGCCGCCGCAGACTCCGCCGGCATCGCGGCCTCGTGCCGGCAGGGTGGTGGCCGATGCTGTTCCTGATTTTGGGGGTGCGTCATGACAGTGCTGAATCCGTCGCTGTATCAGCTGCTGTCGCAGCATTTCGGCGACGTGAAGGTGTGCCGGCAGGGAGAGAAGATGCAGTGCACGCAGGGCCGGGACCCGCGTACCGGTTCCCGGAGGCTGCAGGTGCTCGAGCATGGCGAAACTTACTGTATCAACTGTCCATTTTGCGGCGATCGCCGCAAACGATTGTATCTTCCCTACCTGTACGGGCAGCCTGACGTGCTCCACGGCGGGTATCGGATGACGTATTTCGGGATTTGTTTCAATCAGGATTGCTTGCGCGACCCGAAGAATCGCCAGGCACTGGCGGATCGATTGTTCGGCATGGTGAATCGTAATGCCCGTCCCCAGATCGTCGCACCATTGCAGCTTTCCTCCGGCGGGCCCGAGACCAGGGCGCTACAGCCGAAGGGGCCTCCAGGGCTGGTCCTGGGTGTCACGGAGCTGCCGGAGACGCATCCGGCGGTGCGATATCTGACCGGCCGTGGGTTTTCACTGGATACGCTGCGGCATTATCGCGTTGGTTACTGCGTCGAGGCGTCCCGGGACTTTCCCCAGATCCAGGGAAGGATTGTGATCCCGTTCTGGTTCGAGGGGGAATACGTCGGTTGGCAGGCCAGGGCGTTGCCGGGGGACGCATCCGGGGCTCCGAAGTATTACACCTGCCCCGGGATGCCGAAATCGCGGCTCCTGTACAATCTCGACAATGCCCGGCGTTGCCGGGAGTACCTGGTCATTGTCGAGGGAGTTACCGACGTATGGGCCGTCGGGGATTGTGCCGTGGCGCTCCTCGGCAAGACCATGGGTCCGCTACAGAAGGCATTGATCCAGCGGCACTGGCCCAGGAAGCCGGTGTTCGTGCTGCTGGACCACGACGCCGGGAAGGAGGCGGAGAAGATCGAAGCGGCATTGTCTGAAGTGGTGTGCGGGTATGCGAATCGGGTAGAGATCGTGGCATTGCCGCCGGGTATGGATCCCGGCAGCTACCCGCGGGAATCGGTACAGGAGCTTCTCGTACACGCAGCAGGGGAGCGGGGGGTGCGGCTGGCGGCATCCTGCCCGGATACTCGATGAGCACGTCCCCAGAAGTTCTGTTTTCGCGGTTACTAGAAACCGGGGTAGTGGATGCCGCACTGGATAGCGAATTTCCGTTCTATCCGTTGGATTCTCCGGATATGTCGTTGCCCGGCCCGAATTTCTCGGCAGCTGCTCAAGCGGCTGGTGGGGGCGATGGCGATGCGTATCTTTTGTTGTTGCATTACCTGTACCGGCGGGCGCTTTACGACGGGCAGTTCCAGTTGCCTATCGTGGTCAGGGGGCAGTACATCAATGCCCCCTTTGTGCAAGGGCATCTTCGCGACGGGTCTGCCGCCGGTTGGGATGGCGGGCCTCGTTGTGCCGATGTCATGATCATCGGCAAATGTCCTGGCACGGAGGAAGTCGGGAGACGTGCCAACTTCGTCGGCCCGACTTCTGACGTTCTTTTTCGAGGATTGACCGAGGCGGGGATCGACTCCACCGAGCTTGCTTCCTGGTACTTGACCAATTTGATTCGATGGCCGCAGCTGGACCGACGCTCCGATACGCTGCCGGCGGCCTGGCGCAACGACTGCCTGCCACTGTTGGAGCAGGAATTGCGGCTGGTTCGACCGAAGTACATTTTATGCCTGGGCAGTGATGCTTCGAACGCACTTCTCGGGGCGGGGCACTCGGTACAGTCCATGGTCGGGCGGGTGGCGTCGCGGGAGATACAGCGGGCCACTGTGGGCGGCACGTCCGACAAGTATGCGGCTGCCGTGGTCACTGTGGTCCATCCGGCCGCAGTTTACCGGAAGCCCGAATTATACGAAGAATTCGTCGCACAGTTGCAGTTGCTGGTCCGTTGCATTCGTGGCGAGCAGACTCCCGGCGTAGAGCAGTTGGATCATCAGTGCGTCTACAAGGAAGCCCAGCTGGCCCGCATCGTGGACGCGGTCCGGGCCGATCGGTCCCGGTGGTTGATCGCCGTGGACGCCGAGTGGCACGGACGCTGGCCCGGAGACGCCGGGGCATTCCTGCGGACGGTCCAGTTCAGTACGCGGCACGGAGAGGGAATAACCGTGGTGCTTCGGCATCAACGGGGGGTTCCCGCATTCGTGCCGACGATTGACAGGGCCATTGTCCAGTTGCGGCGATTGCTCAAGTACGACGGTGAATACCGGCCCAGGATCGGCGGACACTTCTTCCGTTCCGACTTGGCCAGGCTACTCGCGGAAGGGTTGGATCTCCGCGAGGAGTATGCCCCGGCCGGCTCCTCGGAGGCGGCCGGCGGAGGCTGGGATACCAGCCTCATGGCGCATGCCCATGACGAGACGTCCGCCTACAAGCTGGAAGAGCTGGGGGCCAGACTCGTCGGGACTCCAAGATACGATACGGTCATTCAGAAGCGCAAGGAAGTGTACTGCCGGGAACAGGACATCAAGGTTGGCGAGCTCGAGGGATTCGGCGATTTTCCGGATTGGGAGTTGCACCCGTACGCTTGTTTCGACCCGGATGTGACTCGGCGATTGGCGGTGCGATACCTGGAGCCCGGAGGACTGCTGGATCGAGACCGGTTTGGTAACAGCAGTCGTGTGCCAGCGTGGCGGGCCCACCGGGCGAGTCTTGCGTTCCTGGAGATGGAGCTGACCGGGATAATGCTGGATCGAGATCGCGTGGACGAGTTGGTCCGCACGTTCGTCGATGCTTACGCCGTGCTGCTGCAGAATTTCAGGACGGCGGCACACTGGCCCGAATTCAATCCGATGTCCCATACCCAATGTGCGGCGTTTCTCTTCGGGGACCGCATTGTCAGTAATGCCGGGGTTCGCCCGGCCGGGGCATTGACGCTCGACTTGCCGCCGGTCAAAACTACCGGAAGACGCTCCAAGTCTTGGGAAGCAGTGGAGTACCGGCGAGAGGAGGACGTGTACGCGCCGTCCACGGACAAGGAGGTCCTTGGCATCCTCGGGCAGCAGCATCCGTTGGCAATGCAGTTGCGGGATATCCGGTTCATCGGGCACACGTTGACGTCGGTCTTGCGCCGGCCCGATTGCGGGCCCGACGGGCAGCCGCTTCAGCATGACGGACATTACGTCTACTCGGGCGGCATTGCCGGTTATGCCAACGACGATGGGCGGATACGTACCAGAATGAGCCAAGTCAAGGAAACCGGTAGATCCTCCAGTGCATCTCCGCCGCTACAGAACATTTCGAAGCGGCGGGAAAGCGATTACGCCCGCATTCTCGGTTACTACCCGGCGGCGGACGGCGTTCCCCGCGGGGACTACCTGCAGGTGTTTCCGGCACCGCTCTACCGGCACCCGATACGGTCGATTCTGCGGGCTTCTCCCGGGCATGTTCTGGTCGAATGCGATTACACCGGGGCGGAGCTGGCGGTTCTGGCCTGGCTGGCCGATGACGAGACGATGATCGAACATGTGCGGCGAAATTCGCTGCCGGAGAGCGATCCGGCTCATTACGATATCCACTCTCAGACAGCCGTATCCGCATTCCAGTTGAGTTGCCCGCCGACGAAGAGGGGGCTGGATTCGGCAGGGCTGTCGGCCTTGCGTGTCGCCGCGAAAAACGTCAATTTCGGTATTCCCTATGGTCGAGGCGCCGCGGCGATCGCCCGGCAGTGCCGGGAAGAGGGCACCGATATCACGGAGGAGAATACACAGCAGATCATCGATTTCTATTACAGCCAGTATCCGAACACGGCACAGCTACTGGCGGAATGCCGCCGGCGGGTCAGTGCCCCCGGCTGGATTGTCACCCCGTTCGGCCGCCGCCGCCGGTTCCGGCCCACGACCGATCAGGCGGTGCTCGGAGAGCAGGAGCGGCAGGCCCAGAATTTCCCGATTCAGAGCACGGTTGCCGACGCCGTGAACATCGCTCTCTACAATCTGTACAATTACCACAGAACGCATTCACGCGGCATGTACCGGATTCTGCTGCAGATTCATGATGCTGTATTGTGCGAAGTGCCGATTGCCGAGCTGGAGGAGTTCGTGCACGTAGTTCTTCCCGTCTGCATGGTCGAGCAGGTCCCCGTGTGGCCGACGACATTGGCCGGAGCGCCGATGCAGGGCAAAGGCCCGTACTATTTCGGGATAGACACCGAGATTTCCGCCAACTGGGGAGAGAAACTATCTCCCGAACAGGCGGAGCTGCTCGGGATACCGCCATCCCTACTGTAATCGCATTGTGACCGTATGCCAGGGTTGCTCCCTGGCAGGAAAGGAGTGGCAAGTGCCACAAAATCCGTCCGCACAATCCCGCCGGCGCTACCGATTCGGAGAGTTCGGCCACAGCAGCCAGACCGATCGGGCCGGCATGCATCTGCTTCGCAAGTCGGTGGCCGAGGTGGCATCGCCGCAGTACGACACCGGGCCGACCACCATCCGGATCTTTCCGGCCAAGAATCCGGAGAATCCGGCGGAATGGGATCCATACCGTCTGTGCACGGCGGGGATCCAGTTCGGCGACTGGATTCGCAAGTACCCGGCCGTCAAGTCCTTCGGCAATCCTCCACAGACGTTCCTCGTCTACGATCCCAGCGAGAAGGATCCCGAGGTGGAGGGGGTCGAGAGCACCCCGCCGTATATCGTCTACAACGCCATCTACCAGGCGAAGCGCCGCGGCCAGGATCGCCCTGGTTGGGCCAACCACCTGGAGGGCGGCAGCGGATCCAGCCCGCTGATTTCCCGACCGAAGGACCTGTACTTCGTCCAGGGCTGCATCATGCAGTCCGGCGGGCAGATCAACAACCCGCCGCAGGGTTTCGGGCAGTCCGACAAGCCCGTGGTCATCATGCTCACTTCCAGTGCGGCACTGGCGATGATCGCCGAATTCAGCCAGCTGCGCCAGGACTGGCAGCAATACGAGGAGGGGGACTGGGAGAACATCTTCGTTCACGGTGATCCGGTTTGTCTGGAGACCGGGAGGTTCGTCACCTTCTACACCCTGAAGCATGGCGACCCGCGGGCGGCTGCGACTGCGGGGAGCTGGCAGCAACAGCCGGCCGGGTACGGCGGGCAGTGGCAGCGGCACAACGCACCGATCGGGTACGGCGCCTATGTCGAGCCTGCGTTCGGCACCTGGCCGGCCAGGCTCGCCGAGCGGGCCGAGATCATCTCTTCCCGCGTGTTGCCGTGGGACGAGATTCTGTATTTCCCCACCATCCAGCAGCAGGCGCACATGATCGCCGATAAGCTGCCGTGGGATGTGATCGAGTACGCATTCGCCGACTATCCGGACTGGATTCCGGAAGCCGTGCGGCGCCGCGGGGTCGGGCAGGCTCAGATGTCCGTGCCACCCATGCCGCCCATGCCGACGGGCGGGGCCGGGCCGGCCCAGCATCCGTACGCCCCCGTACCGGCTCCTCCGGGACCGTCCGGCCAGCCGAATCAGCCGTATCAGCTTGGTCCGGCGGTGGGGGGGCAGCCCGCACAACTGCCGCAGGGGTGGGCGCCGGCTGGAATGCCGATGGCGGGGCCGGCACCGCTTGGTTCCGGATCACCGCCGCAGGGGGCCCCTACGCCGGCCCAGACCGGCCCCGTGTCTGCCGGGGCACAAGAGGCCCCAGCAGGCGGTTGGGGCAGCCCTGGGATGCTGACGAGTGCCGCAGCCGGGTCGGCCCAGACGGCAACGGAGGCTCCGAGGATCCAGGCCCCGGCGGCACCGACCGGGGGCATTCCGCCGTTCCAGGCACCGATGGTTCCGGCACCGCCGTTCGTTGCGGATCCACCGGCGGCCGGGGCCAGTTCCGGAGCGCCAGCCGGCGATTCCGCTGGCGGGGATGCCGGCGGGCAGGAAGTCGGCAATCAGGATGATAGCCGTGCCAGGCGTGCCATGGAGTTGGCGCGGCAGGCACAGGCGGATAGGTTCTAAGCTACTGGTTAATGTCCGCCCCCGCGGGATTATTTCCGCGGGGGCGGCTTGCGACGCCCGTGCGGGGGCTTAGTGTCCGCAACATGTCCACAATGCCAGAGAGCACACGGAGAGAAATTTTCATGGCAAGGAAAGCATCGGATAATCCATGGATGGCCGAAGAGCTCGACGGAGGGGACGAGGATGCGATCGATCGGGCGTACCTCGGCGTACGGGAGGCGATTTCCAGGGAGTTGCACGAAAAACAGTTAGGATTGGTTTCGGCCGCCGATACTATCATCATCGGCTTGCCGGTGCCGGCGTTGGCATTACGTTACTTGCTCGGATCGTCAGTGCTGCCTCTCGGCAGGATCATCCAGATCACCGGCGAGGAAGGGTCATGCAAGACCTCCCTCATGGTGGAGATGATGCGTTGGCACATGGTCTATGGCGGCGGCGCCGCCTACATCGAGAACGAAGGGAAGGATCCCGACGAGCTCAGGAGGGCGATCCTGTGCTGGAACGAGCATTGGATCCGGCGCTGCGACGTCGCGAACACTTTTTCGTTGCAGGAATGGATGGCGGCGTTGACAGTCATCCTGGAGAAGTTGCGGGCGCACCAGAGCAATCCGGACGGGCCCGGGAGAGTCTATCCGTACATGGTCGGGATCGACTCGCTCATGAGTACGGCGCCGGACGAGGAGCTGGCGAAGACCTTCGATGACGGTTATGCTTCCCGCGGCTACGGTATCGGGGCCAACCTGATCACCCGCTACATGCGCACCATGCCGGCACAGCTTCGCGACTACCCCTTCACTATCGTCGGCACCAATCACCTGAAGCCGTCGGTGGACTTCATGGGCCGGCCCAGCGCCCAGAGCCCCGGCGGCAAGTCGGTCAAGTTTCACGAAACCTACGAAATCGAGATGCACCGGGCGTATCAGCCCGATATCGATTTGCTCGACTACGGCGGCATCAAGTTGAAGCTGGTCTGCAAGAAGAGCAGCGTCAGCCCCAGCCGCCGGCACATCTTCGCGGAGTTGCTGTGGTGGAATGAACAGTTCGGCGGCCGGTCTCGGCAACAGATCGCCTGGGATTGGGATACGGCCTCGATCGAGACGCTGTTGGGATTCTCCCAGGCAAAGGGCAAGAAGACGCTGGGCGACGCGGTGATGGATATCTGCGACATCACCATCGCAGACAAGACGCGACGCACCGCCTGGAGTCGTGCATTGGGAATCCCCCAGTCCGATCCTCAGTATTTCAGAGTGCTGGGGGCGGAATTGGAGAAGCGGCTGGACATTCTCGCCGGGTTGTACCATGTACTGGGCATCATCGAGCGGCCGGTATTCATGCCAGGCGTCGATTTCCTGGCACAGAAGGACGCTGCCCTGGCAGCGGCCCGGGCCGCCGAGCCCGGAAACTTGTACGACGTCTCGCGGGCAATGCCGGTATTCGACGACGGCGTTATCGGCCCGCCTGCGGCCGAGCTCCAGCCATCGGCCCCGGAGACGACCGATGACGGCTGAATTCGATCCAGGCGATTTCTCCCGCGACATCGAGGACGCCCGACAAGGGGCGTTCGTTGTTCGTGTCATCGAACGCATACTTTGCAATGCCGGGGTGCCCCGCGGGAAAACACGGCGCCGGGATCTTTCGTTCGACTGGTTCCACGCCGAGTTCCCCGAATTTCCCATGCGAATGGGCGCCGCCAAGATTCCCAACGTCCACCTGATAGGCATGCATCAATTGTTCGGTGCTGGTTTCCTGAAGACGAGAGTTTTCCAGGCCTATCAGACGCATCTGTTGCGAGAGAACCTGGATGACGTCAATGACAGGGCCGGACTCGTGTTTCTCTGGCCTGGCATCGGCGAAATGATCATTCACAATTACCCGACTGATTCGGCAGCCGAGTATGTACCGGCTGCCGGCGATTACAAGGTACGGAACACGAGAATTGTCAGACCGTTCGGCAACCCCCTCGTGGTCTATGTACTGGAGCGGTTGGATGACTTCTTACGGGTCGTTGGAAACTCGTGGGCGGATCGGTGACATAGGCAGACGCGGCTCGTTCGCCTCGCTGTACGTGCGTCCGGAGATCGAACGATTTGCCCCTGGCCAGGAGGAGAAGCTGGCGCAGTTCCTGGAGACGGTGGCTGCGGCCACGACGACGGCCAGGATCGAGGGGCCCGGCGATTTGCAGTTGGGCGAGAACGGGCAAACGCTGCACGGCGGTTATCGTTACACGAAAAGCGGATTCTTCCAGGCGGCCCGGAAAATGGCCCCTGGACTGGTTGCTGGTGCCGTCTCTCGCCGGTGCGAGTGTCCGAGGCAATGACAGCACGGAGATGATGATCGACGGCTATGAGGCCCGCCGGATCTGGAACAGGATCGCCGAGTTGCGAATAGCCGTGTTCCGGCACTGTGTGCTGCTGCGTAACGATACGCTCCGGCAAATAGAGGGTGTTTGTGGGGCCAATTACCGGGTTCTATCCAATACCAGATTCCACCAAGCCGCCAGGGAACTGGCGGCCGGGGAGCCGGTGGTGGAGTTCGTCGGCGCCGCCCTGCTCGGCCGGCAGTTGATGCTGTGGTACAGGCGTCGACAGCCGCTGTTCTCCGTGGAGCACCCAGGCGGATGGTGGCCGGTGCATGGCGGCTATTACTTCATGAACAGTGAGAGCCTCAATGCAAGTGTGCGCGGCACGGTCGCCGTATACACGCCGGCGGGCCCGTGCCTCGGTCCTTACGAACAGCTCGGCGCGAAGGTGGCGCATCTCGGGAAGAATTTCGATCGGCACCTGCGCGGCATGCTGGACCGGGTGCGGGATGCCCAACTTCCGGTTGAGGCCTTGCGGCAAGGAGCCGCGGCATTGTTTATCGAATCACTGGGGCTGGCCCCGGGGGCGGACGACCGCCGAGGGGCTGGCGACGGCGCCCGGAATAGGGCGGGAAAGGCCAGGGAGAGTGCGTTGATCAATGCACTTGGGCAGCTCGGCGTGCCGTTGCGATTGGCCAGGGAGGTAGTAGACCTGGCAATACGCGTGGGCCGGCAGACAACGGTTGGGCCCGCACCTCCGATACAGCTACGATCCGAAGAACGGCGTCGGTACATGGTGGATCTGCTGGTGCCGTTGCTGCGGACCGCACGTAAACTGGATGGGGCCAGGAGGGAGCGCTTGGAACGGGCGGCCTATGATATCCTGGTCGGGGGTTTCCCGGCCTTGCGGGCGCCCTAGGGATTGAAGAGGGAGGCGATATGACACGGAGAAGGCAACAGACGGCCCAGGCCCAGCGGGCCATCGA
>Ga0214472_10008559_pt1 | contig 10688 bp, 7 predicted proteins | sample RVTome_6_FD_207662 | JGI IMG/M metagenome (GOLD analysis project Ga0214472, IMG submission 207662) | Soil microbial communities from uranium-contaminated site in the Upper Colorado River Basin, Wyoming, United States - RVT140D175 | ecosystem: Environmental > Terrestrial > Soil > Contaminated >...
ACCCGATGAAAAACGGTCCCGTTATAAAATTCCTTGGAAGCATAGGACTTGAAATTGGCCACGGAGATCGGCGCCTTCTCGGTGAAGAGCTCCAACCTGATTTTGCCCTTGTTCGTCACCAGGGTCGCATAATCGGCCGCATGAGCCAGGGTAGAGCCAACCAGAAGCATGCAGAGTATGACCATCAGTTTTTTCATCTTTTTTCTCTCCTTTATCCCAGTCATTGAAGATGACTCAGAGGCCTTCCGCCTTGAGTTCGCGGTCCATCAGATCCCGGACGGCACGGCGGGGATCTTTGCCCTGATAGAGTATCCGGTAAACCTGCTCGATGATAGGAACATCGATTCCCTCTCTTTTGGCAAGCTCGTAGGCCGAAACCGAGGTCTTCACCCCCTCGGCGATCATCTGCATGCTGGAGAGAATCTCGTCGAGCTTCCTTCCTCTGCCCAGCTCCATGCCGACGCTGCGGTTTCTTGAGAGCTCACCGGTGCAGGTCAGCACCAGATCCCCCATGCCGGCCAGGCCTGCGAAGGTCCCCGCCATGGCCCCCATGGCCACACCCAGGCGGGTGATTTCGGCCAGCCCCCGGGTGATGAGGGCGGCCCGGCTGTTGGAGCCGAACCCCAGGCCGTCGCAGACCCCCGCGGCCAGGGCGATGACGTTTTTCAGGGCCCCCCCCAGCTCCACGCCCAGCACATCCTCGCTGGTATAGACCCGGAAATTCTCGGTACTGAAGACTTCCTGCACCAGAGCGGCCGTCTCGGCGCGACTTGAAGCCGCGACCACCGCGGTGGGCATTTGAGCCGCCACCTCGCGGGCGAAGGATGGGCCGGAGAGATAGCAGAAAAGGCCCGGATCCTGCTCGGGCAGCTGGGTTGCAAGCACCTCGGACATGGGCAAGAGGCTGTCGTTTTCGATCCCCTTGGAGGCGGAGACCAGAGTCGCCTTCTTGCCGATGTGAGCGGATGCCTCTGCCAACACCTGGCGCATTGCCTGAGAGGGGGTTACCAGAACCAGCATCTGCGCCTCGACGCAGGCCGACTCCAGGCTGTGGGTGAAACCCAGATTGTCGCTGAGCCGAAACCCCGGCAGGTAGGTCCGGTTCTCCCTCTGCGCCTCCATCTGACGGCAGAGCTCTTCATTGCGAACCCAGAGTTGTACGTCATAATTTTTGCCCGCCAGCAGGTTTGCCAGGCTCGTGCCCCAGCTTCCTGCTCCCAGAACGGCGATCTTTTTCATTTAAAACACTCCGGATTCGATGGCGAATGCCAGGTTCGGGCGCCCGGAACGGCATCCCCGTCAGAGCGCGTTCCCTTTTTTTTGTATCAGCCTCTTCAGCAATGCTCTGCGCTCCGCGAGCCGCCCCTGGCTGTCCTGCCCCAGGTACCCATCCAGTTTTTTGAGGGCAACGTCCAACAAATTGCGATCCTCGGCGATCTGCGAGAGGATCAGAACCGCCTCCAGGGCAACGCCGTCCTCCGACGACTCCTCCAATAGGGCGGCGAGCAACGTCTCGGCTTCGCTCGGGTTCCCCTCCAGATGCAATGAGGAAGCCAGACGGTAACGAAGGTCCCGCTCGAAAACACCGGGCTCCAGGCTTTGGTGAAGCTGCGAGAATTGACGGCTGGCCAGGGCATATTCTCCCATGCGGAAATAGGCATCGGCCAGCTGGTAGCTGTCATCCGGGTTACCCGGAGCGGCCAGAATCAGCTCCCGGAGGTGCATGACGGCCTGAACGGGGTCCAGAAGTCTCTCCCGGTAGAGGGAGACGATGCGCCTTCTGGCCTCGATGGACAGGGGCAAAGAAGGATAATCGCGGACTAGCGTCAGGTAGGAAATGAGGGCGGCCCTGGGCAGTCCCAGATGGAATTCCTCCAGCCGGCCCTTGAGATAAAGGGCATCGGGCCTGTACTGCCTGCTTATCCATGGCTTTTCAAGAATTTCGCGGGCCGCGCTGTATTCCCCCCGGCTGACGAAGTCCTCGGCCTGCTGCCATCGCTTTTTCTCGACGAACCCCTCGTATCCCTGACTCAAAAAGAAATACAGGGTCGCTGCCAGCAGCAGCGACCCCGTAAAGACCAGAAGCCTATTCCTCCGAAGGACCTTCGGATCCCTCTGCAATCTCTTCTTCAATTTCCTCAGGCGAGATTCCATCCTCTTCCTCGTCCTTTTCAGCGAGCTTGACGACGGCCACGATGCGCTCGGCGCTCTCCAGGACCATCAGTCGTACCCCCTGGGTGTTGCGTCCGATGATGGACAGCGGTGCCACCGAGGTACGCAGCACCTTGCCCCGGTCGGTGATGAACATCAGGTCATCCTCTTCGGTGACCAGCTTGATGTCCACCACGTTGCCGTTGCGCTCGGAGGTCTTGATGGTGATGATTCCCTTGCCGCCCCTGTTCTGGAGCCGGTATTCGCCCAGATCCGTACGCTTGCCGTAACCTTTTTCCGTCACCGTCACCAGCGTGGCCGAGAGGGCATCGGTGACGACCTCCATGCCGATGATGAAGTCGTCATCCTCCAGTGTCATTCCCCGGACCCCCCTGGAGACCCGCCCCATGGAACGGACGGTGTTTTCGGGAAACCGGATGGACTTGCCATAACGGGTTGCCAGCAGGATGTCCATCTCCCCGTCCGTCAGGCGTGTGGAGATCAGGCGATCCCCCTCGTCCACGTTGAGAGCGATGATGCCTCCGGCTCTGGGGTTTGAATAGGCGCTGAGCTCCGTCTTCTTGATCACGCCGTTGCGGGTGGCCATGATGATGTATCGGCCCTCCTCGAAACTCTTCACCGGAAGAATGGTGGTGACTTTCTCGTCCTGGGAGATCTGCAGCAGGTTGACGATGGCCTTTCCCCGTGCCGCCCTGCCGCCCTGGGGTATCTCGTGGACCTTGAGCCAGTACACCCGGCCCAGATCGGTGAAGACCAGCACATAGGAGTGGGTCGAGGCGATGAAGAGAAGTTCGACGAAATCCTCTTCCTTGGGCTTCATGCCCGTCTTTCCCTTGCCCCCGCGGCGCTGGGCCCGGTAAAGGGAGACGGCGTTTCGCTTGATGTAGCCGCTGTGGGAGACGGTGACCACCATGTCTTCCTCGACGATGAGATCCTCGATGCTGATCTCGCCGGCCTTGTCCACGATCTCGGTGCGGCGGGCATCGCCGAACTTGTCCCGAATCTCAAGTAATTCGGTTTTGATGATGTTGAGTATCTCCACCTCGCTGCCCAGAATCTCCTTCAACCGGGCAATAAGAGCCATGATTTCCCGGTATTCCTCCAGGATTTTCTCCCGCTCCATGCCCGTGAGGCGATGCAGGCGCAGATCCAGAATGGCCTGCGCCTGCTTCTCCGAGAACGCGAAGCGTATCATCAGCCGTTCTTTGGCCTCGGCGGGACTGCTGGAGTTCTTGATGATCTGGATGAGGTCATCCAGGTTGTCCAGGGCGATCTTGAATCCCTCGAGGATATGGGCCCGGGCTTCGGCCTTCTTCAGCTCGAAGATACAGCGACGGGTGACGATCTCCTTGCGGTGGTCAACGAAATGGTCCAGGACCTGACGAAGATTGAGAACCTTGGGTTGTCCGCCCACGATGGCCAGCATGATGATCCCGAAGGAACTCTGCATCGCGGTCATCTTGTAGAGCTGGTTGATAAGCACGCCCGGAACCGTGTCGCGCTTGAGTTCGATGACGATGCGCATCCCCTCACGATCCGACTCATCCCGAAGATCGCTGATTCCCTCGAGCTTCTTTTCCTTGACCAGTTCTGCGATTTTCTCGATGAGCCTGGCCTTGTTCACCTGGAAAGGAAGCTCGGTCACGATGATGCTCTCGCGCCCGGTTCGCTTGTCCTTCTCCACCATGGCCCGAGCACGCATCTGGATGATTCCCCGGCCCGTGGTGTAGGCCTCCCGTATACCTTCCCGGCCATAGATGAAGCCTGCGGTGGGGAAATCCGGCCCGGGGATGATGCCCATCAGCTCTTGAATGTCGGTGCGAGGCTCATCGATGATGGTAACCAGGCCGTTGATGACCTCGCCAAGATTGTGAGGCGGAATCTTGGTCGCCATACCGACGGCGATCCCCTCGGATCCGTTCACCAGCAGGTTGGGAAACTTGCAGGGCAGAACCAGCGGTTCCTGAAGGGATTCATCGTAGTTGGGACCGAAGTCCACGGTTTCCTTGTCCAGATCGGCCAGAAGTTCCTGGGAAACCTTGTCCATGCGGATTTCGGTGTAACGCATGGCGGCGGCCGAGTCCCCATCGATGGAGCCGAAATTGCCCTGACCATCCACCAGGGTGTATCGCATGGAGAAATCCTGAGCCATACGCACAATTGTGTCGTAAACAGCCGTGTCTCCATGAGGATGATACTTACCGATGACGTCGCCGACCACGCGGGCCGATTTCTTGTACGGTTTGTTGTAGTCGTTGCCCAAATCATACATGGCAAACAGAACGCGCCTGTGAACCGGCTTCAAACCGTCACGCACATCGGGAAGGGCACGGCCGATGATGACGCTCATCGCATAGTCCATGTAGGACTTGCGCATTTCCTCTTCGATATTGACGCTGATCTTATTTTGTTCAGGTTGTTGCATCTATCGTTTCTCCATGGGGTTCCATCGGATTCTGCAGCTTTTCAGACATCCAGATTTGAAACATTCAGGGCATTTTGCTCAATGAATTCCCGCCTCGGCTCTACCTGGTCACCCATGAGTATCGTGAAAATTGCATCGGCTTCTACCGCATCCTCGATTTTCACCTGGCAGAGAATACGTTTTTGCGGGTCCATGGTGGTTTCCCAAAGCTGGTCTGGGTTCATCTCCCCGAGCCCCTTGTACCGCTGTATATACTGCCCACGGCGGGCCTTCGCAAAAAAGAAATCCAGAACCTCTTGGCGAGTGCCCAATTCTGCTACGTCCTTGCCTTCGCTTGAAGCTAAGGCTGAGCCGTCGAGGCATATATCCTCCACGAGACGGTAAGCCCTTATTAACAATTTATATTCATGAGAAGAAAGAATATCGAGAACATTACGATCGATGCGTGCGCGAATGCTACCCAAAGTAAAGAGAATGCGCTCAGGATCCTGATAAGGGACAAATTCAGCCCTGGGCTCCAATTCTTTGAGTTTCTGAGCCAGTGGAGTCAAATCGACCAAATCCTCGAAACCGTTCTGGATTTTGCCACGAACAAAAACATTAAGGACTTCAGAATTAACTCCCTTTTGAACCAATTTATCGAAGAGATGATTGTAATCGATGATATTGCGGAGGGTAGGTATAATCTGCTTCCCTCTTAAAACTTTGGCTCCACCGCCAAGAGTCAGTGTCATGCCATCAGTGCCTTCTTCAAGAAGATATTCCTGAAGAGCTGATTCATCTTTCAAATAATTTTCTTTCTTGCCTTTTTTAATTTTATACAAAGGAGGCTGTGCAATATAAAGGTAACCTTTCTCTACGAGCTCAAGCATTTGTCTGAAGAAAAAGGTCAACAGCAAAGTTCTAATGTGAGAACCGTCTACATCGGCATCAGTCATGATAATGATTCTGTGATACCTTAATTTTGAAATATCAAAATCATCCTTACCGATACCCGTACCCATTGCAGTTATCAATGTACGGATTTCATTGGAAGTCAACATCTTGTCAAATCTCGCTTTTTCGACGTTCAGGATTTTTCCCTTAAGAGGAAGAATCGCCTGATGGCGTCTATCACGACCTTGCTTAGCACTTCCACCAGCGCTGTCACCCTCGACGAGATAAATTTCTGAAAGAGCCGGGTCCTTCTCCTGACAATCGGCCAGCTTCCCGGGAAGGGAAAGTCCCTCAAGAGCCCCTTTGCGCCTGGTGAGATCTCTTGCCTTACGGGCAGCCTCACGGGCGCGGGCAGCGTCAATTCCTTTTTCCAGAATTTTACGAGCGACTTGAGGGTTTTCTTCGAGATAAACCGCCAACTTCTCATTCATCAGACTCTCGACGTAACCCTTAATTTCAGAATTACCGAGCTTCGTCTTTGTCTGACCTTCAAATTGAGGTTCGGGAACTTTTACGGAGACAACCGCCGCCATCCCTTCCCTCAAATCATCCCCTGAAAGCGTTGTTTTAACATTCTTGAACAGATTGTTAGCCATCGCGTAATTATTCATCGTTCGAGTCAATGCTGCCTTAAAACCTGACAAATGTGACCCGCCTTCATGCGTATTTATGTTATTCGCAAAAGAAAAAGTTTTTTCATCATATGAGTCGTTGTATTGAATGGCTACCTCAATGTCGACACCTTCTTTTTCACCACGAAAATAAATCGGTTTTTGATGTAACGGATTTTTTGCTCGGTTTATATACTCTACAAATGAAATTATTCCACCTTCATAGAGAAAATCATGTTTCTTTTCAGATCTTTCATCTTGAATGAATATTTTTACACCAGCATTCAAAAATGCCAATTCTCTGAGTCTCTGCGAGAGAATTTCAAAGGAAAATTCTGTCGTCTCAAATATTTCGGCATCAGGCCAAAAGGTGATCCTTGTACCCCTTTTAACCGTTTCTCCTTCTTCGGCTAGAGGAGATACAGGAACTCCACGCCTATAATCCTGACGATATATTCTATTGTTTCTTCTGATCTCCAGCTCAAGTTGCGAAGACAAAGCATTTACGACGGAAACGCCAACTCCATGAAGTCCACCGGAGACCTTATAAGAGTCGCTGTCGAATTTCCCTCCGGCATGTAAAACCGTCATTACAACTTCAGCGGCGGACTTCTTTTGCGTTGAATGCATTTCTACCGGTATTCCACGACCGTTATCTTCAACCGTCACAGAACCATCCAAATGAATGGTTATTATAACTTCATTACAATATCCAGCCAATGCTTCATCTATGGAATTATCGACTATTTCATAAACAAGATGGTGCAATCCCATAGGACCTGTTGATCCTATATACATTGCTGGCCTTTTTCTTACAGCAGAAAGACCTTCTAGTACTTTAATACTATCTGCGCCATACTCTTTATTGACTATATTATCCATTTTTACCTCATCTTAATCTAAGATATATTTCCATTCTTAATATTAAAACATGCTGAACTAGAAACACTTGATTTGTCGAACACACTTAAATCTGTAGTAGTTATGAAAACTTGACAATTTACAGAATTTAAAAACCTGAACAAAAAATCTTTTCGAGACATATCAAGTTCACTAGAAATATCATCTATCAATAAAACAGGTAAATTACCTGACGATATACTTAAATCCAACAATTGAGCTATTTTAAAGGCTAATGCAATTGATCTTTGTTGTCCTTGAGAAGCGAATTTGATATCAAAATCATTTAAAGTGAAACAAATAACATCCCTATGTGGCCCTATCAGGGTTGTACAATACTGTATTTCTTTATTTTTTATTTTTTGAATATTATCCCTTAAATCATTTTCTAAATTTTCGAGCGAACTGTGGAATGATGGATAAATCAATGATACTACTTCGTTGTTTTTTGAAATTTCACCGTAACACTTTTTAAATAAAGGCAAAATATTGTTAATATATTCGGCTCTTTTGTTTTTAACAACGGCTGCAATTTCAATATATTTCTCAGTCCAGATATTAAATTCTTGTGAATAAATTTTATTTTTTAAAAGATAATTTCTTTGCTTCAAGATCCTCAAAAAAACATTAAAATCATGAAGATAAGTTGAATTGGCTTGAAGAACGGCTCTGTCTATCAAGGAACGCCGTCCAGCTGGCGTTCCCTTGAATAATTGAATTTCTTCTGTCGAAAAAATTACAGGTTTTATAAGGCCAAAAAAATTTGATATTTTTTCTACTTTTTTATTATTTAAGAAAATTATCTTTTCATCTTTTGTAATATTAAATTCTAAGTCATGTTCTACTTTATTATTTTCAAACCTACTATTGATTTCAGACGAGCTTCTATTTAATTGAATTACTTCTGAAATTTTGTTTGTTTTGAAGCTTTTAGAAAAACCAGAAATGAAAATTGATTCTAAAATGCTCGTTTTACCCTGTGCATTATTTCCCCAAAAAATATTTATATTTGGATTTAAACAAATATCGATATGTTCAATTATTCTGAAATTATTTATTGATAGCCTTTTTAAAACCATATTATAAACGCATAGGCATTATAACGGCTAAATAATTGTCAGAATTTTCAGATTTTATCACAGCAGGTGATAATTGATCTTTTACGATAAAATCTATTGAATCTGATTCAATATTATTTAAAACATCAATAATAAATTTAGCATTAAAACCAATACTGAATTCATTGCCTTCATAATTAATATCTAGTCTCTCCTTTGCTTCTCCGAATTCAGGATTCGACGAAGATATTTCAAGAGAACCTTGTGACAAATCGAATTTGATGCCTTTTGTCCCCTCTGAAGACAAAACGGAAATTCTTTTTAGCGCTTTATAGAAATCACCAACATTAATTTTAAAACTGTTTTCTAAATTACTTGGAATAACACGTTGATAATCTGGAAAATCGCCATCTATTAATCGCATCACTAATATAAAATTATCTGACTTTATTATAGAATTATTATCATGGATTGATATTTCAACGAATTCCGTATCGTCGCATAATTTTTTTAATTCCAGGATACCCTTTTTGGGGAAAATTACGCCTTTGACTCCTATAAAATCAGCTTTAAAATTTGTTTCAAACTGAGATAAAGATAAGCGATGCCCATCAGTGGCAACAAATCTTAAAAATTCAATTCCTTTATCCGAAAATAATTTTGAAAAAATACCATTTAAATTATATTTAGTTTCATCATTTGAAATTGAGAAAAAAGTCTGATCAATCAATGATTTTAATTTCGAAGATTCAATTTTCTCAAAATTTAATTCACTTGTATCCAGAAAATAAGGAAACTCGTCGGATGACAAACCAACAATATTGAAATTTGCTCTTCCACTTTTAATTTCTATCCAGGAATTATCTTTTGTATTTATTGATAATTCTCCATCTGGTAATTCTCTTACTATTTCATATATTTTTTTTGCATTAACTGTCAGTTTTCCATCAAGGCCATAATTAATTGGCAATTGTAATCTTACAGCTATTTCTAAATCAGTAGCAGTAATTGTAAGAATATTTCCACGCACATCCAAAAGTATATTTGATAATATTGGTATTGTATTCCGTTTCTCGACTACACCTTGTATTTTTGATAAACTTTTTAAAAGAATGTCTTTATCAATTTGAAATTTCATTTCATTTCTCCAAACTAGTTTGACAACATTTCTTTGAAATTAATCAAAATCTTATTCATATTCGGATCTTCTTCAATCATTTTTTCTATTTTTTTCACTGCATGAATAATTGTTGAATGATCTTTACCTCCAAATTTTTCACCAATTAACGGTAAAGAACAATCAGTTAAATTCCTAGATAAATACATTGCAATCTGTCTAGGTAAAACAAGATTTTTACTTCTTTTACTGGATTTTATTTCAGTTAATTTTATATTGAAATGATTACAAACAAATTTCTGTATTTCTTCTACGCTTAATTCTTTATTTCTTTCAGGTATAATGTTTTTTAAAACTTCCTTAGCCATTGAAAGGTTTATTGGCGTGGAAGTTAAACTTGCATAAGCACCGATACGAATCAAATAACCTTCCAAATCTCTTATATTTGAATTAAGAGAAGAAGCTAAATAAAGACTTATATCTTCAGGTAGTTCTATACAATTTTGCTCTGCTTTCATTTTTAAAATTGCTTGTTTTGTTTCAATATCAGGTGATTGTATATCCGCTATAAGACCCCACTCAAACCTAGATCTCAAACGTTCTTCAAGACCGGGTATTTCTTTAGGAAACTTGTCTGAAGTAACAACAATTTGTTTATGTGAATCATAAAGAGCATTAAAGGTATGAAAAAACTCTTCTTGAGTGCGTTCTTTACCAGCAATAAATTGAACATCATCAATCAATAATACATCCATGGATCTGAATTTATTTCTAAAATCATCCATTTTACCATATCTAATTGAATTTATCAGTTCATTCATGAATTTTTCTGAAGCGTAATAACAAACCCTCATTGAATTTTTTGTTTTGGCTATTTCATTTCCGATAGCATGAAGCAAATGAGTTTTTCCAAGACCAACTCCACCATAAATAAATAAAGGGTTATATGTAGTTGCTGGATTTTCAGCTACAGCTTTGGCTGCTGCAAAAGAAAATTGATTTGAAGAGCCCTGTACAAAATCATCGAAGGTGTATTTTATATTTAAATTATATGAAGTTTCCCATTTTTTTGTCTTTACAACATTCTTTATTTCTATTTCTTCTTTAACATTTTTGGAATCAATGTTTTTATTTGAATTTGAAACAAATAAATTTATATTATAATCAACAGCTGATAAATCAGATATTATTTCCTTTATAAGATCTATATAATTGTTCTTTATCCAATCTTGGATAAATTTATTGGGTACAGATATTTCTACCGTATCATTTATCAAATTTTCAAAACTGATCGGTTTTATCCATGTTTTAAAATGCTGTGGACTCAATTTTTTTTCCAACTCATCCAGAGTTCGATTCCACAACTTAGTTTTTATATTATCCATCGTAAACAATAACTTCCTGAAACTTTAAAAAAGAATAAATACTAATAATCTTGATGCAGCATGGTGTTGATATCTCTTAAATAT
>Ga0214472_10008560_pt1 | contig 10687 bp, 6 predicted proteins | sample RVTome_6_FD_207662 | JGI IMG/M metagenome (GOLD analysis project Ga0214472, IMG submission 207662) | Soil microbial communities from uranium-contaminated site in the Upper Colorado River Basin, Wyoming, United States - RVT140D175 | ecosystem: Environmental > Terrestrial > Soil > Contaminated >...
TGAACATATGGACATTCGTCATGTGGTTACGATGGATTCTCGTTGTTTGGTTGTCTCCGTTGTCTCCAGGCATGGCGTCGCAATTGCGACCACAGTTCACATCGCTCCGCTCGATACCGCCGCCAACCACGATCGAGTTGGCGCTGCGTGGCCCGCCGGTAAAAAATCCCTTCGGACTCCACAGGTTGAGCTGGTGATCGATGGTCCAAGCAGTGCCCCCCACACCGCTAGCCCCATTGCCGCTCTCGGCGCTGTCGTAGCGGGTGTTGACGTAAAGATAACGGATGAAGTATGGGCCGACCGTCCATTTCACACCCGGCATAAAAATATGGCCCCAGCCGCCGCCGACTTCACTCGATGGCACGCGCCAGTAATCAAATCGTACTTTCCGGTTCCAGTCGTTACGAAGCCGCGGGCGAGCCTGCTCGGGATTGTCATTATCGTTTCGATCCATGGATTGTCCCTGATAGCCAAACTCCCATTCGAGACCCCGTAGCCATTTGCTCTTGGTCTTGGAAAACGGCTTGCCGCCAATATTATACATCAGACCGCTGCGGTCGCTGTTATTGTATTCTTCATAGGTGCCCTGCTGGTTCATCGCCCAGTTTATATACATTTGGTATGTGCCCGGGCCGATGGCGACCTCTTCCCAGCCGAGACCCATGCCGGAATGACTGCCGGCACCGCCCCAGCCAAAGCCGCTGATGATCGCGGCATGCTCCATCTTGCCGTCGCTCGACGAACTGCGCGATAGATGGGAATCACCTGCGCTGCGTCTTGGACCAACGGAAAAATACGGCAGCCAGGGGTTCAACTGGGTGAAATTCACGATGAACTCGTTGTCGCGCCATTGGGCCCCGGCATCGTCACCTTCGCCGTCTAAGGTAAAATTGAATTGATAGAAACAATCCTGCCAGCAAAAGGTTTGGTACCAGCGAAGACGCCGGGCTGTAAGTTTTAGATTCTCAGTCCCCGTATTGACTTGTTCGTCGTCGGAATCCCGGTAGTTGGGCTTGCCCTCGAGGTAGTTATAGCTGTTTAGATCCAGCCGGTAATTATGGGCCCACGACCAGCTCTTGTCCGCTGCGCTGATCGTTAAACCGCTCCCTGGACGGTAAGCGAAAGTCGGCAGCGCCGCGGCGGCGGCAGTCGCTTCTTTCTTCAACTCCAGTTGTTGAGATTTGAGCTGTTGAACCTGTGACTCCAACGCCTGGATCTGTTCCCCGACGTCGCTCTGTGCCCGTGCCGGCCAGACCGCCGCCAAGGACGCGACTAAGCCGAAGCTTATCGCGGTAAATAATTTATGTTGAATTTTCATTTTGCCCCCCCTTAATTTTTCTAAATCTATACTACCTAATGACCATTAACTGCCTATATGATCGCCGATTGCCTAAGTTTTTATACTTACTAAGGTCTTAAATCAATACGACTATAGTTGTATTTCTATGACAAACCTGCCCAAGAACTAAAATAAATGCACCTTTAGTCCTTTTTTCGGGCAAAACTGAAACGGTAAGCAAAAAAACCGTAAAATTTATTTGGAACTTTTGGCGCGTTAGGTAGGTCTAAGGAGTTGTCTCGTTAGTTTTGGCTCTCCGTTAATTTACCTACCCGCCTGGCTTTTGCGCATCTGGCCAAAGGCAGGTGTCATTGAAGATTGCATCAACAGAGAAGACCTCGAGAGTTTTCAGGCTAGGCACTGGCGGATCGCAGTGATTCGTTCCGCCGGGGTCGGATGCGAGTAGTGATACGCCGAGTACCAAGGGTGGGGATTGAGGTTGGAGAGGTTTTTGACGGTTAAATTAATCAGCGCTTCCTCCATCGGCTTGGCCGCGCCGAGCGTCTGCGCCGCGAAACGGTCCGCTTGGTATTCATGTTGGCGCGACAAACGATTCATCAGCGGCACCAAGTAAAAAGTCGCCGGACCCGAGACCATGCTGAACAGCACCAGCGCCGCGTGATGCGACGGCGTCACCGCGAAGGCGCTAAAAAACCACGGCGCCTCGAGCAGCAAACTCAGCAGGTACAGGCCGATGAACAGCAACACCGTCTGCACCATCAGCATGCGCCGAATATGTTTCATCTTATAGTGACCCATCTCGTGGGCGAGCACGGCCAAGCCTTGCTCCATGGTCATCTGCTCGATCAAAGTATCGAACAAGACGATCCGTTTGGCCTTGCCGATACCCGTGAAATAGGCGTTGGAATGGGCCGAGCGTTTCGACCCGTCCATGGTAAAGATGCCGCTGGTTTGAAAGCCCAACTGCTTGGCCAGCGCCACTATGCGCTCGCGAAATTCGCCCTCCTTGAGCGGTTCGAACTTGTTGAACCACGGCGCGATGAAGGCCGGGAAAATCACGATCATCGCGAGCTGAAAGGCGCTGATAAACGCGAAGCCCCAGAGCCACCAATAGCGGCCCATGACGTTCATCAGCCGGAGGACAACCAAGAGAAACGGCACGCCGATCACCAGCCCGAGAACCAGCCCCTTCAACCGGTCGGCGACGTAGAGCCCGACGCTCGTCTTGTTGAAACCGAATTTGGCTTCGAGACCGAAAGTGGCATAAAGATCGGTCGGCAGGCTGGCCAGAGTGAAGAGCAGGGCGACCGCCAGGCAGAAAAAAACCCCTTGGCCGTAGGATCCGAGCGCCAAGCGATCAGCCAAGGCGGCGGAAAGTCCATCGACAAACGCCAGTCCGCCACCGAACAGCACCCACAAGGTGAACCCGCGGTCGTACAGTTCGCCCCACCGGTGCACATGGCCTTTAGCCAGCGTGTACTTGACCGATCGATTATATTCGTCGCTATCCATCCTGCCTTGGAAAAAATCGGGAATCTTATTGTCAAACCAGCAGGCATGGACATAGCGCAGATTTAATTCGTTGAGCACAAACTCGACGAGCCACTCGAGAGCGAAAAGCGCCAGAAAGATCGTCAGGAAAAGCTGTTCCATGCAAACCGCGAGGGGAGGGGTTGGGCGGGTGGTTCTGGATGATTACCCGATTCGGATGTTACTCACGCAAAGGCGCAAAGACGCTAAGTTTAGAAGAAAAAAGGTCGTCAAACAATTTCATTTCCTGTTTTCCCAACTTAGCGCCTTTGCGAGAAATATTCCGAATTTTTCGCTCTGCTAAGCCGGCGTCGGCGCGGCGAGGGCTGGCGTATTGTAAACGAACAGCAGTTTGCCGTCCTTTTCATCCACTTCGACCTTACCGCCGTTTTGCAGCTTGCCGAAGAGAATCTCGTCGGCGAGCACGCGTTTGATCTCGTTCTGAATCAGCCGAGCCATGGGCCGGGCGCCGAAGGTCGGATCGTAGCCGCGCTCGGCAAACCACAGGCGCGCCCGGTCGGTGAGCTCAAGGAAAACCTTGCGTTCGTTGAGTTGCTGGTCGAGCTCGATGATGAACTTGTCGACCACCCGCTCGATATTTTCTTGGCTGAGCGGGTTAAACGTGACCATCGCGTCGAGCCGGTTGCGAAACTCCGGGCTGAACATTTTCTCGATGGCTTCCTTGCCCTTGCCGACGTTGGAGCGCTCGCCGAAACCGAGCGGCGTCGCGCTCATCTCGCGGGCGCCGGCGTTGGTCGTCATGATCAAGACGATATTTCGAAAATCGGCCTTCTTGCCGTTATTATCCGTCAAGGTCGCGTGATCCATCACTTGGAGCAGGATGTTGAACAGATCCGGATGGGCCTTCTCTATTTCATCGAGCAGCAACACCGCGTAGGGATTGCGGTTGATCCCGTCGGTCAAGAGTCCGCCCTGGTCGAAACCGACGTAGCCGGGCGGCGCGCCGATCAAGCGCGACACCGTGTGCTTTTCCATATATTCGCTCATGTCGAAGCGCAAAAACTCGATGCCCATGGTGCGCGCCAGCTGCTTGGCCAACTCGGTTTTGCCGACGCCGGTGGGGCCGGCGAAGAGAAAACAGCCGATCGGCTTTTCCGGTTGACCCAAACCCGAGCGGGAAAGTTTGATCGTGCTGGCCAGCATGTCGATGGCGCTATCCTGGCCGAACACCACCAGTTTCAAGTCGCGGTCGAGATTTTGCAGCTGCTCTTTGTCCGACGACGACACGCTGCGCGGTGGAATCTTGGCGATCTTGGCGACCATCCTTTCAATATCCTTGGCGACGATCATCTTGCGCCGTTTCTCGGCGGGCTGAATCTTCACCGCGGCGCCGACTTCGTCGATCACGTCGATCGCCTTGTCGGGCAAGCGCCGGTCGTTGATATGCTTGGCCGACAGTTTCACCGCGGCGCGAATCGCCCCGCCGCTATAGTGCACGCCGTGATGTTTCTCGTAGTGCGGCTTGAGCCCCTCGAGAATCTTGATCGCTTCGTCTTGGCTCGGCTCGGGTATTTCAATTTTCTGAAAGCGCCTGGCCAGGGCGCGGTCGCGCTCGAAGTAACTCTTGTAATCGTGATAGGTCGTCGAACCGATGCACTTGAGCTCGCCAGACGCCAGCGCCGGCTTGAGAATATTGGAAGCGTCCATGGAGCCGCCGCTGGTCGCACCGGCGCCGACGATGGTGTGGATCTCATCGATGAAGAGAATCGAATTGGGCGATTTTTTCAAACCGTTCAGCACGCCCTTCAGGCGGGCTTCGAAATCACCGCGGAATTTCGTGCCGGCGAGCAGCGCCCCCATGTCGAGCGCGTAAATCACCGAGCTCTTGAGCGCGTCGGGCACTTCGCCGTGGTGAATCTTCAGCGCCAACCCTTCGGCGATGGCGGTTTTTCCCACCCCCGGATCGCCGACGTAAATCGGGTTATTCTTGCGCCGTCGGCAGAGCACGTGAATGGTTCTTTCGATCTCGTCGCCGCGGCCGATCAAGGGGTCGATATGGCCCTGGCTAGCCTTGTCGACCAGATTGACGGTAAAGGCTTCCAACGGGTTGACCCGCTTGGCGGGGCGTCCCTCCTCCTCCTGCTCCTGCTCGCCATCCTCGTCGCGGCGCGGCGGCTCTTGTGCCGCGCCGAACTTGGACACGCCATGGGAGACGAAGTTCACCAGGTCGAAGCGCGTAATGCCTTGCTCTTCGAGCAAATAAACCGCGTAGGAATCCGCCTCGCGAAACATCGCGATCAGCAGATTGGCGCCGTTGACTTCCTTGCGCTCCGCCGATTGGGCGTGAATCACGGCGCGCTGCAGCACTCGATGAAAGCTCAAAGTCTGTTGCGGGTCGCGATTCAAGCCCGCCGGCAGCTTCTCCATTTGGCCATCGAAAAATTCTTCCAAAGCTTTGCCCAGCCGTTCGATGTCGCCGCCGCAGGCAAGCAGCGCGCTCTTGCCGTCCCGGTCGCGCAGCAGGGCATAGAGCAGATGCTCCAAGCTGACATATTCATGATGCCGGCTCTTGGCTTCCTTGAGCGCGAGATTGAGCGTAGCTTCTAACTCTTTACTGATCATTATTGATTAAACCCCTTCGTGGCCGGAGTATTGACCCCGGCGCCAATGACAGTATCCCAAAGGGGATGCTCGCCCCTTTGGAGATTTGACGGTTACACGCCGCAACCGGCGTGCTCCACTCTAAGAGCTAAGCCTCTTCCATGGTGCACTTGAGCGGATACTCATGTTGCCGCGCCAGGTTTTCGACCAGCGCGATCTTGGTCTCGGCGATCTCGTAAGAATAGACCCCGGCCACGCCGATCCCCTTCTTATGGACGTGGAGCATGATCTGAACAGCCTCGGTCTGCTCCTTGTGGAAGACGTACTGGAGGACCTGCACGACAAACTCCTTAGTGGTGTAATCGTCGTTATGCAGAAGAACTTTATAGAGGGGCGGGCGCTTTACCTTTTTTTCGGTCTCGGTGACCAGCCCATGTTCGGATTCGGTTTCCCTGCGGCTCATAGCCGATTTTACCTTCTCGACAAAGTTGAATCTAACATGCCGGCGCGCCGAGTCGCAATCCTCGCGCCGGGCGATTTATCTGGCCAAGCGTCTTGCTTTCGAGACCCCAAGAAATGCTATAGTATCGGCGCTAACGGCGAAAGACTTCGGACTCTCAGAAAGGTCTTTCAATAAACGAAGCACTTCGCGGCCGGGGTATTGACCCCGGCCTTGACCAAAGGGGATGTTCAACCCCCTTTGGAAACTCCATTTAAGGGTTCCACGCTGAAATCAGCGTGGTCAACAAAAAAATCTTTACGAGGTACCCTATGCTTTCCAATAAAGTCAGGGAGATCATGACCACCCAGCTGACCACCGCGCCGGTGTCGGCGACCGTGTTCGAGACGATGCAACGGATGGTCGGCGAAGATGTCGGCCGCATTATCATTGTCGATAACGAGGTGCCGGTCGGGATTTTTACCGAGAAGGACGTGCTCAAGCGTGTGGTGGGCGCCGAAATCGACGCCAAAACCGCTGGCATCAAGAGCGTCATGACCGCGCCGATCCGGGCGGTGCGCGAAGAGACCCACATCATCGAGGCCTTCGCGAGAATGTTTCGCAGCAAATTTCGCCACCTGCTGGTGCGCGGTCGCCGGGGCAAGATTATCGGCATCGTTTCCATGCGCCGTATTTTAACCCTGGCGGTGGAACTTGGCCAAGGTTTGAGTGAAACCAGTAGCTTGGGCGAGATCGGCGCGGCCGCGTTCGTCTCGTTGGATGAGTCGTCCACGGTGCGCGAGACCGTCGCCCTGATGAATCAGCAGGGCGTGAGCGCCGTGATTATCACCGGCGCCGGCAAACCAACAGGCATCTTCACCGAACGTGACCTGCTCAAACGTGTTGCAACGAAAGACACCGACTTGAATACGACGATGGTCAAGCAAGTCATGACCGCACCCTTGCTCACCATGCCCAGCTCGGCTCTGATTGGCGTTGTTTTAGCCGAGATGTCCCGGCGCGATATCCGCAACATGCCGGTTGTCGGTGATCATGACGAATTAGTCGGGCTGGTCGCCATGCCGGAGATCCTGCAGTACGCCCGGGCGTTCGATATCGATGAACAGGTGCGGCGCAGTTGGCGCGAGGTTGCCGCCGAGCTCGACTCGGACGATCAGTACACGCCGGGATGACGGTGCCCGGCAAAACGCACATGGCGACGGCAAAATCAATTGAATTCGCGAGCGGGATTTGAACCTCGCTGCTTATTAAAATTTTGCAAAGGGGATGCTCGCCCCTTTGGCAACCCTATGGTGTTAGGCCCGCCCAAGAGGCGGGGTTTACATGGAATCAGTTGCATCGTAGTGAACTAATTTTCACGAAAATAATTTAGCCAAAAAGCCCGCTCGGCCGGTGCTTGTACAGGGGGAAGTTAACGGTTTCCCTTGAACGAGGCCGATAGAGAGGGGAGTCTTAAAGCCGCCTCAAAGAGGCTGGTTAGGAGACCTCGGACAAGCAAAAACCGTTGTCTTTAAAGGGGCATATGCTAGAATTGAAGAGTTGCCAAACAGCTCCAAGGAGGTCGCATTTTGGACACACCGTTAATCAATGACTTAAACATCTGTGTCGCCACAGAGAACGGCTCGGGCAGCGCGTCGTCAAATAATATTCTCTTCAAGTCAATCTTCAAAATGGGCATTCCCTGTTCCTCCAAGAACATGTTCCCGTCGAACATTCAGGGTTTGCCGACGTGGTACCAAATACGCGCCTCGGGCGAAGGCTACCTGAGCCGCAAGGATGTCATTGACGTCATGGTGATGTTCAACGAGGCCACGGTGGCCAAGGACATCTACCGGGTGCGTGACGGCGGTGTCTTACTTTACGATGACTCGACAGCGCTAGCGGCGAATCTCAAGCGCGAAGGCGTGCTATACGTCGGTTTTCCGGCGAATAAATTGGTCGCCAAGTTGGTTCCCGCCTCACCGCTCCGGGCCAAGCAGCGCAACATGGTTTATGTCGGCGCGTTGGCCTACCTTTTTGGCATCGACATGGCGGTCATTAGGGCGGTTCTCGAAGACACCTTCGGGAAAAAACCGGCGGTCATCGAATCCAATCTCGTCTGTATCGACGCCGGTTACCAGTATTGTAAAGAACAAGGCTACAAACAAAACATCGCCCGCCTGGAACCGATACCCGACGGCAACAAAGGCAAGATCATCACCGAAGGCAACACGGCGGCCGCCCTTGGCGCGATTTACGGCGGCGCATCGGTGATCTGCTGGTATCCCATCACGCCGTCGAGCTCCCTGGCTGAATCGATGGAATACTACCTGCCGCGGCTGCGCAAACAAATTGACGGCAAAAAATCCTACGCGATCGTCCAGGCGGAAGATGAAATCGCTTCCGCAGGCATGGTGGTCGGCGCCGGCTGGGCGGGCGCGCGCGCCATGACTTCGACTTCGGGCCCCGGCGTCTCGCTGATGAACGAATCCATCGGTCTCGCCTACTTCGCCGAGATTCCCTCCGTCTTTTTCATCATCCAACGCGGCGGTCCATCGACCGGGTTGCCGACGCGAACCCAGCAATCGGATATTTCGCTGATGTACGGCGCCTCCCATGGCGACACCCGCCATATCATTCTGATTCCCCACGACATAAACTCTTGTTTCGATCTCGGGCGCCAGAGCTTCAACTATGCCGACCGCTTCCAGACCCCGGTCTTCGTCGCCATGGATCTCGACCTCGGAATGAATCTTTGGTCTTCAGAGCCGCTGAAATTGACTCAAGAGCCCTATGACCTGGGCAAACGGTTGAGCGCCCAAGATTTGGACGAATGGACCAAGGCCGGCAAAAAATTCCGCCGCTACTTCGATCAAGACGGCGACGGCATCCCGTACCGCACCGTCCCCGGCAACACCAACCGCATGGCGTCTTATTTCACCCGCGGTTCCGGTCATGACGCCGACGCGCGCTACTCCGAAGACGAGCATGATTATAAATACATCCTCGATCGTTTGCGCAAGAAGTTCGATACCGCCCGCAAATTTGTCCCTAAGCCGATCGTCGAAAAAGAACGCGGCGTTAAAACCGGTATCATTTGCTACGGCTCGAGTTACGAGCCGGTGCGCGAGGCCCGCGACCGATTAAAGGCGAGGGGACTCAGAACCAATCACCTGCTCATTCGCGCCCTGCCGCTCACCAGCGAGGTGATGGACTTCCTGGCGGAGCACGATACGATTTACCTTGTGGAACAGAATCGTGACGGCCAGATGGCGGCCATTATCAAGGACGAGCGCCCGGAACTGGGAGCGAAAATGGTCAGCGTGCTCATTTATAACGGTTTGCCAGCGACCCCACTCGAAGTTGTCAATCAGATTTTCGCAGCAGCGCAATCAGCAAAAACCGCGTAAAAGGATCAAAGCATGGCAGAAGCAAAACTTAACAAACTGAAGCTAGCGGAAAAAGACTACGACGGCGCGCCGTCAACCATGTGCAAAGGCTGTGGCCATGACGCGATCTCGGCGTCGGTGCAACGGGCCTATTTTGAAAGCAGCATCGACCCGCTCAAAGTCGTCAAGCTGAGCGGCATTGGCTGTTCGTCGAAAACGCCGGCTTATTTTCTTAGCCAAAGTTTCGGCTTCAATGCGGTGCACGGCCGAATGTCGGCGGTGGCCACCGGCACGAACCTGGCGAACCATACCTTAATGCCGATCGGCGTGTCGGGCGATGGCGACACTTCGGCGATCGGCTTGGGCAACTTCTGCCATATGATGCGGCGCAACGTGAACATCACCTATATCATCGAGAACAACGGCGTCTATGGTCTCACCAAGGGGCAGTTTTCGGCCACCGCCGATGTCGGGTCGGTCATGAAGGGCGGCAAGGTCAACGACATCCCCGCCATCGACCTGGCGGAATTGGCGATCACGCTTGGAGCGACCTATATCGCGCGCAGCTTTTCCGGCGACCGCAGGCAGCTCACGCCGCTGGTCCAAGGCGCGCTGGCGCACAAAGGCAGCGCGATCCTCGACGTCATCAGCCCCTGCGTGACGTTCAACAATCACGAAGGCTCGACCAAGAGCTTGAAGTACGTCAAAGGACACCTCGATCCAATTCACGACCTTGACTTCATCCCGCCCTATGAGAATATCGAAGCGGACTACGACGAGGGCACGGACCATGAAGTCACCATGCACGACGGCTCGCGGATCGTTTTGCACAAGCTCGGCAAGGGTTACGATCCGACCAATAAGGCCGCCGCGATCCAGGCGATCCACGCATCCATCGCCGAAGGCAAGTTTTTGACCGGGCTGATTTATTACAATCCCAACCGCAAAGAATTCGCCGAGGAGCTCAATCTTTGCGACATCCCGCTCTCAGAACTCAGCCAAGCGGATTTGCAGCCGCCCCTCGAAGCGCTCGAAAGAATCAACGCCGACATGATTAAGTAATTAGGCTGCGGAATTCTTGACGCAAAATAGGCCCGCTAGGAATTCTAGCGGGCCTATTTTTTTAGTGGCTTGAGCTCGCTAATTCCGCAATTGACGCCGGGGCGCTAGCTGAGCGAGGTGCGATCCTGGAGTCGTGAAGACACCCAGCGTGGAAAGTCGCAAAGTCTTTTGCCGCCCTTGGCACCCCGGTGGCTATGGTTCGCCGATAAATCGCAAAGCACTGTTGATGGTCGCCCGCTCAGGGGCACAGACCCATTGTCTTCACGACGGAAGGATTGCGCCTCGATCAGCGACTCGCGTTGCCACCGCGGAATTCAGGTTGAACGGACGTTACAACCCCGGCGCTTGTTGCGCCGACAAATCGCGCCAAGTGTCGATGATCTCGCTCGACGACGCCACCAAGCC
>Ga0214472_10008561_pt1 | contig 10684 bp, 10 predicted proteins | sample RVTome_6_FD_207662 | JGI IMG/M metagenome (GOLD analysis project Ga0214472, IMG submission 207662) | Soil microbial communities from uranium-contaminated site in the Upper Colorado River Basin, Wyoming, United States - RVT140D175 | ecosystem: Environmental > Terrestrial > Soil > Contaminated >...
GCGCCCGTCCGCGTCCCACAGCCGCGAGCCCTTGCCCTTCACCAGCGTGAGGTCGCGTTCGTAGATCGGAAGAAGCGCCGTCGTCACCGTTTCACCTCGCTCATCGCCGCGGCCGCGACGATGCGTGTGCCGGGGAACTGCCCCAGCAGCCTGGCCTTGCCTGCGATCACCACCTCGGGAATCCCCGCCGCGCTCGCCTCGAGCGCTACGCGGACCTTGAGGGCCATCCCGCCGGCGATCGTGCCGTCGTCCATGTGCACGCGTGCCTCCTCCGACGTCAGGCTCTCGGCCGTGCGGTCGCCGAGCCGCACCCCATCCACGTCGGAGAGGTAGACGAGCGTCGTCGCGCCGACGGCGTGGGCGATGCCGAGCGCGGCCTCGTCGGCGTTCACGTTCACGGCCTCACCGAGCGGACCGTTCGCGACGGGGGAGACGACGGGAAGGAAGCCGGCGTCCCAGAGCGCGCGGATCGGCGCGGGGTTCACGCGCTGTGGCGTCCCGACGCGGCCGAGGTCGGGCGCGAGGCGGGCGCGCATCAGGTCGCCGTCGCGGCCGGAGATCCCGATCGCGGGTACCCCGGCCGCGGTGAGCCCGGCCGCCAGGTGCTTGTTCGCCGTCCCGGAGAGGACCATCTCGACGACGGCCATGGCCTCGAGCGACGTCTCGCGGCGTCCGTCGACGAAGCGCGACTCGATCTGGAGCGCCTTCAGCAGCCGGTCCACGGCCCGGCCCCCGCCGTGGACGAGAACCGTCTTTCCCCCGGCGCGCCGCACTTCGTCGGCGAGCGGGCCGATCAGGCCGGGGTCCTCGAGCACCGGTCCGCCCACCTTGTACACGCGGACGTTCATGCCTTCGCTCCCGCCGCCTTGCCTGGGGAAGCCGTGACGCCGTCCGGAGCGGGCCCGAAGGCCGACAGCAGACCCTCGGCCTCCGGCCAGCCCAGCGCGAGGTTCAGGTTCTGGATGGCCTGGCCCGCCGCGCCCTTCACCAGGTTGTCGAGCGCCGAGAAGACGACGGCCCTTCCCGGAGCGGCGGCGTGGACGGAGATGCGGCAGTCGTTCGTCTGCACGACGTCGGAGAGGCGCGGCGGCGCGTCGACCACGTGCACGAAGGCCGAGCCCGCGTACGCGGCCTCGAGCGCGCGCCGCAGCTCCGCGACATCGCGGGTCGGCCTCACGTAGAGCGCCGTGAGGATGCCGCGCTTGACCGGCAGCAGGTGCGGACAGAACGTGAGCTCCACCGTCTTGCCGGTTCGCTCCAGCAGCACGGCCTCGATCTCGCCGACGTGGCGGTGCGCGCGGCCGGGAGAGTAGGCCGAGAAGTCCTCGCTGAGCTCGCAGAACAGCAGGTCCTCGCGGAGCGAGCGTCCCGCGCCGGTGGCGCCGCTCTTCGCGTCGGCCACGATGTCGGCGGGCTCGACCAACCCCTCGCGCAGCAGAGGCACGAGCGGCAGCAGGACCGACGTCGCGTAGCAGCCGGGGTTCGAGACGAGCCGCGCTCCGGAGAGGCGGTCCCGGTAGGCCTCGCTCAAGCCGAAGACGGCCTGGCCGATGAGCTGGGGGGCCGGGTGCTCGTGGCCGTACCACTGCTTGTAGGCCTCGGCCGTCGGCAGCCGCAGGTCGCCCGACAGATCGACCACTACCGCCTGCGGCCGTGCGTCACGCAGCCGTGCCGCGTAGCTGGCCGCGATCCCGTGAGGCAACGCCAGCATGTACGCGTCGGCCGCCTGCTCGAGGCCGCTCTCGTGCGCCAGGTGACCGGTCTCGCTGCCCGTGGTGAACGCGACCGAGGCACGCGGGTGCCGCTTCAGCAGGCGCACCAGCTCCCGCCCCGTGTAGCCGGTCGCCCCGAATACGCCCACGCGCAAGCTCAAGCTCTCGTCTCCCCAAAAAGAAAACCCGCCGGGAATCGCCCGGCGGGTGCCACGAGTCCTTTCGGCTTCGGCCTAGGCCTGGTCCAGGGACTCCACCCGCGGGGCGCACGGGCCTCGCCTGACGCGGGCCCCGGTTCGCACGGCGGGCATCTTTCGCATGGACAGATACGCATCATAGGGCCACGGGCGAGGCTGTCAAGAGCGTTCTCGTCTGTGACAAACGGCCCATGGCTCACCCGGCCCGTTACGCTAGGATGGATTGCAGGTGACGACATGAGCGAGTACCGCAGCCTGCCTCTCACCGACCTCGACTCGGACGAGCAGGATTTCCGCGCCGTGGTCCGCGACTTCGCCGAGGAGCGGATTCGGCCTTTCGTTCGCAAGATGGACGAGGAGTCGAAGATCCCCCGCGAGCTGATCGACGCCTGCTTCGAGCTCGGGCTGATGGCTATCGAGATCCCCGACGCGTACGGCGGGTCCGGAGCGACGTTCTTCATGTCCGCCATCGCGATCGAGGAGCTGGCGCGCGTCGATCCCTCGGTGGCGGTGCTGGTCGACGTGCAGAACACGCTCGTCAACAACGCGGTGCTGCGCTGGGCGAGCGAGGCCCAGAAGGCGAAGTACTTCCCGCTGCTGGCGTCTTCGTGGGTGGGCGCCTACGCGCTCAGCGAGGCGGGCTCGGGCTCGGACGCGTTCGCGCTCGCCTGCCGTGCCGAAGACAAGGGTGACCACTACACGCTCACCGGCCGCAAGCTGTGGATCACCAACGCCGCCGAGGCGGAGCTCTTCATCGTGATGGCGACGCTCGACCCGTCGAAAGGGTACAAGGGCATCACCAGCTTCCTGGTCGAGAAGTCGTTCCCCGGCTTCACGATCGGCAAGAAGGAAGACAAGCTGGGGATCCGCGCCTCGTCGACCTGCGAGCTGATCTTCGAGGACTGCCGCGTGCCGAAGGAGAACACGCTCGGCGAGCCGGGCAAGGGTTACAGGATCGCGATCGAGACGCTCAACGAGGGGCGGATCGGGATCGGCGCGCAGATGACGGGCCTCGCGCGCGGGGCTTTCGAGTTCGCGCTCAAGTACGCGCAGGAGCGCCAGCAGTTCGGCAAACCGATCGCGGAGTTCCAGGCCGTGCAGTTCGAGCTCGCCGAGATGGCCACCGAGATCGAGGCCGCGCAGCTCTTGACCTACAACGCCGCGCGCCTGCGCGACGTCGGCAGCCCCTTCGTCAAGGAGTCCGCCATGGCGAAGCTCTTCGCGTCACGCGCCGCCGAGCGCGTGGCCTCGAAGGCGATCGAGATCCATGGCGGCTACGGCTTCACGCGCGAGTACCCGGTCGAGAAGTACTTCCGCGACCAGAAGGTGGGCCAGATCTACGAGGGCACCACCAACATGCAGCTGCTGGTGATCGCCAAGCAGCTGTTGGGGAAGCTCTGACGCTCTGATCTGAGCGGGGCGCCGCCCTCGCAATCGCCCCGGTCAGATCTGTGTCTGACCGATCCGTCGGAAGCGTTGACTCTCCAGCACTGTCGTTCGTCTGGCCTGTGTTTCGGGAGACCCGCCTCGTCAGGGGTCCGATCGGACGCCACACCAAACAGGCGGGAGGATCAGGCGAACGATAGGTCAGGAAACGACGCGAAAAGACGGCAAGAAGAAACAGGTATCGGCAAGACCGGCGTGAGCCAGAACTGATCTGACCGAGGCGAATGCCGGGCGGCGCCCCCGTCAAATCAGAGGTTGATCAGCTTTAAAATCGAACTTGAAGGTCTTCTTGAAACCGGGCAGGACCTCGACCTCGCGCTCGTAGTAGAGCTCGATCTGCCGGGAGCTGCTGCTGCTCGTGACCGCGAAGCTCTCGGGCCCGATCCACGTGCCGAGGCGCCGCTTGGCCACTTCGTCCATCAGCATCTTCTTGATGCCCTCGTCACCCTGGCGAACCTTGTACGGCGGGGTACGGCAGATCTCGTTCACCTTGTCGACGAAGTCGTAGTGGTCGAAGTAGACCGGCACGATGTTCCACGCCGCGAGGCCGCCCGCCAGGACCACGACGAGGAGGATCAGCCCGCCCAGCTTCCCTTCGCCCCTCTCGCTCTTGCGTCCCATGCTCACCCCTCCGGGCCGCCTGCTTCTAGCGGATCACGTGGAAGAAGCGCTTCCAGCGCGTCCGCCCGAACGCGGACAAGGTATCCCGCACCCACTCGACGAAACCGGTCCTGTGGTACTCCTCCCGCGTCGCCTCGTAGGACCAGTAGACGAGCAGCGCCCGTCCCTTGACCTGGTCGACGGGAAGGAAGCCCCAGAAACGGCTGTCGCGGCTGTTGTCGCGGTTGTCGCCCAGCACTAGCAGCTGGCCTGCCGGCACCGTTTGCGGTCCCCAGCTGTCGCGGAGCCCGTCGCCCGCATGGCTGTACTCCGGGTCGTCGGGGCGCAGCGGCGTCTCGATGAAGTGCGCGTAGGGCTCCTCGATGGCCGTCCCGTCGACGAAGACCTGCTTGTTGCGGATCTCGATGGTCTCGCCGGGGAGGCCGATCACCCGCTTGATGAAGTCGCGGGTGGGGTCCTCCGGGAACTTGAAGACGACGACGTGCCCCCGCTCGATCGGTCGCTTTCCGAAAAGCGTGCTCTCGAGCGGGCCGAAAGACGGGGAATAGACCAGCTTGTTGACCAGCAAGTGGTCGCCGATCAGCAAGTTGGGCTCCATCGAGCCCGTGGGGATCTTGAAGGCCTGGACGGCGAACGTGCGGATGAAGAGTGCCAGGATCACCGCGACGACGATCGACTCGAGGTACTCGCGGAAGACCGACTTCTTGAACGCCGTCGCCGGCTCGGGGGGCTTGCTGCTCATCTCCTCGATTCTAGCCGATTCGGACGCGGGGCCGGGGTGAGCCACGCCACGCCCGCCACGGAAACAGAATTCCGACGAAACGGCCAGAACTGACCTGACGGGAGCGGGCGCCAGACGGCGCTCCCGTCAGGTCAGGGGTCAGTGCCCGCCGAGTTGGGCGAGCAGCGAGCTCAGCGCGCCGTCCAGGGTGTTGCCCTTGGGCACCTTGCCCTCGGGCGTCATCTGGTTGATGAGACCGGGCAGGACCTGTGCCAGCACGGAGCCCGCGTCGGCGCTGCCGATGCCCGCCTTGCGCGCGAACTGGCCCAGGACGTCAGGGCCGAGCACGCTCGCGAGAGCCCCCGGGTCGACCGGCTTGTTCGGACCGCCCCCGACCCAGGACGCCATGACGTCCCCGAGTCCGGCCTTGTTGAACGAGCTGACAACGTCGGAGAGCCCCCCGCCACCTCCCACCGAAGCGTCCTTCGGATTGAGCATCGCGAGCGCCGCCGCGACGATCTGGGGGTTCTTCATCACGAGCTCGGCGATCGCGCCAAGGCCGCCGCCCTGGCCACCGCTCGGAGCGCTCGGCCCGCCCGCCTGCTTCAGGATTTCGTCGAGAAAGCCCATTCGACACCTCCGTGGCGCGATGCCCCTTGAGATCGTCTCGATGTTACTCGTCGACGCGCAGCACGGCCAGGAAGGCCTCCTGCGGGATGTCGACGGTGCCCACGCGCGACTTCATGTTCTGGGGGGCGCTGTGGTCGCGCCCCCCAGGCCCCCCGCTCGCTTCGCGGGAGTGAATCCCGCTTCGCTCGCAGCCCCTGGCCGTGGCTCGTTGCGGCAGGGAAGCGCGTGGGCGGTGCTATTCGTCGACGCGCAGCACGGCCAGGAAGGCCTCCTGCGGGATGTCGACGGTGCCCACGCGCTTCATCCGCTTCTTGCCTTCCTTCTGCTTCTCGAGGAGCTTCCGCTTGCGCGAGATGTCGCCGCCGTAGCACTTGGCGATCACGTTCTTGCGCAGCGGGCTGACCGTCTCGCGGGCGATCACGCGCGAGCCGATCGCCGCCTGGATCGCCACCTCGAACATCTGGCGCGGGATCAGCTTACGCATCTTCTCCACGAGCGATTTGCCGCGCGCGTAGGCGGTCTCCTGGTGGACGATGAGGCTCAGCGCGTCGACCGGGTCGCCGTTCACGAGCACGTCGAGCTTCACGAGCGGCGAGACCCAGTGGCCGGTGAACTCGTAGTCGAGCGAGGCGTAGCCCCGTGAGACCGACTTCAGCTTGTCGTAGAAGTCGAGCAGGATCTCGGCGAGCGGCAGCTCGTACTGGATCATCACGCGCGTGGGCGTGATGTAGTGGATGCCCTTCTGGATACCGCGCTTGTCCTGGCACAGCTTCAGGATCCCGCCCACGAACTCGTCTCCCGTGAGGATCGTGGCGGTGATGATCGGCTCCTCGATCGTTTCGATGCGGCCGGGGTCGGGCAGCCGCGCCGGCGAGTCCACCTCGATCACCTCGCCGTCCGTCTTCAGCACACGGTAGCGCACCGAGGGGGCGGTCACGAGGAGATTGAGGCTGAACTCGCGCTCGAGGCGCTCCTGGACGATCTCCATGTGCAACAGGCCGAGGAAGCCGCAGCGGAAGCCGAAGCCGAGCGCAGTCGAGGTCTCGGGCTCGTAGAAGAACGACGAGTCGTTGAGCCGCAGCTTCTCGAGCGCGTCGCGCAGCTCCGCGTACTGGTCGGCGTCCACCGGGTACAGCCCGGCGAACACCATCGGCTTGATCTCCTTGAAGCCCGGCAGCGGCTCCGCTGCGGGCTTGCGGTCGTCGGTGAGCGTGTCGCCGATCGCGACGTCGGACACCTTCTTGATCCCCGCGATCACGAAGCCCACCTCGCCCGCCGAGAGCGAGTCGACGGGCAGGGGCTTCGGCGTGAAGACGCCGAGCTGCTCCACCTCGTGCACGCCGCCGCTCGCCATCAGGCGGACCTTCATACCAGGGTCGAGCCGGCCGTCCACGACGTGCACGAGCACCACGACGCCGCGGTACTGGTCGAACCAGGAGTCGAACACGAGGCCGCGAAACGGGCCGTCGGGGTCGCCCTTCGGGTGCGGGATCCTGTGGACGATCGCCTCCAGGATCTCGTCGATGCCGATCCCCATCTTGGCCGAGGCCCGGATCGCGCCCGATGCGTCGATGCCGATCACCTGCTCGATCTGCTCCTGGGCGAGCTCCGGCTCGGCTCCCGGCAGATCGACCTTGTTCAGCACCGGGATGATCTCGAGCCCGGCGTCCGAGGCGAGGTGGGCGTTCGCGAGCGTCTGGGCCTCGACGCCCTGGCTCGCGTCCACCACCAAAAGCGCCCCCTGGCAGGCGGCGAGCGAGCGCGAGACTTCGTAGGCGAAGTCGACGTGGCCGGGCGTGTCGATCAGGTTGAGGACGTAGTCGCTTCCGTCCTTCGCCTTGTACTCGAGCCGCACCGAATGCTGCTTGATCGTGATGCCGCGCTCGCGCTCGAGATCCATCGAGTCGAGGAACTGCTCCGTCATCTCCCGCTTGCTGAGCGCTCCGGTGCGCTCCATCAGGCGGTCGGAGAGCGTCGTTTTGCCGTGGTCGATGTGGGCGATGATCGAGAAGTTGCGGATTCGCTGCTGCATGGCGCTCGGCCGGGGCCCTTGCGGTCCCGGCCAAACGCCCATTCTAACCGGCTACTTCTGCTTCATGAAGCCGGCGGCCCCGGCCGCGGGATCACCACCGTGTCGAGCCTTGGGCTGCCGAAGAAAAGGCCGCGGCCCTTCTCGTCGATCCGCCAGCTCGAGTCGAGGCGGAGCAGTCGATCGAAGAGCGCTCGCATCAGGCGCTCCGAGTCGGCCTCGAGCCGGGCCGCGTCCGCGCAGGCGACGAGCACGCCGACCTTCCCGTTCACGACGGCGAGCAGGAACTCGTCGCTCGTCCACTCGCAGAACGGGTCCTCGCCCATCTCCTCCGCGCCGTGGAGCGCCCCGGGCAGCCGCAGCAGCGAGTCGGCGCGCGACTGCAGCAGTCGGCGCAGCGCCCACGCGTCCTCGCTCGTCTCCTCCGGGCTCTCGGCGACCACGGTCTTCGCGTCGAACACGGCCGCATAGCGGGAGTTGCCGAGCCCGCGAAGGGCATCGAGCATCTCGGCCACGTCCCGGCGGAGCTTGTCGGCGGACTCGAACATTGGGAAACGCGTGGGCGCCCGGGCGCCAAGCTGGACTATAGCTCGCCCCCGGTAGATGGTCCGCCATACGGAGGGGGCTCGCCCCCGGTAGATGGTCCGCCATACGAGAGGGGGCGCGGGTGCTTACTGCTTGAAAGACAGCACTTTCGGTGGTAGAAACCATTGGCCGCCGTCCGCGGGAAGCGGGAGAAGGGAATGCTGAGGAAGATCCTCGCCGTCGACGACTCGGCTCTTATCCACCAGATGTACAAGCTGTTCCTCTCCCGCTACAAGAACTGCAAGCTCGTGAGCGCGATGAACGGGCTCGAGGCACTCGACAAGCTCGGGCAGGAGGAGAACGTCGATCTCATCCTGCTCGACATCAACATGCCCGTGATGAACGGACTCGAGTTCTTGCAGAAAGTGCAGAAAGAGGCCGCCTATAAGGACATCCCGGTCATCATCATCTCCACCGAAGGCAAGGAGGAGGACACGATCCGGGGTCTCAAGATGGGCGCGCGCGGCTACGTCAAGAAGCCGTTCCAGGCCTCCGAGCTTCACAGCCTGATCGAGAAGATCACCGGTCCGTGAGCCCCTTCGTTCGACCCGGCTCCCGCTGATGGAGTTCGAGGTCTCCGCCGAGCTCGTCTCGATCTACCTGGAGGACGCGCGCGAGCAACTCGCCGTCCTCGACGACGTGTTGCTCCGGCTCGAGAAGGAGGGGCCGCGGCCGGACGTCATCGCCTCGGTGCTGGGCCCGCTGCACACGCTCAAGGGCAACAGCGGGATGATCGGCCTGGGCGCGATCAAGGACTACGTGCACCGGCTCGAAGAGGTCTTCGGCCGCGGGCGCGACGGCGCGCTCACCCTCGACGCCCAGGCGCTCGACTGCCTGTTCGAGGGCGCCACGGCGCTGCGCGACGCCGTCGAGACGGCGTGCGCCCCCGGCCGCGAGCAGAAGGACCTCGGCGCGGCGCAAGCAGCTCTCGCGGCGCAGCTCGCGCGCTCCTCGGCCCCCGCCGGCCGCTCCGTGCCCGCCGCCCAGCCCCAGCCGGCAAGAGCCGGCGACGAGGCCCACACCGATGCGGCCGGCCTCGGCCCGGCGCGCTCCAGCATGGTGCGCGTCGACTTCGCCAAGCTCGACCACCTGCTCAACCTGGTCGGGGAGCTGATCGTGCACCGCACCAAGCTCAACGAGCTCGCGCGGCAGATCGCGGACGCGCTGCCCGGCCTTGGGCCGGAGCTGCTCGAGGCCGTGCACCAGGTGGAGAGCGCCTCGACGCAGCTGCAGGAGACGATCATGGACGTGCGGATGCTGCCCGTCCGCCACGTCTTCGAGCGCTTCCCGCGGCTGGTGCGCGACCTCGCGCACCAGCAGGGCAAGAGCGTCGAGCTCGTGCTGCAGGGCGAGGACACGCGCGTCGACAAAGCCGTGATCGACGAGCTCGGCGAGCCGCTCGTGCACCTGATCCGCAACGCCGTCGACCACGGCATCGAATCCCCGCAGCTGCGCAAGGCGCGCGGCAAGTCGGAGACCGGGACGCTCCTGCTCTCGGCGGCTCAGGAGTCGAACCAGGTCGTGATCACGCTGATCGACGACGGGGCCGGCATCGACGCGGCCTCGGTGCGCCAGAAGGCGCTCGAGCGCGGCCTGCTGCAGCCGGGCGAGACCCTGAGCGATCGCGAGGCGATCCAGCTCATCTTCACAGAGGGCTTCTCGACCGCGAGCGCCGTCACCGACGTGTCGGGGCGCGGCGTCGGCCTCGACGTGGTGGTGCGCAGCATGGAGCGGCTCAACGCGCTCATCGAGGCGGAGACGATCCCGGGCGCCGGCACCAAGTTCACGCTGCAGCTGCCGCTCACGCTCGCCATCATCACAGTGCTGATGGTGGACGTGGGCGACGAGGTGTACGCGCTGCCCTCCGGCGTCGTGGTCGAGAGCCTGCGCTACGCGAAGCGCGATCTCGTGCGCATGAACGGGCGCGACACGCTGCGCGTGCGCGACCGGATCGTGCCCTTCGTGCACCTCGCGGAGCTCTTCGGCCGCCAGGGGCTCAAGCGCGACTCGGCCTACGCGGTGATCGTCGGCCGCGGCGAGAAGCGGCTCGGGCTGAGCGTCGATCGCCTCCGCGGCCAGCAGGACGTGGTGATCAAGGCGCTCGACGCGGTCGTCTCGAACGCCTCGGTCGGCATCGCCGGGGCCACCATCCTCGGCGACGGCCGGGTGGTGCTGATACTGGACGTGGCCTCGCTATTCGAGGGCCGGCGCGCGCGCGGCAGCGGCCGGGGCCGCGTGGCGGCGGAGGCCTGAGCGCGATGTACGAGCAGTACTGGGGCCTGCGCGAGAAGCCGTTCCGGAAGACGCCCGACCCGCGCTACCTGTTCCTGAACGAAGCCTTCGAGGAAGCGCTGGAACGGCTGGAGTTCGCCGTCGAGGAGATGGAGCTGGCGCTGCTCACGGGCGAAGTCGGGTCGGGCAAGACGCTGCTGACGCGGGCGCTCGTCGACCGGATCGGCGAGCGCTACGAGGTCGGGATGATCCTGAACCCACGCCTCTCGCCGCGGCAGTTCCTGCGCACGACGGCGGCCGAGATCGGCGTGCGCGAGCCGCGCTTCCACGCGAGCGATCTCCTCGACCAGATCCACGCGCGGCTGCTGGAGCTCGACGAGGCGAAACGCGCCGCGCTCCTGATCGTCGACGAGGCCCACCTGATCCCGGGCAAGCCCACCTTCGAGGAGATCCGCCTGCTCACGAACTTCCAGCTCGACGACCGCAACCTGATCGCGATCGTGCTGGTGGG
>Ga0214472_10008563_pt1 | contig 10684 bp, 8 predicted proteins | sample RVTome_6_FD_207662 | JGI IMG/M metagenome (GOLD analysis project Ga0214472, IMG submission 207662) | Soil microbial communities from uranium-contaminated site in the Upper Colorado River Basin, Wyoming, United States - RVT140D175 | ecosystem: Environmental > Terrestrial > Soil > Contaminated >...
CCGATCTGCACTCGGTGGACCGCGGCGGCGAGCAACGGATCAGCGTCGAGGCGCTCAACAAGATTACCGTCTTGAGCTCCGGCGAAGATGCCGGCGCACTGTACGGCGGCCTTGCGGCCTTTTTCGATAGCTTCCGTTATAGCAAGCTCGGCTTTAAGGCAACTTTGAAGAACGACCGGCTGACATTGCGCGGGGTGGAAAGTCGTAACGATCAGGAGATGCTGGTGGTCGGTAGCTTTCTACCCCCCACGGTCAACATCGTCAGTCACACGCAAAATATCGCCTTTTCCGAATTGCTGCGCCGCCTGGAACAGATAAACAAAACCGGCAAACCGAACGTCCAATAAGAAGGAAGATGGAGGCTCTATGTTGAAACGACTGGTTTTTCTTACCGCGTTATGGGTGAGCGCTTGCGTCACCGTCAATATTTACTTTCCCGCCGCTGCCGTCGAGCGCGCCGCCGACCAAATCGTCAAAGAGACTTGGGGCGGTCCGCAGGATCCGGCGAAAGCGCCGCCCAAGCCGCAGAGCCATCTTAGCTACTCGCCGAAGCGGCTGGCAGCTTTAAGCTTCATTGGCGAAGCCCAGGCCCAGGAAGCGGACATCAACGTCTCGAATCCCGCCATCCGCGCCCTCAAAGACTCGATCAGAAACCGCAGCAGCGCCATCAAGCCGTTCATGGACCGCGGCAACATCGGCATCGCCCTAGACGGGTTGCTGGCGATCCGCAGCCCGGACGGTTTGAATCTCAAAGAGCGCGCCGAAACCAAGCAACTGGTTGATGCGGAGAATCGCGATCGCGAAAACCTCTACGGCGAAATCGCCAAGGCCAATAACATTTCCCGAGATAGTATCCCTCGGATCAAGGCGATCTTCGCGAGAAGCTGGCTCGACCAAGCCCAGTCCGGCTGGTGGATCCAAGACCCTCAAGGCGTGTGGCGGCGCAAATAGCGACAACCCTGGCGGCCTGAATTAAATCAACTGAAAACCCGAGACCCAAGACGCGAGACCCTAGACTGTTCACGACCCCTTCCCCAACTCCTGGGATCGTTTAGTCGCACTGACCACCGCGTCCATTACCGTGCCATGAAATCCTTTTTGCTCCAGGGCGTAGAGGCCAGCGATGGTGGTACCGCCGGGGGAGGTGACTTCGTCTTTCAATTCGCCCAAATGCTTGTTGCCCTCAAGCGCCATCTTGGCGGCGCCGTAGACGGTCTGCATGGCGAGTCTTAACGCCACGTCGCGCGCCAGTCCGACCTGCACACCGCCGTCAGCGAGTGCTTCGATGAAAAGAAAAACATAAGCCGGCCCGCTGCCGCTCAGCCCGGTGACCGCGTCCAAGTATTTTTCCTCAACCGCCATGCCGACACCGAAGCTGTTGAGAATCGCACCGACTGTTTGCAAGTCCGCCGCGGTCGCGCGGGCGCCGCCGGCATAGCCGGCCGCACCGGCGCCGACGACGCAGGGAATGTTGGGCATCACGCGCACGGCCCGCGCGCCGTTTTCAAGATTGGCCTCGATCCGCGCTAAAGGCACGCCCGCGGCAACTGAAACCAAAAGCTTTGCCTTACCCAGTTTTTTGGCGATCTCTGTGGTGACAGAATCGACGATCTGCGGTTTCACGGCGAGAATAATAATGTCGGCAAAATCGCAAAGCGCACGGTTATCCGCGGTCACTTGAATGCCGAGATCCTTGGCAGCTGCCTGACGAAGCGCTTCGCTGACGTCGCTGGTCATGACATTTTCCTTGGCCGCCAAACCGGCGCGAATTACGCCGCGCGCTATCGCAGAGCCGATTTTTCCCGCGCCAATCACGCCGATTTTTTCCTGCAACACTGGAAGCCTCCTCGGTCAAACGCCCAATGGATGCTAGCATAAAGGGTCAAGCCAAGAACTTCAAAGCCGAGAAAATCAAAAAGGCCTGGAGCAGTGACCCCGGGTCTGTCCCAATCGGTGGCGCAGCTTGGCGTGAGCTAATCCATCGGCTGACTGAATCCAAAATTCTTCAGGCCACGTCCCCTTACGCCTAACCCCTCACCCCTTGCGGTATCGCAACTAATATCGTTTACCCAAGCCTTGCAGCGCTTTCAATGCGTCCGCATCGTCGGGACTGAGGGAAAGTATTTCCCGGTACTTCCGTTCCGCCTGATTGATTCGTCCCAGCTGGGCGTAGGACTGGCCTAAAGCAAAGCGCAGATCGTTTCTGCGCCGCCGTAGGCGCAGCGCCTTCTCGTAGTTCTCAGCGGCCTTCTCCCACATGGCAAGCTTGTAATAAACCCCGCCCAATTCAGTAAAGATCGTGGCGGAGTCCTCGCCCTTAGCGAGTGATTTTTCCAACAGGCTTCGCGCTTTCACCAAGAGCTCTTTGGTCTGGTCGGCGTCGGTAATGCGCTGCGCTTGAGCCGCGTGTAAGCGGCCCCACGCGAGCAGCACCGCGGGCTGCTCGGCATGCAGGGCACGCGCCTGGGTGAACCATTTTTCGGCCTCCGGGAGATCGCCGAAATGCAGCGCGATATTGCCCAAGCCCAGATAGGGCAAAAGCTCCTTGCTCCCCATCTGGATGACCCGGTTGTAAACCACCTTGGCATCGGGCAGGAAAAATTCATCGCTCATGGCCAGCACGTCTGAAATATATTCCGCGCCGTGATCGAGGGCGGCAAATGCTTCTCTGGCGCCTTCGGCGCTCTTGTCCAGCTCCAAAAGAATCTTCATCTTGAGCAGCCGAAACTTCGGGTTCCCGGGCTCGAGACCGATCGCCGCCTCGACTTCGGTCATGGCGCGGTCGCGCGCGATGCTCGCCAAGTATGATTGCGCCATATAAAAATGATGCATCGCTTGCGGCACCGCCAGCGGCTTCGATTTCAACCACGGCGGACTAGCGATGAGGTAGGGCGCCATCAGTTTTCGATTGAGATCGGAGGTCGAGCGGCGCAGATTCTTGGGCGCGGAGAATTCCAACTCGGCGCCGTCGTCGGTATTGATCGATGCGCCTTTCGAGAACCCCAGAAAACCATCCCGGTTCATGCGGTAAAAGCCTTGCACCGCGTAGACATCGGACAAGCCAAGGTAGTCGAGGTCCGAGCGCAGCATCGGGTTGCTGTCGTAGATTTCCTTAAGCACCGGATAGTTGAAAACTTGCGGTTTTTTGCTGCCGAGCAAGAGAAAATCGCTTTCCTTCATGCTCCAAAGAGAAACGTGGGGAAAGGCTTCGGCGAAAGTGCGAAACACCATACGGAAATCATCCGGCGACATGGAATAGTTGTGAATCCACTGGGCAAAGACACCATCCTCTGTAATCTTCGACTTGACGACGGAATAGAATTCCCGCGTATAAAGATTAGCGATGCCAGCGATCCAGGGATTCGACGGTTCGGCGCTGATCACATCATACAGCTCCGGCGTCGCTAGGATATAATTTCTTCCGTCGGTGGGGATCACCCGCACCCGCGGGTCCTCGAGCACGCTGGAGTGGCGCGAGTGGCGCGCGTTGCGCGACAGCCGGTCAATGGCGCCGCGGTAATCGAGATCGCCGGAGCGTTGCATCAGCTCGGCGCGCGCGTCGGGCTCCATCACCCCTTTGTAGTAAAGTCGTTTCTCCTGGGCATTGTACCAAATCCGGCTCTTGGAATCGTCGGTGGGGAAAGTCACGCCTGCGGGGAATTTGACCATGGCGACGGATGCACGGTCGAAAAATTTGCTGGCTTGAATCATCGCCGGTTCGATCTCGATGACTTCGACCTGCTTGACCGACTTGAAAGTCGCCAGCGCCTTGGCTGACATGCCGGTGCCCAAGCCGATGATCAGCACTTTTTCCGCTTTGGGATGATGCATCATCGCGATGTAACTGGTCATCAGCTGACTGAGCGCGTCGCCGTAAGAACCGTCGATCTTGCCGTTGGAGCGAAAATAAAGGTAATCGGAACCGCTGATTCGCTGCACGCTCACGGTGGTCGTCAACCCTTCGCGATAGTAGAGCATCTCGTCGCGTCTCATCTCTTCGAGCCGTAACGAATCGGTCGGCAAGGACTCGTAACGGTCGGCGTATACCGTGACGCCGCTGGTGAGCACGTTGGGATCCCAGCGGCGCACTTTCAACGGCACCAGGACTGCGAGCACCAGCACGGCAAGGCCTGACGCATAACGCAGCAGCGCCGACACCCGAATATCGCTGATCAATAGCCAGCAACCGATGAGCAGATTCATCACCACCGCGAAGATGATCGTGTTCTGCACGCCAAGATTGGGAATGAGAATAAATCCGCCGGCGAAAGCGCCGAGCACGGCGCCAACGGTGTTGGCCGCGTAGGAACTGCCGACGCCGCTGCCGACGCGGTACAGGCTTTGAGTGTATAAGCGCGCGACTAAGGGAAACGTCATGCCCAACAGCACCGTCGGCAAAAACATCACCAGCGCCGAGAGAAAGATTTGCAAGTAGAGAAACACCGTAAAGGTGTCACCAAAACCATGCAGCAGGCGGACAAAGATCAGCGGTAATTTTTCGAATAAGGGAATGGTCGCCAGCGCCGACAGCCCGACCCAAAGTTCGATGACACCGAAGGTGCTGAGACGCGCTTCGCCTTGGCCGAGAACGCGCGCGTAGATGAATCCGCCGAGCGCCAGCCCGACCAGAAACGTGACCAGCATGGTCGAAAACGAATAGATCGAGCTGCCGATGACCATGGTGAGCGAGCGCGTCCAAGCGTTTTCGTAAACCAAAGAGGCGAATCCTGAAAGCGCGAAGGAAACCAACAGCACCCAATCGAGCCGCGATGACGACACGCGTGGCTGTTGCGGAGCCGCTGTGGACACGGCGGCGGGCTCCTCGACGAACTCCAGCGGCGCCCGATCGCGGATGCGATCGACCACGAGAATCACCAGGGCGATGACCATGTTGGCCGACGCGGCAACGAATACCGTGGCGCGCATGCCGAGCGTCGGGATCAAAAAGAATCCGCCGGCGGCGCAGCCGACCACCGCGCCGAGCGTGTTGGTGGCGTAGAGGTCGCCGATGCGGCGCCCGAAATTGGCGAAGCTGCGGACAAAGAAGCGGCTCAACACCGGCAAGGTCGCACCCATCAGTAAGGTGGGGAACACCAGCAAGATAAAGGACAGAAAAAACAACACCAGATTGAAGAGAAACGGATAGGATTGGTTGAGGCCGAAGATCGGACCGTAGAGGTTTTGCGCACCGGCAAACAGCCAAGGCACAAGAAAACCGTAAACCCCCACCCCCGCTTCGAGCAGGCCATAGAGTAGGAAATCGTTTTTGCCGCGGTCGGCGATCTTGCCGAACCAGTAACTGCCGATCGCCAACCCGGCCATGAACGCGGACAACACGGTCGCGATGGCATAGGTCGTGTTGCCGAAAATCTGCGTGAGCATGCGCGTCCAAACCACTTGGTAAATCAATCCCGCGGCGCCGGAGAAGAAAAAACAAAACAATCCGACCAGCAGTAGCCACTCTTGTTTGGGACGCTCGACGGTTTCAGGCATGAGAACTCTCCCAGCAAATAATCCAAGCAGTGATAGCAAGCCGTTATCTAACTGTAAAGGGAGCGGCGTGCCTGGCTATTCGCCGGGCCGCACGCGGATGGAAAAATACTGCGCCTGGAAAGCGCGCCAAGAGAGCGCGCTGGCAAGCCACCTTCGTTGACTTCAAGAAAAATATCAGGTAGGCATTTGGACCATCCAAATTCTCTGAATTTGAGCAGTATCCGCAAATTCGTAATCCGATTGGGTCAAAAAATTCGAGTTGGTTTTTTTCGTGCGAATGGTTTTCTTATCGACTTGTTCGCAACCACAGCGACAAATAATAAACGATTCGGAGGTTAGCAATGGCAAACGCCAAACGGGACGGCGCATCGCCGGAAGAAGCGAGAGACTTACGGAGTGCCATCGAATGGATGAAAAAAGAAGGGGATATCCTTGTCACCGATAAAGAGGTGGATCCCGATTTAGAGCTTACCGGAATACAGAAGCAGCTCGACGGTGGTTGTCCGATTCTCTTTAACAACGTCAAGGGCAAGCCGCAGCACCGTTGCGTCACCAACCTGTTCGGCGACATGAACGTGATCAACAAAATGTTCGGCTGGAAGGATCATGCGGACCGGACAAGAAAGCTGGCCTACTCCGTCACCCATCCCATCCCGCCCATCGTCGTCGATCAAAAAGACGCGCCGGTGCAGGAAGAAGTCTACGAGAAACCGGCCGAAGCCAACGACTACGTCGTGCCGATTCGCCACACCAACATCGAGCCTGAACTGACCGTCGGTTCCGGCAACCGACTCATCTCCGGCGAATACTTTAACGGCGGCACCGATCTGGGCTACAACCGGATGAACTTCCGTTGGGGCAACGTCGGCACCTTCCAGATTTCTCCTGGCTCGCATATGTGGCAGGTCGCGAGCAAATATTACAAAGACAACAAGATGGTGCCGATCACGATGAACTTCGGCTTGCCGGTGGCGGGCTCGCTGCTCGCCGGCGCCGGCTTCGATTACGTGATCCTGCCGCAAGGTTGCGATGAGGTCGGCATCGCCGGCGCCGTACAAGGCGCGCCCATGCGTCTGGTCAAAGCGCGCACGGTGGACGCCTATGGTTTGGCTGACGCGGAGGTGATTCTCGAAGGCTATGTCAATCCGCGCGACCGCCGCTTTGAAACCGCCGAGTCGGAAAAAGCCGGCATCCAAGGCCGATTCCATTTCCATCCGGAATGGGCCGGCTACATGGGCAAGGCTTACAAAGCTCCGACCTTTCATGTCACCGCCGTCACCACGCGTAAACGCGAAGGTAAGCCGATTATTTTCCCGCTCGGGGTGCACACGCTCGACGATCACAACATCGACACCACGGTGCGCGAAGCGTGCATGTTCGAGCTCTGCGAAAGAATGCAGCCCGGCATCATCATGGACGTCAACATTCCTTACTGCATGACCGATTGGGGTGGCGCGATCATCCAGGTCAAAAAGCGCAATCGCATCGAAGAAGGCTGGCAGCGCAATTTCATGGCGGCGATTCTCGCCACGTCGCAAGGTTCACGTCTGGTGGTCGCGGTGAGCGAAGATACTGATCCCTACGACATGGACGATATCATGTGGAACCTGACCACCCGCGTCAATCCCAAAACCGATATCATCAATCCGCTCCCTGGTGGGCGTGGCCAGACCTTCATGCCCGCTGAACGCATGACGGCCGGCGAAAAAGAATGGACCGCGTCCAATACCAGTTTCGAGGGCGGCATGGGCATCGACGCCACCGTGCCATTTGGCTACGAGAGCGACTTCATGCGGCCGGTTTATCCCGTCGACCGAATCGATCTAAAAAAATGGTTCAACGATAAAGATATTCAGAACGCCAAGAGCCGCATGCACGGCTGGGTTCTCTCGTTGGCGCGCACGGGAAGATAATTTTGCAGTAAATAATTTCGCTAAAAAAAGGCAGGGAATCGTTCCCTGCCTTTTTTGCGAATCCGCGGTGTTATGGTTTTGGCAAACAGATTTCGCCAAATTCGCCGCGCGCGGAAAAAACCCCAAGCCGATCGCGCCGGCAGCGCAATTTTCTTGCCGACTTAGTTTGACATTAACCGTCCCATCTGTTACCAAACCAACAACTTCAAAAATGTTTGGGCCACATCGCAGTTTTTTTCAAAAACATCGCCGAGGGGAGAAGTAGGATGAAACGTCCTCGAAAAACGCCATCTCGTACTTTAAACCATCGTACTGCTTGCAGCCAATTGGCCTTGACGCTTATTTTATTCACACCGGCGCTGGTCACGTTCCACCATTTTGGCTCGGACTGGGAAGCCGCCCAAACCATGCCGATGCCGCCGGTGTTTGACGTAGCCGAAGCGACGCCGCCCGATGAACTCGCCAAGATTTTCACGGTGATTAGATCCCGCCGGACCGATATCAGCGACGCGGAAGCATGGCGGGTATCGGAAGTCATTTTAGAAGAAAGTGCCAAGCGCCTGCTCGACCCGATGATGGTCTTGGCGGTGATTCAAGTGGAAAGCGGTTTTCAGTACGCGACGGTGTCGCCGATGGGCGCGCGCGGCATCATGCAGATCATGCCGGAAACCGGCAAGTTCCTCACCGAGTCGCTGGGGCATGAATATGGCTTTCATCCGGCGTCCTTTCGGCCCGAATCGCTGGACGATCCGCTGCTCAACATTCGCCTGGGCGTGTACTATCTCCACGATCTGAACAAACAGTTCAAGAGTCTGAATTTGGCGCTGCTCGCCTACAATGCCGGCCCCGGGGAGATTCAAAACCGTTTAGAAAGAAACGTCACGTTCTCCGAAGAATATGCCACATTGGTATTCGACGCTTATCACAGCTTGAAAAAATCCAACCCGCCGACCTTCTAGCCGACTTCAGCCAGAACATTTTATCCATTTTAGAACGGACTACCCGCAGGGCCAAGACTTACGGTAGCGAAGCGTGAGTTGGCGAGATCGCCGACTATTTGGCAACCCGCGGCCCGCCGCCAGGATAGCATTTCAGCCTGATCTCATGGTAAAGAATCGAAGCAGCAACGGATTCAGTGCCACCGATGACGCAACCTAAGGCAGTGACCCTCACGGCTCAAGCATGGCAGGAAATTTCGCGCCACGCCGAGGAGAGCTTTCCCGACGAGTGCTGCGGCGTGGTCCTCGCGGATGGCGCGAAGGAACAGGTGCAGCGTCTAGAAAACATCCAGAATAAACTCCACGCTCTCGATCCCGAAACCTATCCGCGCACCGCGGTCATCGCCTATGCGATGGACCCGAAAGAGTTGGAGCGGGTCATCGATCATGGCGCCAGAGCCGGCGCCAAGCTCAAGGCTTTTTACCATTCCCATCCGGACCATGAAGCGTATTTCTCCGACGAAGACAAAGCCTTCGCCAGCCCCTTCGGTGAGCCGACTTTCCCCAACGCCGCGCAGATTGTCGTATCGATCTACCACCGTGAGATAAAGCGCCTGGCGGCTTTTGTCTGGTCGGGAGAGCAAAACGACTTCATCGAAGTGGCGATCAATAAAATTTAGCCATGTCGGCGCCGCGCGAGAAAACCGTCGACTCCCTGGGGCTGACCCTGCATTATCTCGAATGGGGGGATCCGGACGGTGAGCCGCTGATACTCGTGCATGGCTTTCTCGATCTTGCCTACAGCTGGCAACCCTTGGTCGGCGAATTGTTGGCAACCGCGCAACGTCGCTTGCGCATTCTCGCGCCGGACTGTCGCGGCCATGGCGATAGCGGATGGGTCGGCGCTGGCGGCTACTATCATTTTCCCGATTACGTTCTCGATTTGGATTGCGTGCTGCGCGCCGCCGGTGTCGGTCAGGTCAAGCTCATCGGCCACTCGATGGGCGGCACGATCGCCTTTCTCTACACGGGCACGTTCCCACGTCTAGTCGAGCAACTGGTTCTGATCGAAGGCATTGGACCGATGGCCCAGCAATTCTCCGCTGCCCCAGCACGCATGGAACAGTGGATCGCCGAAATCAATCAGCGCGGCCGCAATCATTTTCGTCAGTACAGCAGCATCGAAGCGGGAGCGAGCCAACTGTGCCAGACCCATCCCCGCTTAGACACCGGCTTCGCGCGGGACTTGGCGCGCGCCGCCATGAAACAACATCCTAACGGCAAATGGATTTGGAAGTTCGATCCGCTGCACCGAACCGCGGCGCCACAGCCGTTCTACGCGGATCAGGCGATGGAGTTTCTCCGGCGCATCGAATGTCCGGTGCTGATCGTCGACGGCAAGGAGAGCCACCAGACACGGCGCACCGATAAACCGCAACGCTATGCGGCTCTAGTCGCGCATCAGCAGGTGACGATAGACGACGCCGGTCACATGGTGCATCAAGATAACCCGCGACAGTTAGCTGAAGTTGTTGCGCGGTTTTTGCAGTTGTCATGAGCCGGCGGCGCGAGCTCCGGAGAGCCCGGCTTGTCAAGCCGGTTCAGAGCTTGACTATTGAAGCGGATTTCTGGGATTATAGCGGCGACATCGCGTCCATGGCTATGGGCTATCGATTATTGAAGAAAACGTGATAAAGAAGAAAGTCTAAAAAGGGACCGTTTGTGCCCAGAGGAAAGTCACCGCGAAAGAAAAACCCAGCGCTGCTCCCCCGCTCGGAAGCAGTGCGCCAAGCACCGGCCCGAAGCACGCCCGCTCCAGCGCCGCCTCCCACCGCCAACGTCACACTAACCCTTAAACATTTCCAGCGGCGGCGTGACACGGCGCTTGCCGCGAGCGACGACAAAAGGCTTTACTTGCGTGTCGGCGACGAGGTCAATCACGTGCGCCACGAGGAATGGGGCATCGGCGTCACCATGGAAGTCATGACCTCATCGATCCCGGGCGGCACCTGCCTAGTGCGCGTGCGTTTTCAAGACGGTCAGCTGCGCTGCTTCAACAACGATCTCGACAATCAAGCCTGTTGCTATTATTTCGGCTTGCGCCGCCATTGGAATCCCAGTCACGGCGTCCACGCGCTCAGGGCTAAATTTTTTGGATGAAAATACCTATGATCAGAAAAATCAACATTGCAGTCGCAGGGATGCTACTGACGCTGAGCAGCGTCGCCCCGGCTCATCTTCGCGCCGAAGATGTCATCGAGCAAGCCGGCGTTGTTACCGGCGTCACCGTTGGCAATGCCGTCGCAGTGCCGCTAAAAGCGGTGACCATGGCGATCGGTG
>Ga0214472_10008564_pt1 | contig 10680 bp, 8 predicted proteins | sample RVTome_6_FD_207662 | JGI IMG/M metagenome (GOLD analysis project Ga0214472, IMG submission 207662) | Soil microbial communities from uranium-contaminated site in the Upper Colorado River Basin, Wyoming, United States - RVT140D175 | ecosystem: Environmental > Terrestrial > Soil > Contaminated >...
GTAGCGGCGGATGTCCTCGGTGATCCTCATCGAGCAGAACTTCGGCCCGCACATCGAGCAGAAGTGGGCGACCTTCGCGCCCTCCGCGGGCAGCGTCTCGTCGTGGTACGCCTCGGCCGTAACGGGGTCGAGCGACAGGTTGAACTGGTCGCGCCAGCGGAACTCGAAGCGAGCCTTCGAGATCGCGTCGTCCCACTCCTGCGCGCGGGGGTGGCCCTTGGCCAGGTCCGCGGCGTGCGCAGCGATCCTGTACGTGATCACGCCGTGTTTCACGTCGTCGCGGTTGGGGAGCCCGAGATGCTCCTTCGGCGTCACGTAGCAGAGCATCGCGGTGCCGTACCAGCCGATCTGCGCCGCCCCGATCGCGCTCGTGATGTGGTCATACGCCGGAGCGATATCCGTCGTGAGCGGCCCGAGCGTGTAGAAGGGAGCCTCCTCGCACCACTCGAGCTGTTTCTCCATGTTCTCCTTGATGAGGTGCATGGGCACGTGCCCAGGCCCCTCGTTCATCACCTGCACGCCGTGCTCCCACGCCACGCGCGTGAGATCCCCCTGCACCTTCAGCTCCGCGAACTGCGCCTCGTCGTTCGCATCTTTGATCGATCCCGGCCTGAGACCGTCGCCGAGAGAGAACGAGACGTCGTACTCTGCCATGATCTCGCAGAGCTCGCGGAAGTGCGTGTAGAGGAACGACTCTTGGTGGTGGGCCATGCACCACTTCGCGATGATCGACCCGCCACGGGAGACGATCCCCGTGAGGCGGTTCGCCGTCAGCGGAATGAAGCGGAGCAGCACGCCCGCGTGCACCGTGAAGTAGTCGACACCCTGCTCGCACTGCTCCACGATCGTATCGCGGTAGACGTCCCAGGTGAGCTCTTCGGGCACGCCGCCGACCTTCTCCAGCGCCTGGTAGATCGGGACGGTGCCGATGGGCACCGGCGAGTTGCGTAGGATCCACTCGCGCGTCTCGTGGATGTGCTTGCCGGTCGACAGGTCCATGACCGTGTCCGCACCCCACAGCGTCGCCCAGCGGAGCTTCTCCACCTCCTCCTCGACCGAGGACGAAACCGCCGAGTTCCCGATGTTCGCGTTGATCTTCACCTTGAAGCCCCTGCCGATGACCATCGGCTCGAGCTCCGGGTGGTTCACGTTCGCCGGAACGATCGCGCGGCCGCGGGCGACCTCGTCGCGCACGAACGCGGGCTCGACGCCCTCGCGAATCGCGACGAACTCCATCTCGGGCGTGATCTCGCCATCCCTGGCGTACTTCATCTGCGTGACGCATCCAGTCCCCCGGAGCGTGCGCCTGGCGAGCCCCGCGGGCATCTCCGGCTCCGAGTCCGCGGCTCCACCCGCGGCGAGCGGCCGCGAGCGCCCTGTCTCGCTCACCGGTCGAGCACGGATCCACTCCTCGCGCAGCATCGGCAACCCCTGCCGCACGTCGCTGTCCCGCGGGCCGCTCGTGTCGTAGACCCGCAGCGGCGGCTCGCCGCCCGTGAGGTGGATCTCGCGCATGGGCACCCGAACGCCATGCGGGCCGTCCACCCACGCCTTTCGCGAGTTGGGAAAGGCGCCGGGGTAGTCCGTGCCGGCGCCCTCGGTCCTGGGCGCCACGCGGGCATGGCCGTTCGATGCGACGACGTCGCTCATCGTCCCTCCTTGAGGCGGGCTGCAGTCGGAGCGGCGGCCATCCAAGTCGAAACGGCCGTCCGCTCTCGCGAACGGCCGCCAGGGAAGGGCTTTCGCCCGTGTCCGCCGCGCTCCCTACGCCGGTTTGAGCCGGATCAGGTTCCAAGGGTCACTCTCAATCCCACGAAGCTCGGGGATGCCCCTGGCGGCGTTCCTAACCTAGAAGGTGTGGCGACTCCATGGGAGACCGGGACCGCTCACGCCCCCGCGGTGCTGCCCAGCAGGACGCGCCGGAAGACGCGCACGGACGCCTCCATCTCCGCCATCGTGCCCAGTGAGATCCGGCAATGCGTCCGCTCGAGCGGCGGGAAATCCCTGCCGACGCGCACGCCCTGCTCGAGGCAGGCGTCCCGGAACTCGGCCGCAGGCCGGCCCAGGTCGACGAACACGAAGTTCCCGTGACTGTCCGCCGCATCGTACCCGAGGTCCCTGAACGCCTGGAGCGTGAGATCCCGGATGCGCGCGTTCTCGCGCCGCTCCTCGTCGATGTGCGCAGCGTCACGCAGTGAAGCCGTCGCTGCCGTCGCAGAGAGTGTGTTCATGCTGCCCAGCTCCCACGCGGCGCTGATCTTGCGGACGGTCTCGGGCTGGCCGATGGCGTAGCCCACGCGCAACCCGGCCATCCCGTGCGCCTTGGACATCGAGCGCGTCACGAACACGCCCGGCAGCTCGAGCGTGAGCGGAATCACCGTGCGCACGGCCGGGTCGTACGCGTAGTCCATGTACGCCTCGTCGACGAGGATCGCCGTCTCGGGCGACTCGCGCTTCACGCGCCTGACGAACGCCTCGACGGCCGCGCCCGAATGCGCCGTTCCCGTCGGGTTGTTCGGGTTGCAGAGGAACACCATACCGGCGCCACCCGCCGCGGCGGCCATGGCTTCGAGGTCGAGCCCGAGCGACCCGTCCACGGGAATGCTCCGCACCCCCGCGCCGATCCGGTTCGCGGTGGACTCGGGCGTGCCGTACGTGGGCGCTGCGGTGACCAGCGGCTTCTCCGCCGAGCAGAACGCGCGCGTCGCGCCAGCCAGGATCGACCCCGAGCCCGTGCCCACGATGACGTTCTCCCTCTGGACGCCGCGCACGTCGGCGATCGCCTCGAAGAGCGCGTCCGTGTGATCCGGCGGGTAGCCCCGTCCCATTCGCGGCGACATCGCCGCGCGGATGGCCTCGATCGCCTTCTGATTGGGACCGCGCGCATTTTCGTTCGAGCTGATGCGGATGATGCCGTCGTCGTACTGGACCTGTTGCGGCTCCGGCTCGAACGCCGCCGCCTCGCTCCCCCGTCCCACGATGAATGGCGTGGAGAGCACCCCTGTCGCGCCCAGCCCGACCGTACGCACGAACCCACGCCGCGAGACTGACATGGCAACCCTCCTTGCTGGAGTCGACCGCAGAGTCGGTCCAAGCCGACCGTGCTGCGACCAAGGTCCGGCCAGAGGGGGGCTACCGCAAGAAGGCGCGACCACCCTCAGTCGACCGTGCAGACGAAGCCCTTGAGGTACGCGCTCTCCGGGCAGGCCGACGACACCGGGTGATCGGGGGCCTGCGCCAGCCGCTCGAGGATCCGGACCGAGCGCCCCGTCTCCGTCGCCGCGCGCGCGACCGCATGCTGGAAGTCCGCCGCGGAGACCCGGCCCGAGCAGGAGAAGGTGACGAGGACACCCCCCGTGCCGAGACAGCGGAGCGCGAGCGCATTCAGACGCCTGTACGCCTCGAGGGCGCCGGGCACGCCGCGCCGCGAGCGCGCGAAGCGCGGCGGGTCGAGCACGATCGTGCCGAAGGTGCGCCCCTCCTCGGCCCGGGCGGCGAGCCAGTCGAACGCGTTGGCGCGCACGGTCTCGACCCGCGCCGCGACCCCGTTGCGCTCGGCGTTGGCAGCCGCCAGCTCGAGCGCCGGCGCGGACACGTCGACGGCCACCGAGTGGGTCGCGCCCGCGCGCAGCGCGACAACCGAGAAGGCCCCGGTATACGAGCAGACGTCCGCGACGGATCGGCCCGCGACGTACGCCGCCGCCCGCTTGCGGTTGTAGCGCTGGTCGAGGTAGAAGCCGGTCTTCTGCCCCGTGCGCAGGTCCACCGCGAAGCGCAGGTCTCCCTCGCGCACCTCGATGGGGGCCTCCGGCATCCGGCCGCGCAGCGGGCCGTCCTCCAGGATCAGCCCCTCTTCCTGGGCCATCCCCTTTTCAGTGCGCAGCACGATCCCCTCGGGACGAAGCTCCTCCTCCAGCGCGTCGAGGATCGGGTCGAGGCGCCGCGAGATCCCCAGCCCCGTCAGCAGGACGACGAGGTAGGGGCCGTAACGGTCCACCGTGAGACCCGAAAGGTGATCGCCCTCCGAGAAGACGATCCGGCAGGCGCCCTCCGGGTCGCCCACGCCGAGCACTTCGCGCCGCAGCCGCATCGCCGCGCGCACCCGTGAGGCGAAGAAGGCCGCGTCGAGCGGCTCATCCTTCGAGCTGTAGAGGCGGACCCGGATCTGGCTGTGCGGGTTGAAGAGTCCACGGCCGAGGAAATCGCCCCCGGGGCCGAGGACGTCCACCTCCGCGCCCGCCTCGGGCTCCCCCGCGACGTGCGCGAGCGCGCCCGAAAAGATCCACGGGTGGCGGGCCCGGGCGGCGCCCTCCGCCTTGGCGGTCAGTCGAACAGTGGCTTCGCTCAGCTCTTCCTGCGCTCCATGATACGCGAGAGGAGGTTCCCTGCCCACACGAACTGCGTGGCCAGCACGGAGAGCCCCACGGTAATCACGAACCACCCCACGCCCGGCAGGAAGAGGAGCATCGTGCCGAAGAGGATGACCGTGCCGCCGACGGCGAGGACCACGCTCCGGATCGCCGTCTCCAGCGTGACACGCATGAGGCCGGCCCGCTCCGATAGCACCGGGGACTTCAGCGGGGACGGAACGGGGACGACCACCGAGGCGATGAGCCCGGCGACGAGGATCCCCATGATGATCATCACCGACGTCCCCACCGGAATGGGCGCCACGTGCAGCGCGATCATCTTGAAGCCGACGAACGCGAGGATCAGCACGAGGCTCGGCCTCAGGAAGCGGAAGTGCTCGAGCAGAGGGGCCAGCGCGAAGTACAGGCTTCGGAGGCCCAGGATCGCGAACACGTTGGACGAGTAGACGAGGAAGGGGTCATTCGTCACCGCGAACACCGCGGGCACCGAGTCGACCGCGAAGAGCAGGTCCGCGGACTCGACCATGACGAGCGCGACGAAGAGCGGCGTGGCCACACGCTTGCCGGCCTGTACGACTGTGAAGTGCTGGTCGTGGAACTCGTCCGTCACAGGAATCACCCGTCGGAACGCGCGCACGATGAAGTTTCGCGACGGATCGATGTTGTCGTGCTGCACGACCATCAACCGCACGGCCGTGATCAGAAGGAGCCCCCCGAACACGTACGTCGTCCACGAGAAGTTCCGGATGAGCTCCGCCCCGAGCCCGATCATCGCGCCACGCATCACGAGCGCGCCGCACACGCCCCAGAACAGCACCCGATGCTGGTACTTCAGCGGAACGCCGAAATGCGTGAAGATCAGCGCGATCACGAAGATGTTGTCGAGGCTGAGAGACTTCTCCAGCACGTACCCCGCGAAGAATTCGAGCGCCGCCTCGCGACCGTTCACGTCCACGGGGAACGTGAAGCCCCCGCCGACCCAGTTGTTCTCGTAGAGGAAGTAGACGAAGCCGTTGAAGGCCATCGCCAGCGTGATCCAGAAGCCACTCCACGCCAGAGCCTCCATGAGGCTCTGTGCCCTGGCCTCACGGTGGAAGACGCCGAGATCCAGCGCGAGGAGCGCCAGGATCAGGGCGATGAACGCGACCCAGATTGCGATGTCTATGGTGGACCTGGCGAGTGGGGGGGATCACTCTCGAGCGGGCTGGCCGACGCTCACCGGCTCCAACGCTAGAGCCAGATCCCCTTCGTTGGAAGCCCTCGCGGGAGGGCCACCACCTCCAAGGATCCTTCGGAGCCCGTGACCGGTAGCAGGGAGTGGCATCCCCCTACACCCTGGCCCGGCTCGATGCGCGTCCTCTCCACCCTCACGCTGCTCGTCGTGGTCCTTCCCGCGACCGCCCGGGCGCAGCCGCTCGACGACGTCATGGCGGCCATACGCAACGGCGGCGGCTGGGTGTCGATCCCCATCGTCGCCGGCTCGGGCTCGACGAGAACGCTTCCGCTCCCGACCATGGGGCTGACGCTCACCGGCTGCGTCCGCGTCTGGGACGGCCATTCCGGTCGGTGGGAGATTCGGGCACGAGAGATGGTCGCCGACACGACGTTGACGGTCCGGTCGGCCCCCGGTGAGGGTGTGCCCTTCGCTTACACCTTCGGCCTCCGCTCCCAGCTCGAGGTGGACTTCGTGTGGAGTGAGCCGCGGGACACCACGCTCTTCCTCTGGGTCGGGCTCAAGGGCGCGGACGACAACCGGGACGCCTGCGTCCCGAAGAGCTAGTCCGGCGACGCGGGTTCCGGCGTCTGGTCGTCCTCCGCGGCGACATCCGCCGAGGGATCCATGCGCCGGTCGCGCGCCTCGTCTCGGTGGCCGAGCTGCGGGAAGAGCACGGCCAAGGAGGTCACCGCCGAGCCGAACAGGAAGAGCACTCGTCGGAGTTCGAAGGCCACGCGCGAGGACCCCTCGGGTAGGGGTGCCCCGTATGTGATGAAGAGCTGGTATACGTAGAGGATGTAATCCTGCGCGCCCCGCATGTAGCGCAGGTAGAGGATCACCGACGCACAGATGTACAGCACGGCGATCGCGGACCGAGCGCCACCGGTCAGCCTCTTACCCGCCACGAACGAAGCGACGAGGACCGCGAAGGTGATCGAGATCCACACCTGGAACTGCGTGTCGATGTCTTTATTCACCTCCAGGAGGAGGTCCAGCAGCTGGACCTCGACGACCTCCTGGCCCTCGATCTGCCTCATGACGCTACTTGCCCCGGATCATGCCGATCAGCTTCGCCAGCGGATCGTATGACCTGTCGACGACGCGCTCCTTCAGCGGAATGATCGCGTTGTCGGTGATCGTGATGTTCTCGGGGCACACCTTGGTGCAGCACTTGGTGATGTTGCAGTAACCGATCCCCAGCTCCTCCCGGAGCTGCGCCACGCGGTCCCCCGTGTCGATCGGGTTCATCTCCATGTTCGCCGCGTACACGAAGTGCCGGGGGCCCGCGAACTCGTCGTGCAGGTGATGGTCACGCAGCACGTGGCAGACGTCCTGGCAGAGGAAGCACTCGATGCACTTCCTGAACTCCTGCGGGCGCTCGACGTCGTATTGCTCCATGTGCCACGTGCCGTCGGCCCGGTCGGCCGGCCTGGGCTGGAACCTGGCGATCGACTTCTTCACCTCGTAGTTCCACGACACGTCGGTCACGAGGTCCTTCACCACCGGGAAGGTCCGCATGGGCTCGACGCTGATCGGCCTGTCTGTGGGAAGCTCGTCCACGCGGGTCATGCACATGAGCCTGGGCGTGCCGTTCACCTCCGCCGAGCACGAGCCGCACTTGCCGGCCTTGCAGTTCCACCGCACGGCCATGTCGTGCGCCTGGTCCGCCTGGATCTGATGGATCGCGTCGAGCACGACGTAGCCGGGACCGACGTCGACGTCGTAACCCTTCATCTCGCCGCCGTCGGCGTCACCGCGCCAGACCTCGAACTTCACGGTCGCCATCAGCCCTGCTCCTCGATGATGTCCTGGAGGTCCTGGCGAACTTGGGAGATCGCTTCCTTTCGGATCTCCATGCGGCCGTCGGAGGCCTTCTTGATCACGAGGTTGCACTTGCCCCACTCGGGGTCCTTCCCCTGGTGGTCGACGCGGGAGTGGGCACCGCGGCTCTCTTTCCGCTCGCGGGCCGCGATCGCCACCGCTTCGGCGACGGTGAGGAGGCTGTGCAGGTCGAGCGTGGTGTGCCACCCGGGATTGTACTCGCGGCTTCCGCCGGCGCCCATCTTGGTCGCGCGCGTCTTGAGCTTCTGAATCTCCTCGACCGCCTCTGCGATCTCGGCCTCCTCGCGGGCGATTCCGACCTTGTCCTGCATGAGCTGCTGGAGCTCGTACTGGAGTCTGTAGGGACCAACGTCGGCGCCCGGGTCGCGCTCGAGGGGCGCGAGCGCTTCGCGGGCCGCGGCCTCGATCTGGTCCTGGCCGATGCTCACGGCCGAGGTCTCGCCGGCGAACCGAGCCGCGTACTCCCCCGCGCGCTTGCCGAAGACGAGCAGGTCGGAGAGCGAGTTGCCGCCCAGGCGGTTCGCCCCGTGGAGCCCGCCCGCGCACTCGCCGGCCGCGAAGAGGCCCCGCACCGTCGTGGCCATCTGGGAGTCGGGGTCGACACGGATCCCGCCCATCATGTAGTGCGTGGTCGGACCGACCTCCATCGGCTCCTTGGTGATATCGATCCCCGCCAGCTCCTTGAACTGGTGGTACATGCTCGGGAGCTTCTTCTTGATGTGCGCCTCGGAGTCCTTGATGCGCTCCTCGATCCAGGCGATGTCGAGGAAGACGCCGCCGTGCGGGCTCCCTCTGCCCTCCTTGACCTCCTTGACGATCTTGCGGGCAACGTGGTCGCGGGTGAGCAGCTCGGGGGGGCGGCGGGCCTGGCGGTCGCCCATCACGTAGCGCCATCCCTCCTCGGGCGTGTCCGCCGTCTGGTCGACGTACAGCGCCGGGATATCGTCGAACATGAAGCGGCGGCCCTCGCTGTTCTTGAGGATCCCGCCCTCACCGCGCACGCCCTCGGTGACCAGGATCCCCCGCACGCTGGGCGGCCAGACCATTCCGGTCGGGTGGAACTGCACGAACTCCATATCGACGAGCTCGGCACCCGCGTCGTAAGCGAGCGTGTGCCCGTCTCCCGTGTACTCCCAGCTGTTGCTCGTCACGAGGAAGGCGCGCCCGATGCCGCCCGTCGCCAGGACCACGGCCTTGGCCTCGAAGACCTTGAAGCGGCCGCGCTCGCGGTCGTAGGCGAAGGCGCCCACGCAGCGGTCGCCGTCCATCAGGAGCTTGGTGACCGTCACCTCCATGTGGACGTCGATTCCCTGATGGATCCCGTGATCCTGGAGCGTGCGGATCATCTCGAGGCCGGTGCGGTCGCCGACATGCGCCAGGCGTGGGTACTTGTGCCCGCCGAAGTTGCGCTGGTTCATGCGGCCGTCCTGCGTGCGGTCGAGGAGCGCGCCCCACGCCTCGAGCTCACGCACGCGGTCCGGCGCCTCCTGGGCATGCAGCTCGGCCATGCGCCAGGCATTCAAGTACTGGCCACCACGCATGGTATCCGCGAAATGTACCTGCCAGTTGTCGCGCTCGTCCGCGTGGGAGAGCGCCGCCGCGACGCCGCCCTCGGCCATGACCGTGTGCGCCTTGCCGAGCAGCGACTTGCAGACGAGGCCCACCGAGGCGCCGCTGGCCGCGGCCTCGATGGCCGCGCGCAGACCGGCACCCCCCGCGCCGATGACGATGACGTCGTGCTCGACCGTCACGTGCTCGGCCATCAGAGGATTCTCCAGTCGACCCAGATCCCCATGGCGACGAGGCGCACGTAGACGTCGGCGAAGCCGACCCAGAAGAGGCTGAGCCAGGCGAAGCGCATGTGGCGCTTGTTGCACCAGCTCACGCAGTTGTAGGCCGTCCGGCGGACGGGCCGCCGAGCGAGCTTGTCCATCATGCCACCTACGAGGTGGCGCAGGGAGTGGCACCCGAAGGTGTAGAGCCCGAGGAGCGCCACGTTCAGCGTCAGCACGATCGTGCCGACGCTGAGGCCGAGCCTCTCACCTCCACCCGCGGCCTCGAACCAGAGCGCCTTCCAAGCATCGTGCGACAGGAAGACGAGGAGGATGAGCGCGAAGGGGAGCGTGTAGCGGTGGATGTTCTGGAGGATCAGCGGGAAGGTGCGCTCCCCGACGTAGCCCGAACCCGGCGTCCCCACCGAGCACGCGGGCGGCCCCGGCCAGTACGCCTTGTAGTACGCGCCTCTGTAGTAGTAGCAGGTGAGCCGGAAGCTCACCGGCGCCCAGAGGATCAGGAAGGCGGGCGAGTAGGGGAGAAACGCCGGCCACCAGCCGGGCTGAGCCCCGAAGAGCGCGTGCTCGGAGACGACCCCTGCCGGGTACCACAGCTCCGGGGAGTAGAACGGCGAGAGCAGGTTCCCGATGTGATAGTACTCTCCCTGGAACGCGGCCCAGGTCGAGTAGACGATGAAGGCCAGGAACCCCAGGCCGACGGCGAGTGGCTGGATCCACCAGGCGTCGGGGCGAGAGGTCTGGCCGAAGGTTCGCTTGACCGGAAGAGCCGTGACATTTGACGGCATGCCATCCCCTTTGGATTACTCGAAACCGCGGCCGCCCTAATATGCCCGGAGGGAGACGGACGGCAACGGGCGCTCACACATGGGCCAACACGTCGAAAGGGCACCGGGCTGGCTGCAAGCCGGCCCGGTGCCCCGGGGGTACCCACGGAGTCGAGCTATTACGAGACGAACCCCGACAAGGCGAGTCGGTAGGTGCCGTCCGATTCGTCGAACTCGGCCCTGAAGCGCGTCGGATACTGGATGCCATCACCGAGCGCGGGGAGCCTGGGGACCTCCATGGAAAAAGGCTCACCACGCAAGAGCGCCGTGCGAGAGATCATCGGCTCGACGAAGATCACCTCTCCCCCGTAGTAGCCGATCAGCATGTTGGCCGTGAACCTATCCGGGCTCGCCAGTTGAGCTTGCGGCATGGCGTGCATGCCCATGGCCGGCACGCAAAGGCCGGTGAGGACGCCGTGCTCGAGGTCCACCGCATCCGGCAGCACGTAACCTGCGGGGAGGCTTTCCGGCTTGGTCGGGTCGGTGCAGAGCACGGTCTCCAGGTCGTCCGACGGGATGGTGTAGAAGTGGAAGTCGAAGTGCGGCTCCATGAACGTCTCAGGCTGATGCCCGAGATGCTCCCAGTTCAACTCGAAGTGCGTGAAGCCCGTCTGCTCTTCGACGCCCTCGGGAAA
>Ga0214472_10008565_pt1 | contig 10680 bp, 7 predicted proteins | sample RVTome_6_FD_207662 | JGI IMG/M metagenome (GOLD analysis project Ga0214472, IMG submission 207662) | Soil microbial communities from uranium-contaminated site in the Upper Colorado River Basin, Wyoming, United States - RVT140D175 | ecosystem: Environmental > Terrestrial > Soil > Contaminated >...
GCCCATCGGATCGATGTTCTCAATCGAGCAGATGACGACGAAGTTGTCGGCGACGTCGCGCATCACCTCGAGCTCGAACTCCTTCCACCCGATGACCGACTCCTCGATCAACAGCTCGTGAACCGGGCTCATCTCGAGCCCGCGCTCGACGAGGTCGTGGAACTCCTCGACGTTGTAGGCGATGCCGCCGCCCACTCCGCCCATCGTGAACGACGGGCGAATGATGACCGGAAACCCGACCTGCCTGGCCAGCGTCATCGCTTCGTCGTGCGACCGGGCCAGTCCGCTCACCGGCACCTCGACGCCGATCGATTCCATCGCGTCGCGGAACGCCAGCCGATCTTCGGCGACCTTGATGGCCTCGATCGACGCGCCGATCAGCTTGACGCCATGCTGCTCGAGCGTGCCGTGCTCGGCCAGCGCCACGGCCAGGTTCAGCGCCGTCTGCCCGCCCACGGTCGGCAGGAGCGCGTCGGGCTTCTCCTTCTCGATGATCGCGGCGACCATCTGCAGCGTCAGGGGCTCGATGTAGGTCCGGTCGGCCAGCTCCGGATCGGTCATGATCGTCGCCGGATTGCTGTTGACGAGAATGACCTCCAACCCCTCGGCGCGAAGCGCCTTGCAGGCCTGGGTGCCGGAATAGTCGAACTCGCACGCCTGCCCGATGACGATCGGGCCGGAGCCGACGACCATGACGCGTTGAATGTCTGTTCGGCGGGGCATTGAGGACCGTCGTCGTTTCGTTACTGCCGTCTTTCCATGGCGTCCACGAATTGCCGGAACAGATAGTCGGCATCGTGGGGACCCGGCGAGGCCTCGGGATGATACTGCACCGAGAACGCAGGACGGCTCAGGTGGCGCAGGCCTTCGACCGTGCCGTCGTACAGATTCTGGTGCGTGACCGCGACATCGGCCGGCAACGACTCGGGATCCACGGCGAAGCCGTGATTCTGCGACGTGATCTCCACCTGCCCGGTGTCGAGGTGCTTCACCGGATGGTTCGCGCCACGGTGGCCGAACTTCAGCTTGAAGGTCCGACCCCCGAGCGCCAGCCCCATCACCTGGTGCCCCAGGCAGATGCCGAAGATCGGCACGTCGCGCGCCAGCAACTCGCGAGTGTTCGCAATCGCGTACTCGAGCGGCGCCGGATCGCCTGGGCCGTTGCTGAGAAACACGCCGTCGACACCGGCTGCCACCAGATCGCCGGCCGGCGCCGAAGCGGGAAACACGCGAACCTGGCAGCCGTACGTCGTCAGCCGGCGCAGGATGTTCCACTTGATGCCGAAGTCGTACGCGGCCACACGCAGCGGCTTCTTCGCCCGGGACTGGGGCTCGAGCACCAGCCCGGCGGTGCCCGGGGCGTCCGCCTCGCGTGCTCCCGGCCAGTCGAAGGCCTCGTCGCAGGTCACCCCGCGCACGAGATCCTGGCCTTCCATGCGGGGCAGTTCGCGAGCGCGCGCGACGAGGGCCTCGGTCTCCACGTCGCCCGTCGCGATGATGCCGCGCATGACGCCGGCCGACCGCAGCCTGCGCGTCAGCGCCCGCGTATCGATCTCGCCCACGGCCACGATGTCGTGGGCGGCGAGATAGTCGCGCAAGGTGCCCGACGCGCGCCAGTTGCTCGCCACCGGCGATGATTCGCGAACCACGAAGCCCGACACGGTCGGCTTCGTCGATTCGGCATCGTCGGGCCCCACACCGTAATTGCCGATCTGCACAGACGTCATGGTGACGATCTGGCCCGAGTACGACGGATCGGTCAGGACTTCCTGGTATCCCGTCATGCTCGTGTTGAACACGACCTCGCCGCCGGTCTCACCGGCCGCGCCAATCGACACGCCCGTATAGGAGGTGCCGTCTTCCAACGCGAGCACGGCCTTCATCGGGCGCCCGCTCCCTCGAGCGAGGCGGCGACCCGCACCCGCTGCCCCGGCACAATCTCCACCGGCGACGACCAGAGACGATAGCCGGCCCGTTCGATGCGCACGGCGGCGTGCCCCACCGGCACGTCCGGCACTTCGAGGGGCGTCAGCCCGATGCGACGATCGTTCAAATATACCTCCGCGCCCCGCGGGCGGGAATCCACGACGAGCGAGCCGGTCGAGATCACGTCAACCACCGGTGGCGTCACGGGCACCGTCCCGGGCGCTGGCGCCAGGACGTGCGGGGGGACGGCCTCTCGGGGCGTCCGGCCGGACGACAGGGCGCCGCCGGCGGCGCCGGCGTTCGTGCCCGCAGGGTTCGCGTTCGCATCATCATCGGGGGCGACGTCGACCATGGCCGCAGCCGGTCCGTCCGGCGCCGGTCCGGGTAACCGAGGCTCCCGCGGCGCGGCGATGAAGGCGGCCACGTAGAAGGCGGCCAACCCCGTCGCAAGCGTCAGCGAGCCCACGATGAATCCCAGGTGACGGTGTCCGCGCGACTGAGCCATGGTGATCGGGCGAGACCGCTCGGCGTGCAGCGGCCATGAACCGACGGCCAGACCGGGCCAACGCCGGCCGGGTTGGGTCCTCCCATGCACGACCCAAGACGTGTTCGATGAACTGGAGGAGAAGGCGAGATCCTGTATCAGCGGCGGTGCTCCGATCGCTCTCTCAGCCGGCTGATGCTAACACGGAAGCACCCGGCATTCAACGCGCGGAAGCCGCGGCCACGCGCGCTCGCTTGACACCGCGGCGAACGCTCTGCGAGAGTACCGTACGAGTGCCGTCAGACCCGAATCCACGTGCCCAATCCGCCGCCCGTGCCCCGATCGATGTACGCCGGTTTCCGTGGATTCGCAAGCTCGCCACCGACTACGCCTTCGAGTTCTCCGCACTCTCCGGTTTTTTCGCCGCCGATCCCGCCTTGCCGGATTCCTGGCGCGACATGGTGGCGCGCACGCTGGCCTACGAACGCCCCCGCGAGGGAGTGGCCGACTGTCTGGCCGCGCAGCAGGCGAGCCGCCGCGCGCCGGCCGAAGCCGTCACCGCCGCCGCGCGCCTGCGCGACGCGCGCACCGTCGCCGTTGTCACGGGCCAGCAGGCCGGACTGTTCGGCGGGCCGTTGTATACGCTCCTCAAGGCGTTGAGCGCCCTTAAACTGGCGGAGCGGCTGAGCGCCGAGCAAGGTACGCCGGCAGTGGCCGTCTTCTGGGTCGAGGCCGAGGACCACGACTGGGACGAAGTCAGCGCGTGCACGGTCCTCGACGGCGATTTGCAGCCGCGGCGCATCGCGCTCGGAACGCCCGAAGGCGCGGGGCGCGTGCCCGTCGCGGCCGTACACCTCGACGACGCCGCCGGCGTCGAGGCCGCGCTGACGGCGCTCGAAGCGGCCCTGCCACCGAGCGAGTTCGTCGGACCGCTGATGGCCTCGCTCCGCGAGGCCTACAATCCCGGACGCAGCATGGCCGACGCTTTCGCCCGCTGGATCGAGTCGGTCCTCGGCCGCCGGGGCCTCGTCGTGTTCGACGCGTCCGACCGGGCGTGCAAACCCCTGGTGTCGGACGTCTTCCGTCGTGAGATCGAAGCCCCAGACCGGACGACGCAACTCGTGTCGACGGCCGGGGCAGCGCTCGAACAGCTCGGCTACCACGCGCAGGTCACGCCGCAGGAGGGCCCGGCGGTCTTCCACCTCGACGGCCAGCGCACCTCCATCGTCCACGAGCGCGGGCAGTTCGTCATCGGGCGGACGAGCTGCAGCGCCGCGGAGCTGCTGGCGCGGGTGACGGAGAACCCGGAGGCGTTCAGTCCGAACGTGCTGCTGCGGCCGATCGTGCAGGACACCCTCTTCCCGACGGTCTGCTACGTGTCCGGGCCGAGCGAGCTGGCCTACCAGGCGCAGCTTCGCGGCGTCTACGAGCACTTCGGCGTGCCGATGCCGCTCTTCTATCCGCGCGTCAGCGCCACCATCCTCGACTCGGGCGCCGTGCGCTTTCTCGACCGCTACGACGTGCCCTTCGATGCGTTCCAGGCGCAGGACGACGGCGCGCTCAACCACCTGCTGCAAACCCAACTGCCGCCGCACGTCGAAGAGATCTTCCAGCAGGCCGCCCGCGCGATCGCGGAGCAGATGTCCGCCGTCGAACAGGCCGTCCCGGCCATCGACCCGACGCTGGCCGGCGCCGCGCGCTCGACGCTCGGCAAGATGCAGCACGACCTGAAGGCCTTTCACGGCAAGATGATTCAGGCCGCCAAGCGTCGGGACGACACGCTGCGCCGCCAGTTCGAACGGGTGCGGCTGCAGGCGTTCCCGGGCGGACACCCGCAGGAGCGGACGGTCGCGTTCGTGTCGTTCCTGGCGCGCTACGGTCCGGCGCTGGTCGATCGCCTCGACGAGACCCTTCCGCTCGATCTCGGCCAGCACTGGGTCGTCACGATCTGACGGGCCCAGGCGGGGGCACGGCGCTCGAGCTGCCGTGCCCGGCGCTCTGGCCCCGGACGGGGTTCGGCACGATGAGAGCGTGCGGACACGACACTAACTGTGAAACGCGCTCCAGGCGATACAGTGGTCAGACATGTCTTCACCCCGTACGACACACGCCCCGCCGCAGAAAGCGCGCCCGCGCCGACGAGGGCGGCCGTGGGTGAGGCCTGCGGCGACCGTTGCCGTCATCCTGGCGGCGGCCGGCGTCGTCGTGCTCGGGTACTACTACATCGTCCTCTCGGGGCAGATTGACGCGCGCCTGCACGGGGAGCGCGAGCGTGTCCTGCCGCGCGTGTTCGCGCGGCCGGTCGAGCTCTATCAGGGTCAGGCCGTCAGCGAACAGCAACTGGTCGATCGCCTGAACGATCTGGGATACGTCGAACGGACGCGAGTGGACATGCCCGGTGAGTTCTCGTCCGAGGACGGCGTGGTCACGCTCATGCCGAGGGGCGGGTCCCACCGCAATCTGGCGGTCCGGGCGGCGTTCCGGCAGAGGCGCCGCGGCCAGGACGTCATCACCGGCCCGATCACGACCCTCGAGGCGGACGGCGCGCGGGTGCGGCGCGTGACGCTGGAACCTCCGCTGCTCACCGCCCTGGTCAAGACGTCTCGCGAGAAGCGGCGCCATGTCCCCCTGTCGGCCATTCCGACGCGGGTGGTGCAGGCGGTGCTGGCCATCGAGGACCGCCGCTTCTATTTGCATCCGGGGGTCGACCCGATCCGGTCGGCTGGCGCTCTCGTCCGCAACGTGCGGGGCGACCTGCCGTACCTCGTGGGCGGCAGCACGCTGACCCAGCAGCTCGTGAAGAACTTCTTTCTGACCCCGCAAAAGACGATGCGCCGCAAGCTGCAGGAGCAGTTCATGGCGATCATCCTCGAGCGCCGGGCGTCGAAGGACGAGATCCTCGAGCTGTACCTGAACGAGGTCTATCTCGGCCAGCGCGGGTCGTTCGCCGTTCACGGCGTAGCGGAAGGCGCGCGGCTGTTCTTCGGCAAGGACGTCAACAATCTCACGCTCGCCGAGGCCGCGACACTCGCCGGCGTCATTCAATCACCCGCGCCGCTCTCGCCGTTCAGCGCGGCGGACCAGTCGCGCGAGCGGCGGAACGTCGTGCTGCAGGCCATGGTCGACGCCGGGTACGTGTCGGCCGATGCGGCGGACCGCGCCTCGGCCGAACCCCTCGTGGTCGATTCGAGGGCGCTCGACGCCGAGGCGCCCCACTTCGTGGACCTGATCGGCAAGGCCCTGGCGCGGCAGTACCCCGGGATGACCGGCGACACCCAGGGACTCGATGTCTACACGACCCTCGACCTGCATCTGCAGCGACTGGCGGAGGATGTCGTGCGCGAGGGGCTCGCGCGTATCGACGCACAACTCTCGCAGCGGCGCCGGCCGGTCGGCCCGGCGCAGGCGGCGCTGGTGGCGGTCGATCCCCACACGGGCGACGTCCTCGCGATGGTGGGCGGACGCTCCTACAACGAGTCGCAGTACAACCGCGTGGTCGACGCCCGACGCCAGCCGGGCTCGATCTTCAAGCCGTTCGTGTATCTGGCCGCGTTCGAAGCGTCCAGCCCGGCCTCGCCCGGCGCGCTCACGCCGGCGACGATCGTCGTCGACGAACCGACGACGTTCATCGACGGAGAGCGGGACTGGACGCCGGCCAACTACCGCAACGAGTACGACGGCCCCATCACGCTGCGACGCGCGCTGGCCCAGTCGCGCAACGTCGCGACGGTGAAGGTCGCCGAGTCGGTCGGGTACGAACGGGTGGCCGCGCTCTGGAACCGCATCGGTGTCGGCGCACGGGCGCAGGCGTATCCCTCCATCGCCCTGGGCGTGTTCGAGGCGACACCGTACGAAATCGCCCAGGCCTACACGATCTTCCCCAACCAGGGAGTCGTCCGGCCGTTGCGCACGATCCTGCAGCTGACCCACGGCACCGAAAGTCTGACGATTGCGGCCGGGGCCGCGCGACCGGTCGCCCGTCCCGACACGACCTTCCTGGTCACGCACATGCTGCGCAGCGTCGTGGACGACGGCACCGCCGCCAGCGCCCGGCGGGCCGGCCTGCGCGCCGATGCCGCCGGCAAGACGGGCACCACCAACGACCTGCGGGATGCGTGGTTCGCAGGCTTCACGCGAGACCTGCTCACCGTCGTCTGGGTCGGACTCGACGAGAACCAGAGCCTCGGCCTGTCCGGGTCGCAAGCGGCCCTGCCGATCTGGACCGCGTTCATGACCCGGGCGCTCGCCGGCCAGCCCGACACGCCGTTTCCGGTGCCCGGCAACGTCACCTTCGCCGACATCGACGCCGATACCGGTGACCTGGCGTCCCCGGGGTGCGAGCACGTCGTGACCGAGGCCTTCGTGATCGGCTCGGCGCCCACGCGGATCTGCCCGCTGCACTGGGGGACGAGGGGCGGGGGCGGGAGGAGATGAGCGCTGAGGGGAGGTATACTGCTCCTGGATGAATCACGACGTCTTCGAAGCCGTCGCGGCGGCGCTGCGTCAGGGTGAAGAGGCCGCGATGGTCACCATCGTGTCAGCCCAGGGATCGACGCCCCAGCGCGTGGGCGCCAAGATGGTGGTGTTCGCGGACGGACGGATGGTGGGCACCATCGGGGGCGGCTGCTACGAGAACGACGCGTTCTGGAAAGCGCGCGACGTCCTGCGTACCCGGCAGCCGCAGATCGTCCGCTACGAGCTCACCGACGACTTCGCCGAGGAGAGCGGGTTGATCTGCGGGGGGCAGATGGAAGTGTACATCGAACCGGTCGAGCCGGCGCCGCGCCTCTACATCGTGGGTGCGGGCCACGTGGGGTTCCACCTGGCCCAACTGGCGCACGCCACCGGCTTCCGCCTGCACGTGATCGACGACCGGGAAAAATTCGCGAACCGCGAGCGCTTTCCCAACGCCGACGAGGTCATCGTCGACGATATTCCCGAGTGGCTTCACCGCACGGAGTTCCCGGCCAATGCCTACGCCGTCATCGTGACGCGGGGACACCGCCACGATCTCGACGCCCTGCGCGCCCTGGCGGCGAGGGATCTGCGGTACGTCGGCCTGATCGGCAGCCGCGCCAAGGTGCGGCGCATCTACGACGCCCTCATCGCGGAAGCCATGCCGCCGGAATGTCTGGCGCGCGTGCACGCGCCCATCGGGCTCGACATCGGCGCCGTGTCTCCGGAGGAAATCGCCGTCAGCATCCTTGCCGAGCTCATTGCCGTCCGGCGCGGCAAGATCGCCGAGCCGCACGTCGCCGCCGTCACCAAGCGGTGGAAAAAGGCCGTGGGCACCGAACCCTAGCGAGGCTCCGCCTCAGACCGCCGAGCATGTCGCAGGCAGCGAAAGGGCTCCGCCTCGCCAGGCTCAAGTCCAGTACTCAATGGCCCCGCTACGCGGGGGCTAGCTGTCTTGACCGGAAAACTTGACCCATCTGCAAGAGTTTCGGGCGGTCAAGACAGCTAGCCGCCGCGGCGCCGGCCGCCCCGCGGCGACTCTGCTATAATTAGCACTCCAAGTCTCTGACTGCTAATGGTGCATTCACTCATTCACGATCGCTCCCGGCAGATCCTCGGGGTACTCGTGCGCGAGTACATCCAGACCGGCGCACCGGTAGGGTCGTTTCTCATCGCGCGCCGGACGGCGCCGAAGGTCTCGTCGGCGACGATTCGTAACATCCTCGCCCGGCTCGAGGCCGAGGGCTACGTATCACAGCCGCACACGTCCGCCGGGCGCATCCCCACCGATCGCGCGTACCGTGTCTACGTCGACCAGCTGCTCGGCTCGCGCCGCAGCGATCGCACCGCCTCGGCGGTCGAAGCGCGGCTCCGCGAGCGGGCCGGCACGCCGGCATTGATGGACGACGTCCTGAGCAGCGGATCCCAGGAGCTGTCGCGCCTGTCGCGCCACGTCGGATTCGCGGTCGCGCCGTCCAATGAGGACGCCGTGTTCCAGGAAATCGAGTTCGTCCCCCTGGGCGGCACGAAGGCGCTCGTCGTGCTGGTGTCCCGGGGTGGGCAGCTCACGCGGAAGCTGATCGATGTGGGCGAGCCGCTCACCTCCTCCCAGTTGAGACAGGCCGCCAACTACCTCAACAAGGAGTTCGCCGGTGAGCCTCTGGCGACCGTCCGGCAGGCCATCATCCGGGAGATCGAGCGCGAGCGCCTGCTGGCCGACGCCCTCTACGCCCGCGCCATGCGACTCGGACGCTTCAGCTTCGAGGAGTTGCCCGCCGATGTCGGCCTGTTCGTGGACGGCACGGCGTCGCTGCTCGACGAAGCACTCGTCCACGCCGAGTCCGTCCCCCTGCCCACGCTCAGCGCGCTGCTCAAGATGGTCGATGAGAAACAGCGCCTGGTGCACATTCTGAACGCCTACATCGACGGCCCCGGCCTGACGGTCGTGATCGGCGCCGAACACTCCACACCCGATCTCCGGCCCTTCAGCCTGATCGCCTGCACCTACGAGGATGGCAGCCGTGTCGGCACGGTCGGTATCATCGGTCCGACGCGCATGCGCTATTCCCGGGCGATTGCCGCGGTGAACGGTGTGGCGCAGGCCGTCTCACGGGTTCTCACCGAAGGCAATTGACGATGGCGGACGGGGATACCCCGACAACACCCAGCACCGCGGCCCGGCCGGACGACGAGACATCGGAGCCGGCCCTGCCGGCCGAGCCCAGCGAGGTACCGGCCTCCGAGCTGGCCCAGATGCAGCGCGAGCGGGACGACCTGCGCGACCAGCTGCTGCGGAAAGCGGCCGAATTCGACAACTATCGCAAGCGCGTCGCCCGCGAACGCGGCGAGCTGGCCGAGTTCGCAGCCCAGGAGCTCCTCCTCGAGGTGCTGCCGATCCTGGACAACTTCGAGCGGGCGCTGGCGGTCGCAGTCCCGTCCGACGCCGATGCGTACCGCGAAGGCGTCGAGCTCATCTTCAAACAACTGCAGGACCTGCTGAAGAAGCGCGGCGTCACCCCCATCGACTCGGTGGGTGCCGACTTCGATCCCAACGTGCATCAGGCCATCGCGCACGAAGTGAGCGCCACACACCGCGACGGTGAGATCATGGCCGAAGTGCAGCGCGGCTATCGGCTGGGCGATCGACTCCTGCGCGAAGCAATGGTCAAGGTGGCCAAGCGTGACGACCAAGCGTGACTACTACGAGGTGCTCGGTGTGCCGCGGGAGGCCACTGACGCCCAGATCAAAAGCGCCTACCGCAAGCTCGCGCTGACGTACCACCCCGATCGCAATCCGGGGGACAGCGCGGCCGAAGAACAGTTCAAGGAAGGCGCCGAAGCCTACGCGGTCCTGGCCGACGAGCAGAAGCGGGCGGCGTACGACCGCTTCGGTCACGCCGGTGTGTCGGGCACCGCGGGTGGCCAGGGGTTCGACCCCAGCGTCTTCGAGGGCTTCGAGGATATCCTCGGCAATATCTTCGGCTTCGGCGACGCCTTCGGCAACCGCCGACGCGGAGGCGCCCAGCGGGGATCGGACCTGCGCTACGACCTCGAGATTACGTTCGAGGAGGCCGCCCGGGGCACCGAGACCTCCATTCAGGTACCACGGCTCGAATCGTGCGAGAGCTGCCGCGGGTCGGGCGCGGCGCCGGGGAGTGCGCCCATCGCGTGCCCGCAGTGCCGCGGCACCGGACAGATCAGGCGGCAGCAGGGCTTCTTCACGATCGCCCATACCTGCGGCCAGTGCCGCGGGGCCGGCCGCGTCATCGAAAAACCGTGCCCGACGTGCCATGGCGCCACGCAGGTCGAAAAGGTTCGCAAGCTGACGGTGAAGATTCCCGCCGGCATCGCAACCGGCCAGCGCCTGCGGCTCTACAGCGAGGGCGAGCACGGCGTGGGCGGCGGACCACCCGGCGACCTGTACGTCATCGTCGGCGTCCAGGAGCACTCGTTCTTCCGTCGGGACGGCAACGATCTGCTGTGCGAGGTGCCGGTCGGCTATCCCACCCTCGCGCTGGGCGGGGAGATCTCGGTGCCCACGCTCGATGGCACCGAGCGCCTGAAGATTCCCGAGGGTACCCGGGCGGGCTCGACCTTCCGCCTGCGCAGCAAGGGCATGCCCGACGTCACGGGCCGCGGCCGCGGCGACCTGTTCATCAACGTCCAGGTGGACGTCCCCAAGAAACTGAACAAGGAGCAGAAGGCCCTGCTCCGCCAGCTCGCCAGGGCGCTGCCCGCCGACCAGTTCGAACCCCGCATGCAGGAAGACCATGAGGACCGCAATCTTTTCGATCGGGTGAAGGACATCTTTGGGT
>Ga0214472_10008566_pt1 | contig 10679 bp, 9 predicted proteins | sample RVTome_6_FD_207662 | JGI IMG/M metagenome (GOLD analysis project Ga0214472, IMG submission 207662) | Soil microbial communities from uranium-contaminated site in the Upper Colorado River Basin, Wyoming, United States - RVT140D175 | ecosystem: Environmental > Terrestrial > Soil > Contaminated >...
CTGTACGTGATGAACGCCGACGGGACGGGCCAGACGAGGCTGACGATCAACGGGTACGTGGACGGCAACCCCGCGTGGTCGCCCGACGGTACGAGGATCGCCTTCGTGCGGTGCTGCGCCGACGGGACCAACGAGATCTACGTGATGAACGCCGACGGAACCGGCGAGGTGAACCTCACGCAGTCCACGGGCCTGGAGGAGTCGGACCCCGCGTGGTCGCCCGACGGCACGATGATCGTCTACGCGGCGGTACCCTCGGGCGGCGGGAACATCGATGTGTACGTGATGAACGCGGACGGCACGGGCCAGACCCAGCTCACCACGGACCCCGCCGCCGACCTCGCCCCCGCCTGGCAGCCCGTACCGATCTGCACGATCACTGGGACGGACGGGGCGGACCTGTTGGTGGGCACCTTCGGCAACGACGTGATCTGCGCAGGCGGAGGGGACGACGTCGTCCAGGCCGGCGAGGGCTTCGACCTCGTGTACGGCGGCCCGGGGAACGACTCGGTGGAGGGCGAGGGCGGCAACGACGTGCTGTACGGACAGGGCGGCGACGACGTGTTGAACGGGGGCCTTGGCTTCGACGGGCTGATCGGTGGCGCCGGGACCGATACCTGCATCCCTCGCGGCGGAGGCGCGTTCACCAAGACGTGTGAGTTCTGAGCCTCCCGCTTCGGGCTAGGGGGAGGCCGGCCAGGGATCAGTCGTCGGGGCCTTCGTTCGAGCTCCCGCCGTCCGACGACTCGGGGGTCTCGTCGTCATCGTCGCCGTCGTCGGGGTCGTCTTCGGAGTCCTCGGACGGGCCCTCACGGTCGTCCCCGTCCCCGTCGTCACGGTCGTCCCCGTCGTCGCGGTCGTCTCCGTCGTCCCCGTCGTCGCCGTCATCCCGGTCGTCGCCGTCCTCGCCGTCCTCGCCGTCCTCGTCATCCGGCACCGATGGCGCGAGCCCGGGCTCGTCGTCTCCCGGGGATCCCGGATGCCGGTCCGGCCCGCCTTGCCTGGGCTCGTCGCGGAACAGGTCCTCGACGCCCTCCCAGAACGACGACAGGCGGTGGTTGACGGCCTGGGGAGCCGCCGCATAGCCGATCGCCCCTCCGAGCAGGACGAGCGCGGCGGCCAGGGCCAGGGGCCGGGCCACCAGGCGCCGAAGGACGAACGCCGGCCCCACGGTCCGCACCCGGACCACGTCCGGCCGCTGGGGGATCCGTTCCCGCAGGCGCTCCCATCCCGGTTCGGGATCGGGGACGGCGGTGCCGCCGATGTCCGTGAGCCGCTGGTACAGGGCCACCATCCCTGCGGCCCGGCCCTGGTGGCGGAGCTGGAGGTCGGCCACGGACAGCTCGCCCCGCTCCCACCGGGCGAGATCCCGTTCCAGCGACGACCTCATGTCTCCTCCAGCATCTTCCGAAGGGCCCCCAGGGCCCGCCACTGCTTCGCGTTCACGGCGCCTTCGCTCTTGCCGAGGGCCGCGGCCACCTGCGCGTTCGTCGCGCCAATCAGGAACTTCAGCTCGATCACCTGCCGCTGCTCGTCCGGGAGCTCTCGGATGGCCGCCGCCAGGGCCAGCTCGTCGTCCACCTTCCACTCCACGCGCCCGTCGGGCAGGTCGGCCCGGGGCTCGACCCTGGCCCGCCTTCGGAACTCGTCGGCGATCACGTGCCTGGCGATCCCGTACAGCCAGGCCAGGAACGGGGCGCCCGTGTTCTTGTAGCCGGGGAGCCCCTTCCAGGCCCGGAGGAAGGTCTCGGCCACCGCGTCCTCGGCCCCTTCGCCCAAGTGGGCCCGGGCCAGTCGGAAGAGCGGAGCGTGATACCGGCGGTAGAGGTCGCCGAAGGCGTCCCCACCACCTTGCCTCGCCCGCTCCACCAACCGCTGTACCAGGTCCAGCGTCCTGACTTCAGCTTCATGGGTCTCTGTGGGTACATCGGGGGTGGAGGCGGAAATGTTCGGAGGCTCGAGTGGGGGCGTGGACGGGCTCGGTTCGCGGAGCATCGCAGCAAGCATCGGCCGGACGGGTGGCTCGCTCCAGTCCCCCACATGACCGAGTCCGGAAATCACCCGTGATCCCCGTGCAAATGCGGCACCCCGCCCGATGTAGCAGACAGGAAAAGACGGTCACCCTCACGCCGTGCGCTGATGCGCCTGGAAGAGGGCAGCGAACCACAGGGAGGTGGACCAGGATGGCAAGGAACTGGCGCAAGAGCAAGCTGCTGAAGGCCGCCGTGGGCGGAACCGTGGTTGGGCTGACCGGCGGGGCCACCGCGCTTGCGAGCGCCGCTGCGACGTCACCGGACCCGAGTCCGGTGGACGCTCCGTCCGACGATGCCGTGTCCCTGGAACTCGACGAGGACGGCACGGTCCAGGTCACCGTCGACGACAACCTCGTGGACGACCTCGACACGACCGTGGACTCTCCGGACACCGAGTCCGTGGCCACCCCGCCCGGGGTCGAGACGCCGGCGAGCCCGCAGTCCGCGGACAGCCCGGCGACTGCCGACAGCCCGGCGACCGTCGACGACCAGGACAGCCCCGACGCCGACGACGACAGTCCCGCGACCGTCGACACCGACGACCAGGGCGAGGACAACGACGACCAGAGCGCCGACTCGGACTAGCGGGGACAGATGAACCGGGCGGCCCCTCCGCAGCCGCCGCCCGATAGCGACCTGCCGCGGGCCGGGGAGTTGTTGCTTCCCGAGTCCGCGGCCGTCGCGTTGGGGGGCTTCCTCGACCGGCGCGGCTTCGAGCTCCTGGAGCTCCGCGCCGTGCAGGCCGTGTACTGGCCCGGCCGGTCGTGCACGGTTCGCTATCGCGCCCGGGCCCGTAGGCGGGACGCCGAGCGGTGGCTGTCGCTCTGCGCCCTGACCGCAAGCCGATCCCGCTCGCTCATGCCGCCGCCCGAGGACTTCGAGCGACGCTTCGGGCTCCCCGATCCCGTGGAGCGACAGGGCGAGGATGTCGTGGTGTGGGCCTACCCGTACGACCCGGTGCTGGCGGGGCTCCCCGATGCCGCCCACGGGCCCACCGTTCGAGCAGCGAGCGGCCTCCCCGCCCCCGCGGCCTTCTCCGTGACCCCTCTTCGATACCGTCCGCGGAAGCGGGCGGTGATCCGGTACATGGTCCTGGGCGGCGGGGGAGTGCGCGAGGTGCTGTACGGCAAGGTGCTTCGCGACGACGCGCTCCGGAGGACCTTCGACGCTCACCGCGCGCTGGCCGGGAACGGGATCGCCCTTTCCCGTCCCCGCTCGTTCGATGGCCTTGACGGCCTGGCCGTGTTCAGCCCGATCGCGGGGCGGAGCCTGCGGGAGCTCCTGGTGAAGGAGGCGAAGCTCCCGTCGCCACGACGAGTGGTGGAGCTGGTCCATCGCGTCGCCGCGATCCGGTGGCGGACGCCGACCGACCCCCTTCAGCAGGATCGAGACGTGCTGTCCGTGGGGCGGCTGCTCGCGCACCTGCTCCCGCACCGGAGCGGGGACATCGAGGACGCGGCGACGGATCTGGCGGAGCGGGCGGCAGCCGTCGCCCCGGGGCCCACCGTCCACGGGGACCTGTACGAAGGGCAGGTCTTCGTGGGAGAGCGAAACGGGATGGGCCTCATCGACCTGGACGACGCCGGCCCCGGCGATCCGCTCCTCGACGCGGCGAACTTCCTGGCCCACCTCTCGGTGCTCAGCGCGTCAGTACCGGGCGCGCGCCGGCGCCCCGTCGCCTACCGGGCGCTTCTTCGCCCGCTCATCCTCGAGGGGTTGGGAGCCTCGGACGCCGACCTGGCCTGGCGCGAGGCGCTCTGCATGCTCAAGTTGGCCACCGGTCCCTTCCGGGTCCTGTCGGCCCGGTGGCCGAGCCGGGTGGAGGCTCGGGTCGATTCGGCCCTCCGACTGCTGAACCGTGGGGCCATCGCGGCCTGAGCCGGAGCCGCGGATCCCCGCTCCCGCGCGGGCCGGGGCCGAGAAAGCACAGCTGCCCGCACGGCTATTCGGAACCCCAGGGTCGGTCATTGGCGGCCTGCGATTCTGCCATCCTGGCTATGCGATCCTGCCACCGCACGACTGCATTTCTGCCATACTGCCACGGCATGGCACGCAGCCTCCTCGATCGGAACATGACGCCGAAGGTCCAAGAAGCCCTCGGGGACACGCGCGTGGTGTCCGTCGTCGGACCACGCCAGGCGGGGAAGACGACCCTCGTCAGGCAACTTCAGCGACAGGACCCAGACGCAACGTTCGTTACGCTCGACGACGACCCGATTCGAGAAGCCGCCAAGAAAGACCCCAGGGCCTTTGTGGAAGGGCGGCCGGGCATGCTGGTGATCGACGAGGTGCAGCGCGCGCCAGAGCTGATGCTGGCCATCAAGGCCTCGGTTGACCGAGATCCTCGACCAGGACGATTTCTCCTCACCGGATCAACGAACCTCTTCGCCGTTCGGCAGATCGCCGACTTCCTGGCGGGTCGGATGGAATCCTTGCATCTCCATCCGCTCTCGCAGGGTGAGATTGAAGGGAGGCAGGAGCGGTTCGTGGACGCGGTGCTCGAAGGTGAGGTCGGAATCGGGACTCGCGTGGATCTCAGCAAGCGGGACTACCTCGATCGAGCGTGTGCGGGGGGCTTCCCAGAACCTCTCCTTCGGACGGCGAGGCAGCGACGGCGGGGATGGTTCACATCATACGTCCGGGAGGTGACTGCTCGCGAAGTGCGGGACGTGGCCGAGCTTTCGCGGATCGGCGAACTTCCCCGACTCATGCGGTTGATCGGTGCGCGACACACATCGGTGCTCAACGTAGCTGATCTTGCTCGCGATGCCAGGATGCCAGAGCGCACGGTCCATCGATACCTCGACGTGCTGGAGGCCGTCTTCCTGATCCAACGTGTTCCTGCGTGGGCGGCGAATCTCACAAGCCGGGAGGCTCGACAGCCGAAGGTGATCATCGTCGACTCCGGCCTGGCGGCACACCTGCGAGGAGCCAGCCCGGAAGCGCTCGTGCGGCCGGAGGTGGCCCGAGGTGCGGATGGCCCTATCCTCGAGGGATTCGTCGTGGGCGAGCTCACGCGCCAGATCGGATGGTCAGATTCCTCCGTGAGTCTGCACCACTACAGAGATCGGACGGGGATCGAGGTTGACATCGTGATCGAGTCGTACGATGGTCGTGTCGTCGCGATCGAGGTAAAGAGCGCGGCCACAGTCGCTGCTGACGATTTTCAACACCTAGCTCTGCTGCGCGATCGTCTCGGTGTGCGGTTCCGTACCGGCCTGGTTCTGTATGCCGGCGAGCATGGGCTCTCGTTCGGTGAGCGATTGGCGGCACTTCCGATTGCTGCCTTGTGGCGTCATCCCTCACAGGAACGGCTGCCGGCCGCGCACGGAGTCCGACCTCGGTAGGTCAGTCCTCGGAGATGCGCACCCGCTCCAGGACGACGTCGGTCGTGGGACGGTCCTTGGCGCCCGTCGCGACGCCCGAGATGGATTCGACGACGTCGTAGCCCTCGACGACCTCGCCGAAGATGGTGTGCTTCCCGGTGAGCCACGGGGTAGGGACCACCGTGACGAAGAACTGGGAGCCGTTCGTGTTCGGCCCGGCGTTGGCCATGGCCAGGAGTCCCGGGCGGTCGAAGGCCGGCCCGCCGGGGGGACACTCGTCCTCGAACCGGTAGCCCGGACCGCCCGTGCCCGTGCCGGCGGGGTCGCCGCCCTGGATCATGAAGCTCGGGATGACCCGGTGAAAGACGGTGCCCGGGTACAGCGGCTCGGTCTTCGGCATCCGGTCACGGGGATCGGTCCACTCGCGCGCGCCCGTGGCCAGGTCCACGAAGTTCGCCACGGTCTTCGGTGCATGCTCGGGCATCAGCCGCACCGTGAACGCGCCCTTCGAGGTCTCGAACGTCGCCGTCGTCATGGTGGGTCCTTTCGGTCGAGACGAACCGGCAAGTCTACGACGGGGGTCGGGCGTCGGCGGCCCCGTCCAGGATGCCTCGCGGTCGGGCGATGCTGCCCGTTGGCGCCGGGCCATCCAGGGGAAGGCGGAGGGGAGGTAGTGCCCATCGGCGTAGCGGTCCGACGACCACGGCGCCGGCGGCGCCATGGTCAGGCGGGCCAGCCCGATCAGCGCGGCGTCGTAGTTTACCCTCCACCCCGCGAAGTCCCGCCAAGCCTGGTCCCGGTCGGGCTTCATGGCCACGCCGGCTTGGGCCAATCGGTCGTACGCCGCGTCGTACTCGTCTCGGGCGATCGAGATGGGATCGGTCGGCGCGGGGTCGTCCGGGACGGGGATCCAGAAGAACTGCGCGATGTGCCGAAGGCACAGGTACCCGGCGCGGATCATGAACTCGGCCTCGGGCGTCCGAGGGGCGTCGACGCTCGAGGCGTACAGCGACGCGCCGTCCAGGATCGCGCCGGCGGCCGTGACCCACGACTCGTCGGCGTGCGTGGACCGGAAGAACGTGAGGGCCGGGAAGGAGCTGTGGCTCTCGTCAACGCTGACGAACCACTCTTCCCAGTCCTTCCACAGCCCCTTGAGGCTCTCCAGGCGTCCCACCCGCCACGCCAGCTGGATCAGGTAGACCCCCGACGGAGGGCGGCCCGCCCGCACCTCGAGCTTGGCCACGCCGGTTTCCCGGCGGGAGAAGGCACCGTAGAGGCTGGGGAGGTAGGAGATGAGCAGGGCCAGGAACCCCAGCCCCACGGCCGCCTCGGTGAACATCAGGACCTCCGTCGGCAGGTCGGCCGGGCGCTCGAACCCCAGCGTGAACAGCGCGGAGCCCGATTCCCGGAACGACCGGCGGAGCGGCTCGTCCCCCAGGCCCCAATACATCGCCGTATAGCCGGCCAGGACCATCACGAGCCACAGGGCGAACAGGGTGAGGAGCGAGACCGGCGCGTAGAAGGCCATCACGGCGTCCCGGCGCCGGTACTCGCGGCGCGGGTTGGCCCGGAGCCAGAAGACCCACCGGACCATGACGAACACGGCCCGGGCGAGGTACGCCTGGAGGGCCCGGGGGACCAGGAACACGCGGATCGCGGAGCGGAGCGTGAACAGGACGAGCGCCGCGCCCGCGACGAACCCGAGGACCTTCAGGACCACCACGGCCCGGCGAGCTTACCCGGAGCGGGTGAGGAAGGATCTCGCTGCTGCCTCAAGGGGGCTCGGCGGGTTCCTGTCCTTGACAGAGTGATATCTTGCTATCACAATACCGTGCCAAGAGGAGGTCATCGTGGAGAACAGGGTGGAGGCCCATGAGATGCAGCAGCTTACGATCAGGGTGCCGAAGGATGTCCATGATGCCCTCAGGACCCTGGCCCTGGCCAGTGGGAAGAAGATCAATGAGCTGGTTCTCCGGGCCATCCGCGACTACCTGGGGGCGTCGGGCCACCGTGAGGCTGTCGACAACTTCTTGGCGCAGGCCCGGGATCAATACCGAGTGGCGCTCGACAAGCTTGCCGATCTCTGAGTAGACCTCGGGGGTCGTGGTCCTACTACCTCACCGTTGACGACGTCTGCCGAATCAACGAAGCCGAGGTCGGCCCCGAGCTTCTGGCCGACTTCGGTCTCCTGGAATCTGCAGTGATCCGACCTCAGCTGTCGGCCGGAGGCCGAGACGCGTACCCGGATATCCACTCGAAGGCGGGTGCGCTCCTTCACTCGCTCGTGAACAATCACCCGTTCGTCGACGGGAACAAGCGCACGGCGGTTCTCGCCGTCATCGTCTTCTACAACCTGAACGGATGGAGGTTCGTTGCGGTCCAGGGGGATCTGGTGGATCTTGTCCTTGCCGTTGTGGCAGGGAATCTTGGAGTCTCGGGAATCGCGCGGCAGCTCGCGGTCTGGGGAGAACCGGCACAGCTTCCGACCGAATAGCCCTTTCAGTCCAGTCACCGACCTCCAAACATGGTCGAGTCTGGCTCGCGCCAGCCCCCACCCTGCCACGAAGGGGGAGTCGCCAGGCGGCCACGGGCCCGTTAGTCCGCGGCGGTTCGCTCCGGACCGGCAGCCTCAGTCAGCGGGACGGGCAGGCGTAGTCGGGGGGCGAATCCACCCGGATGTCCTTCGGCAGCTCGATCCACGCGCTCTTCGTGTACGCGACCATCCGGTAGGTCACCTGTAGCCGCCAGAACGTGATGAACGTGCCGGCCGGGTAGCGGTCGCAGTTGGCGAAGCTCGTCCGCACCACGATCCATTGCCGCTGCCCCCCGTCCAGCGAGAACCGGAGGAACTTCTGGAGAGAAGGGTCGCCCGGGGCGATGGCTCCCGCGTCGCGCCGCTTCGCCATCTCGATCCTGATCGGGGCGAGCAGTTCGTCCTTCCCAGTGAACTGGATCCGCTCGACGGTGACCGGCACCGGCCCGTCGTTGATCAGCATGAAGCCGAACGAGAACGTGCCGCCCTCGACGTACGCGGGGCTGATCATGTTCGACCCGGCTCCAACGGGCTCGGACGAGACGAAGTTCCCGATGGTCAGCGGCTGGTAGCGAACAGCGAACACGACCAGGGTGGCCAGGATGGCCAGGATGATGAGGTAAACCACCAGTCCAAGCAGGCGCTCGCTCCAGGCCGACCGTACGACGGCCGAGGCCATGGGCCTTCCCGTCCTGCGGATGATGGTCATCGCCGCTCCTCGCCACATGAGTCGGTGGGTGGGAGTCCGGACCTTAGCGCTGGATCTGGATCTGCCCGCCCGCGTCCCCAGTGGCTTGGAACTGAGGCCTGTCACGGAAGGGGTCCGCGCCGGTCGGCCAGAGACGGAGCTCGAAGCGGTCCATGGAACCGGTCGACGCACCGTCCTGGACGATGGCCTGGAAGGTGAACGTTCCGGGCAATCCCTTGATCGTGGCGGTTCCTTGGAACTCTGCTATCGACGGTCGGACGACAAGCCAGTCGAAGCTCTCGCTCTGGAACTTGAACTGATTGCCGTAGCTCACATTGAAGGCTCCCGTTGGCGTGGTGGATGTGGCGTTTCTGTACTGCACCTTGAAGCTGAAGGAGGCCTTCGTCTTGCCGTCCAATCCACCGGGGAGGTAGTCATAGATCTCGGAAGTCGACCCTCCGGGGACGATCCAACCCGTTCCGTTCACCGATCCGGCCGACGTGTCGTAGACGACCAGGAAGTCGAAGAAGTAGTTCCTCGAGCTCCGGTTTCCGTTGTTGTCGGCCGCGCTCGCAGACAGCCCCCAGATCCCAGCCGGCACGGAGGCACCGATCGTTCCGGTCAGCGTAGAGTCCGACGCGCTCATCGGGAAGCTCGGACCGTCTGCGCCCGGCCCAAGCTGGACGGTAGCCGAGCTCAGGCCCGATCCGTTCTCGACGAACGGCACCGTCACTGTCGTCGTCTGGTCGACGCGCTTGACATGCGGGCTGAACGAGATCGGACCGAGGACGGGAGGCGTGAAGTCAACCTTCACGGTGATCGATTCCGATGACTGATTGTTCCACGTGTCGAATGCCCTGCATTGGAGGACATGTTCGCCCTCGGAGACCCCGTACAACGCTATCGAGCCTCTGACCTCCTGCCCCCTCGAAGCGAACTCCACCGGAGTGAACTGCCCGTCCAACGTGCAGATGAGGTTGACGCTGGTCTGATCGTCGGCAGCGACCTCCACGTGCGGATCCGTCAGCCAACCCTGATCGTTCGTGACCGTCGAAAACTGGATCGTAGGGGAAGAGGTCTCGAAGGGGATAGGTGGAATCGGAGGGACCCCAGGGATCGCGCCCCAGGCGGGCTCGGCGCCCAGCGTGAGGAAGTTGGTCTGGTGGATCCCGTCGTAGAGCAGGAGGGCCACGGGATCGGTTCGGCCGAAGCGGGCAACCAACTGTTCCCGGCCGTAGGGCGACCACGACGGTTCGTAGACTCCAGTACCGTCGAGCGTATTGAAGATGTTGGCGTTCGGGATGGGGGTCAACACTTCGACGAGAGCGAAGGTGGGATCGTTTCTCAGGCTGAATTGGAAGGCGAGGCTCCTACCGTCGGACGACCAGTCGGGATTGTGGTAGTTGAACCCGAGCTGCCCGAGAGCGCGTGGCTGGCCCGTCCCGTCGGCGCTGGCCACGAACAGATTCCAGGTGCACGTTGCTGGGTCGTTGTCGCATATCGACGGGTCAAGGAACTTCCTGGCCACGAAGGCGATCCGTGAACCCTCGGGTGACCAATCCGGTTCCGTAGCGCTGGGCAGAGACGGGTAATCGAGGGTCCGAAGGTCCAACGTGGCCACGTTCACGATGAGGATCCGGCTGGCCCCAGTATCGAGCGTCCGGGTGAAGACGATCTCGTCGCCGGAAGGCGACCACGATGCGGCGGAGTCCGACTCGCCTCCCGGGAACGTCACCTGCGCGATCCCCGAACCGTCGGCGTTGGCGACGAAGATGGCGTTCGGGCCTCCGGGAGACGTCTGGGCGGTGAAAGCCATCTGCGTCCCGTCGAACGTCCAGGCAGGTTGCGACGCGTCGCGATCCCCCAGGTCCACGAGCGAGCGCTTGTCTGATGGGTTTGCCGCATCGATGACGAAGATCGCCCTATGTCCGTTCACGGTCGTGACGTAGGCGATCCTTCCCGTCGGTACCTCGAAATTGGCCGACGCGGGCGGCGAGAAGACGAAGAAGGTCGAGACGATGGTCAGCGCCGATACGAGCGCGTTCAACGGCAATCTTCGTCTCATGGGAACGTCTCCTGTTACGCGGAGTGCCAGCAGG
>Ga0214472_10008567_pt1 | contig 10679 bp, 8 predicted proteins | sample RVTome_6_FD_207662 | JGI IMG/M metagenome (GOLD analysis project Ga0214472, IMG submission 207662) | Soil microbial communities from uranium-contaminated site in the Upper Colorado River Basin, Wyoming, United States - RVT140D175 | ecosystem: Environmental > Terrestrial > Soil > Contaminated >...
TAGCCTCCCCCACATAGAGCCACGAGCGGCTCAGTTCAACTCTCGGTTTACTCCAGCGCTCGCGGTCGCCGATTCCCTCGCCTCCCCTCCCATCCCTGGCCGCTCGGCTGGAGCAAACCTATGACTTATCGGGCGAGCGACCAGCGGGAGCGAGCGAACCGCCCGGGAACCCTGGCGCGCGGGCTGCTCGGTCAGGCTTCTCTTAGCTGCGAGCTGTGTGCAGCCGGCGTGACGGGGCGCGACGCCCGCAGGCCGGACCTGCCCCGGGGTCACAAGCCATCAGTACTGCGGCCCCGCCCTCGGTGAAGCCGCCGCGACGTCGCACCAGCCTTCGCCTGGGTGTGGCTGGTGCGCCATGGCGGCGACCTTTGTCCGAGGCCGCGCGTGAGCCGGGCGTGCCAGCCGAGCGGGCGCGACCCGTGCGTCCCGTCGAAGATGGCCGGGCACGGGGCGTGCCCGCGAGGTCAGGCGCGGGAGATCAGCGGCCCAGTCGGTGGGCCTTGATGACGCCGTCGATGATCTTCAGGACGGCGTCCTGCTGTGCTTCTGGTAGCTGCTCGATCCTGTGAAGGCGGCGTAGGATCTTTGCGCTCTTCGGTCGGGGAGAGTGTCCGTTCCCCTCGCCGAGAATCGCGTCGGGCGACCTCTTGAGCGCCCTCGCCAGCTTGACGAGCTGCTGGACGGTGAGTCCGCGATTCCCACGCTCGATCTCCGAAACCGCGGTCTGCTTGGTGCCCAGCAGCTTCGCCAGCTCCGTCTGAGTCAGATCCTTCTCCTGACGTAGGGTGCGGATACGAGCACCGATGTCGCGGTAGGAGATCACGGCGATCTTCGATCGTGTCGGCAACTCGGCTGCCCCTCCATCCGCAGCGTAGCGGGGCCCTCTTCTCCGGTGCGGTCGTGGATTCCTCTTGACTATTACCATCACGTGGTATTACCGTGGAGTCCTGGATCCCTCTTGAAAAAGCCGAAAATCCGCTTGACATGGTTTAGGCAGAGGACGGTCTCTTGAGGGATTTTGTGGACGGGTCGAACGGGCCGACGCCGGGTGATGTCTTGGAGGACCTCCCGGCGCCGGCCCTGAGGTAGAGGAGAGACGGGCTCACCTCGACCGGATCCCACCTTAGCCGTTTCTCCTCATGCCGTCGAGAGCCGCAAGGGTCCCAGGCGTGGAGGTCTGCGCTTCGGAAGGGAGGTCCGAGGCGCCGGCCTTCTGCCTGGGGACGGGAGGTGAGGGGTGCTGCGAACCGACGACCTTTTCCTGGGAGGTCTGGCGCTGCTGCGGGGCGCCGAGCTCGTGGGGATCGACATCCGTGGGACGAACGGTCGGCGAGTGGCGGTCTTCCGTATCGCCGGCGAGGCCGCGCTTCGGGCCGAGGCCGACTACTACGGCGGAACGACGGTCGTGGATCTCCCGCTCCTCAAGCTCCAGGTGCGCCGGCTGAAGGATTGCGGCTTCGACGCGATCAGGGAGGAGGAGAGGAATGCAGGTCACGAAGGAAGGGATCGAGCGCATCAAGTCGGCGAACGAGCTCGCGGCGGTCGTCGCTGAGCGGGGGATCGAGCTCAAGAAGAAGGGCCGCCAGCTCGTCGCGTCGTGCCCGTTCCACAAAGAGAAGACGGCGTCCTTCAACGTTTCTTCGTCGAAGGGGCTCTTCCACTGCTTCGGCTGCGGGGCCGCGGGCGACGTGATCGGCTTCGTGACGAAGCACGACAAGGTGAGCTTTCGCGAGGCGCTCGATCTTCTCGCGCGGCGAGCGCGGCTCGACCTCCAGCGGCTGATGGAGGATCGGCCCCGAGCCCAGCCGCGGTCGCCACTCCAGGCGCTCGCACCTGCGCGCGAGGTCGAACGCGAGTGCGCTTCGAAGGCCGCGCCCCTTCACGGCGCACCGCCGCGGCCGGACGCCGCGGGTCTCCTCTCGCGAGTGATCGAGCACTACCACCGGACCTTCTGCGAGCGCGAGGATGCTCAGGAGTACCTCGTCAAGCGCGGGATCACGGACAGCGACCTCGTCCAGGCGCTCAAGGTCGGCTACGCGGACGGGTCTCTCCTGAAGACGATCCCGCGTGCGGGCGAGCTGCGCGAGGGGCTCGCGAGCCTGGGAGTCGTGACCTCGGAGGGCCGCGAGCTCCTGGGCGGCTGCATCGTGGTGCCGATCCCGGATCCCCTCACCGCTCAGTGGACGAGCCTCTACGGCCGAGGAGTGAAGACCCCTCGCCACTGCTACCTTCCTGGCCCCCTTCGCGGTGTCTTGAACTTCCAGGCGGCGCGGTCGTCCGAGGAAGTCGTCCTCACCGAATCGGTCCTCGACGCGCTGTCGTTCCACCAGGTGGGGATCGCGACCGCGATTCCGATCTACGGGACGAACGGCTTCACGGCGGACCACTTGGATCTGCTCAAGCGCGAGGGTGTCAAGCGAGTCGTCCTGGCGCTCGACAACGACGATGCGGGGAGGAAGGGGACGGACGCATTGAAGGAGAGGCTTCACGCCGCCGGGATCGTGGTGCGGGTGGTGTCCTATCCCGCGGGGATCAAGGACGCAAACGAGCTCCTCATCTCACGCAACGGCGACGCCGGGCAGGTCTTCCGCCAGCTCCTCGATGCGGCCACACCCGCATCGCCCGAGCCGCCGTCCTCTCCCGAACCGGCACCGCCGGCTTCCCCAGCAGATAAGGACGAGAAGCCTGCGAGCGGGATCCATCTCGCCCGCGACGGTGTCGTCTACAACGTCCGGGTCCACTCGCTGCTCCTCGGACGGCTGCGTGCGACGGTGAAGGCGACCAAGGGCGAGGCCTTCCACGTGGACACGATCGACCTTTACTCCTCGAGGAGCCGGTCCGAGTTTGCCCGCCGCGCGGGCAAGGCGCTCGCCCTCGAGACCGATGCGGTCGAGTCGGCGCTCCTGGCTCTCCTCGTCGAGGCCGAGAAGGCGGCGGAAGAGGACGAGCCCGCGGTCCTTGCCTCGTCTCCGCCGCCGATGAGCGAGTCAGAACGCACCGAGGCGCTCGCCTTTCTCCGCGGGAGAGACCTCCTCGACCAGGTGGCGCGCGACATCGACTCTCTGGGCTTCGTCGGCGAGGAGACGGTGAAGCGGCTTCTCTACCTGGTGGCGGTCTCGCGCAAGCTCCCCGACCAGCTCTCGGCGATCGTGCTCTCGCAGAGCGGGGCGGGCAAGTCGGGTGCTACCGAGGTGATCGAGCGTCTGACGCCGCCCGAGGACGTCGTGCTCCTGACCCGGCTCACACCGCAGAGCCTCTACTACACCGAGCCCGGCTTCCTCGACCGCAAGCTCGTGATCGTCGAGGAGCGCTACGGCTCGATGGAGGCCGACTACTCGATCCGGGTGCTGCAGAGCCGCAAGAAGCTCATCGCCGCCGCCCCGGTGAAGGACCCTCAGACGGGGAACATGCGGACGAAGGTCTTCATGGTCGAGGCGCGCGCCGCCTTCATCGAGGCCACGACCGCCTCGAGCGTCAACCACGAGAACGCGACGCGGTGCTTCGAGCTGCAGATGGACGAGACCGAGGAGCAGACGAGGAGGATCCACGAGCGTCAGCGCCTCATGCGGACCGAGGCGGGGCTCCAGCTGCGCCAGGAGCAGGAGGCGATCTGCCGCCGGCACTGGAACGCCCAGCGGCTCCTCGAGCCTCTCCCGGTCGTCATCCCCTTCGCCGACAAGCTGAGCTTCCCTTCCTCCTGGATGCGCACGCGGCGCGACCACGCCCGCTTCCTGAACCTGATCGAGGTCCTGGCCTTCCTCCACCAGCACCAGAGGGAGAGGACGAGAGACGGCGCCGTCGTGGCCTCTCTTGCGGACTACGAAGCCGCCTACGCGCTTTCGGGAGAGGTCCTGGCCGACACCCTCTCGGACCTCAAGAAGCCTCTGCGCCGGGCCTACGAGCGCATCCGCGCTCTGTGTCAGGGCAACGGCGAGTGCGTCTCTCGCCGGGAGATCCGCGAGGCCCTCTCCGAGCCCGATTCGACCGTGCGGCGCTGGCTCGGTGAGCTCGTGGAGCTCGAATACCTGGAGACCGAGCCGAGCAAGGGCGGCCAGGGCCGAAGCGCCCGCTACCGGCTCTGCGAGCGAGCGCCGGGCGAGGAGCGGCTCTTCGGCCTGCTGCGTCCCGAGGAGCTGCGGGCGAGGCTTTGAATACCCGCCACTTCGCCAAAACCCGCCACCGCCCGTGGCGGGTTTCATCTCGCTGAGAGGGAAGGAGATGACCCCAAACCCGCCACTTCGCCACCGAAACCAGGGGGCCAGTGTGTCGGCGAAGACGGCGCGGCTCTTCGCGCTCTTCGAGGACGACGTCCACGTCCGCCTCGCCCCCCGCACGGCCGAGCACTACCTCTCCGACGTACGGGCCTTCCTGAGGTGGACGAAGACGCAGGGCCTCGCCTCGAGCGACGTGCGGGGAGAGGACCTGCGCCGCTACGAGGGCGAGCTCTTCGCGCAACGCAAGCTCGACGGCAAGCCCCTTGCCGCCGCCTCGATCGCGCTGCGGCTCATCGCGATCAAGACCTTCTTCCGCTTCCTGCTCCGCCGGAGCTACATCCTCTTCGATCCGACGGGAGCGCTCGAGCTGCCGCGGATCGAGAAGCGCCTGCCGCGGGTGATCCTGACCGAGGCCGAGGCGCGACGGATCGTGAGCGCCCCGAAGGGTCGTGACCCGATCTCGCTTCGCGATCGGGCGATCCTCGAGGTCCTCTACGCGACGGGGATCCGGATCACCGAGCTCGCGAGCCTGCGGCCCGAGGACGTGGACACCGAGGAGCGCGTGCTGCGGGTCGTCGCGGGCAAGGGGGGGAAGGGAAGAAACGTCCCCCTCACCCGGGCGGCGGCCGTGGCTGTGGAGCGCTACCTCGCTCTGGGGCGTCCGGCGCTTCTGCTCGCCCGTGGTCGAGGCGGCGAGCGCGGGAGTCGGCTCTTCGTCCGGGCGAAGGGAAGAGCTCTCACGCGGGGCGACGGCTCGGCGATCGTCGGCTCCTGGGCGAGGAGGGCGCGGGTCAAGAAGCACGTCACCTGCCACACTTTCCGGCACAGCGTGGCGACCCATCTCCTCCGTGCTCGCGCCGACATCCGCCACATCCAGGCTCTCCTCGGGCACAAGAGTCTCGCCACCACCGAGCGCTACACCCACGTGGAGATCTCGGACCTGAGGCGCGTCGTGGAGAGAGCGCATCCCCGCGGACGCTGACGATGAGCTTCGACGGCCTTCTCTCGCTCTACCTCGACTCGCTGCGTAGCAAGCGGCGCGCCGAATCCCAGCTCAAGGCCGCGACACAGGGTCTCTCGCGCTTCTTCGCTCACCTGGAGAGGAAACGGATCCGCAACGCGCGCCAGGTCCGCGAGGCAGACGTCGTGTCCTTCGTCCGCGGCCTGGCACGCGAGAGAAGCGCGCGGACCGGTCGCCGTCTCGCCCCGAACACGTGCTCGATGTACGTCTCGATCGTGAGGCGCTTCTTCGCTTTCCTCGAGGAGCGCGGGCTCGTCTTCCAGAGCCCGGCCCGAGATGTCCCTCTCCCCGCCCGCATCCGGCTGCCGCGGGCGCAACTACTCCCCGGTCACGGTGCAGAGCCGGCGCTATCACCTGCTGCGCTTCACGGCCTGGTGCGCCGAGCGCAGCCTCCTGCGGCCGTCCGAGATAACGCGGCCGATCCTCGAGCGCTACCAGCGTTGGCTCTTCCACTACCGGCGCCACGACGGCCGCACTCTCTCCTTCAGGAGCCAGGCGCAGACGCTCACGGCAGTGCGCGGCTTCTTCCGCTTCCTGACGCGCCAGGGCCGCATCCTGACGAACCCCGCCGCCGACCTCGACATGCCCAAGGAGGAGAAGCGGCTGCCGCGCGTGGTGCTCACGGCGCAGGAGGCGGACCAGATCCTCAACCAGCCGAACGCGAACGACCTCCTGGGCCTGCGCGACCGCGCGATGCTGGAGACGCTCTACTCGACGGGGATCCGCCGGACCGAACTCACGAACCTCCTCGTGCATGACCTCGACGTCCACCGCGAGACCGTCTTCGTGCGGCTGGGGAAGGGCAAGAAGGACCGCATCGTCCCCATCGGCGAGCGGGCGCTGGCGTGGGCGTGCAAGTACCTCTACGAGGCGCGCCCGCGGATCGTGGTGGAGCCCGACTGCGGACGGCTCTTCCTGAGCCGCGAAGGCGGGCCCATCGCGCCCGCGACGCTCACCGAGCTCGTGCGGGAGTACGTGATCGCGTCCGGTATCGGCAAGGCGGGCGCCTGCCACATCTTCCGCCACACCATGGCGACGCTCATGCTGGAGGGCGGCGCCGACGTGCGCTTCATTCAGGAGATGCTCGGCCACGCGAACCTCCAGACCACGCAGATCTACACGCGCGTCTCCATCCAGAAGCTCAAGGCCATCCACGACGCCACGCACCCGGGCGCGAAGCTCCGGCCAGCGGCGAGCCACGCGGCGGCCGTGAAGACCGAGGCTGAGCGCGCGGCGCTGCTCCAGGCGCTCGACGCCGAAGGCGACGAGGACCAGGACTGACGCGGCCTCGCGTAAGATCCTCGCGCGTGGCCTACGAGATCGAGATCACGGACGAGGCGGACGGGCAACTGAAGAAGCTGGAGGCTGGCGAACGCGCGGCGCTGCTGCTCGCCATCTACGCGCAGCTCCCGCACCAGCCCACGGTGGAGACGCGCAACCGCAAGCGGATGCGCCCAAACCCCATCGCGCCCTGGGTGCTTCGTGTCGGCAAGCTGCGCGTATACTACGAGGTGAGCGAACCCGATCCGGTGGTGACCGTGCGGGCCATCGGCATCAAGGATCGCAATCGCGTCACGATCGGGGGCGTAGAGGTGGACTTGTCATGATGCGAGTGGAGCTGGCGGAAGCGACCGACTCGCTTTCCGAATACACGCGCAAGGCCCGCAAGGAGCCCGTGATCGTCACGCGCCACGGCAAGCCGGTGGCGATGCTGCGCTCACTCACCGAGGACGAATGGGAGGACTTCGTCGTCAGCACCGACCCTCGTTTCATCGCGCTCATCGAGCGCTCGCGGGCGCGCTACAAGCCCGGGACCGGCATCCCGCTCGCCGAGATCATGCGCAAGTACGGGATCAAGCCGAAGGCCTCCCGCCGGCCACGGAAAGCGCGCTGATCCTCTTCCTTTAGCCCTTTTCCCCGCCCCTCCCACCGACGTAGAACCCCTCTTGCCCTGCACCGCGGGGGAGCTGGACCTTTGAAAACCTTGACGGGAGCGCCGCCCTTCCTTCGGCGCCGCGAGGAAGTTAAGCCAAAACTCGCGTCTGGGATTTCGACCGACTTTTGCGCGCTCGCATCGGGGATGAACGCCAGCTAAGCGCAAGAGCGCGCCTGAGATCGGCGGTCGGGAGTCGCGGAAGCGCGTCGGACCCAACAGTCCGATCCCCAGCTCGGCCGCTTCCTCACTCAGGACTCGTACCTGGGTGAGTTCGACGACCCGCCGAGCCTCCATCGGTACCTCTACGCCAACGCCAACCCGCTGTTCTTCGTGGATCCGACCGGCCACTACAGCTGGTCGGAGTTTGGGAGCGACGCCAAGTGGGCGTTGGACTTCACCATCGCCTACAACAAGGACCTCGTCATCAACGGGCCCATCCGGGCGCTGCGGGTTGTTGGCTCAGCAGCGAAGCAGGCCGTTGAGCTCGGGGTCGAAACGGTGGCGATGGCGCACGACACCGCCGTGCTCGGTGCGGACGCCGCGCTGCGATACACGACCGGCGAGGGCTTCGAGAACATCAACCTCTACAGCAGCATCGCCGAGAACTCCGCACAGCGGATCGCGAAGGGGGACAGTGCGGGAGACATCATCAAGGACTCGGCGTTCGAGATCGGGGCAAACGTTGTCACCGTCGGGACGTACGGGACCTTCAAGCAGCAGTTCTCGCTCGCCGCCGACTACCTGAGCGGCAACGTTTCTTCGATCGAGGAGGTCGAGAGTCGGCTCATCCACGCGGCCGGCGGTGCCGTCCTCAACGCGGGCCTGGGAGCGGTCGGCGCGAAGGTGGCGGGTGAGGGCTGGCTGGGCAAGCCGGTCTCCGTGCCCAAGCCCAGCGTGGTTCTGGAGGGTGTCAGTCAGCTTCCCGGCCGAGCAAGAGCGGCTGCCGGGAACGTCGCCGCCCGAGCCCGATCCGCATACGGTCAGGTCAAGACCGTCCTTCAGTCAGAAGTCCAGATCCAGCCGCAGTTCAATGTGGCGTCCTCGTTCGGTGCCGGCAGCGTCAAGATCAAGCTGATACCCCCGAAGAGTGCCGGAGCGAACAGGTGGAGCTATCGACAAGCCAAAGGCGCAGCCTATGATCAATGGGTCAATGAGAGCTACTACGGCCAGGTTCCTGCCAAGAAACCATACTTCCGCGTTGATGGCAAAGGACGGTACCTCGACAATCTAGTGGATGATGCGGGCGTCCGTGTGGGAGTCGAGAACAAGTACTTTAGACCGAAGCGAGGAACCCAAGATGTGAACGTCGGTGTGCGGAAGGGTACTGCGCTACGACGAGATCTGGCGGAGACTCTGCGCCGAGCACGAGGGCAGGCGCGTTCTCATCAACGACTCCTGGAGCAAGGCGTGCTTGATCGGTTCGACTGGAACCTGAGCGGGAACTATCCGAAATTCCAGAGATGGTTAGAGCATCTCGGCCTCGACGCTAACGTTCGGCCAATGCCCTGATGGTTGCGCGTGTGACGAATGTAAGAGAAGTGGCGGACATCCTGCGCACGGCACTCCGCGCCAAGCGTGTCTGGGCAGCGGGCGATTCCCCACCTGAGGGAGTTGAACGTCTTGTCGAGGCCGTCGGCAGCTCAGCGTTCGAAGAAGTGGTAAGAGTTGCCAGATCGAGCATCGACGGATCACGGTTCGCAGCACTCCTTGTGGCACGACACCCTGATTGGCCGTGGCCGTCGCCAGCGATGGCACTTGCCCTCGCTCACAAACTCGGCAAAGACAGGCCCGAGCAGAAGACAGCCCGCTACAGCGCCTTGTCGTTGCTGGCCGCACGCGAGCCATCAGTCGTGGAGACTCTTCTGCGAAACCTAGTCCTGGAGGTGCCGGAGGCTGCGATGGAAGTCGCGCTCGTAGCTGATTTGTGTGGACGTCAGCGTCAATGCCCTGATGTGTTCCTCGACGCAGTCAAGAAGGTAGCCAGTGTGCCAGGTCAGCAGCTTGTGATGTCCGGTTTGATCTTTCGTGGTTTCTGCGATCTCCCCCCGGATGCGGATCGCGAGATTGCCGCCGAAATCAAGTTGGCTTGCGAGAGATTCGACGATGCCGCCTGGATTCAGGGTGGGCAGGAGTCGCGTCTAATAGAACTCTTGGGCGACGTCTTGGCCCTTGCGGGAGTCCTCCTCCAGCGTGATGTCTTTGCGATGGCACTCGAGAACACGTGCAGAATCTTGTCCCAACGAGACTGGAGTATCAGCGTGGCTGCCGGCCTGATGTCGCCGCTTGTGATGTGGAAGGGGGAAGTCGAGGAGATCGCGCCGTGGCTCGAGGATGAGTACGGAGCGCGGCTTTCCCAGATGGGCGATGCACGATGGGGGCAAGAGGCAGTTGACCTTGCCGCTCGTGTTCGAGCCGGCTACTACCGGGAGCTGAAGCGCAATCTGGTCATAGAAGCGAAGCAACTGTGGCGTCGGTGGGCGAGGGAACGCGTTCGGTCGAGGAGATAGGCGCGAGATCAGCTCAGGCCGCGGGAGACCCTATCGGTGCAAACTGTCGACTAGGAGGTGCGCGCTCTGACCCGCCGCCGGCGGCCCCACCCGAGCTGGCGGTGCGGGTGTCGGCGACCCGGACCTTCGGCCGTCGCGTCGGGACGCACCTTCGAACGAGGCCGAAGGCCGCTGAAGTGGCCGTATGCGATCTGGGCCTAGCCAACTGGACGTCGGGGAGGGATTCGTCCCTGCGGAGCCCTCCGGGACGGTTGCGCCGGTCGGTCAGAGCCAAGGCCGAGCTTCCGAAGCTCCCGGCGAGGCGCCGGGTGGTTCCACTTGCCGGGGGATCGACCTTTCCGCGGTCCTGCGGTGGCCTGCTCGGGGAATGTTGTAAGGGTGCAATGGGACCTTTGACCGAGCCGAAGCGGGCTTGAGTCGAGTCTGGGCGTGACGTTTCTTTGGCGCGACAGCGCCTGGTTGAGGTCAGGCGTCGACGAATGTCGCCCTCACGACACACGACTCCGTTGCGCCGACACGGCGCGGGCAGGTGAGGCTCAGGCGACTCTGGGGGCGAGCACGGGGAACGCCCGGTGCTCGGGGTCGAGGAAGACGAAGTCGAAGGGGATTTCGGGTTCAGGATCCCCTGGCCTTCCTCGCGGAGGCGTGATGGGCTGCGGCAGATGTCCCCGGATCCCGTAGTACACCTCGATGGGCGTGAAGCCACCGAGCAAAGCGTGGGGGCGGACGTAGGCGTAGTGGACGAGAGCGGCGGTGAGCCGGCGCTCGAAGTTCCGCAGCCCCCAGGGACGCAGCGAGCGCAGGTTCAGGCTGTCTTTGAGCGTCCTGAAGAAGCGGTCGATGAGCCCGAGCGAATGGGTTTCTCCGACGGCCTCGTAGCGCTTTCGGATGCGCTCACCGTCGACGGAGTCGCGGAAGTCCTCCGCGGTGAACTGGGGTCCCTGGTCAACGACGAGGTGACGGGGCCGGCCGTGGATGCCGAAGGCCCGGCCGAGGAGGGA
>Ga0214472_10008568_pt1 | contig 10679 bp, 8 predicted proteins | sample RVTome_6_FD_207662 | JGI IMG/M metagenome (GOLD analysis project Ga0214472, IMG submission 207662) | Soil microbial communities from uranium-contaminated site in the Upper Colorado River Basin, Wyoming, United States - RVT140D175 | ecosystem: Environmental > Terrestrial > Soil > Contaminated >...
TACAAGGATTGGTGACGTCATGACGCGACGCCTGCGCGGCGCCGACGGCGGCTGGACGCTGATCGAGCTCTTCGTCGTGCTCTCGATCGTGGTGGTGCTGGCCACCCTGGCGATGAACCAGTACCGCAACTCGAAGACGTACGCCAAAGAGGCGGCGCTCAAGTCGGATCTGTTCCTGATGCGCGATGCGATCGACCAGTACTACGCCGACAAGGGGCGGTATCCCGAGTCGCTGCAGACGCTGGTGTCCGAGAGCTACATCCGCGCGGTGCCGCGGGACCCGTTCACCGAGTCGAGCGACACCTGGATTACGGTTCCGGCCACGCCGGAGCCCGGCTCGGGATCGGCGGCCGCGGGCATCTACGACGTGAAGAGCGGATCGCCGGATACAGCCATGGACGGCAGCCGGCATGGCGACTGGTAGACCGCAGCCGGGCGATCGCGGCTACATCATGGTCGCGCTGCTCGTGGGCATGGGGGTCACCGCGATCTGGATGAGCACCCTGCTGCCCACGTGGCGGCAGCAGGCGCAGCGCCAGAAGGAAGACGACCTCATCTTCCGCGGCGAGCAGTACGCGCGCGCCATCGCGCTCTTCGCCGTCAAGAACAACGGCGCGCTGCCCCTGAGCATCGACGACCTCGTCGAACAGCGATACCTGCGCAAGAAGTGGAAGGACCCGATCACCGGGAAGGACTTTCAGGTGCTCGGCACCGGGTCGGTCATCACGCCCGGGGCCGGCACGGGCGGCGGTCAGCAGGCGGGCAGCGGACGCGGCGGCGCGCAGCCGGGCGCGGTCGGGTCGCCGGCGGGCGGCGCCGTGCAGGGCGGCATCCGCGGCGTGTACAGCGAGAGCACGGCCACGTCGATCCGCATCTACAACAACGCCCAGCAGTACAACCAGTGGCTCTTCGACTACCAGGCCGCGATGCTCCGCATGGGCCGTGTCGGTGGCGGTGTGGGCGGCAGCGCCGGGCGTGGCCGCGACGGGGCCGGCCGCGGCGGCCGTGGAGGTGACGGCCGCGGCGGCGCGGGCGTCGGCGATCGGCCCGGCCGTGGCGGTCAGCGCGGCGGCCTGGATCCGGGAAACCGGCGCGGTGGCGCCGGCGGAGATCGAGGCGGCGGCGCGGGCGGTGCGCGGGGTGGCCGCGGCGGCGGTTCCTAGGCCCCGAATCCCTCGACCAGCGCGTCGTGCAGCCGGGGCCGCAGGGCCTGCAGTTGGACGTTCTCGCGGGTCGGGTGCACGCGATTGGTCAGCAGCACGACGTAGAAGTCCCGTGCCGGGTCGATCCAGAGCGACGTGCCGGTGAACCCGGTGTGGCCGATGGCCTGCGCCGAGAGCTTACCGCCGCACGACGAGGTCGGCAGCATCGTGTCCCAGCCGAGCGCTCGTGAGCTGCCGGGCACGGTCGAGCGAGCCGCAAAGGTCCTCATCAGCTCCGGAGCGCCGAGCGCCGTCGGTCGCGTGAACGTCTCCAGCGCGAGGCGCGCGAACCGGCCGACGGCGCCGGCCGTGCCAAACAGGCCGGCGTGACCCGCAACGCCCTCGCAGAGCGCGGCGTTCTCGTCGTGTACTTCGCCGCGCAGCACGCGCCCCCGCCACGGGTCGTCCTCGGTGGGCGCGATGTCGTCGCGAAGGGCCGGGGCCGGCGTGAAGGTCAACACCGGGCCCAGCGTCGCGGACAGCGGTCTGAAGAGAGCGTCCAGCCGGGCGCCGAGCGCGCGTTCGAGCACAAACGTCAGCAGGATGAAGCCGGGATCGGAATAGACCGCAGCCGTGCCGGGCGGCCGCTCCAGTGGGAGAGTCGCGACCGCCGCTTCGACCTGATCGCGCCGCTCGAGGCGCTGCCACAGCCGCTGGTGGGCGGGCAGACCGGCGGAGTGGTCGAGCAAATGGCGCACCGTCACCGCGGCCCGGTCGGCGCCGCGCCAGGCCGGCACGACGTCGGCCACGCGGGTGTCGAGCGCCAGGCCCCCCTGCTCGATCGCGCGCATCACGAGCGGGACGGCGGCGATCACCTTGGTCAGCGACGCCAGGTCGAAGATGGTGTCGAGCCGGCACGCTGGTGCGTCGCGCTCGAACGTCAGCCGGCCGAACGCCTCCGTCCAGATGACGTCGGCCCGGCTGCCGACCTCGACGACGGCCGCCGGAAACGCCCGGGCGTCGAGCGCGGCCGCGACGAGCCCGCCGGCCCGCCGGGCCCGCTCATCCGCCGGTTGACGCGCGCCTGTCGGGTCCATGGCCCACCTCATACGACGTCACCCATCCCACCGCAAACGTCACCGCGGTGCCGATGAGCACGTACCACTGCCACGAAACGGCCGTGCCGAGCTTCACGCCGAGCATGACGGCCGTGCCAGCCGCGACGCCCGCCAGCGCGCCGCGCTCGCGGACGCGGCGCGTGAGCGTCCCCAGGAGAAAGAGCCCGAGGATCAGGCCGCTCGTGAACGCGGCCAGTCCGAGCACCTCGTCCACGACCCGACGCGAGAGCTGGATGGCTGCCATCGCCGCGCCGGCCTGCACAACCGCGAACACGACCGTGAGCCGCCGCGACCAGGCAAGCTTGGTGGCGTCCGAGAGCGATGCGCCCCGGCGGGGCAGGATGAAATCGCCCATCGCCGCTGCCGACGAGGAGTTGAGCGACGAGGACAGCGTCGACATCGCGGCCGCGAGAATGGCGGCGAGCACGAGGCCCACGAGGCCCACCGGCAGGTGCGACACGATGAAGTGCGGAAAGACCCGATCGGACGCGATCTCGCCTGCCGCCGTGAACGCGCTCAGTTCCGCCGGCGCCACCCGCGTGTAGTAGACGAACAGCATCGTGCCGATGGCGAGAAACAGCGTGAACTGCACGAAGACGACGACCGCGCTGAGGAGCAGCGCCGCGCGCGCGGCCCCGAGCGAGCGCGCGCACAGGTACCGCTGCACCAGCATCTGATCGGTGCCGTGCGTCGCCGTGGTGAGGAACATGCCGCCGAGCACGCCCGACCAGAACGTGTAGCTCCGGGTGACGTCCCACGTGAAGTCGATCACGCGCAGCTTGCCGAGCGGCCCGGCGACGCCGACGACGCCCGCCCACCCGCCCGGAATCAGGTCGAGCAGCACGGCCGCCGCCGCGACCGCGCCCACCAGGTACACGCAGAGTTGCACGACGTCGGTCCAGACGACCGCCGTCATCCCGCCGGCGTACGTATAGGCCACCGTCAACACGCTGATGACGAGGATCGACATGACGAGCAGCGCCGTGCTGCCGGCGTCGGACGCCGCGCCGGCCCCGAACAACGCCGCAAGCACGAGGGCTGTGGCGAACAGGCGGAACCCGTCGGCCAGGCTGCGCGTGGCGAGAAACACCGCGGAGGCCAGCCGCCGGGTCGAGTGCCCGAAACGGTGGCCCAGCAGCTCGTAGACGGTCAGCAGCTCGCCTCGGAAGAACCCGGGCATGAGCACGACGGACACGACGATGCGCCCGAGGACGTAGCCGAACACGAGCTGGAGAAACGTGAAGTCCCCCACGAAGGCCAGGCCGGGCACGCTGATGAACGTGACCGTGCTCGTCTCGGTCGCGACGATGGAGCCGAGAATCGCCAGGACCGGCAGGCGGTGGCCGCTGACGAAGTAGTCCTGCACCGTGCGTTGCGCGCGGCCGACGAAAAAGCCGAAGGCCACGACGCCGGCCAAGTAGGCGACGAGGACGGCGGCGTCAACCGGGTGCATGGGTCAGCGCGTGGGCGGGCGAGGGACGTCCTCGAGAAGCGCGGGTTTCAGGCTCGCGAAATAGCGCCGGCCGCCGTCGCGCCCCGCGGCGACGCTGTCGTAAGAGAACAGCGCGACGCCGTTCGCGCCAGCCTGCCGCGCCAGCCGGACATGGCGCGACGCGGCCGACGCGCTCAGACGGTAGGCGCCCACGCCGGCCCAGATCGTGGCGCCCGGTACTTCGTCGCGGATCGCGAGCACCTGACGCTCGAACACGCCGGCGTCGTCCGTGTAGGCCATCGGACAGACCACGTCGAGCAGGCCGCCCCGCACCCATCCGGCCCAGTCCTGCAGCCGCCCCTCGCGCGCCTCCGCGACGCTCGGCACGACGGCCGCCGAGATCAGACTTCCGGGTCTCGTGCGGCGGGCGGCCTGGCCGATGCGGTCCACGAGGGCGGTCAGCCGGGCCCGGCGGAATTCGGCCCACGAGTCGGGCAGGTACGCCGTCCAGGCCAGCGGGTCGCTCTCGGCCGCCGCGTCGAGCCGTTCGCGCTCATCGGTGGTGGAGAAGGACAGGCGGGAGACGCGGAATTCGGCAAGCGCCGCCGGGCTGAAGTCGAACGCGTCGTTCGGGTAGCGAACGTAGTCGAGGTGCACGCCGTCAAGGGCGTACGAGCCGGCCAGCTCCTCGATGAGCGCGACGGAATAATCCTGCGCCGCCACCGTGATCGGCGAGAGATACAGGCCCTCGACGCTGGCGGCTTCACGCCGCGTCCATCGCGCGAGCGTCGCGACGTAGGCCGGTGATGCCGGGTCGATCGCGCTCAGATCGCGCGCCAGGGCCTGGGGCACCATCAGCCACTCGGGATGGCGGCCGACGACGTGCCCGGCGGAGCGGGGGAGTGCGGCCGCGCTCGACACCAGGTTCACGTTGACCCAGGCGTGGACCGACAGGCCGGCCGCATGGCCCAGCTCGATCGCGAGCGCCAGGGGGTCGAAACCGGGCCTGGCGAGCAGCTCCGGGGCCGGCGGCTCGAGGCGGCTGCGGTAGTACGCCTCGCCGCGGCCGCGCACCTGCAGCAGCACCGTGTCGAACCCGGCCGCCGACACGCGGTCGATCATCGCGCGCACCGATTCCGGCGATCCGAGGCTCGTGCGCAGCACCCAGACGGCCCGGGCCGAGGCCGCCTCGGAGGACACCCGCTGCCGCCGGGGCTCGGCCAGGCCGTGCGCGCCGAGCCACACCGCGAACGAGAGCGTCAGGAATCGGGATGCGCGCATGAAACTCCGTGGAGGTCGCGTCGGGGGCCCACCCCTCACTATCGAAGCGAGGACCCCGGTTCGTGAGGTCAGGCGTGTCCGGGCGGCTCGCCGTCGATCAGCCCGCTGAGCGTCGGCTCGAGCTCCTCGCCAATGGCTCTCCGCACGAACCCGTTCGCATCCCTCAGCCGTTTGAGGGCCGCCGCATGCGACAGACCGGCCTTGCGCATGACGATGGCTGCCTTGACGTTCCCCTTCGCCCTCTGGAGGGCCGCGTCGGCGTCCTCGAGCGTGCCGCCGGTCACCATGGCCACGATGCGGCGGGCCCGGTCGCGCAGCTTCTGCGACCCCGTCTGTACGTCGACCATCAGGTTCCCGTAGGTTTTGCCCATCCGAATCATCGCGATGGTCGTGAGCATGTTGAGGACCATCTTCGTGGCAGTGCCCGCCTTGAGCCGGGTCGACCCGGCGATGACTTCGGCGCCGACGGCGGGCGCAATCAGCAGGTCAACATAATTCTGAAGCTCCGTCCCGGGCCAGCACGTGATGAACAGGACGCGCGCGCCCTTGTTGCGGGCGCTGGTGAGCGCGCCGCGCACGAACTGCGTGATGCCGCTGGCCGAGACGCCAATCACGACGTCGCGCCGGGTGACGCGCAACCGCGAGATGCTGCGGGCGCCTTCCTCGAAGTTGTCCTCGACGCCCTCGCGGCTCCGGAACACCGCCTCGCGGCCGCCCGCCATGACGGCGCGCACGAGGCTCGGGCTGGTGCCGAACGTCGGCGGCATCTCGGCCGCCTCGACGATGCCGAGGCGGCCGCTCGTGCCGGCGCCGACGAGGAACAGACGCCCGCCCTTGCCGAGCGCGTCCGCGATGATCTCGACGCCGAGCGCGATGCGGTCGCGCTCGCGGTGCACGGCCGCGACCACCGAGCGGTCCTCCGCGTTCATCAGATCGACGATGTCGAGCACGGGCATCTGGTCGATGCCGAGCGTGTCCCGGTTGATCGCCTCGGTCGGCAGATCCCGCCACTTCGAGTGGTATGGCATCCCGTCAATTCGCCGCGAAACGCCCCAGCGTACTCCCTCACGCCCCGCATCGCAACGCAGGCGGCGGCTGGCGCGCCGGGCCTCCGGAGTGGTCTGATGAGGGCGTTGCGTATGGCCGCGCCGCCAACCCGTCCCCGCCGGCTGCCGATGGCTGACGTCCTCTCGGACGCGGCGGTCGGCTACCTCCGGCACCTCGAGGTCGAGCGGCGCATGGCGGAGAACACGGTGCAGGCCTACGCGCGCGATCTCGGCCGGCTCTCGAACTGGGCCCGCGCGAAGGGGCACGACGTCGAGGCGCTCGAGCGCGCCCACCTCGAGGCCTTCGTGCGCGACACGATGGCCGACGGCCTGTCGCCAGCCTCCACCGCCCGCCTGGTCGCGGCGCTGCGCGGCTTCTACCGGTTCCTCCGCATGACGGGGCGCATCGCCGTCAACCCCGCCGACGACCTGCCGGCGCCGCGTCAGTTCGCGGCGCTCCCGAAGTTTCTGTCGCTCGACGACGTCGAGGCGCTGATCGCAGCGCCCGAGACCGGCACCCCAAAAGGGCTGCGTGACCGCACCCTGATCGAGGTGCTGTACGCGACCGGCCTGCGCGTCTCGGAGCTGGTAAGCCTGCGCGCGTCGGACCTGCACCTCGACCAGGGGTACCTGCAGTGCTCGGGGAAAGGGAACAAGCAGCGCGTGGTGCCGATGGGGGAGACGGCCGCGGCGTGGGTCCGCCGGTATCTCGCCGACGGCCGGCCCGCCCTGCTCAGGCGGCGCGAAAGCCCGTGGCTGTTCCCGAACATGCGCGGCGGCGCGCGCCTGTCGCGCCTGGGCGTCTGGAAGCTCGTCAAGGCCTACGGCGTGCGGGCCGGCATTCGGGCGCGTCTCAGCCCGCACGTGCTGCGACACTCGTTCGCCACGCACCTGCTGGAGCGCGGCGCCGACCTGCGCGCCATCCAGTCGATGCTCGGCCATTCGGACCTGTCGACGACGCAGATCTACACGCACGTGCTCGAGGCGCGGCTCCGGCAGGCCTACGACGCGTTCCACCCGCGCCGGTGAGACAACACACCCGGCCGCGTCGATTGACCCGCCCGGCGGCCGTCTGGTACCGTAAGCCGTTTGGCAGGTCGCGAAACACAGCTGCCGGCGAGGAGCCGTTCCATGGGGCGCACGAGCCGCCATCTTTTCACGTCCGAGTCGGTAACCGAAGGGCATCCCGACAAGATCGCCGATCAGGTGTCCGACGGCATCCTGGATTCGATTCTGGCGCAGGATCCCGTCGCGCGCGTCGCGTGCGAAACCATGGTGACGACGGGCCTGGCCATCGTGGCGGGCGAGATCACGACGAGCTGCTACGTCGATTTCCAGCGGGTCGTCCGCGATGTCATCAAGGACGTCGGCTATACACGCGCGAAATTCGGGTTCGACCACGAGACGTGCTCGGTGTTGTCGTCGATCCACGAGCAGTCGCGCGACATCGGCCAGGGCGTCGACACCGGCGGCGCCGGCGACCAGGGCATGATGTTCGGCTTCGCGTGCACGGAGACGCCCGAGCTGATGCCGCTGCCGATCATGCTTGCGCACAAGCTCGTGCGGGGCATGTCGGAGACGCGCCGCGCCGGACTCGTGGACTACCTGCGGCCCGACGGCAAATCGCAGGTGACCGTCGAGTACGAGGGCAGCCGGCCGGTCCGCGTCGACACGGTCGTCCTCTCCACCCAGCACAGCCCGGCCGCCACGCAGGACACCATCCGCGAAGACCTGATCGAGAAGGTCATCAACCCGCTCGTGCCCGCCGAGCTGATGGACAAGAAGACCAAGATCTACGTCAACCCGACCGGCCGGTTCGTCGTCGGCGGGCCGCACGGCGACGCCGGCGTGACGGGACGGAAGATCATCGTCGACACCTACGGCGGCGCAGCGCCGCACGGCGGCGGCGCGTTTTCCGGCAAGGACCCGACGAAGGTGGACCGGTCGGCCTGCTACGTGGCGCGCTACATCGCCAAGAACCTCGTGGCGGCGGGCCTCGCCGACAGAGTGCTCGTGCAGCTTGCGTACGCCATCGGCGTGGCCGAGCCGGTGTCGGTGTACCTCGACACGTCGGGCACGGGCCGGATCGGCGACGACAAGATGTCGGACCTCGTCCGCGCGCACTTCAAGCTGACCCCGCGCGGCATCATCGAGACGCTCGACCTGCGGCGGCCGATCTACCGGAAGACGGCCGCGTTCGGCCACTTCGGCCGCACGGAGCCGGAGTTCACCTGGGAGAAGACCGACAAGGCCAACGTCCTCCGGGCCGACGCGGGCTTGTAGCCCTCCCGCACGCCCGGGGCAGGGCAGCGCCGGCCCTCCGGTCCGGGTCAGGTGCGAACGGTCAGGATCAGATAGCCCGCCGCGGCAAGGAACAGGAGATTGGCGGCCCACGCGGCGAGCATGGCCGGCAGGAGGCCGGCCGCCCCGGCCGCCATGAAGACCGTCGTCAGCAGGTAATAGCCGAAGGCCAGGGCAATCACGAGCCCGATGCCATAGAGCGCGCCATGGCGCCCGGTCGTGACGCCGAACGGCACGGCGAGCAGCGTCATGACGAGCGTCACGAGCGGGAAGGCGAGCTTGTGATGGAGGGCCACCTCCTCGGGCGCGGTGAAGTAGCCGCTGTCGCGCAATTCGATGACATGCCGCCGCTGCTCGCCGAACGTCATGAGCGAGGCATCCACCTGTGCGCGTTCGAAGTCCTCGATCGGCGCGAGGGCCAGCGGCTCGCGGCCGAGTTCCCGGCGGCTGGCCGAGTCCGGCCCTCCGAAACGCTGGACCCAGCCGTCGCTGACCTGCCAGGCTTCGTCGACATACACCGCGTCGCGGACGAAGGTGTGCGCGTCGAGCCGGTACGGGTCGTTCGTCGTGTCGTAGATCGAGAGCGCAAAGAGGCTGGAGCGGCTGCGGTCGAAGAACGCGAAGTAGTAGATGCGGCCGTCCTCGCCAGCCAGCCAGTTGCGGTTGGCGACGTTCAGCGTCCGTGACGCCCGACCGCGAATCAGGTCGTTGAGCTCGTCTGCCACGCGGTTGGCGCGCGCGAGCACGCGCTCTTCCAGGATGAACAGCCCTCCGCTCAGGATGAGCGAAATCACGACGAGCGGGAGCGCCATCCGGTACAGGCTGATGCCGCAGGCCCGCATCACCGTGAGCTCGCTCGTGCGCGTCAGGGCGCCGATGGTGCCGAGGACGGCGACGAGCGTCGCGACCGGCACGAGATAGGCGACAAACTGGGGCGTCGAGTAGGCCAGGAACGTCACGAGCATGGCGCCGGTGGCGTTGCCCTTGAAGAGCTTCTCGGCGAGCTCGATGAACTGCCCGATGTAGTAGAGCCCCAGCAAGGCGGCAAACGCGAGGATCAGGATCCGAACGAAGCGCCCGGTCACGTAGAGGTCGAGGAGCCGCGGCCGGGGCACCGCGAAGGCGGGCAATCGGATGACGACCGCCGCCCTCGATGCGGCGGTCCCCGGTTCCGAGGGGTCACCGCCCGCGGCGCGCCGGTTCGCCAGCGCGCGCAGCCAGCCCGGCAGCGGGACCTTCAGGGTTCTCGCGCGGGCCTTCAGACGCCACCAAATCGCGAACAGTCCGGCGGCGCCCAGGACGATGTTGGGCACCCACCGAGCCCAGACGGCGGGGAAGCTGCCGCCCTTGGTGAGCGCCTCGAACTGCGCCAGCAGCGCGTAGTAGACGAAGATCATCCCAAGTCCCAGGGCGAACCCGGCGAACTTCCCCTCCTTGCGCGTGTGGAGTCCGAGGGGGAGCGCGAGCAGGGCGAAAACGAAACAGGCCACCGGAAACGAGAACATCTGCTGGATGTGCATGATCTCGTTGTGGGGCGACAGGCCCTCGGCCTCGAGCTCCGCCGCCCGGCGCCTCAGGCCCGCCAGGTCGAGCTCGGCGAGATCTCGGGTCAGCGCAAGGGTGCCGTCGCCAAAGACGGCCGTCGGGTCGATCGGCAGCCGGAGACGGTCGTCCTCGGTGCGGTCGTAGGCCAGCTGGTCGGCCCCAGGTAGATACCGCGACGCCCCCTCGAGCCAGAGGTTCACGACTCGCTCGTCCGGAAGCAACTCGAGCCGGCCCGTCTCGGCCAGCGTGACCGCCGGCCGGTCCGGCGTGGTCGTATCGGCGACCATCACGCCCGACCATCCGCCGCCCTCGGGCAAGAGGCCCCGGACGTAGATCACCTTCCCCGGGAAGCCCTCGTAGAAAACGCCCGGCTTGATATCCGCTTCGCCCTGGCGGACGACCAGCCGATAGGTCGTCTCCCGGAACAACTGGTTGGCATCGGGGATGAGCCGCGTCAGCACGTAGAAGTCCGCAGCGCCCAGGAGAATCGCGGCGGCGAAGATCGGACGAAGCACCCGGAGCGGTCCCACGCCGCATGCCAGAAGGGCCACGCCTTCCCGATCTCCGGACATCCGGCCCAGGGCCATGAGGACGCCGATGAGGAAGGCCATCGGAATGGTCAATCCAAGCGCCTGGGGGATCAGGGTCAGGAGCAGGAATCCGACCGTGCCGATCGGGACGTTCTTACTGAGCAGGTCCTCGGCCTGTTCCAAGGCTGGCTGGACGGCCAGGACGAACGTGAGGATGGCCAGGGCCAGAAGGAACGCCGGCGCGACCTGCCGAGCGATATAGCGGTCGAGCGTGTTCATCGGGC
>Ga0214472_10008569_pt1 | contig 10679 bp, 12 predicted proteins | sample RVTome_6_FD_207662 | JGI IMG/M metagenome (GOLD analysis project Ga0214472, IMG submission 207662) | Soil microbial communities from uranium-contaminated site in the Upper Colorado River Basin, Wyoming, United States - RVT140D175 | ecosystem: Environmental > Terrestrial > Soil > Contaminated >...
GCGGCGCATGCCGTCGCCACGGCCACCGTGGTCAGCACGGCCCGGCCAAATCGGGAGGGCTGGGCGACCTTGCCATCGCCCATGCGCCGGGGGGCCGCGGTGACCACGAACGCCAGCCCCAGCGCTCCGAGCGCGAGGGGGAGGTCCACCGCGGACCGTCCCGACGTGTAGGTCCCCCGGACCCATTGCTCGGCGAAGACCACCGCGCCGGCCGAGAAGGCGGCGATCGTGCCGAACTGTCCGGCATGGGCGAGCGACGGGACCCACAGGACGAGGGCTCCGTAGGCCGTGAGCGCCGTGGCCACCATCATCGCGAACACCGCAGCCGACAGGGACTCGGTCGACGTCGCCAGGGCGGGGCGAAGAGCGAGGTACAAGATGACGGCGATGGAGGCCGCGCCGAGGGCCACGTCGGCCGCGATCTGGCCCCGGAGCTCCTTTCGGAAGTGCTGGCGGTACTCGATCCCGATGGGGATGAAGAAGATGGCCCCGATGAGCAGGAAGAGAGAGTCGTAGGGGCTCGGTGAATACTCGATGCCGCTGCGAAAGTCGTTGAGCATGAACAGGATGGCCACGACGGCCATCGCCAGGATCCCGAACGCGAGGAACGGGAGGCTCCGGAGCAGGCCGGCGGATCGCACCCGCCACAGGATGACCCCGGCCGACAGCACACAGGCCGCGGCGAGGACCGCGTCGTGGAGGCCGTCGGCGTCGACCAGGGACGCGCCATCCACGAGGTGGGTGGTCACCACGCCCGCCATGGCGGCCCCAAGGACGCCAAGGACGAACCGGGTCGAACGGCGGCGGGCCGCTTCGGTCGACATCATCGGCCCACTATGTTGCCTCGGAGGAAGGCTCGACTCCATCACCTGCATGGCGAGTTGCCGGGGAAACGCGGCCTAGGCTGGTTGGAGGACGACTGACGCTGTGCCCCGGCCGAACTACTCGATGAGGCGCCGGCGGAGCGCCTCGGCCACCGCCGCCGTGCGGTCGGACGCCCCGAGCTTCTCGAAGATGTGCTCGAGGTGGGTCTTCACCGTATCGGGCGAGATGTACAGTCGCTCGGCGATGTCCCGATTGGTGTGTCCGAACGCGAGCAGCTGGAGGACCTCGATCTCCCTCGCGGTGAGCGTCTCGGCCTTGCGGTCGCGCTCCTTGGCCGAGGAGAGCTCCTCCGCCAGGGCCACCACGAGTTGGGGGTCGATGACCATGTTGCCCCCGGCGACCAGGCGGACGGTCTGGATGAGGTGCTCGGCGTCGCGGGCCTTCAGCACGTAGCCGCGCGCTCCCGAGCGAACCGCCTCCACCACGAACTGGCGGTCGTCGTAGGCGGTCAGCATGATGACGCCGACCTTGGGGAAGCGGTCGCGGATCAGCCTGGCCGCCTCCAGGCCGTCCATCTCCGGCATCCGGATATCGACCAGGGCGATGTCGGGTTTCTGCTGCTCCACGAGGTCGAGGAGCTCCTGGCCGTTCGAGGCCTCACCCACGACCTCGATGCCGTCCGCCATGTCGAGGTACCGGCGAAGGCCCTGCCGGACCAGCGAGTGGTCGTCCGCGATGCCTACCCGTATGGTCACCCGAGGCTCCCTCTGCCGCCCACTGCCAGACTCCCTGGCCCATCCTATATGTCGGCCCGGCCCGCCCAAAGATGTAGTACCAATCCGGGCGAATCCCTAACCAGGGGAGACTCTCGGCCTGCAAACCGGTTGCTAAGCGGGTGAGCGCGAGAGCACCTCGATCATCTCGTTGATTCAGAGTCGCGATCCTTATGACATCCCCGCGAGCGCCTCCCGTTCGTCCACAACAAGAAGGGAGCGGGAATTCGGAGGTGATCTTTTTTGGCCGAAAGACCTATCCCAGGAACGAGGGTCCGCTGCTACCCTCGGGGGACAGAACAATCCCCCGAATGGGGGAGAGGCCAAAAGAAGGGAAGGCACAGGGTGAACACTCAGCTCCCCGTCCTGCGGATAGCATTGGGCGCGGCTGCGGCGATCGTCATCTTCCTGGTCGTCCACACAGCCCTGGAAGCCTTCTCCCAGACCACCAGCCTGCTGGCTGGCACGTAGCCGCTTCGAGGACATCCTCGTAGGCTTCATCTCAACGGTCGCCCCACCGACCGCCTCGGCGTTCGGGTGGTCCGGTGTCGGTGTCACCTCATCGTCTCTCCCTCCCCAGCAGCGGATAGCTCGGCCTCATCGCTAGCCGCCTGATAATCGAACCTCTCCGAGAATCCCGCCCGCATGCCCCAAGGTGAACCGAGGCGGGCCGGCGCTAGAAGATGTAGTACCAGTTCACGAAGAGCACCACGAGGAGCCCGAGCCCGGCGGCCCCCACGGCGGCCACGGCCTTCGGGGGGACGCGCCATCGCTCGGTCAGCTCCGCCAAGGCCCAGAACGCCGGGAACAGGGGGAGAACGAACCGGGGCATCGACATCAGCGGCCGGTCGGCGAACACGAACGAAAGCGGGATCAGCAGCCCGCCCCACAGGTACACCGAGTACGAGGGCCGGTACCGGAACAGGGCGAAGACCGATGCGCCGACCACCGGCACAACGATCAACCAGTCGATCAGCCAGTACCCGCCGTTCGCGTTCCCCAGGTACCGGAAAGCGTCCCGGGTGCCGTCGGCGAGGGTGGCCCACGGCCAGGAGAACGTGCGCTGCCAGTTGGCCTGCTGGTCGACGGGGGCCAGCCAATCGCCCACCTTCGCCCCCCAATACGCGAGGTAGGCGAGCGAGCCGAGCCCGACGGCCACGGCCGCTCCGAGGCCCGGCAGCGCCGACCCGCGATCCTCGGCCCGCTGGTGGAAGGCCTCCACGAGCAGGGCCGGCGCCAGCACAACGCCCACGTTCCTGGTCAGGGCGGCCAGAGCCCCGACGGCGCCGGCCGCCGCCCATCTCCGGGATCTCGCTGCCCAGTAGGTCGTCACCGCCAGGAGCAGGAACAACGACTCGCTGTAAGGAGCGAAGAAGAAGAAGGACGTGGGGAACAGCGCGACGAGCAAGACGGTCCGTCGGGCCGTCTCGATCGAGCGCTCCGACGCCGTGAGGGCGTACAGCACACACAGCCCGCCGGCGATCGAGGCGTTCGAGACCAGGAGCGCAGCGCCGAACGGATGGCCCCCCATCGCCCACGACACCGCCCGGATGGCCAGCGGGTACAACGGGAAGAATGCAGCGCTCCCGTCACCTGCTCGGTACCCGCTCGAGGCGATCCGCAGGAACCACAGCGCGTCGAACCGTTCGAAGCTGGTGAAGGCGTTCTGCCATCCGGGGTCGGGAAGGGGGTGTGCCCGCCAGCCGGGGACCGAGACCGGCTTGAGCGGAGGGAACAGCTCGACGGCCACGAGCCCGAGGATCAGCAGCCCCAGGCGCACCGCGAGGAAGACCGTCAGGCTGTAGCGGATCCCCTCCCGCGACTCGGGCCTCACGCGGGGACGTCCGCCACCGTGGGGGCGGGAGACAGGCGTACGTCCTCCGACTCCGGCCGGCGGACCCACGCGACCAGACACCAGACCAGGATGGCTGCCCGGACCAGGACGGCCACCTCGAACGCGCCGATGGGAAGCCCGCCCACGCCCGAGTACCGACCGAACCAGGAGAACCGGGTCAGGAACACCGCCACGTCGACCGCCTCGAATGCGGCGAACAGGCGAAGGTTCGGCAGGGCCAGGGCGAACCAGGGGAGCAACCACAGCCCGTACTGCGGCGAGTACACCTTGTTCGTCAGCAGGAACGTCACGAGAAGGGCGAACCCGAACGTCCAGCGGGGGAAGTCCGGCACGACCCTGCGACGGAGCCGGTACAGCAGGATCGAGGCCGCAGCGAACAGGACGATTGAGCAGATGTTGATGAGGAGAGTGTGGCCGCAGTACAGCTTGCCGGTGAGGCGGTGGCAGGCGATGAACCACAGGCTGTCCCAATCGGCCGGACGGTCACGGTTGAAGGAGAAGAACTCCCACCAGCTCTTGGGGGCGGCCAGCGCGATCGGCAGGTTCACGGCCACCCACGCGCCGGCCGCGGCCCAGGCGAGATGGATGCCCCGGTCCGGCTCGCGATCCCGGAACCGTCCCAGGACGAACGGCACGAGCAGGAGGGCTGGATAGAACTTGGCCGCGGCTCCCAAGCCGAGCAGCGCGCCGGCCCAGACGTCGCGCCGGTTCAGGTAGGCGAGCGTCGCCGCCGTGGCGAACGCGACCGCTAGCAGGTCCCAGTTCATGAAGCCGTAGATGAGGAGCGTGGGCGCGACCGCGAAGTAGAGGGTCCGGGACCCCACCAGCAGGTACAGGCACACGAGCACGACGAACGCCGCGATCGAGAGCAGCAGGACGTTGGCGAAGAAGAACCCGGCGAAACCCGCCGACATCCAGGCGGCCACGCGCATGGCGTACATCGAGAGCACCGGGTACTCGTCGCATTCCTGGTCTCCATCAGGGACACAGGCGTCCAGGTAGGGGAGCCGGCCTCCGGTGAGCTGCTCGGTGCCGTACAGGGCCACGATGTCCGAATAGCAGTACGAGCGGTACTGGCGGCCGTCGCCCCACTCGCCGCCGGCGCAGGGAGCCTTCAGAGCGATCCCCGCCGCCAGCGTGGTCGCGAGGCAGGCCATGACCAGCCCCAGTCCGATCTGCTTCGCAGGCAGCGACACGAGGCCGATTATCCGCCCGGGCATGGCCGCAACGGGAGGCCGCCACCCCCGACATGGGTGCGGGGCCGCCGAGGGGGAGGCGGCCCCGCGGTCACCTGCGAGCGCAACGCCGAGCCGGCGTCCGCACCCCCAGATGAACGAGAGAGCGATGAGGTCCCGGGCCGCCGCCTAGATCGAGATCCAGCCGTGCTTCACCGCTAAGGCCACGGCCTCCAGCTTGGAGTGCACCCCGAGCTTGGCCAGCAGGTTCCGGACGTGGGTCTGGATTGTCTGGGGGCTGATGAAAAGCTTGCGGGCGATGCCCTCGTTCCGCATCCCCTCGGCCAGGAGTCGGAGGATCTCCCGTTCTCGGTCGGTGAGCTCCCCGAGGAGCGCTTCGGCATCTCGGCGAGCCTCCCGTTCCTTCGACACCTGGTGCAGGAGCCGGGTCAGGGTCGCGGGATCGATCAGCACCTCGCCCTCGGCGGCGGCCTTGGCCGCCGAGAGGACCTCGCCGGCGGCCTCCTCCTTGCCCAGGAACCCCGAGGCCCCCGCCTCGACCGCCTCCACCAGGAGCCGGTCGTCGTCGTGGGCCGTCATGATCACGACCTTCGTCGCCGGCGAGACCTCCTTGATCTTGCGGGTGGCCGTGATGCCGTCCATGGGGCCCTTGAACACGATGTCCATCAGCACGACATCGGGCTGATGCTCGCGGCACAGCTCGATGGCCTCCTCGGGCACGTGAACGGGAGAGGCGATCATCCGGAGGGAGCCGTCCCGCTCCACCACCATGGCCAGAGCGTCGGTGAGGATCTTGTGGTCGTCGCAGATGAGCAGGGTGGTCGGCCGGTTGGCATCCCTCGGCACAACTGTCACCCTCCTGGAAGCGTGACCCTGAGCAAGGTACCCGTGTCCCTTTCGTCCTCGATATCGATGCGCCCGGCCATGGCTTTGAGATGCGCTCGGCAGATGAACAGGCCGAGCCCGGCGCCGGGGGTCTCCTCGTACCCGGGGGGGCGCCACTCGTTGAACTCTCCGAAGACCTCCTCCCGGAGCTCGGCGGGGATCCCTGGGCCTCGGTCGGCAACCTCCACGACGGCGTCCCCCTCCGGCGACCGGTAGGCCCGGACCTCGATGGGGGCGTCGGGTGGGGAGAACTTCGATGCGTTGTCGAGCAGGTGGACGATGACCTCGGACATGCGCGTTCGGTCGAGCGGCGCGGTAACGCCGTCCTCCACCTCCACCACCATGGCGTGCTGGCCGCTCGGGGTGCGCCACGCGACCTCCTGGACCAGGGCGCCCAGATCCTCGTCTCGGACCTGGTAGACGAGCTGGCCCGCGTCGATCCGAAGGGCGGTGGAGATCTCATCGGCGATGAGCTTCAGCCTGTTGGCCTCCACGTCGATCAGCCGGAAGAACTCGAGTCGCTCGTCGTCGCTCATCGCCTCGTAGAGGCGGATGCCGGATGAGGCGAGACCCTTCACGGACATGATGGGGTTCTGGAGTTCGTGCCCGATCTTCGAGGTCAGGTCGGCGCGGCGGCCCAGGTCCTCCGCGGGTCTCGCCCTTCGGCGTCTGCGGGCTCGGGCCCACACGAAGGCGGCGACGCCGAAGGCGATGAGGCCCGCCCCCGCGCCGAACAGGAAGGCGCCGGCTGTGTCGCTCACCGAGGCGGAGTGTAGGGCCTTCTGCCTGCCCGGCCCGGGAGGTGTGCCCAGGCTCCCGACGTGCTACCCGCGACGGCTACTCATAGGAGTGCCCGGGGTCGGGGAAGGTGCCCGTCTGGACCTCGCGTGCGAACGCTCCCGCGGCCTCCGCGATCTCCTCGCGAAGGTTGGCGTACGCCTTGGCGAACTTGGGCAGCTTGCCCTCCGACAGTCCCAGCAGATCGGTGATCACGAGGACCTGCGCGTCGCACCCGGGCCCAGCCCCGATACCGATGGTAGGGACGTGCAGCTGCTCGGTGATCCGCGTTCCGAGTTCTGCCGGGACGCCCTCCAGGACGATCGAGAACGCGCCGGCCTTCTGCAGGGCGCTCGCCTGCTCGAGGATCCGGGTCGCGGCCTCCTCGCCGCGGCCCTGCACTCGATAGCCTCCCATCCCGTGGACCGATTGCGGGGTCAGGCCGACGTGCGCCATGACCGGCACACCGAGCTCCACCAGGCGATGGGTCAGCTCGACCTGGGGGCCCTCGAGCTTGACGGCGTGGGCCCCGCCCTCCTTCAGGAATCGGCCGGCGTTTCGGACTCCCTCCTCCACGGAGACCTGGTATGACAGGAATGGCATGTCGGCCACGACCATTGCGCTCCGCGCGCCGCGGGTCACCGCGCGGACGTGATGGAGCATCTCCTCCATGGTCACGGGCAGGGTGTTCTCATAGCCCAGCACGTTCTGAGCGAGTGAATCGCCTACCAAGAGCACCGGGATACCTGCCTGGTCGAGGATCCGGGCGGTGGGGAAGTCGTACGCGGTGAGCATCGCCCAGCGCCTGCCCTCCGCCTTCCATCCACGCAGGTCATGGACGGTCACGGTCATCGCTCGCGCCTCCTTCCGCATGAGTGCACGGCTCTGGAAGTGTAACGGGCGGCGGATGGGCCACCTTCCAGCCTGACCCGGTGGCTGTCGGTGGCCGGTGCTAGGGTCGCGACGGTGGAAGGGTCGGGAGAACGCGCCCGGAGGCCCGGGGGTGGACCGCCGGCCGACCCGGTAGACTCTGGAGGCCAGCCACGTCCTGCTCCCGGTGGGGGCCGTCCAGACCAGAGGAGGTGGAGACCTGAGGTCTTACGAAGTGATGTTTATCGTGCCCCCCGAGGCCGACGAGTCGGTCGTCGGCGGGGTCATCGATCGGATCACCAAGATCGTCTCCCAGGCGGGGGGCGACGTGGGCAAGGTCGATCGATGGGGACGGCGGCGCCTGGCCTACGAGATCGCCCGGCAGAGCGAGGGCTATTACGTCGTCGTGGCGTTCACGGCGGAGCCGTCGGTGATCGCCGAGCTCGAGCGGAGCCTGCACCTCGCCGACGAGGTGCTGCGGTTCAAGGTGGTCCAGAGAGCCGCCTAGGTGACTTCCCCCTCCCCGGCAGGCCATCCGCCTGGGGGTGGAAAACTGACAGGTAGGTGATGGAGATGGCGAGCGACAACCAGATCACGATCGTCGGGAACCTCACGGATGACCCGGAGCTTCGGTACACGCCGAACGGTGCGGCCGTCGTGAACTTCTCGGTGGCCGTCACGCCCCGGATCCGGGACGAGGGCGGCGGCTGGAAGGACGGCGACACGTCGTTCTTCCGTGTGAACGCATGGCGGACTCTGGCCGAGAACTCTGCCGAGTCCCTCACCCGGGGCTCGCGGGTGGTCGTGGTGGGCCGCCTCCGCCAGCGCTCATGGGAGACCCCGGAAGGCGAGCGGCGATCGGTGGTCGAGATCGAGGCCGACGAGCTGGGGCCGAGCCTTCGGTGGGCCACGGCCAAGATCGAGCGACAGGGTGGGAAGACCGGTGGCGACTGGTCGGCCAAGGCCCCCGCCCCGGTCGGCGCAGGCCAGAATTCGGACGAGGAGACGCCACTGGATGCCCCCTAAGACCAAGAAGCGACCACCAAGAAAAGAAAAGGAAGAGAAGGCCTGGCAGAAGAAGCAGAAGCGGAAGGTCTGCATCTTCTGTAAGGATCGGATCGAGTACGTCGACTACAAGGACGTTATGATTCTGCGCAAGTTCGTCTCCGAGCGGGGCAAGATCCGGGCCCGCCGGGTGACCGGCAACTGCGCCCAGCATCAACGGGACGTGGCCGTGGCGGTCAAGAACGCGCGCGAGATGGCGCTCCTCCCGTACTCCAGTCGATGAAGGTCATCCTCCAGAAGCCCGTCGACAAGCTCGGCGTGCCCGGGGACGTTGTCGACGTCGCCGACGGGTATGCCCGGAACTACCTGATGCCCCGGGGCCTGGCGGTCAGAGCGTCCAAGGGCGGGGTGAAGCACGTCGAGAGCCTCAAGCGGGCCCATACGACCCGGGTGTCGCAGGCCCAGGCGGAGGCCCAGGAGGTTGCCGATCGGCTGACCGCGAGCCCGATCAAGGTGAGGGCTCGGGTAGGCGAGGAGGGCAGGCTATTCGGCAGCGTGACGGCGGCCGAGGTCGCGGAGGAGATCGAGCGCCAGACCGGGGTGAAGGTTGACCGCCGCGACGTTCGCCTGGACGAGCCCATCCGAAGCGTCGGGGTCCACCAGGTCACGGTGCACCTGTTCACGGATGTGGACCCCGTCGTCCCGGTCGAGGTCGAACCCGCCGAGTAGTGGGGGTGTGCTGAGGTCGGGGGCTCGCCCTCGCTCCTCCGGCTGAGCGGCCGACGATGCTCGGCGAGCCTCTCTCCGCGCGCCGGAACCCCCCATCCTCGATGCTTGCGACAATCACTGCACCCATGACTTGGGGCGTCCCCACACGCCCAGACGGTTCCTGACCTGCCAAATTACAGGTGTGTCACTATCGGGTTGTACACACGTGTCCACGGCGTTCTCCACAGGTCCAGTGGCAGGTGGAGGTGAGTGTGACAACAAAGTTTCGGACCCCACCTGGGGCGGAGTTGTCCACACCCGATTTCCCCTTCCCTCCTGAGAGGCGGGTGTCTACCGTCTGCACCTCGCCGCGGGTTCGGGAGAGGGGGATCGTTGGCGACGAGAGCTGACGATGTCCGCCGACTCCGGCCAGAACGGGTGCCGCCCCACAACCTGGAAGCCGAGGAGTCCGTCCTCGGCGCCATGATGCTCTCGACGGAGGCCATCGCCGACGTCGTCGAGGTGGTCAAGCCCGAGGACTTCTACAAGTCCGCGAACGGCACGATCTTCGACGCCCTCCGGGGGATCTACGGGCGGGGTGAACCGGTCGACGCCATCACCGCCGTCGAGGACCTCCGGCGGCGCGGCGTGCTGGAACAGGTCGGCGGGCACCTGTACATCCACGAGCTCGTCGAGCAGGTGCCCACACCCGCCGCGGCGGGCAACTACGCGCGGATCGTCGCGCAACACGCGCTCCTGCGGCGGCTGATCCAGGCCGCGGGCGACATCATGGAGATGGGGTACTCGGCTCCCGAGGATCCCGAGCGGGTGGCCGATGAAGCCGAGCAGCGCATCTACGACGTCGCCCGCCACGGTGAGAAGGACCAGGTGGCCTCCCTCCGGGAGCTGGTGGACCAGGCTATGACCGACCTGGAGCAGATCCAGAACCGGGAGTCGGCCTTCGCCGGCCTGCCGACTGGGTTCCGGGACCTGGACGAGCTGCTGTCGGGCCTGCAGTCGGGCAACCTCGTGATCGTGGCGGCCCGTCCCGGCGTCGGGAAATCCTCGTTCGCCACGAACGTCGCCAGGAACGCAGCGGTCGAGTCCCGGGTGCCCGTTGCGATGTTCTCACTCGAGATGTCGAGGTGGGAGATCGGGATGCGTCTGCTGTGCGGCGAGGCCGGGGTCCCCTGGGACCGGATCCGGGGGCGGCGCGTTGGCGCCGATGACTGGTCGCGGGTCGTCCAGGCCGCGGAGGTCCTGCACGATGCGCCGCTGTCGATCGTGGACTCGGGCAACGTCACGATCGTCGACATCAGGGCCAAGGCCCGGCGGCTCTCAGCCCGGAGGCAGGGCCTGGGGCTCATCATCGTGGACTACCTGCAACTGATGTCGCACCACCGAAGGGTGGACAACCGCCAGCAGGAGATCGCCGAGATCAGCAGGAGCCTCAAGCTCCTGGCCAAGGAGCTGAAGATCCCGGTCATCGCTGTCTCCCAGCTGAACCGGGACCCGGAGCGACGGCAGGACAAGCGTCCCCAGCTCTCGGACCTGCGCGAATCTGGTGCCATCGAACAGGACTCCGACGTCGTCATGTTCATCCATCGCGACGACTCCGATCCGGCGAAGAAGGGACTCGCCGACTTGATCGTGGCCAAGCACCGGAACGGGCCAACCGATACGGTCCCCGTGACCTTCCTTCCGCATCTCACGCAGTTCCGGAACTACGCGCCGGCCTCCGCCTAGCTCTGTCCTGCCATAGGCTGCCGGGCATGACGGCCGATG
>Ga0214472_10008571_pt1 | contig 10679 bp, 10 predicted proteins | sample RVTome_6_FD_207662 | JGI IMG/M metagenome (GOLD analysis project Ga0214472, IMG submission 207662) | Soil microbial communities from uranium-contaminated site in the Upper Colorado River Basin, Wyoming, United States - RVT140D175 | ecosystem: Environmental > Terrestrial > Soil > Contaminated >...
TCGCGGCTATTTGTTCCTCGTTTTGTTCCTCCGAAAGATCGACGCCGCTGACCTCGCCGCCCAGCGTCCCGGCCAGCCGACATGCCTCAATGCCTGAACCAATCACGGTTTTCATGCTCCTCGAAGCAGCAATAGCCAATTCTGCCTTGGGTAAATCATCGCGAACCCGCCCGCTTTGGTACGCACCTTATTCAAACTGAATCCGCGAGATAAACAGGTTCGGCATCGTTTGATTCCAGTCCTCGGGAATCGCATCGAACGCCAAACGGAAATCTTGGGATGCACCCGGCTGGAGAGGCCCGGTTCGGCTTCCTACCAGCGTGCCCCGCTCGCGCGAGATCTCGATGCCGTTGATCTCGCGAAAGACGCAGTTGACCTCGACGAGGCTGAGTGTCTGATCCCCGTTGTTGACGATCTTTCCCTGGATCGTGACGAGCGTTTGCTCGAGGAAGTCCTCGCTGGCCTCCATTTCGACGCCTGAAAGATCCAAGGACGGCAGATACTGTTTAGCTTCTTCGGTGAGCGAAGGGCCCTCGCCGGACGCCTGTTGCGATTGCCACCAAAAAAAACCTGCGGCCGCGGCGGCGAGCAACAACATAATTCCAAGCACCGGCCAGGGGACGGCCGGTCCCGAGGCCTTACGCAGTTCTTTTTCCTGTTCGAGCAAGGTTACTTCCCGGCGCTACTTCCCGGCCAGCGTCATCAGGCGGACCTTGAGGGTCGGCACGACGAGCGCGCTGCGAAAGTCGAGGTCTGATCCAATCATCTCAATGTCCTGGAAAATCTGCTTGAGATTCCCGCCGATCGTCACCTCGGAAACGGGATAAGTGAGCTGACCGTTCTCGATCCAAAGGCCCGCCGCGCCGCGGGAGTAATCGCCGGTCACGAGGTTGACGCCCTGGCCAATGAGTTCCGTCACGTAGAGCCCGCGGTCCACCGAGGCGATGATCTCCTCGGCGGTGTATTCGCCCGCGCGCAGCATGAAGTTGCCCGGGCCGACGCCGGGCGACCCAGCCAGCCCGCGAGAGGCGTTGCCGGTGGTCTTCAGGCCCAGCTTGCGGGCAGTATAGCTGTTGAGCAAGTAGCTCTTCAGCACGCCGTTGTCGATGATCGTGGTGCGGCGCGTCGCGACGCCTTCGTCATCGAAAGGCGAGCTGCCGAAGCCGCGCGGACGCAGGCCGTCATCAATCACATGAATATTCCTGTTCGCGACTTCCTCGCCGAGTTTGCCGGCAAGGAACGATGCATGGCGATAAACCGCATCGCCGCTGACTGCCTGAAAAATGTGGCCCAGCAACGAACGCGCCACGCCGGGCTCGAAAACCACGGGAATCCGGGTGGTTTCCACTTTTGTCGGATTCAATCGCCGCAGCGCCCGTTCGGCGGCGCGGCGGCCAACCTCTTGGGGACTGTCCAGCCCCGCCGCGCTGAGGCTGACCGAATACCAGAAGTCTCGCTCCTTGCTGCCGTTCGATTCGGCCAGGGGACTCACCGACAGCGAGCAGTGCGTCGCGCTGTACTCGCCGGCGAAGCCGTTCGAGTTCGCCAGCACCGAGCGCGACCACCCCGAGTGGCAATCGGCGCCCTCTGAGTTCGTGATCCTGGGGTCGGCGTCAAGGGCGGCGGCCTCCGCCAAGCGCGCCATCTCGATTTTCTGCTCCGCGGTGAGAGCGAGCACGTCGTCGTGGTACAACTCAAGCAACGCCGGATCGATGGCGACGCCCAGTTCGTCCGCGTCGGGCAACCCATTGAACGGATCGTCCGACGTGAACCGCACCGTCTCCAGGGCGGATTGCAGCAGGACGTTGATTCCTTCCGCGCTAAAGTCCGACGAGAACGTCGATGCCGCGCGGCGTCCCTGCAAGACGCGCAGGCCGATCGCCTTTGAGCCCGAATCCTTGATCTGTTCGATCTCGCCCAGCCGCACGCCGACGCTGAAGTTCGAGCCCTCGTGAATGACGCACTCGACTTCATCCGCGCCCTGCTTGCGGGCGCGGTCTACGAGGTCGGCGGCTAAATCAAGATATTCCATGTCAAAGCACCAGGGCCTGTCGTCCCTCGGATCACGGGCGCGAGTTCACAAAACGGCGGGGGAAAACGTGTTCGGTGAACGAGTCATCGCCCGCCGAAACGCGTCACTCTTGAAACGTGGAACCGGCCCGCATCACGTTCGTACCACCGACCGTGAGTTGGTCGATCTTGATCGTGGGGATGCCCACGCCGACCGGAACGCTCTGCCCTTCCTTGCCACAAGTCCCGATCCCGCGGTCGAGTTTCAAATCATGTCCGATGCGGCTCACCTTCGTCAGCACATCCGGACCGTTGCCGATCAGAGTCGCCCCGCGCACGGGCCGCGTCAGTTTGCCGCCCTCGATCAGATAACTTTCCGAAGCCGAGAACACAAACTTGCCGCTGGTGATATCCACCTGCCCGCCGCCAAAATTCGCGCAGTAGATACCGCGGTCGACCGACCGCAAAATGTCTTCCGGCGCATCCTCGCCCGCCAGCATGAACGTATTCGTCATGCGCGGCATCGGAATGTGCTTATAGCTCTCGCGGCGGCCATTGCCCGTGGGAGGCGTGCCGAGAATCCGGCTCGACAGGCGGTCCTGCAAATAGGCCTTCAGGATGCCTTTTTCAATCAACACGGCGCGTCCGGTCGTGGCGCCTTCGTCGTCAACGTTCAACGAACCGCGGCGGCTCGGGATGTGGCCGTCGTCAATCACCGTACACAGTTCGGAAGCGACCCGGCGGCCAATCATGCCGCTGAAGGCAGAGAGCTGTTTGCGGTTGAAGTCCGCTTCGAGGCCGTGTCCGACAGCCTCGTGCAACAGTATCCCCGGCCAGCCCGGTCCCAGCACGACCGGCATCTCGCCCGCGGGCGCTTCCTCGGCCCCAAGCTGCAAGATGGCCTGCCGCGCGGCTTCTTTTGCCAAGTCTTCGGGAGTCCGCTCGGTCTGGAAGTAGTCGAGACCCACCCGTCCGCCCGTCCCGTCATGGCCCCGCTCCGTCTTGTCACCGTCACGAGCGATCACCGAAACATCAAGGCGCGTCAGCGGTTGCGTATCGCTGCGAACCACGCCCTCAGAGTTGACGATCAATATATGCCGGACTGAATCGTGATATCCGGCCTCGACGCGGAAGATGCGCGGATCGTAGGCCCGCGCCGCTTCATCGGCCTGGCGTAACAAGCTTACTTTTTGCGAAAACTCGACATCGCCGGGCGTGTGGACGACCGGGTACAAATCCTGGGCGCCTTTTTCCTCTTCAAGCCCGGCTACCCGGACTTTCGAGGAACTGGCGGCAATCTGCGCCGCGGTCCGGGCCGCGTGCATCAGCTTTTCGGGAGCGAGATCGTTCGTGTAGGCGTAGCCCGTCTTTTCGCCGCTGATGACCCGCACGCCACAGCCCACCGAAACACCCTGCGAAGCGCTCTTGACAATTGATTCGTCCAGGCTCGCGGAGGTCGTTGTGAGGTACTCGAAATAGAGGTCGGCATAGTCGCCGCCCTTCGAAAGCGCCTCGCCGAGATAGCGCTCAAAATCGGCCTCGGTCAGGTTGTAACGCGATTGAATGAACGACATAGGGGAGGGGAAAGGCTTACGAACCTCAGGTTAGCATGGGGTCGCCGGGCGGCTCCGAAGGCGGCGGTAGTGTCTCAGTTTGAATCGAGCGGGCGGAAATTGAACAAGATCAAAATGGGTGTCCTTTTGGGGTGGCTGAAGCCGGCGCGGGTAAGGACGCTGAAGCGCCCTCGGTGAAATTGGAGGCCGCCAAACCCGGTCATAAAATGACCGGGCTACACGCGCTTCGCGCGGAAACCGCCTGAAGGCGGTTGAACTCACCCTCGGACCTCTGTGTTCCACCGGGTGGCATTGTCTGTCGCGCGCTGGTTCCGCGAAGGCCTCGCTGGGCAAACTGAGATACTACCGAAGCCGCCCGTGACCGGTTCGGAATCGGAAGACCTTGTTGATGGACGCCGGCTAAGCCTTGGGATGAGAGCGGTCGTAGACGTCCATCAGTTCCTTGAGGGAAAGTTGAGTGTACTTCTGCGTTGTGGACAGGCTGGCGTGGCCGAGCAATTCCTGAATGGAACGCAGGTCGGCGCCATCGGCGAGCAGATGTGTCGCGAAGGCGTGGCGCAGCGAATGGGGATGCAGTTCCGGATCGCCGGAGAACAGCAGCGCGTACCGCTTCACGATTCGCTCGATGCTTCTGGTGGTCAAGCGCCCGCCGCGGGCGTTCAGAATCAGGGCCCGTTGCTTCGGCTGAGAACGCAGTTCGAGGCAGGCTTGGAGAGCCTCTTGGGCGCGTTTTCCGAAGGGGACAAGCCGTTCCTTGCGGCCTTTGCCGCGAACGCGTATCCACCTCTCGGTGAAGTCCAAGTCCTCGATGTTCAACCCGGCCAGCTCACTCACGCGCAGGCCGCAACCGTAGAGCAGCTCGAAGATCAGGCGGTCGCGCCCAGCAACCGGACTGGTCTCTTGCGGTTTCTCCGAAGAGCTGTTCCCGGCCGGAATCGAATCAACGAGCGCGTTGGCTTGCTCGGCAGTCATCACGGCCGGAAGTTTCTTCGGCGTCTTCGGCATCGAGACGTTTCGGGCAGGGCTGGCCGCAACGTCGCCTTCCCGCACGAGGAACTTGAAGAAGGCGCGCAGAGCGGAGAGCTTCCGCGCAACCGAGCGATTGCTGTTGCCGCGCCCGAAGCAGTGCGCCATGAACTCGCGGAGCAGCAGCGGTTCGATTTCGGAAACTGCCGGAGGGCTTCCTTCCGGAGGCGTGCAGTAAGTCAGGAACTGCCCGAGATCAGCGCCGTAACTGCGGATCGTATGCTCGGACAGGTTGCCGCGGCGCAGCGCGTCCAGGAAGCGCCGGACCCATGTCTCCAGTTCGCCGCGGGGAGTTTGCTCGTTTGGAGCGAGTTGAGCGTTTGCCGGTTTAGGGTGTGCCAATTGAGAGGGTGCCAGTTTTCAGAGCGCCACGGGAGAATGCTGCCCGAGAAACATGTCCAGCTCATCAAGCGCCCGCTCGCATTGACGTTGGCGGCGCGCCTTCTTATCACGGCGGTACTGCGCGGCTTCCTCGTCGGGAAGGGGCGGCAGCAGATCGAAAGTAATATTCGCGGGCTGATAATTGTCGGAATTAGCGCCCGAGATGTAGGCCCCGAGCGAGCCGTGCGCGGTGCGGCGCGGCCATGTCAGCGGCGCCTCGCCGTCTGCCAGCCGGGCGGCGTTTTGGCCGGCCATCAGCCCGGTTGAAATCGATTCGACGTAGCCTTCGACGCCTGAAATCTGTCCGGCGAAGAAGACATTCGGATGCGACCGGAGGTTCAGAGCGGGCGTCAATAAGGCCGGCGCATTGATGTAGGTATTGCGATGGATCTGACCGTACCTGAGGAACTCCGCATTCTCGAGGCCCGGTATGAGGCGCAGAATCCGCTTCTGTTCTCCGTACTTGAGGTGATTCTGGAAGCCAACGAGGTTGTAGGAGCCGGCCCGCATGTCCTCCTGACGCAGTTGGACGACGGCGTAGAACGACTGTCCGGTCTGTGGGTGCCGCAGGCCGACCGGCTTCATGGGGCCGAAACGAAGAGTGTCAACGCCGCGGCGCGCGATCTCTTCGATCGGCAGGCACCCCTCGAAATAGTTGAGGTTGTCGAAATCGTGGCCGCCATGCTGCTCGGCTTCTCTCAGGGCCGTGTAGAAGCGCTCGTACTGCTCGCGGCTGAAGGGGCAATTGAGGTAGTCATCGCTGCCGTCAATCGATTTGCCATAGCGCGAACCGCGAAAGGCGATGTTCATGTCAATCGTTTCCGCGTCGACGATCGGACTAATCGCGTCGTGAAAAAAGAGTCGCTCGCTGCCGGTGAGCTGAACAATCGAAGCGGCGAGGCTGTCGCTCGTGAGAGGGCCGCTGGCGATGACGACAATCTCATCCAGAGGTATCTCGCTGACTTCCTGGCGAAGCAAGTCGATCAAGGGTTCCCGCTCGATCGCCGCCGTGACCCCGGCGGCGAAGATCTCGCGGTCAACGGTGAGAGCGCTTCCGCCCGGAACGCGCGCCTTGGCGGCGGCATCGAGACAAGCCGAGCCCATGCGGCGCAACTCTTCCTTGAGCAGCCAAGGCGCGGAGTTATGTGTTTCTGTTTTCAGGGAGTTGCTGCAGACCAGTTCTCCGAGGCGGCTCGATTGGTGGGCGGGAGTGCTTCGCCCGGGCCGCATCTCGTAAAGACGCACGGAATGGCCGAGCCGGGCCGCCTGCAGCGCGGCCTCAGGCCCCGCCAATCCTCCGCCGATGACGTGGATCGGTCGCTGGCTCATGCGGTCGAGAAACTCACCAGACCCCCATTATAAGGGGCTTCCGCGGGTCCGACCCGGATGCGGATTCAGGGGAAGATTTTCGTTGCGTTCGGGAAAGTTCGGGTTATACTTGATGAGGCGCTGGGAAGAGACAAGGTTTTGAAGGGCGATCCGCTGAAGCCAAGGCTATCATAACCCCTTAAACAGGGACGGGGAAGCTCGTCTCGGGCTTGAAAGAAGTCGCGGATTCCCCTATGATGAACCTACACGCCTAAAACATTTTCCAAGACTAGCGTTTTAGCTGGACCGATCAAACAGATCGCCCGGCAGGAAGTGACAAGGAGGAGCATGGCTGACAAGAAGAAGCTGACTCAGGCACAGACCATCGCCGCACTGGCGGAGACGGTCAACCTAAACAAAAAAGTAGTGAAGACACTTTTCGAAGAGCTGGAAGCTCTGGCAGTGCGAGAGACGAAGCGAACCGGAGTATTTATCGTCCCGGGAATCGGGCGCTTGGTGCGGTCGGATCGAAAAGCTCGTATGGGAAGGAACCCGGCGACGGGTGAGCCGATCAAGATTCCGGCGAAGAAAGTCGTCAAGTTCCGCGTTGCGAAATCCGCCAAGGACGCAATCGTTCCGCCGAAGAAGTAGCTCGGGACCCTGTGACTCGAATCCCCATCCTGCCCGTGAGGCGGATGGGGATTCTCTTTTTCGTTTGAGATGCGGTCGCCACGCGGCGTCAAGACGCGGAGGCTCCGAGGTTCGGCCTGGGGCTAAGAGGGTGTTGGAGCTTCCTTCTTATCTTCGGTGGGCGCAGCCGGCTTGTCTTCTTTCTTCATCGCGCTCTTGAACTCGCGGATACCCTCACCGAATCCCTTGAAGATCTCGGGGATCTTGCGTCCGCCAAAGATCAGGACAGCGATCAGCAGGATGATGATCAGTTCCTGAACACCCAAAGTCGGTATGATCAGCGCCGGGGTGATTTGTGAGGCGTATAGTAACGGCATGATATCTCCTGCCGATCATTGTAGGAGCAGGCTCAAAGGCGAGTCAAGATGCTCCGGCGTCGTTTCGGCGCTGGATATCACGATCTGGCCGGGCCTTCTCTGGATTCACATTGCTTGATTTTTCAGTCACTTAGAAGGCCGGCGGCGGGTTCTTGGCGCTGTCTTTTGCCGGCGGTTCGGTTCGCGATCTTTCTACATCGTGGAAGCGCGCTTGGCGGCCAGCAGCGCAGCCGGATTGAGCTTCGTCATGAGGTCAAGCTGCTCCGCGGAGAAACCTTGCTCGCGGAGTTGCGCCAAAAAGGCGACGAGACCATCGGTATGGATGGGGTTCAAGACCTGGCCGAGATCGCTCGTGAGGATGACGTGTTGCGGGCCGACCTCGCGGATGGCTTGCGCGAATTGCTCGATCGTCAGCTTTGTCGCCGGCAGGGCCATCGCTATGGGGTACTCCAGAAATGCGCCAAGCCCGGCTGCTTCGCGTTGCAGATCGATCGGCATGCTGATCTCAGGCAGCAGCGGATGCGTGACGATGATGCGACGAATGCCGGCCTGCCTGGCGGCCCGGATGAGCAGGAGCGACTCCTGGGGAGCCGAGTGGCCGGTTGCAAGGGCAAGGTCAAGACCGGCCATCAGCGAAAGTACCTGCCCGACTTCGGGGAGCAGCTTTCCGTCGCGAGATATGGGTACAAAGCCGGGATTGGGAGCGACGGTGCGATGGTAGTGTTCCGAGTCGAAGGTCGGCATCCACACGACGCGACCAAGACCGCCTGTCGTTTTCGCCATGTGCTCCACGGCGGCGGGGTTGATGCCGCCGACGGAGCGGTTGAGCGCGATGCCCCCGTAGGCCTCGATACCGGGAACGGCTTGTGAGACGAGGTAGGCGAGCGGGGCGGTTGAAGTGTAGTGGTTTTTGAAGAGCAGGGCGCGCATGCCGTGGCGCTTGGCGATTTGTGCAATCTCGATGGCGTCGATGGAGCGCGGTCCGCTGTCGGGGGCGGAGTGAACGTGCAGGTCGATCACGCCTTCCAGTTGCGCCAGGGCGGGGGCGGCGGCGAGAAGGAAAGCGAGGGCGATGCGAATTGTCATGCGGGGCTCCGTCGTAGCAGTCCAATGATACCCATCGCAAAGCCTTTGAGGTCAAACAAGATTGACGGGCTCACCCATTAGAAACGCTTCCACGTTGGCGATGCTGAGGTCGAGCAGACGCTCGATGGCGTCGTCGGCGCCCCAGGCGACATGCGGACTGACGAGGACCTTGGGGTGATGGAGGAGCGGGTCGTCGGGCGGTGGGGGTTCGGGGGCAAAGACGTCGCTGGCGAATGCGGCGAGACAGCCGGCGTCGAGAGCCGCAATCAGGTCGGGGGCGTTGATGAGAGCGGCGCGGCTGATGTTGACGAGGGTCGCCCCGGGACGAAGGCGCGAGAAAGCGGCGGCATTGAAGATGCCCTTCGTCTGTGCGGTGGCTGGGGCGGCGAGCACGATGAAGTCACTGCTCGTAAGAAGTTCATCGAACGGGACGGCCGGGACCTCGCGGTGCTTGGATGGGTCGCGGACGGTGGCCTGAACATTCATGCCGAAACCCCGCCCGATTTCTGCGATGCGAGCGCCGATCCTGCCGCAGCCGAACAGTCCCAGGGTTTTGCCGCGAAGCCCGACGGTTGAGTAGGCCAGAGCGGTCGTCCAGCGGCCCTCGCGCAGGAGCGGCGGGCCGGCTGCGAGTTTCTTCGCGACTCCGAGCAGCAGCGCGAAGGCATGTTCGGCTACGGCGTCGGAGCAGAAGTCGGGGACGTTGGAGATGACGATTCCTCGCTTCTTCGCTGCGGCGATATTGAGAGCATCAACCCCGGCGGCCTGCACGGAGATGAAAGGGCACTTGTCGAGATAGGGAACGATATCGACTGGAAGGCGCGGCGTGATGATGAGGATCTCGGCGCCCTGGCAGAGACGGCCGATGTCGGGGTCGCCGAGCACGGCATCGTGATAGTGTAGTTCGCCGAGGGCGCGAAGCCGGTCCTTCTGCGTCTCTGACATGGGCGAGAGTGAGATGACGTGGATTTTCATGGTCGTCTTGAGAAAAACGAGCATATCGCATCCGGCCAGGCCGGAATGGATCAGCAGGCGTGGATTCCGTTATGCTCGGAGAACTTCCAGCCGCGGCGGACGCGGACATCTCGGAGAAATGGAGGAGACCCAGTGAGCAAACGAATCAAGAAGGGCGCGCGCCAATCCAAACACACACACCGCTCCACACCGGCTGCCCGTTCGACCGTCTTTTCGCGAACAGCAGAGCCAACAGGCTTGCCGCCAGTGCCAAGCCGCACCGAAATAGAGCGGGCAATGGCCGAGTTCCAAGCGATTTTCGAGAAGCAAGATTTTACCTCTCTCGACGATGCAAGGATCTTCATGGAAGAGGCGGCGGGGAAGAGTCTCGACGTCTTTGACGAAGCCGAAAACGATGATCCGTGTTACCTCGCTCAGCAACTTGCGTATGACGCGATGGAAGCGCCTTCTGACAGGGAGGCGTCGCGTCTTGCCCGCGAAGCACTCAACATTGACCCGGACTGCGTTGACGCCCTTGTAATCGTCGCTGAGTTGACCCGGTCGCCCACGAAACGTCTATTCCTATTCGAAGAGGCGGTCAAAGTGGGGGAGAAGCGTCTGGGAGAGGACTTCTTTGCCGAAAACGAAGGTCACTTTTGGGACATTCTGGAGACGCGGCCCTACATGAGAGCAAAGAAGGGCCTTGCGGACGAACTGATCTACGCCCGACGCCCTCTCGATGCAATGCGACATCTCGAGGAGTTGCTGAAACTCTGCCCGAACGACAACATGGGTAACCGCTTCGATTTGCTGGGAACCTATCTCATATCGGACCACCTCGATCAGGCGCTCGAATTGTTGAATCGTTACCCCGAAGGATTCAGCGCGATCTGGAACTGGAGCGCCGTGTTGATTCACTACCTGCGGCGTGACTTTGACGCGGCCACCGAATGGCTTGCGAGGGCGCGGAAACAGAATCGCTACGTTGAGCCCTACCTCTCTGGGAAGAAGAAGATCCCGGACGTGCAACCGGAGTTCTACACGGTTGGAAAGGAGTCCGAAGCGATCGTTTGTGCGAGCCACCTAGCCGCTCCCTGGGCACTCCATCCGGTTGCTCTGGCTTGGTTGATTTTCGGGGGCCGCCCCGGGGATGGACGCTACTGCGGCATCTTGACTGATGCCAAAAGGTAATCGGGAATCGTGTCATTAGAACTGTTCTCCAAGATTCGCACCGTGCTCGAAATGATCAAGTTCGAGCACTCTATATTCGCGTTGCCGTTCGCTCTGACCGGGGCGGTGCTGGCGGCGCGGGGGAGCGGGTTGGATTGGGGCG
>Ga0214472_10008572_pt1 | contig 10678 bp, 11 predicted proteins | sample RVTome_6_FD_207662 | JGI IMG/M metagenome (GOLD analysis project Ga0214472, IMG submission 207662) | Soil microbial communities from uranium-contaminated site in the Upper Colorado River Basin, Wyoming, United States - RVT140D175 | ecosystem: Environmental > Terrestrial > Soil > Contaminated >...
CTGTCCATCAGTCACGACCCGGCCTTGAAGGGTGCTCCGAGCGGATACACGGTGCCGGTCCGGGAGGTGCGGGCCTCGGTGGGAGCCGGGTTCATCTACCCGCTGCTGGGCGACATGCGCACGATGCCGGGGCTCGGCTCCACCCCCGCATACATGAAGGTCGACATCGACGACGACGGCAACGTCGTCGGCCTCTTCTGAGGCTTTTTAGCGCAAGAACGGTGCATGAATGCACCGTTCTGCGGTATAGAAGCGCAAGACCTGCCGGTCAATGCGACCGCGGGTGGATGCGGTAGTCGTCGGCCAGTCGACGCCCTATGAGGAACAGAACGACCGAGCCGAGAAGGGCGAGACCACCGACGATACGGTCGGAAGCGCCGTCGCCGAGCTCACCGAGCAAGTGGAGCAGTGACGACATTCCAAAGATCATCGCCATGATGACCAACAACGTTCCCACCATGTGGAACACCCACAGTGAGACGGCATTCGCCGTCGATTCGTGACGCTCCATCGCCCGGAACCACCGGTTGTGCCGCGGATCGCTCATGCCATCAGGATATCGACGACTCGATCCAACCGTCTCGAGTCCCGGACGACCGTTCTGCTCTGCGTCGCGGTTCATTCATGTGCCGCTGCCCCGCTAAAAACGCGATCCGGCGGTCTGCGATGGGGGGGCAGAGGTGCCAAGATGGGATGAGGCGACGGCCGGAAAGGAGGTGATGTGATGGCACGGCGACCACGACTGACCACCCCGCTGGTCCGCGTCGACGGTGAACTCGTCCCGGCGAGTTGGGACGAGGCGCTGGCACGGGCGGCCGAGGGGATGACCAGGGTCCGCGACACGTACGGCCCCACTGCCACCGGCATGTTCTCGTGTTCGAAGGCGACAAACGAGATGAACTATCTCGCCCAGAAGTTCGCCCGCACGGTGCTCGGCACCAACAACATCGACTCGTGCAACCGCACTTGACACGCTCCCAGCGTCACCGGTCTGGTGGCAACGCTCGGGGCAGGCGGCGGCACGAGTTCGTATGAGGAGATCGAGAACACCGACCTGATACTCCTGTGGGGCTCCAACGCTCGCAACGCCCATCCCATCTTCTTCCACCATCTCCTCAAGGGGGTGCACAACGGCGCCCGCCTGTACGTGATCGATCCGCGACGTTCCGACTCGGCGCGATGGGCCGACGTGTGGCTGGGAATCGACGTCGGGTCCGACATCGCGCTCGCCAATGCGATGGCCAAGGTCATCATCGACGAGGGCCTGGCCAACACCGACTTCATACGCCACGCCACGGAGAACTACGACGCCTACGCCGAGACGGTGGCGTCGTACACCCTCGAGCGGGCGGCCGGGATCACGGGCATACCGGGCGAGGTGATCCGTGAGACGGCGATCGCCTATGCCACCGCCGAGACAGCCCAGATCTGCTGGACGTTGGGCATCACCGAGCACCACAACGCCACGGACAACGTCCTGGCCCTGATCAGCCTGGCCCTGCTCACGGGACACGTCGGCCGCTACGGATCGGGTCTCGTCCCGATCCGCGGCCAGAACAACGTCCAGGGAGGCGGCGACATGGGTGCGTTGCCCAACAAGCTCCCCGGTTTCCAGGACGTGGAAGACGACGTGTCACGCGGCAAGTTCGAGGCCACCTACGGCCGAGAGATTCCCGCCAAGCGCGGCTGGCACCTGACGCAGATGTTCGAAGCGATGGACGCCGACAAATTGAAGGGTCTGTACGTGATCGGGGAGAACCCCGCCCAGTCGGAGCCGAACACCGAGCACGCCCTGAGCATGCTGGGCAAGCTGGAGTTCATGGTCTGCCAGGACATCTTCCTCACCAGGACCGCCGCCATGGCCGACGTCGTGTTCCCCGCCGCCGCCGACTGGTGCGAGGCCGAGGGCACGGTCACGTCGTCCGAGCGGCGCGTGCAGCGGGTGCGCCCGGCGCTCGACCCGCCCGGCAAAGCGAGGACCGACATCGCGATCATCTCGGCGTTCGCCGATGTGATGGGACGCGGCTGGGGCTATCCGAGCGCCGAGGAGGTCTGGGACGAGCTCCGCTCCCTCTCCCCTCCCCATGCCGGGATGAGTTATCGGCGCCTCGAGGAGTTGGGGGGGATCCAGTGGCCGTGCACGGACGAGAACGATCCCGGCTCGCAGTTCCTCCATGCCCGCCTCTGGTCGGATGACGTCGGGACACCGGCGCCTTTCATTCCCGTCGAGTACCTGCCGCCGGCCGATCAGCTCACCGACGACTATCCCCTGAGAATGACGACAGGGCGGCATCTCGACGGTTACAACACCGGGGTGCAATCCGGCGGCTTCGACTCTCCCATGCGGATCGGCCCCACCATCGACATGTCCCCGGACGATGCCGAACGGCTGGCGATCGAACCGAACGAGCTGGTGCGAGTGGCGTCGCGCCGGGGGTCGATCGAAGCCCCGGTCAGGATCGACCCCGGCCTCAGACCCGGCCTCACCTTCATGGCCGTCCACTACCCCGACGAGATCGACGTCAACGAGCTCACCATCGAAGCGTGGGACCCGAAGTCCGGCACGGCCGACTTCAAGGCGACGGCGGTTCGGATCGAGAAACTGGTCAGGGTGTGATCGGTTCGTGGACCTGAAGCTCATCGGCGCCGCCGCCACCGACCAGGAAGTGGCCGTGATCCATGCAGCCGCCCCGGCTGCGATCACCGAGGAGGTGAACGGGCGGGTGGTCCGCACGGCCCGCGACACACTGCGACATCTCCTGCTTCCCGTTCTCGACGCCCTGCAATCCGAGGTCGGTCACATCAGTCGCGGTGCGGTAGACGCCATCGCCGTGCGACTGAACGTGCCTCCGGCCGAGATCTTCTCGGTCGCCACCTTCTACGCGCTCCTCTCGACCGAGCCCCGCCCCGGCACCATCGTCCACGTCTGCGACGACACCGCCTGTCGAACGGCCGGCGCAACCGATCTGCTCGATGCGTTCGCCGATCGGGACGACGTGGTCTCGAGCCCCTGCCTCGGGCAGTGCGACCGGCGCCCCGCCGCCTTCGTCCAGCGGGCAGGCGCCCCCGATCAGGTGATCACCGGGGCGGACCGCGCAGACGTCGGGTCCGCCCTCGACGGCACGACCTTCGAAGCGCCCGAACCACACGTCCATCGCGGGCCCCTGCTCGCACGGGTGGGAGTGGTCGACCCGAGCTCGCTCGATGCGTATCGGGCGACCGGCGGATACGACGCCTTGGCGCGCGCCCTCGAGATGGGTGCGGATCGCGTCATCGATGAGATCACCACGGCGGGACTTCGCGGCCGGGGCGGAGCGGCGTTCCCGACCGGCATCAAGTGGAGAGGGGTTGGCGATCAGCCCGAGGACGAGAAGTACGTGGTGTGCAACGCCGACGAGTCCGAGCCTGGCACCTTCAAGGACCGTGTCTTGATGGAAGGTGACCCGTTCTCCGTGATCGAGGCGCTGACGGTGGCCGGCGTCACACTGGGCGCTCGGCGCGGGTTTCTGTACATCCGCGGCGAGTACCCGGCCGCCACCTCTCGCCTCCGGGAGGCGATCGGACAGGCGCGGGAGACCGGCCTGCTGGGCGGCGACGTGATGGGGTCACAGCTGACGTTCGACGTCGAGCTCCGACGGGGTCAGGGCGCCTACATCTGCGGCGAGGAGACCGCCCTCTTCAATTCGATCGAAGGGTTCCGGGGTGAGCCGCGGCAGAAGCCGCCCTTCCCGACGACACACGGGCTCTTCGGGAAGCCGACCGTCATCAACAACGTCGAGACCCTCGTCAACGTGAACCGGATCGTGCTCGAGGGCGGCGCGGCCTACGCCGCCACCGGGACCGACGACTCCACGGGAACGAGGCTCTGGTGCCTCAGCGGCGACGTGGAGGCACCAGGCGTGTACGAGACCGAGTTCGGGGTCACGCTCGGCGGGCTGATCGAGCTGGCGGGAGGACCGGTAGGCGCCATCGGCCACATCATGCTGGGCGGGGCGGCGGGATCGCTCGTCGGACCCGACCGGATGGACGTTCCACTCACCTTCGAGGGAGCCCGCCAGGCCGGAATCTCGCTCGGCTCCGGTGTCGTGATGCTGTTCTCCACCGACGTCGACATGGTCGACATCGTCCGGCGGATCGCCCGCTTCTTCCGGGACGAGTCGTGCGGGCAGTGCGTCCCGTGCCGCGTCGGAACAGTCCGCGTGGAGGAGGAGGTGGGGCGGATGTCGCGGGGAGCACGGGTCGACGTGGGACTGATCGACGATCTCGACACCGCCATGAAGGACGCCTCGATCTGCGGCCTGGGTCACACTGCCGCCGCCGTCGTCCGCTCGGCGATCGACCTGGGAATCCTGCGATGACCGTCAGCCTCACGATCGACGGCCGAGCTGTGGCGGTTCCGGAAGGGGCAACGATCCTCGATGCCTGCCGGTCGATCGGTGAAGATCAACCGACGCTCTGCTATCTCGAGACCCTCACTCCGGTGAACGTGTGCCGGGTGTGCGTGGTCGAGGTGGCCGGCAGTCGCACGCTGGTCCCTTCCTGCTCGCGGGCCGTCGAGGAAGGGATGCAGGTGATGACGAGCAGTGCGCGGGTGGCGCGTTCGCGCAAGGTCGTCTTCGAACTTCTGGCGAGCTCGGTGGAACTCGACCTCGTCGATGACGACACCCGGATGTGGATGGAGCGGTACTCGTGCGAACCCGGCCGATTCGGCCCTGCAGCCGAGCCCGTCACAGACCGCGATCACCGGCACGCGGGTCATCATCCGGCTCCTGACGGCGTCGCCGCCGAGACAGTCCGGCAGCCGGTCAAGGTCGACAACACCCTCTACGTGCGCGACTACTCCCGCTGCGTCCTCTGTTACAAGTGCGTCGAGGCCTGTGGTGAGGACGCGCAGAACACGTTCGCCATCGCCGTCGCCGGGCGTGGCTTCGATGCTCGCATCTCCACCGAGTTCGACGTCGGTCTCACCGACTCGGCCTGCGTCTTCTGCGGCAACTGCATCGGGGTCTGCCCGACGGGGGCGCTCATGTTCCGGTCCGAGCACGAGATGCGACGAGCCGAGGTGTGGGACGAGGACCGCCAACAGGTGACGACGACGATCTGTTCGTATTGCGGCGTGGGCTGCAATCTGGAACTCCACGTCCAGGACAACCGGATCGTGAAGGTGACCTCTCCTCTGGACCATTCGGTCACGTCGGGCAACCTGTGCGTAAAGGGACGCTTCGGCTACGAGTACGTGCAGGAACTCGGCGACCTCGCCACCACGCCCATCGACGATGTGCTCGCGCGAGCGAGAGAGGAACCGTGAGCCGGGTGGGCGACCGTACGGGTCGCAGGAAGCTGCTGGAAGGTGCGATCTTCGAGGTCATCCCGATGAAGAACACGGCGGAGAAGGCCCGCGACCTGCCGCCCGGTGCGACGGTCTCGGTCACGGCCTCGCCCGACAAGGGCATGATCGCCACCGTCGAACTGTGCGAGTCGCTGGCTGCGAACGGATTCCGCGTCGTTCCACACATCTCCGCCCGGCTCACCGAGTCCTTCGACGAGTTGCGCCGAATCGTCGAGCGGGTCGGAGCGGTCGGTTCGACCAGGGCGTTCGTCGTCGGCGGCGACAACGAGGGCGGAACCGAGTTCCCGGACGCCATGGCGGTGCTGCGGGCGCTCGAGCGCCTCGATCATCCGTTTCGGGAGATCGGTGTGGCCGCCTATCCCGAGGGCCATCCGTCCATACCGGAACATGCGCTCCGCTCCTCGTTGTTGGAGAAGCAGGCCATGGCGGACTACATGGCGACGCAGATGTGCTTCGACGCCGAACGAATCGCCTCCTGGGTGCGGGGCGAGCGGACGGCCGGGGTGAACCTGCCCCTGGTGATCGGGATTCCGGGAGTCACCGACCCTGCCCGGCTCTTGACCATCGGCGCCCGCATCGGCGTGGGCCGGTCGATCCGCTACCTCCGCAAGAACCGGAGGGCGATGTTCAAACTGCTTCGACCCCGACCGTATGACCCCACCAAGCTGGTGGACAAGCTGTCGAGCCTCGCGACGGATCCTGCCGCCAACGCCGTCGGCCTCCACATCTTCACGTTCAACCAGATCGGACCGACGACCGAGTGGTACGAGAAGGCGCTCGGCGCCGTCTGATCACTGGGTCGCTTCGCTCACGATCGCCCGAATGCGCCGGAGCAGTTCGCCGTCGTCGCACCGGATGCCAGTCGAGCTGCGGCCCCACAGCCACAAGTCGAGGGCGGCGGCCGAGCCGGAGATGGCCGTTCCGGCGGGATCGGAGACGAGGAAGGTGGCGAAGTCGTACTCCTTGCCCGGACCGGTGCCGACGATCCGGCCGAGTCTGAGGCCATAGGCCGCTCCCCCGTCGATCGAGATGGTCGCCGTCGTGCCGTCGGGGATGAAAGTTCCCCAGTCGGGCACACCGTCGACCTGCGTGAACAGCAGTTCGTGGACGCCATCGGCCGCGAGCTGCTCGTCGACATCGGTGAGGTTGCCGACGGCGAGTTCGGCGTCGACCCGATGGATGAGCGCCTCGTGTGCCTGCCGCCGGCGGACCCAGCCGATGGTCCAGCCGGCATCGTCCCACGTCCAGCACCGGGCTTCGGCCGGGTGGCGACCCACCGCCTCGACGAGCCGCGAAGACATCTCGTCGAAGAGATCGGCGAGCTCGCCATCCGGTGGACGAACGAGCTGCACGACCGCATCGGAGTCGAGCAGCAGGTCGGCGGCGATCGACGCCCAGAAGTACTGGACCTCGGCGAGGTGCCACGCCAGGTCCGCCAGCGTCCAGTCCGGGCAACTCGGCACCCGGGACGCCAGATCGCCACTGCGGATGCACTCCGAGAACCGGGCCGACTCGGTCCGGATCACGTCGATGAAATCGATCACGACGAGATGCTACGACCGACCATGGGCCGGCAGACGCCGAAATCGGTCCCTCGAACCCGAGCCGGGGACGCAAGGGGGCCCCGGGATGTCCCGGGGCCCCTGTTGGACTGGTTCCGAGCGTTGGCTCAGAAGTCCATCCCACCGCCACCGCCGTGGTCGTGCCCGGCCCCGACGGCAGCATCCTCCTTGTGCTCGGCGACGAGCGCCTCGGTGGTCAGCAGCAGTGCTGCGATCGACGAGGAGTTCTGCAGCGTCGAGCGAGTCACCTTGGCCGGGTCGATCACACCCGCTTCCATCAGGTCCTCGTAGACGCCGGTGGCGGCGTTGAAGCCCATGGCTCCCTCCGCCGCACGCACCCGCTCGACGACGACTCCACCTTCGAAGCCGGCGTTGAACGCGATCTGACGGAGGGGCTCCTCCATCGAACGGCGCACGATCGCCCGTCCAGCCTTCTCGTCGTCCGTGCCGCCGCGCATCTTCTCGATGGCGGACTGGGCACGAAGCAGGGTGACGCCACCGCCGGGGACGATGCCCTCTTCGATGGCAGCCCGGGCCGCCGAAACGGCGTCCTCGATGCGGTGCTTCTTCTCCTTGAGCTCCACCTCGGTGGCGGCGCCCACCTTGATGACGACCACACCGCCGGACAGCTTGGCGAGACGCTCCTGGAGCTTCTCGCGATCCCAATCCGAGTCGGTGTTCTCGATCTCACGCTCGATCTGCTTGATCCGAGCGGCGACGTCGCTCTCGTTCCCTGCTCCGTCGACGATCGTGGTGTCGTCCTTGGAGATCACGATCTTGCGCGCCCGACCCAGCATGTCGAGTGTCACGCTCTCCAGCTTGAGACCGACCTCTTCGGAGATGACGGTCGCACCGGTGAGGATGGCGATGTCCTGAAGCATCGCCTTGCGCCGCTCACCGAAGCCCGGAGCCTTCACGGCGGCCGAGGCGAAGGTGCCGCGGATCTTGTTGACGACCAGGGTGGCAAGCGCCTCGCCTTCGACGTCCTCGGACAGGATGAGGACGGGCTTGCCGGCCTGCATCACCTTCTCGAGAACCGGAAGGAGATCGTTCACGGATCCGATCTTCTGGTTGGCGATGAGGATGTAGGGATCCTCGAGCACCGCCTCCTGGCGATCGGCGTCGGTGATGAAGTACGGCGAGATGTAGCCCTTGTCGAACTGCATCCCCTCGGTGAACTCGAGCTCGAGACCGAAGGTCTGGCCCTCTTCCACCGTGATGACGCCGTCCTTGCCCACCTTGTCGAAGGCATCGGCGATGGTCTTGCCGATGACGGTGTCGTTGTTGGCGGAGATGGACGCGACGTGTGTGATCTGAGCCGAGGTCTCAATGTTCCTCGCCATATCGCTGATCGCCTTGACGGCGGTCTCGACTGCGGCCTCGATGCCCCGCTTGAGCTCCATCGGGTTGGCGCCTGCGGCCACCTGCCGCAGACCTTCCTTCACCATCGCCTGGGCGAGCACGGTGGCGGTCGTCGTGCCGTCGCCGGCGACGTTGTCGGTCTTGTTGGCGACCTCGTAGGCGAGCTTGGCGCCCATGTTCTCCCACGGGTCTTCGAACTCGATCTCCTTGGCGATGGTCACGCCGTCGTTGGTGATGGTGGGGGCTCCCCATTTCTTCTCCAACACGACGTTGCGCCCCTTCGGGCCGAGCGTCACCTTGACGGTGTCGGCGAGCTTGTCGACGCCCGCCTGGAGTCCCTTGCGGGCATCCTCGTCGAAACGGATTTCTTTGGCTGCCATTGATCCTCCTCCTGAGTTCAGTTGACGACGGCGAGAAGGTCGCGCTGGCTGAGAACCAGATGCTCGACGCCATCGACCTTGAACTCGGTTCCCGCGAACTTCGAGTAGAGGACGGTGTCACCGACCTTCACGTCCATCGGGAGACGGTCACCGTCATCGTCGAACGCGCCCGGCCCTACGGCCACGACCTCGCCCGTTTGCGGCTTCTCTTTGGCGGTGTCGGGAATGACGAGACCTGACGAAGTGCGAACGTCCTGGTCCGCGTCGGGCTTGACGACGACTCGATCACCGAGAGGCTGAAGCTTCATCTAGCTCCTCCTACGACTGTTGGCGGTAGCAGAACCGGTACGGGACTGCTAGCACTCCCCCTGCGAGAGTGCCAGCACAAATTAGCACTCACACATCGTGAGTGCCAACGCAGTCAGAGCCGCTTGCCGGCGTCCACCGTCGCCTCCCAGGAGGTGATGGCGCCGCGCTCCAGCCAATGGACGGCGGCGGCGCCGATCATCGCCCCGTTGTCCGTGGCGAGCTCGGGTGATGGCAGATGGAGGGCGATACCCCGATCGGCACACTGCTCGGTGAGCAGACCCCGCAGCCTCGTGTTGGCGACGACCCCACCGCCGGCCGCCACCCGCCGGACGCCGGTGTCCTCGACGGCATTGAGGGTCTTGGCGATCAGCACCTCCACGATCGCCTCCTGTATCGACGCTGCCACGTCCGGGCGAGGCGGCAGATTCCCCAGGTTCTGCTGGAGGTAGGTGATCACGGACGTCTTGAGGCCGGAGAAGGAGAAGTCATACCGACGCCCCATGAGGGCACGAGGGAACCTGACGGCATTCGGATCGCCGCCCTCCGCCTCGTTGTCGATGGCAGGACCGCCCGGGAAACCGAGACCCATGACACGAGCCAACTTGTCGAACGCCTCGCCGGCCGCGTCGTCGATCGTCTCACCGAGGATCGTGTAGTCCCCCCACGCCTTGACGTGGACGAGCTGGCTGTGACCGCCGGAGACGAGCAGGACGATCGCAGGAGGCTGGTAGTCAGGATGTTCGAACACGGGGGCGAAGAGATGGCCCTCCATGTGATCGACACCGACAAACGGGAGCTGACGCGCCCAGGCAGTGGCCTTGGCAAACGAGTGACCCACGAGCAATGCCCCCACCAGCCCGGGTCCCTCGGTGGCGGCCACCGCATCGAGATCGTCCGGATGGACGCCGGCCTCGGTCAGTGCCCGATGGGTCAGCGAGCGAATCGCCTCGACATGGGCCCGGGCAGCCACCTCGGGGACGATCCCGCCGAACCGGGAGTGAAGACCCATTTGCGACGCAAGGACGTTGGAGAGCATCTCCCGCCCGCGGACGACAGCCACCGCCGTCTCGTCACACGATGTCTCGAACGCGAGGATGGTCGGGTTCATTCGATCGTCTCCCGGATCGCGGCGAGCCGCGCCTGGTATTCGGCGCCGTCGATGTCGTGCACCCACATGATGAGAGCGTCCTCGTCCCGGTAGTACTGCTTGCGGACGCCGACCGGCGCCATCCCGAAACGCCGGTACAGAGCCTGGGCGGCGTCGTTCGACGCCCTCACTTCGAGGGTAAGGGCGTTTGCTCCGGACTCCAATGCCTCGCCGATCAAGGACAGCATCAACCTCGTGCCGACACGCGCTTGGCGATGCCCGGGATCGACGACGACCGTCGTGATGTGTGCCTCGCCGCCGACCAACATGACGCCTCCGTACCCGGCCAGCGATCCGTCGACCTCCGCCACGGTGTAGTGCCTGCTGGACTGGGCGAGCTCGTCGAGGAACACCTGGCGCGACCACGCCTGGGCGTACACGCGGCGTTCGAGCTCGTGGGCATCGTCCACGTCGTCTACCGACATCGGTCGCAGCATCACGGTCGGGGACCCCATCATTGCCCAGCCCACGGGTCGGATTCGAGGGCGGCCCAGTTGATCTGGGTGTCCGGTTCGCGCAGATAGAGCGGCCGGATCTCGTCCGGATGAGGAATCTCGTCGGCCTCGAG
>Ga0214472_10008573_pt1 | contig 10676 bp, 9 predicted proteins | sample RVTome_6_FD_207662 | JGI IMG/M metagenome (GOLD analysis project Ga0214472, IMG submission 207662) | Soil microbial communities from uranium-contaminated site in the Upper Colorado River Basin, Wyoming, United States - RVT140D175 | ecosystem: Environmental > Terrestrial > Soil > Contaminated >...
CGGCGACCCCACCTACGAGCGGAGCGCCGCCGGCGCCCTGCGCGCGGTGGGTGGGGTGCTCCCCCGGGCCCCGACGATGCTGGGGGAGGCGCTGGGAGCACTCGACCTGTACGTCGGGCCGTCGCGGGAGGTGGCGGTGATCGGCGACCCGAAGGCCGCAGCCCCCCTGGTGGAGCGGGTGTGGGAGGGGTTCCGACCCAACCTGGTCCTGGCCGCCGCCGCACCGGACGACCGCGGTGCCGCGGAGACCGTGGCCCTCCTGGCCGGCCGGCACGAGGTGGACGGGAAGCCGGCCGCCTACGTGTGCAGGCGGTTCGCGTGCGAAGCTCCGGTCACCGACCCCGATGCGCTATCGGCCCTCCTCGGCAGGTCCGCCGGCTCGTCGGATCATGAACTCGACGGCCGGTGACATGTTCGCCGGGATGAGCCGCGTCCCCGGGTGACGGGACGCCCACACCCGGAAGAGCTCATCGGCGAAGCCCTGGCCGACCTCCTCGACGCCCGCGAAGTCGATCTCCACCTCCTCGAATCCCTCGAGGTCCGCACCGATCCGTCTGGCCTCCGATCGGGAGACGAACCGGTCCCCGGTCCGGAACAGGCGGACGGCCACCCTCGACCGGGAGAACTCGTAGGAGTCCCGGGTGGTATAGCGCTCGAAGACATCCCGAAGGACGCGGGTGGTCGAGGGATCGAGGGCGCATCGGACCCGTGTCCCCTTGGAGCGGATGCTCTCGGTCACTGCTTCGTCGGCGCGGACGTTGTCCACGATCCATCGCAACCCGTTGGCGTCCAGCTCGAAGATGTCGACGGCCTTGGAAGTGAAGAAGATCCCCTCTCCCGTGTGCTGTTCCGGAGCCGTGGTCCGCTTCCCTTTGGTCAGCTCGAGCAGCGCCGTACGCTCGTCACCGAGACCGAGCCGCTGGCGGAGGTGCCTGTAGACGCCGACGCCGTCGTCCACGATCTCGAAAGCTGCCCGGGGTTCGCCGAGCCACAGCAGGACTTCCGCCGATGATCCCCCGGAGTGCTCGATCGCGTTGTTCAGCATCTCCGTGAAGGCGTACCCGAGTATCGAGCGGGCGTTTGCCGTGATCCGTGACGGGAGACGCTCGTGGATCTCGCCCCACACCTCGTCTTCCTCCAGCCCGACCAGGGAGTACCGACGGGCGACATCGACCATGCGCGTATAGCGAGCGCCTCGTCCCCTGCCGGTGAGCGCCACCTCGCCCGCCGTGGCCAGCTTCCGGAGGTGGTAGTGAGCTGCCTGGCGGGTCACCCCGGCCGCCCGGGCCACCTGGCCGCTGGTCACGCTCCCGTGCTGGGTCAGGAGGCGCCGGATCACGTCCCGAACGTCGGCCTTATCGCTACCCACGAAGCCATTTTACCTTTTTACCTTCCAAGAGGGGGCTCTCTCGGGAAGCGTAAGAAGGTAAAGGACCTTTGGCTCAGGCCACGGTGCCTGTGAACGGCAGGCCCCGGCCCAGCCAGCGCTCCAGACCGCCCTCCAGATTGTAGGCCTCGAAGCCCCGGGCCTTGAGGAGGTGCCGGGCCACCTCGCTGCGCTGGCCCACCGTGCAGTAGGCCACCACGGGCTTGGTGGGGTCGAGGTCCCCGGCCCCGGCCAGCAGGGCGTTCAGGGGGACGTGGATGGCGCCCTCGATCCGGCCGGCCTCCCACTCATAGGGCTCGCGGACGTCCACGAACTGGACATCGTCGCGCCGCTGGTGGGCGGCCTGTGGATCGCTGAGGTCCGGCGTATCGGTCATCGAGGTCAGTGTAGCGCCAGGCCCAGCGAACGGGAGAGGTCGGACACGGAGCGCTTCGGGTCCTCGTGGACGTATCCCCGCATGCCCAGGGCCTGGGCCGCCTCCACGTTGGGTGGGAAGTCGTCCACGAACAGGCAGGCCTCCGGGGGCAGGCTCAGGCGATCCGCGGCCAGCCGGTAGATGTCGGCCAGCGGCTTCCGCAGGCCGACTTGGCCCGAGATGACAACGGTGTCGAACAGCTCCTCCAGCAGCGATGTGGGGTAGTAGTGCAGGCCCCAGGAGTTCGAGACCAGGGCCGTGCGGACGCCCGCCGCCCGGGCCCGCCGGACCAGGTCCACCATCCCTTCCTCGATCCCGATGCCGGCCACCATGCGATCCACCAGCCCCTCATGGGCCACGGGCCGGTCCAGGCCCTCGGACAGGACCTCGGCCAGACGGCGCTCGAACTCCTCGACCTCCATGCGTCCGGTCTCCACCAGCGACACGAAGTGCTCGGGATCCTGGTCGTGGTACGCGGACTTCAACGCCTCGCGGAGGCCCGAGGGGTCCACGCCTTCCTCGGCGCAGAAGCGCTCGAAGGCCTCCCCCAGGGGGCCGGTCAGGACGCCGCCGAAGTCGATCAGGAGGCCCCGGATGTCACCCACCGCCGGCCACCGCCACGGCCCGGGCGGCCAGGGCGGGCACCGCGGTCTCCATCCGGGCGAAGAAGGGATCGTCGGTGTGACCGGCCAGGTGCCGGGCGTAGGAGCCCTCCAGGAGGATGGCCAGCTTCCACATGGCCAGCACCCGGAACGGGGTCAGGTCTTGCGCGGCGCGGCCCGTGCGCTCGCGGTAGCGGTCCAGGAGCTCGGCGCGGGTGGCGAACCCCGGACCGGCGGTGGGCCCGGCCAGACCCAGCTCGTCGTCCGGCTCCCCGGGCTGGTGCCAGAACGAGAGCATCCACCCGAGGTCGGCCATCGGGTCGCCGACCGTGGACATCTCCCAGTCCAGGATGCCCGCCACCCGGGTGGGATCGGGCGCCAGCATCACGTTGTCCAGCTTGTAGTCGCCGTGCACGATGGTAGCCGGGCCCGAGGCCTCGGGCAGGTGCTCGCGGAGCCAGTCGGCGGCGGCCAGGAGGTCGGGCAGGGGCCTGGTCATGGGGACGGTCAGCTCCAGCTGGCCCCGCCACCGGCGGACCTGCCGGTGGAGGTAGCCGTCGGGCCTGCCCCAGGCCTCCAGGCCGGCCGCCCACGGGTCCACGGCGTGGAGATCGGCCAGGGCGTCCACCAGCGCCGGCCCGATCGCTGCCGGGTCGAGGCCCGCGGTAACCTCGTCGCGGAGCACGTGGCCCTCGATCATCTCCATCAGGTGGAACGGCGTGCCGATCACGTCCCGGTCCTGACAGGAGAGCACGGGCCTCGGCGTCGGAACGGGCGTGTCCTTCAGGGCGTCGAGGACCCGGTGTTCCCGCAGTACGTCGTGGGCCGTCGGGAGGAACGCGCCGGCCGGCGGGCGGCGCAGGACCCACGCATGGCCGGAGCGGCGGACGAAGAACGTCTCGTTCGAATGCCCGGCGCGATGCCGCTCCACCTCGAAGGAGCCAGTGCCGGGCAGCCGGTCGTCGAGGTACCGGCCCAGGGCCTCCGGGTCGAGCAGCCGGGGGGCCGTCTCCGGCATCACTCGACGGACCCCGTGGCGGCGCGCGTGCTCCCGTCGCGCTCCGATGCCTTCACCAGAGCCCGGGCGATGGCCATGCGGTGGACCTCGGACGGGCCGTCGTAGATCCGGGCTGCGCGCGCGTCGCGGTACGCGGCCTCCAGCGGCGTGTCCGCCGAGTACCCCAGCGCCCCGTGGACCTGGAGCGCCCGGTCCACGATGTCGCCGAGGGCCTCGGCCACGAACACCTTGACCATGGCCACCTCCTGCCGGTGCTCCAGGCCTCGCTCCAGCTTCCACGCCGCGTGCAGGACCATGAGCCGGGCCGCGTGCAGCTGGATGGCCGAATCGGCCAGCCCGAAGGCCACGCCCTGGTGCCCGGCCAGCGCGCGGCCGAACGCCTCCCGGTCCCTGGCCCGGGCCGTGGCCAGGTCCAGAGCCCGCTGGGCCAGCCCGATCCACCGCATGGCGTGTCCCAGCCGGCCGTGGCCCAGGCGGCCCTGGGCGATGGCGAAGCCGTCACCCGCCGCGCCGACCAGCGCGTCGGCCGGGACCCGGCACCCCTCCAGCCGGATCTCGCAGTGGCCACCGGGGAGGTGCGTGCCCATGGTGGGGATGTCGCGGATCACCGTCCAGCCAGGCGTGTCCGTGGGGACCAGGAACAGCGAGGCCCGCCGGTGGGGCTCGGCACCGGGGTCCGTGACCGTCATGACCAGCGCGAACGCCGCGCCGTCCGCGCCGCTGATGAACCACTTCTCGCCGTCCAGGACCCACCCGTCGCCGTCCCGGCGGGCCATGGCCCGCAGGAGGGTGGGGTCGGAGCCGGACACCTCCTTCTCGGTCATGGCGAAGCAGGACCGGATGGCGCCGTCGGCCAGCGGCCGGAGGTACCGCTCCCGCTGTTCGTCGGTGCCGTGGTCGAGGAGGACGTGCATCGTGCCCTCGTCGGGGGCCATGCAGTTCAGGGCCAGCGAAGCCAGGGCCGAGACGCCACACGCCTCCTGGACCAGGGCCACACCGGTGGGCTCCAGACCCAGGCCTCCGTATGCCGCGGGGAGGTGCGGGTTCCACAGGCCGGCGGCCCGGGCCACCTCGCGCAGGGGGACCAGGTCCCGGTCGGTGACCGGATCACCGATCCCGGGCTCGGCGGGAAGGACGTGGTCCCGGACGAACGCGCGGACGCGGTCGCGGATCTCTCGGAGGGCGGCGGGGATCGTGAAGTCGATCATCGACCCATCCTCCCACCCGGGCTCACGCCCGGGCCACCACCACCCGGGTCACGTCTGGCCAGCCGCGCGTACTGCGGACCTCGCGGTACCCGTGGCGCTGGAGCACGCCCTTGACCGGCCGGGCACGATCGGGGCTGACCTCGATCAGGATCCACCCCCCCGGGCGGAGCCAGTCCCAGCCCTCCTCGGCGGTCCGCTCCACCAGGTCCAGGCCGTGCTCGGAGTGGTCGGTCAGGACCTCGACGGGCTCGAACCCCCGGATCTCCAGCGGGAGGTCCTCGATCTCGCCCTTGGGCACGTACGGCGGGTGGATGGCGACCACGTCCACGCGCCCCTTCAGCCGGCCGGGGAGCGGGCCGTACAGGTCGCCCCGGTAGAAGCGCGCGTTGCGGAGGCCGAGCGCGCGGGCGTTCTCGCGGGCGTGGCGCAGGCCCACGTCCAGGAGGTCGGTGCCGTGCACGTCCGCGCGAGGGACCTCGTGGGCCACGGCCAGAGCGACGGGCCCGGCGCCGGTGGCCAGGTCCACCAGGACCGGTTTCGCCCGGCGGCGGAGACGGCGAACGGCCTGCTCCGCCAGGAACTCGCTGGACTGCCGGGGGACGAACGCCCCGGGTCGCACGATCAGCTCCAGGTCGCGGAAGCGCGCGTAGCCCAGGATGTGGGCCATCGGCTCGCCCCCGGCCCTCCGGCGGACCAGGGCCCGGAACCGGGCCGCCCGCCGGGCATCCACGCTCTCGTCCGGATCCAGGTCGTCGGGGTCGTCCAGGCCCAGGACGTGGGCCAGCAGGGCCTCGGCCTCGATCGTCCCGCGATCGGCCGGCCACTGGTCGATGGCCGGGGAGCGCGACAGCCGCCGGGCGCCTTCCTCCACGAGCGTCGATGCTTCGGTCACGAGGTCGTATCCTTCTACACGTCATGCCATCCAGGCGAATCCGACCCGTGCCCGCGCAGGAGGCCGAAGCCCTCAAGGCCGTCCGGATGATGACCGACCGCGTCCTGGTCAAGCGGCCCGAGGAGGACGCCGAGCGGAAGTCGAAGGGCGGCCTGCTGATCCCGGCCACGGCCAGCAGCGTCGACCGCCGGGGGATGTGGGCCCGGGTGGCCGCCGTGGGGCCCAGCGTGCGCCAGGTGCACGAGGGCGACGAGGTCCTCCTCCTGCCCGACTCCGGGATCGAGGTCGACATCCGCGGCGAGGAGTTCCTCCTGGTCCGCGAGCGCGAGATCCACGCCGTGGCCTCTGAGCACGAGGACCCCGGCTCCGGGATCTACCTGTAGCCGTCCAGGAACGCGGCCATCCGCTGGACCACGCCGGGGATGTCGCGGAGCAGGGCGTTGGGATCGTCGAACAGGACGAGCTCAGCGGCCGGGAGCGCCGCGGCCAGCTCCTCGGCCACGCCGGCCGCGTGCACCGGGTCCCCCCGCTGGCCGATCACCAGGCAGGGAGCGCGCACGCCGGCCACCGCCGATGCGTCGTCCCGCAAGGGCGGGTCGTCCAGCAGCTCCCGGATCGCGTGGGGCATGGCCTCGCGGTTCATGCGGAGGATGACCTCGCGGCGGAGCTCGCGGGCCGCCGGGAACTCCTCGAACGGTCCCGCGGCCTCCTCCTCGGCCAGCAGGATGTCGGCCACCTCCTCGACCGGGTACCGCTCCAGGAGGTCGGCCAGATGGAGCAGCTGGGTGTGGGCGGTCATGGACCGTTCCAGGCGGGCGGGCAGGAGGAACACGAGACGCTCGAACCGGTCGGGGACCCGGGTCAGCAGGCGAAGCGCGGCCCCGCCCCCCAGGGAGATCCCGGCCAGCCCCGTGGCCCCGAAGGCCTCGGCCACCGCGTCCACGTCGGCGGCGAAGTCGTCCATCGAGTAGTGGCCGGGACCGGGGCGCTCGCTGTCGCCGTGGCCGCGGAAGTCGAACAGGACCTTGGTCCCGGGGAGGAACGGGGCGAAGATGGCCAGGTCGGTCCGGCTGCCGGTCAGGCCGTGGGCCAGGACCGTGACCGGGGATCCCTCCCCGATCACCTCGGCGGCCAGCTTCACCCCTCGAGACTCCACCCAGGTCTGCACGGTCGCCATTGGGTGGGAGGCTATCCGACCGGCTACTCCAGGCGCAGGTTCCCGGACGAGAGGGTCACGTCGCCGGAGCCGTAGAGCATCGTCCCCATCGGGTCCCGGAGGGTGGCGGTGAAGGCATCGGCTCCGACGCCCGGCGCTCCCCCGTCGGCCACCGTGTACCGGAGCGTGCCGGGGAAGGCCCCGTTGACCATCCCCCGGACCTGGACCAGTGCCCGGTCCCCAGCCACGACCACCCAGTCGTACGCGTCGCCCTCGAACCGTCCGAAGGAGCCGTCCAGGCGGGTCGGGTTCTTCCACGCCGTGCCGTCGTGCTGGACGCCACCCAGGGTCAGTCGGGTCCGCATCGAGGCTGTGTCCGGTCCCATCCCGGCCCCGGCCAGGCTGCGCTCTCCGTCCATGACGGCCAGCTCGATGGTTCCGACGGCCCCGCCGGTCCAGTACAGGTTCGTCCCGGGGACCGTGACCTCCACACCCCACAGGTCGATGGGCAAGCCGGGCGCCACGGTGATGGCATCTCCCGAGGCGTCGACACCGGCCGTGAACGAGAGGGGCATCGAGGTCAGGGTGGGCGTCAGGTCGAAGCGGGCCTCGGCCAGCGACAGGTCCCCCGGCGAGCCGTCGGCGTCCTGGGTGGCGTGCGCCGCCAGCACGGGAGCGGCCGGGGCGACCACCGCGCCATCGCCCGTGTACGCGAAGGACAGCGTCTCCTTCCGGACCTGGTAGGCCACGGTGACCTCGGTGGGCAGGTACGTGGGGTCTCCATCGAACGAAGCCGTGGCCGGCACCAGGTCGGCGGGCTGGTCCAGGACGATCTGAGCGCTCCCCTGGCCGTCCGGCCCGGTCGTGGCCGAGGCTCCCTGCGGGCCCATCGCCAGGCCGATGGTCCGGCCGGGCAGCGGTGCGCCGTTGATGGCGTCGGTCAGGATGGCCGAGGCAGTCGTCGGATCGGAGTACTGGCCAACCGTGTCGCCGGCCCAGGCCAGAGCGGAGGGCCGCCGCTCCACCATGTAGGGGACGGTCACGGAGGCGGGAGCGTGCTTGCCGAACCGATCCATGGACACCGTGAGCTCATACGCGCCGGGGGGAACCGACAGCGATGGGTCCGCCGAGGCCACGCCGTCCGCACCCGACACCCCCGATGCGGAGAGCGAGCCGCCCGGTCCGTCGAGCTCGAACATCACGGTGGCCCCCTCGACCGGTGGCGTGCCCGCGTCGTCAGGGTTCGTGACCTGCGCGGTGAACCCCGCTCCCTCTCCGGTCGGCGCGGAGGGCTGGCCCGTGTACGTCAGGTCGGTCTCGTCCAGGACCACGTTGACCTCGAACGGGCCGTTGGAGGCGATCGTCGGGTCCGAGAAGTCCCGCCCGACCACCCCGATGGTCTGGACGCCCGTGGGAGCATCGGCCGCGGGACGAAGAGGGATGAACGCCGTGGCCGGCTCGTGCTCTTCCAGCGTCTTGTGGTCGAACCCCGGGGTCCATCCGGCCGGCAGGTCGAAGAGCTCGAACCGGAACGTGTCGGTCTCCTCGCCGGTGTTCATCACCGGGATGCGCAGGATGTTGGTCTCCTCGGGCGTCACGTCGATCCGCATGGGATGTCCGGTCTCGTCCATGGGATCGACCAGGATGCCCGGCCCCCGGACGTCGAAGAACACCCGCATCGAGCCGGAGGCCGCAGGGATGGCCCGCACGGCCACCCGGGGGCCGGTGGTGGGGGCGAAGGCCCGCTGGGGCGTGTCGTCGTCGGACGGGTCCCAGGCGTCGATCCCGCTCCCTCCGTAGCAGCCGCCGTTGCACCCGCCGGGGATGGTGCCGTCGGGCCGCTTGATCTCGATCGGTCGCACGGCGTTGGTGTCGCTGGTGTACAGGTCGTCATTGATCTCCCAGATCACCAGCCCGGAGTCGCTGGCGCTGTCGTCGTACGTCCCGTCCTCGCGGATACGGTTCTCCACGATGTAGTACCGATCGGTGCCCTCATCGGGGTCGTACAGGATGAAGTGCTCGCCGGACAGGTTCAGGCCGTTGACGTCCCCGTAGCCGTCCCGGGTGGGGATGTAGGGGTTCGCCCAGCCGAGGTGCAGGAGGTGCCAAGCCGTGGTGCGCCGGAGGCTGAGGGGGGCGTTGTTGCAGGTCGGCCCCATGATGTCGAATCGTCCGACCCCCGCCCGGTACCGGTCGATGGTGTCCAGAGCCACGTGGGTGGTCTCGTGGATAATCGTGGCCAGGTTGGTGTCCGTGCCATCGTTCGTGGTCTCGATCTCCATGTCCACGCCGTCGAGGGTCACCGGGTCCACACCGCGCGTCGTCCCGCATCCCCCGACCAGGTCGGGATCGGCGTCGAAGCGATGGACGACCAGCTCCAGGTTCGTGATCCGGCCGTCGCCGTTCCTGTCGAAGTCCGAGAAGTCGACGAAGGGATCGGCCTCTTCGAGCAGGAACTTCGCTTCGGCGGAACGCCCCATCTGGAGGAAGTCACCCTTGTCTTGGTCCACGGATATCGAGACGATCCCGTCGTTCACCGCACCCCCGTTCGAGGCGTCGGTCTCCAAGGCCCGGGAGAACACCAGGTCCCCGTGGGAGTTCTCGATGAAGTAGTCGCGGACGCTGGGGAACGGCCCGAAGAACCGCTCCTCCCAGAACGCGGCGTCCTGCCCCGCCGGGTACGGGACGTCGTTGAACTCCGCGTACAGGACGAGCATCGGCCGGTCGGTGCTGCCACCCGTGAACGAGTACCGCTCGCTGTGCGGATCGTCGCGGTGCGCGAAGTCCGGAAGGTCGTCCGGATAGGGCGGAGCGGCCGTGGCGGACCCTCCGGAGATAAGGACGGACACGATCACGGCGGTCGTGAGGGCCTTGGGCGTGGACAGCATCTCGGGCTCCCTCCCCCAGGGGATCCGAACGGGCGGATCCCCCTCAGATGTGGCGAACCCCTCGATTCAATCCCCGGACCATGAGCCTGTCAAGACCGCCACATGGGAGGGAGCCCCCGTGACCGGGGGCTCCCTCCTCCGTTCGGGCGCTCGGACGTGCTAGACGGCCGCGGTTCCGATCTTGAGCTGCATGGTGTCCGACTGCTCGGTGTCCGGGTCGGTCACCGTCAGGGTCACGATGTGGCCCTTGGCCGCGCCGAACATGTGAGTGACCACCTTGCCTGTCGCCGTGACCCCGTCGCCGAAGTCCCATGCGTACTCGAGCGAGTCATCCATCTCCAGGGTCCCGGCGTCCTCGTACCGGTAGGAGCCCGAGGCGTCGAAGGTGTGGGTCCCGCCGTTCACGTTAGGGCTGGGGGTCTCGAAGAAGGCCACCGGCTCCTCGTTCACGGTCTGGGTCCCGCCCTGGCTCGGGTCGAGCATCACCGCCGCCGACAGGATCGAGCACAGCTCGAACGACATGGACAGGCCCTTCGAGAAGGTCGTCCCCGTCTGGTCGGCGTGGGTCTGGGCCACCAGCTGCTCCCAGTTGTCGTGCGGCGAGTGGTACACCCACAGCCCGTCGGGGCCGTAGCCCAGGTCGTTCGGGTTGGTCGAGACCGCGTGCGGGCCCACCAGGTCCGGGTACGGGTTCAGGGTGGGGACCCAGTTGTGGAAGTCCTCGGCATCGGTGGTGAATAGGAGGAGGCCCTTCTCGGTGACCTTGAGCACACTCTCCTGCTCCAGGGCCGCCGCCCCAAGCTCCGTGGCCTCCTCGTTGGACAGGAACACCGGGACCACGCCGGGCTCCTGGCTCTGGCCCGTGTACGACAGGGTGTCGTCGATGTTGTTGAAGATGGCGTTGATGAGCGGCCGCATGCTGGCGTTGAAGGCCGTCATCCGGGCCCGCTCCTCGGTGGTGCCGGCCGGGGCGTGCAGGGCGATGTTCATGGGGATGAACGGGCTCTTCTCCACGGCCGGGTTCCGCGACACGGGAGACCCGCGGTAGAAGGCGGGGTAGTGGCCGCCGCACGGGTCGTGGTTGATGTACGAGGTCAGGGTGACGTTGGG
>Ga0214472_10008574_pt1 | contig 10675 bp, 7 predicted proteins | sample RVTome_6_FD_207662 | JGI IMG/M metagenome (GOLD analysis project Ga0214472, IMG submission 207662) | Soil microbial communities from uranium-contaminated site in the Upper Colorado River Basin, Wyoming, United States - RVT140D175 | ecosystem: Environmental > Terrestrial > Soil > Contaminated >...
ATGCTCGTCGAAACGAAGATCCTCTCGCCGGAGCGCGGCGCGAGTCTGATCGGAGGATTGCTCGAGATCCACGAGCACGGCGCGGACAGCTTCCCGTGGGTTCCGCGTTCGGGCTCCTACCTCGTGCACGCCGAACACCGGCTGGCGGAGCTCGTGGGCGAGGACGTCGCCGGCCGGCTGCAGACGGGACGCAGTCGCAATGACCAGAGCGCCGCCGCGGAACGGCTGTACCTGCGCGACCTGCTGCTCGATGTGGCTGGAGACCTCGTCGCACTCGGCCGTGCGGTACTCGACCAGGCCGAACGCCACGCCGACACCCTGATGCCCGGGTACACCCACCTGCAGCACGCTCAGCCGTCGACTTTCGGACATTACCTGATGCGCCAGGCGAGCATCATCGATCGCGACCTCGAACGCGTCGCCAGCGCCTTCGCCCGCACCAACCTGAGCGCGCTCGGCGGCGCCGCCATGGCCGGCACCTCCTGGCCTGTCGACCGGCGACGGGCTGCGGCGTTGCTCGGCCATGAAGGCGTGGTGGTGAACTCCTCCGACGCCGGCGTCTTCGCGCGCGACTGCCTCGACGAGGCGGTGGCCGTGCTCGCCCTGATGATGAGCAATCTCGGCCGCTTCGCCACCGACCTCTACGTGTGGCACACCTTCGAGTTCGGCTTCGTGGAGGTCGCCGACGCACTCGCCGGCACGAGCAGCATCATGCCGCAGAAAAAGAATCCCCACTCGCTGGAGCGCGTGAAGGCGCTCGCCGGCCAGGCCATCGGCTGGCCGCCAATGATGCTCGGCAGCCAGCGCGGCGCGCTTTCGACCGACCTCGATTACTCATTCGGCGACGACGCCCTGACGCCGATGGGCGACGGCTGCCTCGGCGCACTGCGGCTGATGACCGCATCCATCGAGTCCCTCATCGTGCACGAGGAGACGATGGCCGAGAAGGCGGGGGCCTTCTGGAGCACCACCAGCCACCTCGCCGATGAGCTGGTGCGCCGCTACGACCTGCCCTTCCGTGCCGCCCACCACGTCGTAGGCCGCTTCGTGCGCGAAGCGCTCGCCGCCGGTCAGGGCCCCGGCGATGTGGAGGCGGCGGCGCTCGCGCGCGCCGGGCGCGAAATGGCCGGTGCCGACATCGACCTGAGCGACGCGGAATTGCGCGCCGCGCTCGACGCGCGGCATTTTCTGGAGACACGGACCAGCGAGGGCAGCGTCAACCCGGTGCAGGTGCGCGCCCACCGGGCCGCGCTGGCGGCGTCCTTCGAAGCGCACGCGAAGTGGCTGGCGGAGAAGACGTCTCTCGTGAGCGGCGCCATTGAGCACCTGCTCGGGCACGCCCGCGCGCTCGCCGCCGGCTGAGCGCGTAAACGACAAGGAAACACCATGACCGAGACCGCGACCTGTGGGGATACCCCGGCCGAGACCAACCGCCGGCCCGAACCGTCACTGAGCGAGTCGCTCGCGGCGTTCACCGCCGACCTGTCCCTCGCCCAGGTGCCCGGGCAGGTCGTACAGCACGCGAAACTTCTGTTGCTGGACCTGCTCGGCGCGGCGCTTGCGGGCGTGGGAACCGAGGAGTCGCGCGCGATACTTGCCGCCTCCCGCGCCTTCGGCCCCGCCGACGGCGCCTGCACGCTCTGGGGAACCATGCGGCGCACCTCCCCCGCCGTGGCCGCGCTGGTCAACGGCACCATCGCGCATGCCCAGGAACTCGATGACTTCGGCGGCGCGGATCATTCCGGCGCTGTGGTCGTTCCGACGGTGCTCGCCATAGCGCAGGCCCAGCGTATTGCCGACGGCGCCCGGGTGCTGGAAGCCATGATCGCCGGCTACGATGTGGCGTTGCGCGTGCTTGAGGCCGCGGGCGGCTATCGCGCCCACAATAATCACTCGGGCTGGCACTCGACCGGGACCTGCGGCAGCTTCGGCGCCGCCGCGGCGGCGGCGCGCATGCTCGGACTCGATGCACGCCGCACGGCTTGGGCGCTGGGGCTCGCCGGCAGCTTCACCGGCGGTACCTGGGCGTATCTTGCCGACGGCGCCATGAGCAAGCGCTACCACCCGGGGCGCGCGGCGGAGATCGGGCTGACGGCCGGCTATCTCGCGCGCGAGGGATTCACCGGCCCGACCCGGGTGCTCGAGGCGGACTGGGGCGGCTTCCTTCCGACCTACGCGGGCGACGCGGCATGCCCGGAGGCGATCACCGCGGGACTCGGCAGCGAGCACCGCATCATGAAGAGCGGCATCAAGCCCTACGCGAGCTGCCGCGGCGTGCACAGCGTGCTCGACGTGATTTTCGGGCTGTGCGCGACTCACGCGCTCCGCGCCGCCGATGTTGCGTCGGTGGAGATCCGTTGCAATGTCGCCAGCTTGACGTCTCTCGGCGAACGCGACCCGCAGACCCGCCTCGCCGCCCAGATGAGCCTGCCCTACGGCGTCGCGGTGGCGCTGGTTACCGGGCGTGCCTCGCTCGCCGAGTACGAGCCGCACCGGCTCGCTGACCCCGCCGTCCGCGAGATGATCGGGCGAATTCGCATGAGCGTCGATCCGGCAATCGACGAGAACACGGAGCCGTACGTCACGGTGATTACGACGGACGGGCGCCGTCTCCAAGGGCATGAGCCCATCGGCCTCGGCGATCCCAGGAACCCGCTGCCGGAGGACGCAATCGTCGCCAAGTTCGACGACCTCGCGCCGCGCGCGCTCGCCGGCGGTGCGGTGGAGCGGCTGCGTGATGCGGTTCTCACGTTGCCGGCACCGGGCAGCCTCGCGCGGCTGCTCGATGCGCTGGGCTCACCGCGGGTGGCCGACTGAAAGCGGGTGAATGCAGCTCCCTGCGCCTCTTTCGTCGACGGGGCGGGGGATCCTTTGCGAGTTCTGATGTCACGAAACGCCACCGATATGGAGAATCGAACGACGGCCAGGCAACAACTGCTCGATAGCATCGACGCACACGAGGCCCTTGAGTTCCTCGCCGCGATGGTGCGTTTCAAGAGCTACAGCGGCACGTCCGGCGAGAACGAGCTCGCGCGCTTCATGGTCGAGCACATGCGCGAACTGGGACTCGAGGCGCGCCTGCAGCCGGTCGAGGCGCAGCGCCACAACGCCATCGGCACTCTGAAGGGCGCGGGCGGTGGACGCAGCCTCCTGTTCAATGGGCACATGGACACCAACCCCGCCACCGAGGGCTGGACCGTGGACCCGTGGGGTGGCCTGTACGACGACCAGTTCATCTACGGCATCGGCGTGTCCAACATGAAGTCCGGTGACGCCGCCGCGCTCATGGCGCTGAAAACCCTTGTCAGTGCCGGCGTGCGTCTCAAGGGCGACGTAATCCTCGAGTATGTCGTGGGTGAGCTCCAGGGCGGCATCGGCACGGTGACTGCGATCGAGGCCGGGGTGCGCGCCGATTGTTTCATCAACATGGAGCCTACGGATCTCAACGGGCTCACGCTGCACGCGGGCTCGTTCAACGTGGAGATCGAGCTCACCGGCACCACCCGCCACATCTCCAAGCGCGAGGAGGCGGTGGACGCCATCGCCGCCGCCTGCGCGCTGGTGCCGAGGTTCAACGCGCTTACCTTCAGCGGCGCGGCGACTCTCGAGCATGCATCGGTCAACCGCGCCAACATCGGCGTCATCCGCGGCGCCCTCTCCCCCGAGTTCCACGACTGGCGTCCGCCCCAGGTGGCCGACTTCGTGCGACTGGCGGGCACCGCACGATACGCACCCAGTCAGTCCGAGCAAAGCGTGCTCCTCGATATCCGCGCGCTCCTCGGTGATCTCGAACGCGAGTTCCCGGGGCTGCGCACGAAAGTGGTGAAACAGCACGCCGGCGAGCGCCCTTCCATGCTGCCCTTCGAGGTGGCGCCCGATACGCCCATCGTGGAGGCGGTGAGTCGCGCCTACGAGACCGTGCGCGGCGAGCCGCAGCGGCTTGGCCCGGTGCGCCCCTACTGCTTCTACGGGACCGACGCCGCACATTTGCTGCACCGCGCCGGCATGCCCGGCCTCGTCTGCGGCCCGGGCGGGCGCTACAACACGATGCCCGACGAACGTGTGGACGTTTCGGACTATCTCGATGCAATTCGCATCTACCTGCTCGCGGTTCTCGACGTTTGCGAGCCGCTGCCTTGAACCCGCCACTGTGAGCACCGTGCACTTGTTTCCGGTCGAGGAGTACTCAGAACGTGTTGCGCGTCTGCGCGCCGAGATGCGCGCGCGGGAAGTGGCCGTAGTGATCGTGGACGAGAGCGAGATGCTGCACTACTTCACCGGATACGCGGTGTCCCTGAACCTCTACCGCGCCGCGCTCATCCCGCTGGAGAAGGAACCGGTGATGCTGGTGCGGCGTCTGGACGAGGCGCCGTTCCTTGCCGCCTCGTGGCTGACCCGCTACCGGGCCTTCCTCGACACCGAGGACCCGATGGAGGTGCTCGGCGAACTTATCGTTGAGGGCGGCTGGGCACGAGCACGAATCGGCCTCGACATGAACTCGTACTGTATGCCGGTCAAGCGCTTCGACCAGCTGCGCGCGTTGCTTCCCGCTGCGGCATTTGTCGACTTCAGCGACGAGCTGCGCCCATTGCGATTGCGAAAGTCCCCGCTCGAGATCGCGCTGTTGCGGCGTGCCGCCGCGATTGCCGATCAAGCCATGGCTGAGTCCATTGCGTCGGTCGAATGTGGAAGCAGCCCGCGTGACGCAGCAGCCGTTGCCGCCGCCGCTTTCCTGCGTCTTGGCGCCGACACCGGGCGAACCGGCCCGATCACCTCGGGGAATGGGTGGAACTTTCTGCACGGGGCGCTGCATGACCGTCCGTTGAAGATCGGTGATGTGCTGCACATGGAGCTCGTGCCGAAGGTCAATGGCTACTGCGCGCGGCTGATGCGCCCGTCAGTGATCGGCGCCCCGACCACGGAGCAACAACGCGCGGCGGACGCGCTGATTGCGCTGCAGGATCGCCAACTCAAGGCCATGCATCCCGGCGCGCTCGGCCGCGAGGTGGACGCGATCCTGCGCGAGGGTGTCCTCGCCGCGGGCCTTCGCGAACACTATGAAAATAACACCGGTTACACGCTCGGCTACTACTTCGAGCAGGCGCCGCGCACCAGCGACTTCACGCGCGTGTTCACGCCGCAGGCGGACTGGCCGTTGGAGCCCGGGATGGTGTTCCACATGTACACCTCTGCGCAGGGGCTCGCGTTCAGCGAGACGGTGTTGGTGACGGAGAACGGCCCCGAACGCCTGACCCGGCTCGAGCGCAAGCTTTTCATTCGTTGACAGCGGCCACTCCCCGCCCGGGGGAAAACCTCTGAAGGGCATACGAGTCATGACCAGTCTGCTAAACGACGTGATGGACCGGATGAACGCTAACCGGACGGCGTGGCCCGACCTGGAGGCGATCTGCGCCTTGGGGGGGCGTTTCGCGGGCACCGGGAGCGAAGCGCGGGCACGCGATTTCCTCACCCGACGCCTTACCGAGCTATGCGGTGCCGCGCCGATCGCACAGGCTGTCGACTATCGCGGCTGGACGCGCGGCGAGACCGCGTTGGAGATTGGCGGCACGCGCCTGCCGTGCGTCTCGCTCGTGCGCTCGCCGGCGACGCCGCCGGAAGGCCTGGAGACGGAGGTGGTGGACCTCGGGCGGGGCGCCGAGGAGGACTTTGAGCGATGCGCTGCCGAGATCCCGGGCCGGATTGCGCTGGTGCGCCACGAGTACATGTTCGCTACAGGCACCGTGCACCGGCGGCGGAAGTACCAATGGGCGCTGGAGCGCGGGGCGGCCGGGTTCCTGATCGCGAGCCACCTGCCAGGCGAGATGCCGGTCACCGGCTCTTCCGGCGCCGAGCCGGAGTGCGGCATTCCGGCTGCAGGGGTGAGCGCGGAGACCGCGGCACGACTCTCGGGCGACAGTGGAATGTTTGCCAAAGCGAGGCTGCACGTCGCGGCGGAGGAGCGTCCGGCGCGCACGGAAAATCTCCTCCTCGACTTACCGGGCCGCGGCCCCGGATGGGTCGTGCTCTGCGCGCACCTCGACGGCCACCACCTCGCCGCGAGCGCCATGGATAACGGCACGGGTCTGGCGGTGGTGCTCGCTGTGGCCGGCGCAATGGCGCCAGTCTGCGAACGATTCGAGCGGGGACTGCGCGTCGCCTGCTTCACGGTGGAAGAGTGGGCGCTCGCCGGCTCGCGGCGCTACGTCGACGGATTGAACGGGGCGGAGCGTGACGCCATCGCGCTGGTGCTGAACCTCGACGCCGTGGCGGGCAGCCCGCGCCTGACCGCGCTCACCAGCGAGTTCCCGGCCGTGGAATCGTTCCTGCTCGGCGCCGCGCGCTCGGCCGGCATGGCCCTCGGCGTCTACCGGCCGCTGATGGCGAATTCCGATCATTACAATTTCGCCACGCAGGGGATCCCGGCAACGCGTCTCGTCGCCGGATTCGACGAGCGGGACTCGAACCTGAAATACGTGCTCACGCGCGGCGACACGCTGGATAAGATCGCGCCCCAGGAGATCGAGCACGCGGCCCGCCTTGCCGCAACGCTCGCCGTTCGAGCTTGTGAAGCGCCAGAGCTGGCGCTCCGCTGAATTTGCTGCCGTGATCCCATGCTACCGCTTCGTGCCCGATACGACTGGAACCACCGATCCCCTCGGCTCGACTCGTACCCGAAACCAAAGAGGACACTCCAATATGACGACCAACATGCGCGGCCAAGGTGGCCGGCTGAATCGACCCTTCGTCGGCATCCCCTCCTTCCTCCGATCCGACGTCTGCACCGACCTGGACCAGCTCGACGCCGATGTCGCCGTGCTCGGCGTGCCGACCGACGAAGGTTCGCCCTTCATGGCAGGGTCTCGCTTCGGGCCGCGCGCCATGCGGGAGCACTCCCTGCGGCTCGTGGTCGGTGACGGTTACTACAACCTGGACACGGACAAGCACTACCTCGTCAAGGAAATGAAGCACCGGCGCATCGTTGACGTCGGCGACAGCGACATCCTACCGACCAACGTCGAGAAGACCTTCGAGAATATCACCGCCGACGTGCGTCAGATCCTCGACAAGGGCGCTCTGCCGGTGGTGCTCGGCGGCGACCACGCGATCACCTACCCGGTGGTGCGCGCGTTTGACGGCCACGGGCCCCTGAGCGTCATCCACTTCGATGCGCACATCGACTACGCGCCCTTCATCCACGATCTGCGCTTCACGAACGCGCACGCTTTCCGTCTCATCCGGCCGCTACCGTTCATGCAGGAGATGATCCAGGTCGGGATCCGCAGTCTGCGCACGACCGCGGAGATGCTGAACGATTCGCGCAACGACGGCAACCGCGTCGTCACCATGCGCGCCTTTCGCGACATGGGGCCGGCCGGCGTTGCCGAGCTCCTGCCGCGGGACTCCCGTTGCTACGTCAGCATCGATGTCGACGTGCTCGACATCTCGCTCGTACCCGGCTGCGTTTCTGCGGAGCCGAACGGGATGCGCTACGACGAGGTGCGCGACACGCTCTCTGCCATCGCCGAGCGCCTGGACGTTGTCGGGTTCGACTTCGTAGAGGTAAACCCGCAGATGGACGTGCGCACGGGAGTGACGGCCTATCTGGGCACACATACGGTGGTCGAGTTCCTGGGCTTTATCTGCGACCAGCCGAGGTGGAAGGAGAGGCGGGGGTAAGCCCCGACCTTTCGCGGTCGCCTCATCGACCCGATTCACCGGACTGGCCTTGCGGGCGCCAAAAAGTCACACGATGCGATCGAAGGGAGACATGTGATGAAGTTCAAAAGTGCTCTGATCACCGGCGCGAGCGGGCGGCTCGGGCATTTTGTGCTCGACGAGCTCGCGGCGCTGTGCGAAGTGAGTGTGCTCGACCTCGCGCCGCCGCATCGGGACGTTCCCTACATACGCGGTGACGTAACTGACCTGGACACAGTGCGCCGCGCGATGTCGGGACACGACGTCGTGGTGCATCTCGCGGCCATCGACTTGGGCGTGCCCGCCGAGCCCGAGCGCTACTTCGGCGTGAACGTCATGGGCACCTGGAACATACTGCAGGCCGCCCACGAGGCGGGAGTCCGCAAAGCGGTGCTCGCCTCCAGCATCTCGGCAGGCGGCGTCAGCGAGATGCGCGCCGACTTCCCGCCGGAGTATCTGCCCATGGACGAGGCGCATCCCTGCCGGCCGGTGCACGCTTACGGCGTGAGCAAACTGGTGGTCGAGGAGGTGGCGCAGAGCTTTGCGCGGCGCGGAGGTATGTCGGTGATCTGCCTGCGCCCGACCGCGATCGCGGTGCCCTCGCACCTGCCGAAGCTGATGGAGCGCGCCCGCGATCGAGAACACCGCTGGCTCGCCGCCTACGTCACGGGGGCGGACACGGCGCGAGCCTTTCGCCTCGCGCTGGAATACGATGCCGAACCCTATGACGTGTTCTTCGTGAGCGCCGCGGATTCGTGCACCGACGAGCCGACGCTGGATCGGGCCAGGCGCTTGTTCGGCCACGTGCCGGCGCTGCGCGACCCCGGCCTCTACGAGCGCGAGCCGCGTGCGTCCATGATCGACGCCGGCCGCGCCCGTGAGCGCCTCGGCTGGGAACCGACCACGAGCTGGCCGGATCTCGCCCGCACCGCCGGCGGCGTTTAACCCGGCCGTGCTCGAGTACCCGGACGCGCTGGAGCCCGGTGGATACCCTGCGAGTCCCATACTCCCTCAATTCGCCCGACTTTTGTCGCTTCAGCGGCGTGCGTGGCGAAAGAAGACGCGGGCGCTTTTTGGGCGAGACTGCCGTCGGATCGCCTGATCACAAACGACTACCCGGGAGGTTACACACTGTGCCGATGACAATGCCGCAGGGGCTCAAACTGGAGCCCATGGTCGAGGACATTCAGCGCCTGTTGAAAGTGGGCGCGCGCCTGTACATGTGCATGGCCAACGCAACGCTGGAAAAGCACGGCCGCGAGGGCGAGATGCCGGTGCGGCTGGGGTTACGCGCCTACGGACAATGGCGCGGCAGAGAGATGCGTGAAGCGCATCACGCTCTCGGACTCGAGGTCAATATGCGCAACCTCATTCAGTGCTGGGACAGCGCATCCGTCTTCATTGTCAAGGACCGGGAGGACACGGCACCGGCGTACAAACCCTACGACGTGCGCTTCGACGTACACCTGTGTCCCGCATCGGTAGCCTGGAAGGAGGCCGGGTTCCACCAGTGGGGTCACGTCTACTGCGATGAGTTCCACCAGGCCTGCGCATCGGCATACCACCCGGACGGTCACGTGGTCATCCCGCAGAACATGATGAAGGGCGACGACCACTGTCACTTCCAATGGGTGATGCCGCCGAACGCAGAGCGCCTCGAGCTCGGCGAGCCCACCGAACTCGGCAGGCGCCTTGCCCGTGACTACCAGGCAACTGCCGATGTCGAGGCCGCCTGGCAGGCGCTCAAGCGCACCAACCGCCTGGTTGGCGGGCGCTACGTCACCGCGGCACGCGTGCTCGTCGAGCATTTCGCCGAAGACGGACTCGACACCATTCGCGGCGCAATGCGGGCGTGGGGGAAACTGCGCGGGGAGCATTTGCGCGCTGAGCACGAGCTAAAGTCCATCGCACATACTCCCGCCAACTTCATGCGCCACCACGATCTTCCCTTCGCGACGGTTTGGGATGCCGATGAGAAAATCGCCGACGCCGCCTCGTTCGTCGCGCAGATCTACGATACGCCGCACGATGAAGCCTGGCGGGACATGATGGCGACGGATCTGGGCGCGCTCTGGTACGAGGAGTCCTACGCGGCGATGATTGACAGCTACCTGCCCGGCGCCAAGCTGGAGTGGACAAAGCTCACCTGCCGCGGAGACGTCGTGAACGAACTCAGGATCACGGTCTGACGGCAAGGACCCAGCGCAGCCCGCACCTTTCCCGGGAGAGAATCCATGGTCGACTCCGCGACGCACACCTTGTACGCCCACCTTAAGTCCAAGCGCGACGCGTGCCTGCGGCTTGTCGAGGAGTTGGTCCGCATCGAGAGCTACGCGACCCAGACCTCCGGGGTCGACGCGGTTGGCGATTTCTTGTGCGGCGAGCTCGAGGCCGTCGGCTACGAGACCGAGCGAGTGCGCGGCGAGCGACTGCCGCTCGAGGAACGTTGGGTCGAAGAGCTGTTCCTGCCCGGCTTCGACTGGGAACAGCTCGCAGATCACCGCATCGCGCGCAAGCGCGGATCCGGCACAGGCCGCGTGCTCATCCTCGGCGACATGGACTCGGCCTGCCCGCCCGGCGCGCTCGAGCGCTTTCCCTTCCGCGTGGAGGGTCCCCGCGCATACGGGCCCGGGATAGCCGACATGAAGGGAGGTCTGGCGGTTACCGTCCACGCCTTGCAGGCGCTCGCGGAAACCAGCCTCGAGAATCTCGCGGAGGTAACCGTGGTGTTATCCGCCGACGAGCAAGCGGGAAGCTTCGGCGCGCGCACCGTTATCGAGACGGCGGCACGCGAGGCCGACTGGGTGTTCTGCATGGAGTGCGCGCGCAATGGCGCGCGGCTGATGAATTCACACATACAGCTCGGGGTCGGAATCCTCGACGTCCACGGACGCGACGCCCACGCCGGCAGCGCTTTCGATAAAGGGATCAGTGCCATCGAAGCCATGTCACGCAAGATCACCGCGATCCATGCCCTCAC
>Ga0214472_10008575_pt1 | contig 10675 bp, 9 predicted proteins | sample RVTome_6_FD_207662 | JGI IMG/M metagenome (GOLD analysis project Ga0214472, IMG submission 207662) | Soil microbial communities from uranium-contaminated site in the Upper Colorado River Basin, Wyoming, United States - RVT140D175 | ecosystem: Environmental > Terrestrial > Soil > Contaminated >...
ATCGAAGCAGCACTTGCGATTGCCTTAGAGAGGGCAATGGGTGAATACAGTGAAGAAGTCGAGCGCCTTCGAGCAAAGCTCATCGACGCAGAGGAGCGTTCCAAGAGAGCAATTTCGCAGGCACAACTCACAAAATCAGGCCATGTTTATGTGATCTCAAACATAGGCTCGTTTGGCGATGACATTATCAAGATCGGCATGACACGACGCCTTGAACCGGATATGCGAATACGCGAGCTTGGCAGTGCCTCTGTCCCTTTCCCATTCGATGTTCACATGATGATTTCTTGCGACGACGCACCGACCCTAGAGAATACGCTTCACCGTGCATTGCACTCGCTAAGAATCAACAAGGCTAATCCGCGGAAAGAGTTTTTTAAGGTGAATCTCGACCGTATTCGTGAATTAGTGGAAGAGCATCATGGCGAAGTACGCTATGTTGCCGATGCCGAGGCTCTCGAATATCGTCAAAGCCTTGAAATGTCGGAGGACGATCAGGAATTCATAGAACATGTCTATGAGGATTTAGAGGCAGACGGTTCGGGATCATACGACGTGTAACGACACCTCTCGCTGCGTTATTGTTTTGGAAAACGCGACATGTTCTTTGCTTGGCTGAAACTCCGGTCCCGCCCGCGCACGTTGGGACAACGGGGCGAGGCGGCGGCGAGGAAGTTCTTGAAGCGAAAGCGGTACAAGCTGGTCGGCGGGGGACAGCGGGATTACTTGGGCGAGTTGGACATCGTGGCGGTCGACCGGCGCACGTTGGTATTTGTGGAGGTCAAAACGCGGGCCTCGCATGACGCGGAACTTCCGGCCGAGGCGGTCGACGCCGAAAAGCAGCGGCGGCTGACCCGCCTGGCGCTGGGTTTCATGCGCCGTCACGGGCTGCTGGAAACGCCGGCGCGCTTCGACGTGATCGCCGTCACCTGGCCCGCCGGCGCGCGGCGCCCCACGATCGAACATATTCCAAACGCCTTTGAGGCCGTCGGCCGCGGCCAGATGTTTAGTTGAGGCGGGAGGCGGGCCGTGGGAGGTCGCAGGCGTGTGGCACGCCCAGCATGGGCTAGTTGCACGACGGTCCACGCCCATCGCTGCGCTCTGGGCGTGCCACCCGCGGGACGTGCCCTTGGCCGAGGCGGATTAGGCGACCGGCCGATTGGAATCGACCAGCACACAAGCACGACGCGCCAGCCAGTGAGCCGGAAACCCACTTGCTTGCGCTGCGTGCTCGTATGCGTTCAACGGCCGCTCGCCTTATCAGTCCTAATAAAATCCCCTCTCGTGCGTCTATTAAGCAGGGCAGGCAGCCAGCAGGAGCGGACATGGGCGACTTGCGGCCGGCGCCGGCGGCGCGGTGGATCGACGACGTGCTCAGCGAGCACGAAGCGCCGCTGCTGCGCTACGCGCTGCGTCTGACAGGGGGGGAGGACATGGCCCGCGACGTGGTCCAAGAGGCCTTCCTGCGGCTCTGCGCTGAAGACCCAGAGCGGGTGGCCGACCGTGTGAGACCCTGGCTGTTGCGAGTGTGCCGGCAGCGGGCCGTGGACCTGTTGAGAAAGGACGGACGGATGACCCAACTGGCAAGTCCCGCGGCGTGTATGTGCCCTCGGCCGTCGCCGGACGCGGCGGTCGAAACCCGCGACACCGCGTCGCACGTGTTGCAGTTGTTGGCCGGTCTGCCCTCCAACCAGCAAGAAGTGGTCCGGCTGCGTTTTGAACAAGGGCTGAGTTATCGCGACATCGCCGCAGTGACGGAACTGACGGTTACGAACGTGGGTTACCTGTTGCACATGGCGATCAAGACGCTTCGGCATCAATTGGCCGAGAGCAATGGTGAAGCTGCCGATCGACCGGCGATGAAACATGACGCGTAGCGGACGGAGATGTGCGAGTGGAGTGTGCCATGTCGCAATCGGAAGAAGATTTGGGGAACACGGATCGGCGCTAATCCGCACTAATGATTCGCCGCGGCAATCGTGGTGGTTGAAACAGAATTTAATTAGCGCAGATTAGCGATGATTAGTGTTCCCGAATTTCATTTTAGATTGGTGATTTCATCGCGCGAGCCGCGTTGAATCCGTCGTCTCGAATACACACGGAGTTTTTCCGATGACCATTCACGCTGATGATCCGCGGCTCACCGCCTACGCCTTGGGTGAGCTTTCAGATGAAGAACGGGCCGAAGTACAACGCGAACTGAAAGATTCGCCGGAGGCGCAAGCCGAGTTGTCGGCCATCGGTGAAACCGCCGAGCTGTTAATCCGTGAGTTGTCGGGCGAGCAGGCGGCATCGCTGGCCGATGAACAACGAGATCAGATCCGATCTATCGCCCGCGAAAATGCTCTCACGAAGGGTGCCACCGCTGGCTTGTCCAGCAGTGCCCAGGCGAATCGGGACGGTGATTCGACTCTTGTTTCCACCCAGTCGCACAGCGACGACATCGTAAAGCCAGGGGCGTCAGCCCCTGGAAAATTCGCACGAATTTCGTACGAAAGCCCCGCAGGGGCGACATCGGATGCGGACCAGTTCGCTGCCGCCCCGCTGGGGCTTGACATTCAGGTTTCAAACCGTTCTCCGGGGGCTGACGCCCCCGGCTACACGCCCTCGCCCGTACCGGGCGACTCTGATGGGTCGGCGGATGCTGGCGTCAGCGAGTCACCATTTGGTGGCAGCAGCGCCGATAAAGACGCCGGCCAAACAACCACGGCGGCCAATGCCCTTGCGAAAACGAAACCAAAATCGTCACGCCGCCGTCTCTTGATCACGCTATCTGTCGCGGCGTCGTGGGTTGTCGTGGCAGTCAGTGCTTACTTGACCGGCGCGTGGAATGCCGGCCGAACAAATGCCGTGAATCAATTGACGCAATTGGGTTCATCGCTTGACACGTATAAAGATGACGGCCGCTGGCAGGAGTCGCGCGCAATCCGGGAAAACGAGAATCCCGATCGGACCCCACACGGAAGCGAAACAGCCGCGAATTTGAGCGGAGTCGAAGGCCGAAATGTCGTATTCAATGACCTTCGTCAACTTTTAAAAGGTGGGCTGCCAAACGACACGTCCAACGCAAATCCCCGCGCGGTCGAAACTTCGTCCGACGGCAAAGAATTTGCAGGCGCCACCCGTGCCAAACTGGGCTACGCCGACGAGGCGGTCCTGGCAAGCGATTACTTGGCGTCAGATTCCGACGCATCCGGCATTTGGCGAAGCGGCGACTATGACGTGCCGTTTCCCGACCGTGCGCCGCTCTACTACCCACCGGCTGAAGAATGGCGGCGACTGACCGATGCACGCCAGCGATTCGATGGCATCGACTTGGACGGCGACGGCAACGGCGTGCTGGATGAGGATGAAGTGCAGTTCGAAACCCGCGCCCGCGATCCGAGCTTCAACACCGAGGCCTACGACCGGATCGTGGAAAACCGGTTTCAGGACGTGACGCAGTACCCGCTGTCGACGTTCTCGATCGACGTCGACACCGCGTCGTACGCCAATGTGCGGCGGATGCTTAATTCCGGCAGGTTGCCGCCGCCCGGCGCGGTAAGGATCGAGGAGTTCGTCAATTACTTCGACTACGATTACGCCCCGCCGGACGGGACCGAGCCGTTCGCCGTGCGCGCCGAAGTAGCCAGTTGCCCCTGGCGTCCGGCGCACCGGCTGGTCCGCATCGGCATCAAGGGCCGGCAGATCGCCGTAGACAAGCGCCCGGCGAGCAACCTGGTGTTCTTGCTCGACGTTTCCGGATCGATGAACGACCCGGCCAAGCTGCCGCTGGTGAAACAGGGGATGCGGCTACTGGTTGAGCGGCTCGGGGAGAACGACCGCGTGGCGATCGTCGTCTACGCCGGCGCGTCGGGTTTGGCGCTCGATTCCACGTCGGGGGCGGATAAACCGCGGATTCTGGCGGCGATCGATCAGTTGCAGCCCGGCGGATCGACCAACGGCGCCGGGGGCATCGAGTTGGCCTACCAGATTGCCGAGCGATATCTCATTGCCGGCGGCGTGAATCGCGTGATCCTGGCGACCGACGGCGATTTCAACGTCGGCGTCACCGACCAGAGCCAGTTGGTCGAGATGATCGAAGACAAGGCCACCGGCGGCGTGTTTTTGAGCGTGCTGGGATTCGGCATGGGCAACTTGCAGGATTCCACATTGGAAAAACTGGCCGACCACGGCAACGGCAACTACGCCTACATCGACACGCTGCGCGAAGCGAATAAAGTCCTGGTCCGGCAACTGGACGGCACCCTGGTCACGATCGCCAAGGACGTGAAGATCCAATTGGAGTTCAACCCGGTGAAGGTGGCCGCGTACCGGCTGATCGGCTATGAGAACCGCATGTTGGCCAAGGAAGACTTCAACGACGACACGAAGGACGCCGGCGAGATCGGCGCTGGGCATACCGTGACGGCTCTGTATGAAGTCGTGCCGACCGGAGAAAAAACGGACGTCCAGACGCCGGCGGCCGACGACCTGGAATATCAGGTCCAGACGCATCCGACGGAGGCGGCCAAAGAGAGCCCGAACCTGCTGACGCTCAAGCTGCGTTACAAACAGCCGGACGGACAGGAGAGCAAGCTACTGCGTTTTCCGGTCGAGGACGCCGATCGAGGGTTCGCCCAGGCAGACGGCGATTTTCAGTTCGCCTCGGCCGTGGCCGCCTTCGGCATGTTGCTGCGCAATTCGGCCTATCGGGGCGACGCCAACTACGACGCCGTGTTGGAATACGCAACCAATGGCTTGGCCGCGGACGAGCACGGTTACCGGGCGGAGTTTGTCGAGTTAGTGAAAGCCTCGCGTGATCTCAGCCGCGGGCAGACGGAAGACTCTGCCAGTCCCTAAGGCGAGCGGCAGACACGCACGCCGTTGGCGTTGCAGCTAAACGATTCGCTCCACTCGGTCAATCGTCGAATCCATCGACCGGCACCACCAGCGGCGGATGATCGTCAGACTGCGGTGACGGCGTCCGGAAGATGGGCTGGTTCGTATGAATGCGGAAGCGGATGCGAAACTGCAACACCGGTCGCGAACCACTGGACGCGATCACCGCGTCGTTGGCGTGTTGGCCGGCGCCGACTTCGCCCAGGTCATTGCGGAAGATGTCGTCCAGACAGCCTGAGGCGCGGCAACTGGTGAGCAGTTGCACGTGGCCATCTTCGAACAGCACGTTTTGCCCGCGGCGGCCGTGGTTGGCGCTTTGGATCTCGGTGAGATGCAGGTTCGGCGCGTCGGCCAGCAGGGCGAACGTCGAGCGGCCGCGGTTCTTCGTGCCGTGGTATTCGCCGTCTTTTTCATATCCCCAGGTATAGCCGTAGCTGCCGCCCATGGCCCGCTGCAGCCGGCTGAGACGGTCACCGCTGGAGGCCAACAAGTCCGCGCGTGCCGGCCAGACTTTAGGGAACTGATCGGGCCGAGTCGTCGCCGGGCAGAGCAAGTTCTGACTGTCGAGAAAACCGCCTTCGACCAACAACGGCCCGTAAATCCCCGCGGCGGCCAGCTTTCCCTGCGGCGGCACGAACGGAAAGAAACCACCGTTCAGGTTGGCGTAATGCCCCAGCGCCGCGCCGATCTGCCGGAGATTGTCTTGGCAACCCGCCAACTGCGCGTTGATCCGGCTTTGCGAGATCATGGGAAACAACAACAACGAGCCGGCAATCAAGACGCCGGCCGCCACGGCCATGTCCAACAATCGCCAGTTGCCGCCGGCCACGCGCTGGGTATGCAGGGCGACCGCTTCCGACTGTTGCCGGACGTACGCGCAAGTCCGTTCGGCCAATCCGGTCGGCGGCGGATGTCCGTCTCGATCGACACTCAAAGGCTCCACGCCGCGGCGGAACAATTCCAATTCGCGCTGCAACGCGGGGTCCTGGCCCAATCGCTCCTCGACCTCGCCCAGCTCGCTCGGTTCCAAGGCCCCCATCACGTATCCGAGCAGTTGCTCTCGCATCGAGCTATTCATCCCCCAGCGCGTGTGTGCGTTTCCAAGCTTCGTTCAGTTTCAACACCGCGGTGTGCATCCGGCTTTTCACCGTGCCCACCGGCACATCCAGCACTTCGGCCGCTTCCCGGTATTTCATCCCGTGAAAGTAAATCAAGTTCACCGCCGCTCGCAGCGGTTCGGCCAGCCGGGTGATCGCTTCGCGGACCCAGCGGCGACGTTCGGCGTCCTCGACCTGTTCGATCGGGCTGGACTCGCTGCTTTCCAGCAATTCCAACAGCGAGCCCAGGTCGTCCGTGCCGCTTTCGCCATTATACTTGTCGAGGCTGACCATGCGATGCCGCCGGTTGCGTCGCTGCGCGTCGATGGCCTGGTTCGTGGCGATCGTAAACAGCCACGGCCGCACGCGCCGGTCGGCTTCAAATTGTCGGCATTTCAAATGCACGTTCAAAAACGTGGCCTGGAACACGTCCTCCGCCATGGCCGCATCGCCCAAGTAACGACACAGGTAGCTATACAACTCCCGCTCGTAGCGGCGCACCAACGCGGCAAACGCCCGACGGTCTCCGTGGTCTCGGTAATCCAACAACAACTCTTCGTCAGAGCGTTGCGAATCGGACACGGCGGCGGAAACTTTTCTTTTGTGGGTAATCGTACGGCTCATCATTTCTTACGAACGGTACGGCCGAGGGTTCGATGACTGGGGCGAAAAACATTCGACAGCGGTGCCCCGCCGCGCAGCCAGCAAACCCGCGCAACCGCATCCTATCAAAAGTTTAGGTGGATTCCGGCAAGAAAAACCGCCAGAAGCCTGCCAGATTGACAGGGCCCCCCAGCAGTTCCTAGACTCACACTCCGGGACAACGCAATTCTCATGCCCAGCCGACCGAATTGACCGCACAGCGTTACTATTGGGCCAGTCGTGGCGATGTTAACGCCTTTTTCGGCTTGACGTTAGAAAACGTCGCCGATCCGGTGCTGATGGTCGGCTTGCTGTCGACCGGTTTTGGATTTCCTGCAACTTTCGCCCTGCGTTACATGGTCCCCGGCGCCGCAGTCGGCGCGCTGAGAGGCGACCTGCCCTTGCTGGAAATTCTACCTTACCCCGTTGTCGGCATGGTCTCCTTGGCCCAATTAATACCCATACTCGTAAGCACGGCGGTGGGCATACGGAGACGTCCGTTCCAATCGCTCGGGGCTGTCCATGAATCGCCGCACGACTTCCCGTCGCGGCATGCCGCGTTCCATGTAGCGGAGCCAGTAGCGGATTTCCGAAGGCGCTCCCTCACGACCCAGGAGGCTGCGATATAGACCGCTCACAAATTCGCGGTTCGCCTCGTAATCGCCGAAATAGCGATCCCGCGGATAGTCGTACCGCGGTCGATAACCGTCATACCCGCGACCATAAGGCTCGTCGAAATACGGACCATTGAAATATCGCGGTTGGCGGTACGGCTCGCTGTACTCGAAGTTTGGCCGATACGTGCGATAACGCCTGAATTGCGAATCGCGGTAGGCGTCACGATCCACTTCGTGCCGTTGGCGTTCTGGCAGCCACGCTGGTCGACGCCCGTACCGTGAGTCGTCGTCGTCGTAACGTTCCGCCCGGGCACGTCTTGGCGTGTCATCGTTGTCGTATTCTCGCTCGTCGTCGGCCCAGGCCGTCCCGGTGAGCATTAAAAAAACTGCTGTGATTTGCTGCAAATGGCATTTCATGGCATGTTTCCCCTTTCCATTTCCCCTAAAGTGCAAAGTCCGTGCCGTTAAAATGGATTCGCGCGTTGCCGTACAGTTTTCTTGCCCCCCGATTTAAGTATGATCCCGATGGCGGAGGAATGTCCGGTCGCGCCGCGGCCGCCTCTGATCTCCGTCGGTCGTTGTTAGAATCGTAATTGTCTGGGCGTAGACCCGGTCGCCTGTGGTCCCCTCGTCGAGTACACCATGCCACTTGCCAGAGTTCTCGAAGCGGAAGTGTTGGACACGCTCCAACAGGCGCGTGATTACGACGCGATGGACCATGACGAGGTCAATCGCAACTTCGTCAGTGACTTGCTTGCCGCCGGAGCGGAATTAGACGAGATCCTCGATCTTGGCGCGGGTACTGCGCAGATCCCGATCGAAATCTGCCGGCAAACGGAAACGCCTCGCGTGTTGGCCGTGGACCTGTCGCTTTTCATGCTGGACATTGCCCGGCTAAACGTCGAAGTGGCCGGTTTCAATCAGCGGATCATGCTTGATCTGGTGGACGCAAAACGGCTGCCGTATGAGGACGGCCGCTTCAGCGCAGTAGTCTCCAACAGCATCGTACACCACATTCCCGCTCCGGAAGGTGTGCTACGAGAAGCAGTCCGCGTGACGGCGCCCGGTGGGCTGCTCTTCTTTCGCGATTTGCGCCGGCCGGAAGATGAGGTAACGGTCGAACACTTGGTCGAAACCTACGCGGCCGGCGCCAACGACGATCAGCGACGCATGTTCGAAGATTCATTGCGAGCGGCGCTGGACCTTGACGAAATCCGCCGGCTCGTCGATCAACTCGGTTTCGCTGTCGACACGGTCCAGATGACCAGCGACCGGCACTGGACTTGGTCCGCCCGCCGCCGGTAACATTGCCTACCTGTTTGGAGACCGCACTTGACGGAAGACGAGACGACGGCCGAATTGCCAGTGACCGATGCGGACGAAGCGTTGACCTCGGCCGAAGAAATGACGCCCGAACAATTGGCCGAAGCCAAACGCTACGGACGGCAGAGCCTCGCGCTGGGATTGGCCGATACGGGGCTGGACATATTGTATTTGGGGGTGATGGCCGTCTGGTTCGCCGCGCCGCTGGGCGCATGGTTCGAGCAGCACATTGACAGCGCGTCGCTGCGGGTGCTGGCCATGTTCGCGATCGTCTACGGCCTGCACGAATGCGTCTCGCTGCCTTTGGCCTACTTTTCAGGGTTTGTTTTCGAGCACCGCTACGGCCTGAGCCAGCAAACCCGCGGGCGCTGGTTCCGGCAACATTTCAAGCAGTATTTTCTCTCCGGCGCGTTCAACGCCGTGATCTTTCTGGGATTGTTCTGGGTATTCTGGACCACCGGCGACTATTGGTGGATCACGGCCGCGGCGATTTCGATTCCCGTCGCGATCCTCTTGGGCACGCTGGCGCCGGTGCTGATCGTGCCGCTGTTGTACAAGACAGAGCGGCTGGATGACGAAGAACTGTCAGGGCGAATGCGACGGCTGGCCGACGACGCGGGGCTGGAGATTGAAGGCATCTACCGGCTGGTGCTCAGCGAAGATACGGTCAAGGCCAATGCGATGTTGGCTGGCATGGGCCGCACCCGGCGGGTGATGATGGGCGATACCCTGCTGGAGCGGTTCACGCCGGCTGAGATCGAAGTGGTGTTCGCCCACGAGATGGGGCATCACGTGCATCGCCACATCCCGAAGCTGATCGCCTGGATGGTGGTCTCCGTGGCCGCCAGCTTCTGGCTTTGCGACCTGGCGTTTTCGGCCTGGATCGGCCCCGCGTACGATCCGGCCCAATTGCCGGTCTGGACGTTGCCGGTGTTGATGCTGTTGTTGAACGTCTTGTCCCTGGTCACTTCGCCGGTGTTGAACATCGTCAGCCGGCATTTCGAACGTCAATGCGACCGCTATGCCCTGGATCAAACGGCCGACGCGGCATCCTACCGTTCGGCGTTTCGCAAACTGGCAAAGCTGAACAAAGACGACCCCCAACCCAATCCGGTGGCCGTGTTCCTGTTCCACAACCACCCTCCGATTTCCGAGCGCCTGGCGATGGCGGATGAGTGAGTCGCTGGAGTTGTTTTAAGGGGGATTTAGAACCACGAAGGGACACGAATTGACACGAATGTAAGCCGAACTTATTCACGCATCGCTGTTCTTCGGCGGGTGGGGTGTTGCACAGGGTGGACGGGGTCGTGGGCGCGGAAGGCCCCCTTTCCCCCAGGGGGATGATTGTGCGGCGGTGTGAATTGGCGTTAAGGGTGGTAGAGGTGAAGGAGACAACGAGGCGGCGCGATTAGAGACGGCGCACCTCGTGCAGGTAGGCGTGGCGGGGCGGGGGACGCCAGGTGCGAGTGCGCGGACCGCGCGGCGCGGGAAAACGATCGGGCAATCGCCAACGACGGAGGCAATCGATCAACCCTCGCCAGAACGGAACCACGACTCGCGCGACGGTGAGCACCAGCCGCCGGGCGTGTTTCACTATGCGGCCGCCCGCTTTCAAGACGTCGCGCTGAAAGCGCGCCAGGTCGAAACAACTGCCGGCTTCGGCCTCGTATTCGATCCGCAACATCGAGGCGAGATTGAAGGCCAACAGCGACAGCCGCAGCAGTGCTTCGTTGGCGTAAAAATCATCGTGCGAAAGATGCGCACCGATCGCTTGCTGCTGGCTCGCCGATGCGGTCTTCTTGCCGTGCCTCGCTGGCGGTAATGCTAAAGCGCCGCCGGGCCGTCCATTTCCTCTTGCTTCCAGCCGACGACCAGGAAGAAATAATTTCAATATCACCCCTTTAGACGCAGAAGATCACGCAATGGTTCTATCGCTTCACGACTCTTCTCGTGAATAATTCGGGTTCATAGTTGGCGAGTGTGATTCGACCCCCCCTTATCCGCCAAAATCAGCGGCGAGGGCGCCGGGACGTCGAGCAAGCGGGGATTACAGAATCCAGCGTCGGCGAGCCAATCGCCGATCTCGGCGAACGTGTAGGTGTCGCCCACCTCGGT
>Ga0214472_10008577_pt1 | contig 10674 bp, 8 predicted proteins | sample RVTome_6_FD_207662 | JGI IMG/M metagenome (GOLD analysis project Ga0214472, IMG submission 207662) | Soil microbial communities from uranium-contaminated site in the Upper Colorado River Basin, Wyoming, United States - RVT140D175 | ecosystem: Environmental > Terrestrial > Soil > Contaminated >...
CGGAATACCGGGGCGTCTCGCCCACCGATATAGAAACGGCAATCACCATAGAAATTGAGAAGAAGCTCAAAGGCCTCGACGGCCTGAAGAAGATCCGGTCGGTTAGCTCCGAAGGACTCTCCTCGATAAATGTTGAATTTGTCACCGGTACCGATATAGATCAGGCAGTCCAGGACGTCAAAGACAAGGTGGACGAGGCGAAAAATTCACTCCCCAGCGACCTGGAAGACGACCCCTCTGTTTTCGAGGTCAATTTTTCAGAAATGCCCATCGTTATCTATTCACTTTCCGGAGCTTGCGGTCTTCCCTGCCTGAAAGAGCTGGCCGACGACTTAAAAGACGAGATCGAAGGAGTGACCGGGGTACTGGAGGTCGAAGTCACCGGGGGGCTGGAGCGGGAGATCCGGGTCGAAGTCTTTCCTGAGAAACTGGCCTATTACGGACTCAGTATCGGCAGTTTCCAGACTGCGGTAAAAAGTGAAAACACCAACACCTCCGGCGGTAATATCCGGCTTGGCAAGGGTCGGTTTCAACTCCGCATACCCGGCGAATTCAAGACCCCTGAAGAAATTTACGGCCTGGTGCTGACCACCCATGACGGCGAGCCGGTCTATCTGAAAGATGTGGCGAGAGTGGTGGACGGATTTAAGGAAGAAACCAGCATCTCACGCCTTGACGGCCAGGAAGCTGTCAATATTTCGGTAAAAAAACGTTCCGGCGAAAACATTATCAGTATCAGCAAAGCCGTGGACGAAATCATTGAAAAAGATAGAACATCATGGCCGAGTGGCACGGAGATCACCAAGGTCCTCAATAAGGCAAAAGAAATCGATATAATGGTTGCCGACCTGGAGAACAATATACTCACCGGACTGGTATTGGTGCTGATCGTCATCTTTTTGGCCATGGGCATTCGCAATGCCATCCTGGTAAGTATGGCCATTCCCTTTTCCATGCTGCTCTCGTTCACGATTCTCTACCTGATGGGCATAACCCTGAACATGGTGGTGCTGTTCAGTCTGACCCTTGCCCTCGGGATGCTGGTAGACAACGCCATCGTTATTATTGAGAACTGCTACAGATTCATGGAACAGGGAGTTGGCCGTGTGGAAGCGGTGATGATGGCCACTTCGGAAGTGGCTTATCCGGTTATCGGTTCGACAGCCACCACCCTGGCAGCTTTTTCTCCGATGCTTTTCTGGCCGGGCATAATGGGCGAGTTCATGAGTTACATGCCGCTGACCCTGATCATCACTCTCTCTTCCAGCCTCTTTGTCGCCCTGATTATTAACCCGGCGATGGCTTCCCTGTTCATGAAGGTGAAAAACCCGCCGCCGGGAGAGACCAGAAGTCTCGCTGAGATTGCCGGTGCAGGGGAACAACCTGCGGTAATCCGCGGTTATCTGATGACCGGTTACAGTAAGCTCCTGGCTGGTGCACTCAGCAAGCCGTTCACCGTCATCGGCACTGGTTTTTGCATCCTTATTCTCATGGTCCAGGGTTGGCTGCTGGTTGTCGGCCTGGAAAAGCCGGTGGAATTCTTTCCCGAAATCGATCCCAAAGGCATGTACGTCAATGTCGATGTCCCGGAGGGAGCAGATCTCGACTATATCGACACAATCATCCAGAGAGTGGAAAAAAGTATCGCAGGAGTCGCGGAATCCGATGAGCCGATAAGCCCATTGCAGGCCCTTAGTCCCAAACAATACACCAAACCCGACGGCGAGCGGTACTACGGACCAAGTGACCTGCAGAACATTAAAAATGTCTATATGAAGGGAGTGGTTTCCGCAGGCGGCAGTTCGGCATTCTCCCCCAATACTCCCAATCATGTAGGAGTTCGTTTTCTTGACCTGGAGGAGCGACGGCAATCCTCCCATGACACCGTTGTCGAAATAAGGCAGAGAATAAAAGATATTCCGGGCGGAAAGATCACCATCGCCATGGAGGAAGAAGGACCGCCGACAGGCGCACCGATCAATATCGAAATTGCCGGTGACAACTTTGCCGTGCTTGGAGAAATTGCGGGACAGGTTAAGGATGTCCTGGCAAAACAGCCTCACGTAGAAGATGTTCGGGACGATTTTGTCGAAGGAATTCCCTCGGTCCAGGTGCTGATCGATCGACAGAAAGCGGCACTTTTCGGGCTCTCCACCGACCTTATCGGTTTCGCTCTGAAAAGCGCCTATAACGGCCTGGAAGTCTCTTCATTCCGGGAAGGCGATGACGACTACGACATCACCGTGCAACTGGCGGAATCGGACCGAAAGGTGGTGGACATTCTGCACGAGTTGATGCTGCCCTCCCCATCGGGGCAGATGGTTCCTTTATCTACTGTGGCCACGGTCTCCTTCGTCGGCTCCATTGGTGATATCAACCGGATCAATAACGAGCGGGTGGTTACGGTAAAAGCCAATGTCGATGAGACCAAAATACCGGGGGCGGTGGCTCGCGCCCAGGCGGCTGAATTTCTGAAAGAGTTTCCACTGCCGCCAGGCTACAAGATGACCTTTACCGGCGAGTTTGAATTCCAGCAGGAGTCGCAGGACTTTCTCACCAAGGCCTTTTTAGTTGCCCTGCTGTTCATCTTCCTGATTCTGGTCTCCATGTTCAACTCGGTGAGCCAGCCGTTTATTATCATGACCTCGGTTATTTTATCACTCGGCGGCGCCTTTTTAGGCCTGGCCTTATTTAAGTCACCATTCGGCATCATTATGACCGGTGTTGGCGTCATTTCACTCGCCGGGGTTGTAGTGAACAATGCCATCGTCCTGATCGATTATACCAACCGGTTACGAGACCGAGGTTTTGAGTTGCAGGATGCGGTCATCTCGGCTGGGATCACCCGGCTCCGGCCGGTGCTTCTTACGGCGATCACAACAATCCTGGGACTTATCCCGATGATTACCGGAATCTCCTTCGACTTTCATAAAGGCGCCATGTCCTGGGTCAGCGAATCCAGCCAGTGGTGGCAGTCGATGGCCATCGTGGTAGTGTTTGGTCTTATTGTCGCGACTTTTTTGACTCTGGTTGTCGTGCCCGCTCTCTACTTTCTCTTTGAGAGAATGGGCAGCATCCGATCAAAAATACGTCGAAAAGTGATTGAAATTTATTGGAAACCTTTTCCCTACCTGGCGGGACAAACAACACCTGAGGACAACTGATGCGGTACAAAATTCTCTTTATTTTAAGCGCCCTGCTCTTGCCTGCACCTTTCACCGCAGGTTCGATACATGCGGAAGACATCGAAAAGCTTGACCTGAGAAATGCCATAGAACAAGCCCTGAACAACAACCTCAATATGCAGCTTCGAAAAGAAGATGTCAATTCCGCCGAAGGAGCCACCCTTACCGAAGAAGGCGCATTTGATGTGCTTCTTGAGGGGGAAGCAAGTGCACAAAGAGAAGAACTGACACCGATCGTTTTTGACGGGTCCACGCAGGAAGATACCGGGATATGGAGTGCTAGCGCCTCCAAAGTTTTTACGACAGGGACCTCAATCAGTCTGGACTGGAATAACAGCAGATTTAATACCGATGCGCCCCGCCTGCTCATTGATCCATCGTATAATACCGGCCTCACCCTTGGATTGCGACAGCCACTGCTGAGAGGATTTGGGGAGGATGTCCAGACATCATTTCTCCGATCCTCGCAAAAACAACTGGAGGCTGCGACCTATCAGGTAAACAGCGAGGCCGCCAATCTGGCAGCCGATGTAAAGATTGCCTACTGGAATCTTGTCTTCGCCTGGCAAGATATCGAGGTACAGAAACTCTCCCTGAAACTCGCCAGGAAACTGCTGGAAGAAACCGAGGCGAAGATAAATGCCGGAAGACTGGCCAAAGTAGAAATCTACCAACCACAGTCGGAGGTGGCCAGACGCGAAGAGCAGCTCATCTCCTCGGAGCGTGCCATCGGTACTGCCGAAGATGAACTGAAACTTCTCCTCAACAGCGATAAGTGGCTGACAAGCTTTCAGCCGACCGACCAGCCGACAACCGAGCCGGTTGTTTTAGATCTTGCGACCATCCAGAAAAATGCGCTTAAAAACAGACCGGATTTAAAGGCAGCCGACCTCCTGATAGAAGCAGCCGAATTTGAGGAAAAAAAGGCCAAAAATGACATTCGTCCGGACCTTTCCCTGGTAGGCGGTGTCGGCGTTGCCGGTACTTCCGGTACTTATCAGGATTCGCTCGATAACAGCATCGACGATCCAGATAATCTCTGGCAGGTCGGGGTCACTTTTTCCATGCCGCTCGAGAACAGAGTCGCCAAAGGCAATTACCGGCAGGCCAAGGCCGGCCACAATCGGGCAAAAACCAACGCAGAACTTCTCCGTCAACAGATTCGTAAAACAGTGAGAACCACGATCAGGGATATTCAGCTGGCCATCAAGGCTCTTGAGGCGACGCGAAAAACCAGCCTTGCCACACTCAAGAGACTTGAAGCGGAACAGGCAAAATTTGCTTCCGGGCGATCCACCACCTTTGATGTGTTAACCGCCCAGGAGGCCTACTCTCAGGCGCTCAGCCAGCAGAATCAGACCAGCATCAATTACGCCAACACCCTGGCTGAGCTTGACCGCATTCAGGGGCTGGTCACCTTCTCATCTTCCCGCGGGGAGTGATAGCATTGTTGGGCAGAGATGAAATCCGATTACAATATGGTAATACACTGTGAGGGACCCTATCGTATGATTGCACCTGAGGCAATAATTTATTCCATCCTGATTTATTAGAATGTTCAGGCTGGATGACCCGATTTAAAATGTTTCAATTTTTTTACCTTTTTCCACAGAACTCTCCAGGCAGTGGTAACAATGCTTTACCATTCGCATCATGTTGAATATTTCCAGAAAAATAGGGTCATCCGGGCCAAGATTATTCTCTGCCTGCCCCAGCAACCCCGAGCCCTTCTGCAGATATTCGCGCATTTCCTCAAGGAGTAGTTTTCGCTGTGCATGCTTTTCCTTTTCCCGTACCAGTAACGGCAGGATCCTTTCGATTGAATACTCGACAAGGGCATCCCGCGGAGCATCATACTGCACGGACACCATTTCCAGGTTTTCCAGGGTTTTTCTCGAGACGACATAGGTCTTGGCTATCCTGTGCATCCTGCTGCTGAAATCGTCTATCTCACCGGCAATTGATTTCAGGGCCTGGGTATCTTCTATCAGGTGATCAAAAAGCGACTTCTGTTTTATACCCAGCTGTCCGGCAAGGATACTGAGAGCCTCGATGGATCGTTCCGACAGTTTGAAGGTCGTTCTCACCGACTGTCTGCCCCGCAGATCAGCCGTTGATTCCTCGGTAAATTGCAGATGAATCAACGATTTTTTTTTGTCTGCCATACTGGTGTCCTCCGTACCTTCGTGATGCAGATGTTACTTTTAATAATATTTATAAAAAGTAATATTTTTTATCTTGACTTACATAAATACATTATTACCATTTTAAGCAACGAGATAAACCTAAAAACAAAGAAAGTAACAAAAGGTCCTCAGTAAATACAAAAAACAACTCAAGGAGATTATTATGAACCTCGTACGTTACAATCCAAACCACAGACTCAGCACCAGAACGAGCAGGGGATTCGGTATGTTTGACGACCTGTTCAACGACTTCTTCAGCCCATTGGTCATGAATGGCAAATCTGCCGGCTTACAGGAAAGTCCGAATTTGCAAGTAGATATCTATGAAAAAGATAATACAATTATTATCAATGCAGAACTTCCTGGCATCAATAAAGAAGATATTTCCGTAGATATCAAAGGAAAACTTCTCACCCTTACAGGCGAGCGTAAAAGTGACGAAGAAATCAGGGAGGAGAACTGCTATCGAAGAGAAAGGCGCTACGGTAAATTCGAGCGCAGCTTCAATCTCCCCTTCGAGATGAGCGAGGAGATGGTCAAGGCAACCTATAATAACGGTATCCTCAGACTGGAGATTCCTAAACCGGAGGAACAGGTCGCCAAAAAAATCACAATCAACTGATAAAAGGGATATCAAAACTTCTCCCTTCTGATTACCTGCGGGTAGCGGCATGGTGCTGCTGCCCGCTTTATATTACCGGAGATATTTTTGTCTCCCCGCATAGTTGGCAGAGAAAAAATGTTAAAAACCGAAATCTATTTTATCCACGGTCTTGAGTCCTCAGGGAGCGGCACGAAAGGACGTTTTTTTGCCCACAACTTTCCGCAGGTTGTCTGCCCGGACTTTGAAGGTACGCTGGCAAATCGACTCTGCCGGTTAGAGGAACTCTGCAAAAATCAACAACCCCTGATCCTGATCGGCTCAAGTTATGGTGGATTGATGGCTACCTGCTATGCCGTCTCCAGGCCGCCTGAGAAAGTAGCCGGGCTGATTCTCCTTGCTCCGGCCCTTAATTATGAAGGTTATCAGCCACCCACTGAACTCTTGCAGGTCCCCACACTTCTCATCATAGGAAAACACGATACAGTGACTCCGGCAGCCCTTGTGACTCCTTTGGCGAAAGCGACCTTTGCCGATCTTGAAATCCGAATTGTAGACGACGACCATATGCTGCATGAAACTTTTCAGCAGCTGGACTGGCAAAAACTCCTCGTCGGGTAATGCGATCGTTGCCGGGTTGCATTCGTTATAATACAGTATTAACTTGTGATGTAAACCGTACCGCCTCTCATCATTATTTACTGAAAATTACCAATATGAATAAACACTTCCTTGTCACCATCAGTAACGATGTCGAGCACCTCTATGGAGTCAGGTTCATCTGTTCATTTTTCAAAGAAATGTCGGAACATCGTCTGACCCTCCTCCACATCTGCAGACAGGATAGCAATGATATGGGCTCTGCTCTGAATGATATGTGGTCCAAACCCGACGACAAAATCAACGGTAAGCTCACCATAGGTGCAAGAAAATCGATCAACAGGGCGATAGAATTACTAGGCAAAAGCAGGATGTCCATAGACCAGGTGATAACAAAGACCGTTGCCGAGCGTTATGGCAAGGTCAAGGATATCCTGACCGAAGGATCCAAAGGTCTCTATGACGCCATTATCCTCGGACGACGCGCATCCTATACGCTGCAATGGGTGTTTGAAAGACCGGCTGACGAGATGGCACAATTCATGATCAAGGACAGCTGCTGTACTTCACCCCTATGGATCTGCCCTGAGAGCGGGCCGGGAAGAAAAAATGTGCTGCTTTGCATCGATGGCTCGGAAAACGCCTACCGGGCGGCCGATCATGTCGGTTACATCCTCTCCGAGCAGGATCACCACAAAATCACCTTGTTCCATGTTGGGACAGGTATCGGTGCGGCACCAGAGGAGATCTTCCTGCGAGCTGAATCAATACTGCATGAGCACGGAGTCGGCACCGAACGTATCGATCGAAATACGACATGGGGCATATCCGTCCCCGGTTCGATTCTCAGCGAAGTTGAAAAAGGAAGCTATGCTGCTGTTGCCGTTGGCTTACATGGACAGGAACATGGACGGATGAAGGATTTCAATCTGGTAGGGGGGACGACTTCAAAACTTATCAATAAAGTGGAAAAAGCGGCACTCTGGTGTTGTCCTTAATCGACTTCCTGTCGCCGAACAAGACCAGCCCGCAAATCATAGCCCGAATCAGAACGGGAGAATCTCAGTTCAGCAACAGAGAATCCATCGCCAGTTCTTCACCCTGGGCGGAATAAAACTGTGCAAGGAGGTCCTTCACCGTCAGATTTTCTTTTTCTTTGCCGTGCAGATCAAGCAGTATCCTGCCCTGATGCAGCATGATAAGCCTGTTGCCGAAACTGATGGCATGTTTCATGTTATGGGTGATCATGAGAGTCGTGAGCTTCTGACCCTTGACAATTTCCTGGGTAAGATTGAGGATCTGATTGGCTGTTTTCGGGTCGAGGGCAGCGATATGTTCATCAAGAAGCAATACTTCCGGTTTGATCATCGTGGCCATAAGCATGGTTAGCGCCTGACGCTGACCGCCTGAGAGCAGTCCCACCTTATCAAGCAGACGGCTTTCAAGGCCAAGCCCCAGTTGCTTCAATTCTTCCCGGAAGTGCTGCCTGTCCCGATTCTTGACACCTCTGCCCAAGCCTCTTTTTTGGCCACGCAACCCGGCCAGTGCCATATTCTGTTCCAGAGTCGCCGAAGGACAGGTGCCAAGCAGCGGATTCTGGAAGACCCTCGATATCAGTTGGGCCCTTTTATGTTCGGGCCAGCCGGTGACATCATGACCGGCAATGGTAATACGCCCGGATTCGGGGAAAAAACCACCGGCTATGCAGTTCAGCAAGGTCGATTTTCCGGCACCGTTCGAGCCGATAACCGTAATGAAATCACCCTCATCAATCTGCAGATTGATGTTATTCAGGGCAAAAACCTCATTGACACTTCCCTTGTGAAAATATTTAACAATGTTATCTAATCTGATCACCGCTGAATCAATCTCTTCTTGAGGTTAGGTGTGATGAGTGCCCCGATTACCAGCAAGGCCGTTATCAAGTTTAAGTCGCTGGGATTAAAACGAAAGGTACCAAATTCCAGCCCCAGAGCCAGAGCAATGGCTAACCGGTAAACAATAGATCCAAGCAGGGCGGCTGTAAAGGCTCTGCCCATGGTCCTGCAACCAAAGACCGTCTCCCCGATTATAACCGAGGCGAGTCCGGCGACAATGGTGCCTATCCCCATCCCGACATCGGCAGCTCCCTGATTTTGGGCAACCAGCGCCCCACTCAAAGCGACCAGCCCGTTCGACAAACCGACTCCCAGAATAATAATGGTGCCGGTATTCACACCGAGACTTCTGATCATCTGCGGATTGTCGCCTGTGGCAAGGACCGCCTGCCCCAGTTCGGTTGACAAAAACCAGATAATAAAGAAGAGGACCAGGAGGGCAAAGCCACCGAAAATTATTAACCCTGCGTAGTGGGAGGGAACCCCGAGTCTCGTCACCGAATCAAACACTGTATCGACACCCAGCAGGGCTACGTTTGGGCCGGACATTATCCTGATATTAATGGAATACAGGGCGATCATGGTCAGAATCGAGGCGAGCAGGTGGAGAATCTTGAACTTGGTGTTCAAAAATGCCGTGACCATACCGGCCATAAAACCGCCGGCCAGAGCAAAAAGCAGGGAGAGGAAGGGATTTATCCCGCTGGTGATCGCCACCGCTGAAATGGCTGCCCCGAGCGGCAGGCTGCCATCAACGGTGAGATCGGGAAAATCGAGAATTCTAAAGGTAAGATAGACGCCGATGACCATTATGCCATAGACCAGCCCCTGCTCTATGGCACCAAGTGCTGCATATAATGTCATGATAATTCCCGAACCTTACTGGTAAACCTTTGTCGCCTTTTTCAGCAGTGCTTCGGGAGGTGTTACACCCATCTGCTCCGAATATTTGGCATTAATATGCAGTTGCAGGTCCTCCTGAAACTGGACAGGAATGGTTTCAGGTTTTTCACCTTTGAGAATTCTCTCGGCAATAGCCCCGGTCTGATAGCCGTGCTTGTAATAGTCAAAGCCCATGGCGGCTACGGCGCCTCTTTTTACCGAATCCACGTCTGCTGCAAAAATGGGCAGTTTATTCTGCACTCCCACTTTGATGACCGATTCGAGAGCGGATATTATGGTGTTATCAGTGGGGATGAAAATCGCATCGACCCTGCCAACCAGGCTTTTTGTCGCCTGATAGACATCTGCAGTCTTGGAGGCGGTAGCCTCAACCGTCTCAAAGCCAAGCTTATCACGCAGGGCTTTAATAGAGGCAATAGTCGCTTTCGAGTTAGCCTCCCCTGCATTATAGAGCAGGCCCAGCTTTTTAATACCGCTTTTATAAGACAGCACCATCTTAATATGTTCTTCTATGGGCAGAAGATCGGACACCCCGGTAATGCCTGGATCCGGCTGCTGTAGATCCTTCACCAGCCCGGCTGCAACGGGATCGGTCACCGCTGTGAACAGGAGTGGACGTTTCAGATAAGCCGGTGCCTTACTCAGTGACTGGACACAAGTCTGGGCGGAAGGGGTGGCGATGGCCACAAGCAAATCTGCTTTTTCTCCAATCATCTGCTGGGCAATCTGGGTGGCTGTGCCCATGTTGGCCTGGGCGTTATGGATGTTATATTTTACCTCGATTCCTTTTTCTTTCAGGTAGTCCTGAAAACCCAGCAAAACAGCGTCCAGAGCCGGATGTTCAACAAACTGGCTCACGGAAATGGTGGCTGCATCAGCTGCAAATCCAAAAACTCCCTGCAGACTGATAATGGTGAACAGCAATGCAGCCGTCAAGAGCTTTTTCATCTTCAATTCCTCCAAAAAAATTGCTCGTTAATGGTCCAATTTATTGTCTTGAGTCCCTCGGATATCTATAAAAAATCGGCATCGATACTGTAAAATCATATCTCCCGCCGAACTGTGCCGATGAAACCCAACCGATTCAGAGACATCTAGCCGATTATCGTTTGAAGGTCAACGATGCTTTTAGGATTCAATCGTTTGGTCGATATTTTGACGGGGGCAAGAGACAGGCGAGGATTGCAAGGATTTTTGTGAACGGTAACAAGAGACGCTGGAGCTTTTTGGCTCTTGGTCAGAAACTGTCTTTTAATCTACGTAGAGCGGTGAAGACCGATACCGGATCAAGTGCTTCTTTTATAAACTTCTCGGCAACACTT
>Ga0214472_10008578_pt1 | contig 10674 bp, 9 predicted proteins | sample RVTome_6_FD_207662 | JGI IMG/M metagenome (GOLD analysis project Ga0214472, IMG submission 207662) | Soil microbial communities from uranium-contaminated site in the Upper Colorado River Basin, Wyoming, United States - RVT140D175 | ecosystem: Environmental > Terrestrial > Soil > Contaminated >...
TCGCGCGTGGGCGCGTCAGCGTCTACGATCAGAAGGGCGAGTATCAGCTCATCTGCGAGCACCTCGAGCCGGAAGGGCTCGGCGCGCTGCAGCTGGCGTTCGAACAGCTGAAGCAGCGGCTCCAGGTGGCGGGCCTCTTCGACCCGCGCCGCAAGCGGCCCCTGCCCGCACTGCCGCGGAAGATCGGCGTCGTCACGTCGCTCGACGGCGCCGCCGTCCGCGACATCATCCAGGTGCTCCGGCGCCGCTACCCGAACGCCCACATCGTGATCCGCCCCACGCGGGTGCAGGGCGACGGCGCGGCGCTGGATATCGCACGGGCCCTGGCCGCGATCGGCAGGGTCCCGGGGGTCGACGTGGTGATCGTCGGCCGCGGCGGCGGTTCCATCGAGGACCTGTGGGCGTTCAACGAGGAAGTGGTCGCGCGGGCGATTGCCGGCTGTCCCGTGCCGACGATTTCCGCCGTCGGCCACGAGACGGACGTGACGATTGCCGATTTCGTCGCGGACCTCCGCGCGCCGACGCCATCCGCGGCCGCCGAGCTGGTGGTCGCCCGCAAGGACGACTTCTGCGCCCACATCGATCGGATTGCGCATCGCGTGCAGGCGGCGGTGACGGCCCGGCTGCATCGCAGCGAATCGCGGCTTCGTGCGCTCGAGGCCCGATCGGGGGTGGTGCGCGGACAGGTGGCGGCGCGCCAGCGAAGCTATCAGTCGCTCTGGCGGGCGCTCGAAAGCTTCGATTTACGGCGGCGTCTTGGCCGCGTCCGCACGCGGCTCGTCGCCGCCGACGCCCGGCTGACCGGCGCCAGCGACCGGAGCCGCCATCGCGCCGATGGACGCCTGCGCGCGACGGCCGCGCGCCTCGAAGCGCTCAGCCCGCTGGCCGTCCTCGGCCGGGGCTATGCTGTCTGCTGGAACGCCGAGCGTACAGCGGTCATTCGCGACGCCGCCCGCGTGGCGGACGGCGACCGCGTGCGGGTGACGCTGGCGCGCGGCGAGCTGGACTGCCATGTCATCGACCGATCCCACGACTAACTGCCATGTCTACGGATCCCACCGTTAAAGACTTCGAAGCGGCCATCGCCGAGCTCGAGTCGATCGTCAAGAAGCTCGAGGAAGGCGACCTGCCGCTCGAGACGTCGCTCCAGCTGTACGAGCGCGGCGTCCAGCTCTCGCGTTTCTGCCATTCACGCCTCGAGGAAGCCGAGCGCCGCATCGAGGTGCTCAACGAGCGCGGACAGCTCACCAGAAGTGAACACTTGAAACTGGAAAGTGACCAGTAAGTTTTCAAGTTTGGTTCATGGATTCTCCGTTCGCCGAATACCTGCAGGCCAGACGCGCTGAAGTCGAGGCTGCCCTGGCCGCGGCGCTTCCCACGCCGCCGGCTTGTCCGGCCGTCGTCGCCAACGCGATGCGCTACAGCGTGACGGCCGGCGGGAAGCGCCTGCGTCCGATCCTCTGCCTTGCCGCAGCAGAGGCGGTCGGAGGCGACCGGTCGCTGGCCCTGCCGGCGGCGTGCGCGATCGAGCTGATTCACACGTACTCCCTGATCCATGACGACCTGCCGGCGATGGACAACGACACGATGCGGCGCGGCCGCCCGACTCTCCACGTCGTCGTGGGCGAAGCCATGGCGATACTTGCCGGCGATGGCCTGCTGACAGAGGCGTTCGCACTGCTGGCGCGCGCCCCTGACACGAATGATCCCGCAATCGTCGCGCGAAAGCTGCGCGTCGCGGGTGTCGTCGCCGCCGCGGCGGGAGCGACCGGGATGGTGGGCGGCCAGGCGCTCGACCTCGATGGTAGCCGGAGGCCTTCAGGCCTCCGGGCGACAGGCCTGCTCGCGACCGGCCATGCGGATTTCGACGCCGACGCCCTGCGCGTGATGCACTCGAAGAAGACCGGCGCGCTGATTCGTGCCGCCGCCGTGGCCGGCGCCATCATGGGTGGCGCACCCGATGCGACGGTCGAGCGCGTGGACGCCGCCACCGGCGACTTCGGCCTCGCCTTCCAGATCGTCGACGACATCCTCGATGTGGAAGGCGAGAGCGTGGAGTTGGGCAAGACGCCCGGCAAGGACGCCGCGGCGGGCAAGCCGACCTACCCGGCGCTGTTCGGGCTGGACGCCGCCCGGACGATGGCCGCCGAGTGCCTCGAACGGGCGGAACGGGCTCTTGGCGCCGCCGGCCTGGCGGATTCGCGCGTGATGGACATCGGGCGCTGGATCGTCAACCGGTCCAATTGACGCATTGACGAATCTACGAATTGACGGATTGCAGTGCTGCGGTCATCACATTTGTAAATCCGTCAATTCGTAAATTCGTCAATGCCAAAGGTTCGACTCGATCAGCTCGTCGCAGAGAAGGGGCTTGCAGGGTCGCGCGAACGCGCGCGCGCGCTGATCCTCGCCGCGCAGGTCACCGTCGACGGCAAGGTCGTCAGCAAGGCGGGCGCACAGGTGGCACCGGACGCGGACGTGGCGCTGGTCGGCGAGGATCACCCGTACGTCGGCCGCGGCGGCCTCAAGCTGGCGCACGCGCTCGACACGTTCGGCATACAGGTCAGCGGCCGCGAAGCGCTCGACATCGGTGCCTCGACCGGCGGATTCACCGACGTCCTCCTCCAGCGCGGCGCCGCCCAGGTCGTCGCCCTCGACGTCGGCCATGGACAACTGGACTGGACGCTGCGCCACGACCCGCGGGTCGTCGCGATCGAGCGCTTCAACGCGCGCGGGCTGACGCTGGCGGATCTGCCGGGTCCGGTGGACATCGTCAGCATCGACGTCTCGTTCATCTCGCTCCGGCAGATTCTGCCGGTGGTTCCACCCCTCCTCCGGCCCGGCGCCGACGTGATCGCCCTCGTCAAGCCGCAGTTCGAGGCGGGCCGCACCGAGGTGCGCAAGGGCGTGATCCACGACGCCGCGATCCACGCGCGCGTCGTCGAGGACGTGCGCCTGGCAGCCGCTGCGGTAGGATTGACCCAGGCGGCGTCCACTCCGTCGCCGATCACCGGACAGAAGGGCAACGTCGAGTTCCTCCTCCACCTGCGTCCATGAGCATCCGCCGCGTCGGCATCGTCGCCAAGCAAGGGCTCGTCGCCGCATCCGAGCACGTGGCCGAACTGGGCGCGCGGCTGCGGGAGCGCGGGGTCGACGCGGTGTACGACCGGGATACCGCGGCGCTGCCCGGCGCCGCCGCGCAGGGGACGAAGACGGTGACGCGGGAGGCGCTGCCGCGCGACGTCGACCTGGTGATCGTGCTCGGCGGCGACGGCACGCTGCTGGCCATGGCCGCGCGAATCGCGCAAGCGCAGCGCGACATCCCGATACTGGGCGTCAACTTCGGCAGCCTCGGCTTCCTCACGGAGATCCGGATCGACGAGCTGATGCCGTCGCTCGAGCGCGTCCTCGACGGGACGGCGGTGTTCGACGAGCGCGCCATGCTGGAGGCCGACGCGTACCGCAAGGGCCAGCAAGTCGACTCGCGCATCGTGCTGAACGACGTCGTGTTCACGAAGGCGGCGCTGTCCCGGATGATCGAATTGTCGGTGTCGGTGGATGGCGGGTTCGTCACGCGCGTCAAGGCGGACGGCCTGATCATCGCGAGCGCCACCGGTTCAACGGCGTACAACCTCGCCGCCGGCGGGCCCATCGTCCATCCGATGGTGAACGCGCTCGTCATGACGCCGATCGCCCCGCACACGCTCACCAATCGGCCGGTGGTGATTCCCGGAGGCGCCGGGATCGAGGTCGAGGCGCATGGCAGCAGCTCGCCCGACGAGATCTTCGTCACCTATGATGGCCAGTCGGGCTACCCCCTCCACGAGAGCGACGTGGTCAAGGTGCGGATGTCTGCGCGGATCCTCCGCCTGGTAAAGGCGCCGGCACGCAGCTACTTCGAGCTGCTGCGCGAGAAACTGAAGTGGGGTGAGCGGTAAACCTGAAGGGGGATGGGAGCGAGGGGGAAGCGGGAAGGGCTGTCTTAGGAAAGAGGAAAGAGGAAGGAGGAATCAGGCACGCGGCAGGAATCAGGCGCGGCGCCTGTGCGAGGCCGGAACGGCGTGATGACCGGCATCCGCCGGCCTCATGCACGGCTGATCAAGTCACGTGCTGCGAACAACCTGTCGCGGGCTCCGCCGCATCGAAGAGCTCCGGGAAGTCCTTCGGCGCGAACGCATTCTGGAGGATTTGAGCGTTCTGCTCAGCATCCGGTACCCGAACGCCGATCTCGAATACGGAGTGCAGCGCTCCGACAGAGTGCCGGTGTCAGTCATCTGCGTGGACATGGACGGTTTCAAGGCGGTCAACGATGGGTTTGGTCATGCCGCCGGCGACACGTCACGCAGGCATACTTGGAGGCGATCAGAGAATCATCCGAGTAGCCGATTCGGATCGGCCGTTGGCAGTTCATGCCTTCAGCCTGAAGCCTGTTTCCTGAGATAGCCCTTTCCCCTTTCCCCTCTCCCCCTTCCCCCTTAGACTTTAGTCGTCTACGTATGGATCTCCCCGCGCAGATAAACCATTTCTTCCAACATCGATCGGAGTCAGAGCGCATCGTCTTCGAGCGAATGAGACAGGCGCTCAGCCTGCCGACGATCGTCGCGCGCCGGGCGGCAGCGCGCGAGATCGCGCATAGCGCTGCGTTCACCATCGATCGCGATCGCGGGTTCACCGTGTGTCCTCCGGACCGGTTCCCGGAGGCGCGCGAGATCGTGGCGGCGACCGCCGACCTCGGCCGCGACGTGGACCTCACGAAGCCGGGGTTGGGGAAGAAGGCGCGGTCGGGATTCATGGTCCCGCTGATCGACAGCGCGCGCCTGACGCTCGACTCGCCGATGCTGCGGCTGGCGCTGCGGCCCGACGTCATCGCCGCGGTGTCGTCGTACCTCTGCATGGTGCCGGTCATTGCCTACCTGCAGGTGTTCTATTCGGAAGCCGGCACGGACGAAGCGCGCTCCAGCCAGCTCTTTCACTGCGACGCCGACGCGACGTCACAGGTGAAGATCTTCGTCCTCTGCAGCGAGGTCACCCGTTCGAATGGGCCGCTGACGCTGCTCGACGCGAAAACGTCGCGCACCGTCCGCAGCCGGCTCGGCTACCACTTCGGCGGCAAGATCAAGGACAGGCGCCTGGCCGGCATCGTCGACGAGTCCGACCACCACCCGATTGTGGGGCCGCCGGGGACCGTTTGCTTCGTCGACACCACGCAGTGCTTCCACTTCGGGAGCCGCGTCGCGAGCGGAACGCCGCCGCGGCTCGTCACGATGATTCAGTACCTGACTCCTTCGTCATTCATGTTGCCGCGCGATCATCGTCAAGGTTCGCCATTCCGGCACCTCGGGACCGCTGGGATGAACCGAGCCCAGCGGCTGATTCTCGGCGCGGAATGAAAAAAAGTGAAGTAGGGCGAAAAGCGACCCGCCTAAGTCCTGAGACAGCCCTTCCCCCTTCCCCCTGCCCCCTAACCCCTTGTATCCTCCAGCGATGCAGTTGCGCTTCGGGGCCGCGACCGATCCCGGCCGCGTTCGGTCCCGCAACGAAGATCGCTTCGTCGCCGACGGCGACCTCGGCTTCTTTGCCGTCGTCGACGGCATGGGTGGACATGCCGGCGGCGAGCTGGCGTCCGCCACCATCGCTGAAGCGGTGACCAACTTCATTCGCGAGACGGCCAGCGATTCCGAGAAGACCTGGCCGGCCGGCCTTGATGCGCGCCTGTCGGTGCTGGCCAACCGTCTGCAGGTCGCGATCCGCGCAGCCAACCGTACGCTCGCCACCAAGGCACAGACCGACACCGCGCTCGAAGGCAGCGGCGCCACACTGGCGGCCGCGCTCTACGGCGAGAGCCGCATCGCGGTCTCGAACGTCGGCGACTGCCGTGTGTACCTGCTGCGCGGGGGACGCCTGCAGCAGATTACGAAGGACCACTCGGTCGTCGCGGAGCAGGTGGCCCAGGGGCTGATCGATTCGGAAGCGGCGCGTACCCATCCCCTGCGCCATGTCGTCACGCGCGCGGTCTCCGGCCAGGCGGGGATGGCGGTCGACGTCCTCGAGCTCGACATCAAACCGGGCGATCGCCTCGTGATCTGCTCCGACGGCATCCACGGCGTCCTCACCGACCCCGAGATCACCTCGCTCGTGTCGGTGAACGGCGCGTCGCTCGACGAGGTCTGCAAGACGATCATTGCCGAGGCCAACGCACGGGGCGGCCCGGACAACGCGACAACGGTCCTGGTAGAGGCGGTGTAGTGGCCAGCATCCCCGAGAAGATTGGCACCTTCGAAGTCATCCGGCAGATCGGCTCCGGCGGGATGGGCGCGGTGTACCTCGGCCGCGATCCCGAGCTCGATCGCCAGGTCGCCATAAAGGTAATCCGCGAGGAGGTCCACGAACAGGAAGTCCTCGACCGCTTCTTCCGCGAGGCGCGCGCCGCCGCCGCGCTGCGCCACGCCAACATCATTACCGTCTTCGCGAGCGGCCAGCAGGATCACAAGCCCTACATCGCGATGGAGTACATCGAGGGCGAATCGTTCGCGGACATCATCAAGCAGCGCAGGAACCTGCCGCTCGCCGACAAAGTGTCGTATCTGGAACAGCTCTGCGCCGGCCTCGCCTTCGCGCACAAGGCCGGCATCGTGCACCGCGACGTCAAGCCCGCCAACATCATGATCGACCGCGAAGGCGTCGTCCGGATCCTGGACTTCGGCATCGCCCGCATCGAGGGGTCGGCGATGACGCAGGACGGCACGATGATGGGCTCCCTGAATTACATGTCGCCGGAACAGATGCTCGGGAAGCCGGTGGATCAGCGCAGCGACATCTTCTCGGTGGGCTCGGTGTCGTACGAGCTTCTCTGCTACCAGCAGGCGTTCAAGGGCAATCTCAACGACGGGTTGCTGCACCGCCTCCCGCACGAGGACCCGCCGCTGCTGAAGGAGATCTATCCCGCGCTTCCGCTGGCCATCGAGCAGGTCGTGATGCGCGCGCTGGAGAAGGATCCCGGGCGGCGCTACCAGAACCTCACGGACATGCGGACGGCGCTCGTCAATGCGCACGCAGCCGGGAAGCAGTCGGCTGCGGTGCCGGTGGTCCAGCCGGTGGAGGATGAGCGGACCGTGGTTGTCGCGCGGCCGAAGACGAATCCGCCGATGGCGGCGCCGGCGCCTCCAGCGGCGGGCGGCGGCTATGCCGGATCCCTGGCGCCGCGCACGACCGGCCAGCCTGCCCCACCGGGCACCATGAGCGGGTTGCCTCCTGCGCCTACGCCCGTGCCGTTTATTCCAGTGGCGGCCACAGGCCTGAAGCTGAAGAGCGAGAACACTCCGCCGACGCCACCGCCGGCCATCGAGAAACCGGCGCCGGCGCCGCCGCCGAGAAGCGCGCCGCCCCCATCGGCCAACATCGCAGTCGCACCGTCTCCGCCATCAACCAGACGCGCCGCCACCGTGGCGGGGCCCGCGCGCCCCCAAGCGTCATTGAAGAAGGGGATGCTGATCCGAGTCGGCGTGGTCGTCGTCGCGATTGGCGCAGCGGCGGCCGCGTATCTCTCGGGGCAGTTCAATCCTCCGCCGCAGGACCCGTTAACCGTCGCGCGGCCCCAGATCGAGGCCGCAATGGCGGAGTACCGGAGCGCCTACCGCAACCGGGATCTCGAGGGCGTTGTGAGAGTCTTCCCGGCGCTGCCCGCCGACACGAGGAAGACGATGCAGCAGGCGTTCGAGAACTGCCTGGTATACGAAGTGGTTTTCGCGGATATGCGGGTGGCGCTCGATGCGGCCGATCCGAACAGCGCCCAGGTCGACGTGCGCAGCACCCACAACTGCACGCCGACCTCCGGAGGGCGGCAGACCAATGCCTCCCACCACGATGTGTTTTCGCTGAAGAAGATCGGCGACGCGTGGCTGATTGCCGGCTCGGCGCCGGTGTCAGCCGGCCGGCCGCAATAGCTGCGCGCGCTGGGCCGCCGCGTCCGGATCCTCGTGGAGCGCGGCGAACTCTTCCTTCACGGCCTCATACAGCTCAATCGCCGCCGGATCGAACTGCGAGCCGCTGTCGGCGCGCAGGCGGCGCGCCGCCTCGGCGGCCGGAAGCGCCGCACGGTAGGGACGAGCAGACGTCATCGCGTCGTAGCTGTCCGCCACCGCCATGAGGCGCGCGTGCGGATGGATGTCCAGCCCCGCCAGCTTGTCGGGATAGCCCAGCCCGTCCCACCGCTCGTGATGTCCCCGCACTGACGGGAGCGACGCCCCCAGGAACGGCAGCGATTCGAGCATGTGATAGCCGATCGTGACGTGCGCCTCGATCTGCAGCCGTTCCTGCGCATCGAGGTGGCTCGGCTTCCGCAGCACCGCATCGGGCACGCCCACCTTGCCGATGTCGTGCAGCATGCCGGCGCGCCGGATCGTCTCGAACTCGTTGGTGTGCTGGCCGCTGTGACGGGCGAGCACGAGCGTATACGCCGTGACGCGCTCCGAGTGGCCGGACGTATACGGATCGCGCGCGTCGATGGCTCGGGCAAACGCTTCGAGCGTCGCCCGGAAGTGGCGCTCGCGATCGTCGTAGAGCTGCGCGGTCTCGAGCGCGGCGGCCGCGTGGCCGGCAAACGCCGCCGCGTATTCGGCGAGCTCGGGCGCAAACTGCTCGACGCCAAGCTTGTCGGCATAGAGGGCGCCGATGGGCCCGGACCGGCCGAGCAGCGGGACGCAGATCACCGACCGGACGCCGGCCAGCAGCACGCTGGCTGCCTGCTGCAGCCGCGGGTCCATCCGGATGTCATGGACGATGAACACGTCGCGCGCCGTCAGCGCCTGGTGGACGACGGTCGAGCTCGCAAACTCGGAAACCGACGAGTAGGCGCCCGCCGGCCGCACGGCCCTGGGAATCATTCCGCCGGTGGCTGGATCGATGAGCATGATCGCGGCGCGATCGGGTTTGACGATCGTGGACAGCCGATCAAGGACGCGCTCGAGCAGCGCGGGCAGGTCCTCGAACGCCATCATCTCGCGGCTTGTCGCGAGCAGCGCCTCGAGCGCGATGCGATCGACCTTCGGCGTCGCATTCATCGCGACGCGGCGCAGAACGGTCTGCGACGCCACCGGCACCGTCTCCGACTTCGACGTCGGCCGTGTGTCGTCGGCGCTGCTGACGAGGTACTCGACGCGTCCGAACCGGATCGTGTCGCCAATCATCAGGCACGCACTGAGCTGCTCGGAGCCGTTCACGAAGATGCCGTTGGTGCTGCCGAGATCGTCGACGCTGATCTGACCGTCCTGGTCCACAGCCATCCGCGCGTGCAGGCGCGACAGGCTCGGATCGTCCACCATGACGTCCGCCTGCCGGCCGCGGCCGACGGTCTTCGACTGACCGAACTCCAGATCGATGACTGGCGTGTTCGGCGCGGGTGTGGTGGGCGTTAGCCGCAGGCCTGCCATGGAGAATCGCAAATATACCTTAAGTTACCGCCAGATGTGCACTTAGGTCACCGCGACGATCGCCGGAAATAGAGAACCTGGAACTCGTGGACGTTACGATTGTGTTGACTGAGCGTTTCTGCGAAAGCGTGTGAACCGTCGTTGCGGCTCACGAAATACAAGTAGCTGACATTGGCTGGCATCAGCACCGCTTCGAGCGAGGCGGCTCCGGGAGCGGCGATCGGGCCGGGCGGCAGTCCGGGATACCGGTAGGTGTTGTACGGCGAGTCGAGAGCGAGATCGTCGCGTCTGATGTTGCCGTTGTACGTCCCCGCCTTCTGCATCGCGTAGACGACGGTGGGATCGGCCTGCAGCGCCATGCCGATCTTCAGGCGGTTGCGATAGACGGCCGCAACAATCGGGCGCTCCGCCGGCTGTCCGGTTTCCTTCTCGATGAGCGACGCGAGCGTCACCACCTGACGCGTCGTCAGCCCCTGCTCCTCCGCGCGCCGGCGCCACGCATCAACGTAGGTGGCGCGAAAGCGGTCCACCATGAGAGCGATCAGCCGCGCGGCAGGCGTATCGCGCGGCAGTGCGTACGTCTCGGGAAAAAGGTACCCCTCAAGATCGACAGCCTCAGAATCCAGACCACTAATAAGAGCAACGTTGGAGGCGGCGGCGACGAACGCCTGTCCCGAACCAAACCCGCGCTTCTCATAGAGCTCGGCCATCTCGCGGATGGTCAGTCCTTCGGGGAACGTGAGCCGGCGGGTGTACACGTCGCCCCGCGCGAGCCGCTCGATGACGTCGACCGCGGCCATGGGGCGATCGAAGCGATACTCCCCTGCCTGGAGCTGGCGCGAGCGCCCCGTCCACCAAAGGGCCGCCCTGAACGCCAGCTCGTCCTGAACGACGCCTGCCTCGACCAGGCGGCGGCCGATCGCGGCCGTCCCCGTGCCGGGCGCCACGATCACGAACTGCTCCTCGCCGGGGTAGCCCTTGTACGGGTCCTGCAGGCGCCCCCAGATTGCGGTCCGCGAGACGACGGCCGCGGCCACGCCGATCACCAGCAGCACCGCGAGAGCGGCGAGCGCCTTTCGCATCACAGTGTGTCCAGGTATTCCTGAAGAATGATCGCCGCGGCGGCGGCGTCGAGCTTTGCTTTTCGCGCGCGCCAATCCTTTTCGCCCACCGCGAGCCGGCTCTCAGCCTCGCGGCTGGTCAGGCGTTCGTCCTGCAAGGTGATCGGCAGCTCGGTGAGCCGCCC
>Ga0214472_10008579_pt1 | contig 10674 bp, 7 predicted proteins | sample RVTome_6_FD_207662 | JGI IMG/M metagenome (GOLD analysis project Ga0214472, IMG submission 207662) | Soil microbial communities from uranium-contaminated site in the Upper Colorado River Basin, Wyoming, United States - RVT140D175 | ecosystem: Environmental > Terrestrial > Soil > Contaminated >...
GATTGCCCGAAGCTAACCCTGCGTCAACGGCCACGCTGCCTCGTACGGCAACAGAGGAGAGGAATCCGTACTCAGCGAGCCGGAATTCGTAACGGATTTCACCCACGAATCCTGCGGAAGAGCCTTTTGGTTTTGTCGTTCGCAGATAGCTAAACCTCACGATACCAGTTTTCATCGATGATACCAGTTTTCATCGATTGTGACTTTCTCAACGACTTCAGTGGATATACCCAATCCAAGATCCTTCAACATGTCGGCCAGTTGATCACCATCGATCAGATCAAGCGGAGGCGTTGTTTCCGGAGGCGAAAGTAATTGTCCGCGCGAAGCCGGAGCCCGCCGACCAGCGTGGGCCATCGTCGGTTACAGATACCGGTTGATCAAATTCTCGAACATCTCTTGCCGGCCGCTCGTGTTGGGGGTGATTTCGCCCCGCTCGAGCATGTAGGCTTCCAGCGAGGAGAAACTCTGCTTGCCGGCTTCGATCTCGGCGCCGATTCCGGCATCCCACGAAGAGTAACGCTCCTTCACCAGGCGGTCCAATTCACCCTCGGCGCGGACCGCCGCGGCAATCTTCAATCCGCGGGCGAAGGCGTCCATGCCGCCTACGTGGGCGTGGAACAGGTCGATCGGCTCAAAGCTCTCGCGGCGCACCTTGGCATCGAAGTTCAATCCGCCAGGCGCTAATCCGCCGTACTTCATGATGCTCAACATGCACTGGGTGGTCAGATAAATGTCGGTCGGAAACTGGTCGGTGTCCCAGCCCAGCAGCAGGTCGCCGGTGTTTGCGTCGACCGAGCCTAAAAAACCCTGCATGCCGGCGTATTCCAGTTCATGCTGCATCGAGTGGCCCGCCAACGTGGCGTGGTTGGTCTCGATGTTCAACTTCACGTGGTCGGCCAGGCCGTAGGCCCTGAGGAAGTTGATACAATTGGCACAGTCGAAATCGTACTGGTGCTTGGTCGGTTCCTTGGGTTTCGGTTCAAAGAGGAATTGGCCGGTGAAGCCGATTTGTTTGGCGTAATCGACGGCCATGTGCATGAAGGCGGCCAAGTGGTCGACCTCGCGCTTCATGTCGGTGTTCCAGAGGCACTGGTAGCCCTCGCGGCCGCCCCAGAAGACATAGTTCTCGCCGCCCAATTCCTTGGTGACCTCGATGGCTTTCTTGACCTGCGCCGCGGCGTAGGCGAAGGCGTCGGCGTTGGCGCTAGTGGCGGCGCCGTGCACGTAGCGGGGATGGCTGAACAGGTTGGCCGTTGCCCACAGCAGGCGGATCCCCGTGCGCTCCTGTTCGGCCTTGAGCACTTTGGCGACGGCGTCCAGATTGTTGTTGCTCTCATTGAGCGTGGCGCCTTCCGGGGCCACGTCGCGGTCGTGGAAACAATAAAAGCCGATGCCCAGCTTTTCGAAGAATTCGAAAGCCACTTTCACCCGGTTGACGGCATTTTCAACCGAATCGACCGCCGCTTCCCACGGGCGCTGCATCGTGGCCGAACCGAACGGATCGGTGCCGGCGCCGCGCATCGTGTGCCAGTAAGCGACGCTGAACCGGAAGTGGTCCCGCATCGGCACCCCTTCGACCAGTTCGTTCTCGTCGTAGTGACGAAAGGCCAGTGGGTTTTTCGAGGCGGGACCTTCGAAACGGATTCTTTCAATGTCGGAAAATGCGGGCATCTAGGCAACGACTCCTGGAAAACACGAAGGGAACCAAACTCCAGGCAGTCCGTCGCCAGCCGAGCCTTACATGGTGCCAGATCGGCGCTGCGATGGCAAGCCGGCGATTTTGCGCCTGAGTCCAGGGCGTTTGCGTTGGACCTGCTGATTTCGCCGGTCCGCTGACCAAAAATCAGACGACGATCGTTAAACATTCGCCGCGAAAGTGACGCAATCTCAACTCGCGAAGCATCGTTAAAAACCTGGCCTCACGCAGAGTCGCAGTGGACGCAGAGAGTTGTACGCAATGTTCCCTTTCCTCTTCCTCTTCCTCTTCCTCTCCGCGTCCTCTGCGGCTCTGCGTGAACTCTTTTTTTGCCGCGCCAATACGGTTTGCCGCCAAATTTGAATCGCTCCGACGTAGCGATAAAGAGCATTGACCAACCCGGCGTTGCCTGTCGCGCAACTAAGGCAACGGAATTCCTCAACGCCGGTCACCCGGCCGTTTGGCTGCCGCCGGCGCCGACGCGGACTAGCGTGTCGCGATAGTAGGTGATGGCTTCGTGCGGATTGAGATTGAAGATGGCCCGCCCCTGAGTGCGCCACTGGCTGCCGTCGAAGTGGAACACGCTCGTGGCGGCGCGCAGGTTGCCGACGGCCTGAACGTCCTCCATGCCGCCGCCTTCGATGGCCTCAAAGGCGATCGTCACCGCCACCAGCGCCTGCAGTTGGCCGGTGGCGCGGTCGCGGGCGTAGGTGACTTCGTCGTCGAATTCGCAATCGGTCCAGCGCAGCCCGCGCGGGCGGCCGCTGGCGGCGGCCAACTGAAAGAACTTGGCCTCCAGCCGTTCGCGCTGTCCGCGGAAGTCGCGGCGCGCGCGATCGAATTCGGCCCGCTTCCACGCGGCGCGCAACGGACGCCACAGCAGCACACCGACAACAATCGCGACGGCCACCAAAGCCCCGGCCGCCCAATTCAGCAATGGTCCCATCGCCCTCGACTCCTTTCCCGCCGTCATCCCGCGGGCTGACCTTTCACGACCCGTGTATTGTATGGCCGCCCCTGCGGGATAAGCAAGTATTTGCACGGCCTGGCAACGGAACGATTGGCAGACGTCGTACCCGCTTCGGCTGCGTGGATGAGGGTGTGGCAAGATCGCCCGGCATCGAAAGTCGGACTCGTGGTTGAAGGTCGCCTGCAACCTCTGGTGTGTTTTGATACACTTCCGCGGACGGGCTTCCGAATCCGACGTTCGGAGAGCGGTTAGGCGCCAAAGGGACACGCGGGAGGCGGGTCAAACGTCGTCAAAGATGGCCGCCTCTTGAGCCTCTGGCTCCCAGACAGTTTTTGCGAACTGTCTGGGCCAACCCCGAAATACCGGCCCGGGAATTGAAGTAAAAGGCAATCGGATCACCGACCATGGCCATCTTGGGGGCCCATATGTCGATCGCCGGTGGTTATTACCGGGCGGTCGACACCGCGGCCGAGTGCGGCTGCGACTGCGTGCAGTTGTTCACCAAGAACAACAACCAATGGCGTGCCAAGCCAATCACCCAGGACGACGTAGATCGCTTTCAGGCGGCGTTGAAAGCTCACGGCATCAAGCATCCCATCGCCCATGACTCGTATCTGATCAATCTGGCCAGCCCTGACGCCGCGCTGTGGAAACGCTCGCTCGAGGCGTTCATTGTCGAGCTGCAGCGGGCCGACCGGTTGGGCATTCCTTACGTCGTCATTCACCCCGGGGCATATACGACGACCAGCGAGGCCGCCGGGCTGAAGCGGATCATTCGCGCCATCGACCGGGCGCACGCCAAAACCCGCGGTATCACGGCTCAGTGCCTGCTGGAAACCACCGCCGGACAGGGCACCAACCTGGGGTGGCGGTTTGAACATCTGGCGGCGATTCTCGATGGCGTCAAGAATCCTGATCGGCTGGGCGTTTGCTTCGACACGTGCCACGTGTTCGCGGCCGGATATCCCCTGGCAACGGCCAAGCAGTACCGGGCCACCATGAACGAGTTCGACGCCCTGATCGGCCTCAAGCGGATCAAGGCCTTTCATCTCAATGACAGCAAGCGGGAACTGGGCAGCCGGGTCGATCGGCACGAGCACATCGGCCGCGGGCATCTGGGCCTGGAGCCGTTTCGACGGCTGCTCGGCGACCGCCGCTTCCGGAAAACGCCCATGTATCTGGAAACCCCCAAGGGGACCGAAGACGGCCGGTCGTTGGACGTGATCAATCTTGAGACGTTGCGGGCGCTGCTGTGAAGGGTCGAGGGTCAAGGGGCGAGGGGAAGGGGTTAGGGTTTCTGGCGGTTTAACGGGTTCTTCCCCGTTATTGACTGACCCTGTGCGTCGGAATATCGCAGTGGAAAACCGGGGAAACCGGGAAAAACGTTTCTCTGCGAATTGTTTGCAAGTCGTAGCCCGTCACCTACAATCCATTCTTGAGCACCAAGGGAGGGCTGATTCTTGCGCGCCCAATGGGAGAGGACAGCGAATGTGCCGTCACGGCCCTCGAACGCGTCTTTCGATTCTATCGAAGCCGCTGCGTAGCGTCGGCCGCTGCTGCGTACGTTGCGGGCGAACCTGGCGCGCGGCCGCTGTTTGCTTTGGATCACTCGTTCTGCTGCTGACATTCGCCCATGGCGCGCCTGCCGACGCGGGCGTGTTGGTGGCGCAGTAGTCTTTTGAAGAAGGGCCGGCCGACGCGCCGGCGACCGGGCCGATCTTGGACTCCAGCGGCAACGGGCATGACGGCCTGGCGGTGAACGGGCCCGTATACCGGCAAACTCCCGGCGGACCAAGCGGCCTGGCGCTGGATTTCAACGGCACCGATCAACACCTTTTCATTCCAGACGACCCGGCATTTGGATTTACCGACGAGTTCACCGTCGCCGTGTGGGTCAATGCGCGATCGCTTCCCACAGCCGAAGGCGCGCCCGCGCTGATCGTCGCGCGCGGCGACACGCGGCAGGGGATGAACGCATGGTCGCTTGCCTTGGAGGACAACGAAATCGTCTTCAGCGTCGCGGACGCGGAAGGGAATCGCGCAGGGATAACCCGGCCTTTTCGTGACCTTGGAAACTGGGTCCAATACGTCGCCACGTATCGGACACGGGCCGGGCAATCGTTTCTGCACTTCCGGGCGACGGATTCCCTTGAGACCGACGTGCAACCCATCGAAACATTGGATCCGGCCATGCAGCCGGGCGTGTACGTCGGCGGGGTCGACGGCGGATTCTTTGACGGCCTGATCGATGACGTGCGCGTCTACAACCGCGCCCTGTTCGGCAATAACGTCGGCGGCCTTTCGCTGCTGGGCGACGTCACGGGCGACGGCCGTGTGGACATCGACGACTTGAATCGATTCCGAAGTTGCTTTGGTCACAACTGCCTTGTTGATGCGAATTTTGACTGGGCGCATGACATTGAAGACCTGAACACGATCCGCAATGAATTTGGGTCGCGACTGGAACATGCAGCCGTCGTACCAGAGCCTTCGGGATTCCTCTCCCAGCTCGTGGCTTGGTACTTTTTGGCGGCCGTTTGGCTGTTTCATCCCTCACAAAGGATCAAACGATGCTGAACTCAACGCGACTGACGACCGCCTTCGCGGCGGCTTTTTTATTGGCCGGGTGCTTTTCGCCGGGCCGAACCGCCGCCGCCGGGCCGTTGGTCGCTCATTGGGCGTTTGAAGAGGGTCGTCCCGACGCGCCTGCGACCGGGCCGATCTTGGACTCCAGCGGTAACGGCCATGACGGCGTGGCGGTGAACGGGCCTGTCTACCGGGAAACTCCCGGCGGCCCCAGCGGCCTGGCGCTCGACTTCAACGGCACCGATCAACACCTTTTCATTCCAGACGATCCGGCATTTGGATTTACCGACGAATTCACCGTCGCCGTGTGGGTCAACGCGCGATCGCTTCCCACAGCCGAAGGCGCGCGGGCTCCAATCGTCGCGCGCGGCGATGCGCGGCCGGGGATGAACGCATTGTCGCTCGCCTTGGAAGACAGCAATATCGTCTTCCGCGTGGAGGACGCGGCGGGCAATCGTGCAGAGATAAGCCGGCCCTTTCGTGCTGTTGGAAACTGGGTGCAATACGTCCGCACGTACCGCACACGCGCCGGTCAATCATTCCTGCACTTCCGCGCGTCGGATTCCGTTGAGACCGACGTGCAACCCATCGAAACATTGGATCCGGCCATGCAGCCGGGCGTATACATCGGCGGGATCGACGGCGCGTTCTTTGACGGCCTGATTGACGAAGTGCGCGTCTACAACCGAGCGCTGTTCCGTAACAACAACGGCGGGCTTTCCCTGCTGGGCGATACGAACGACGACGGGAGAGTGAACATCGAGGACTTGAATAATATTAGGAATACTTTTGGTGGTGATTGTTTTGGTGACGCCAACTTCGACGGGCACTGCAGTATCGAAGACCTGAACGCGATCCGCAATGAATTTGGGTCGCGACTGGAACATGCAGCCGTCGTACCAGAGCCTTCGGGATTCCTCTCCCAGCTCGTGGTTTGGTACTTTTTGGCGGCCGTTTGGCTGTTTCATCCCTCACAAAGGATCAAACGATGCTGAACTCAACGCGACTAACGACCGCCTTCGCGGCGGCTTTTTTGTTGGCCGGGTGCTTTTCGCCGGGCCGAACCGCCGCCGCCGGGCCGTTGGTCGCTCATTGGGCGTTTGAAGAGGGTCGTCCCGACGCGCCTGCGACCGGGCCGATCTTGGACTCCAGCGGCAACGGCCATGACGGCGTGGCGGTGAACGGGCCCGTCTACCGGGAAACTCCCGGCGGCCCCAGCGGCCTGGCGCTCGACTTCAATGGTATTGATCAGCAGGTCTTCATCCCCGACGACCCGGAATTTCAGGTGGGCAACAGCTTCACCGTCGAAGCATGGTTTTTACTTCGGTCGTTTCCTCCTGCGGCAAGGGGACCGGTAGCGCTCGTCGTGCGCGGTGACACCCGTGCCGGGCTGAACACGTTCTCGGTGACAATTGACGAACAATCACTCGTATTCAATGTCGCAGACAACCAGAACAATGAAGCCATTGCCAGCAGGTTCATATCCACGGACTCTTGGTTTCACGTTGGCGTGACATTTGACAACGGACGGCTCACTACCTATGTCCGGCAATCTCCAAGTGATCCGGTCGTGACAAACATTGAGGCTATCAATCAACTTGACCCCGCTTTCGACCCCGGCATCTATATCGGCGGCGAAAACGGCAGTTTCTTCGACGGGTTGATTGATGAGGTCCGCGTGTACAACCAATCGCTTTTTCCAAACGAACACGGGTTTTCTGTTTTTGGAGACGTAACGAACGATGGCGTTGTCGGGCTCGACGACTTGAACGAAGTGCGAAATTGGTTCGGTTGCGACTGCGGCGGGCGCCCGCCGGGCGACGCCGACCGTGACGGCCTCACCAACCTCACAGATTTGAACATCATTCGAAATGAATTCGGGAGCCAACTGGAACAATACGCACACGCCCCGGAACCCGCAGGTGGCGCGCTGGCAATGTTGGCTGGTGTCGTACTTTGCCTCAATCGTAGAATGCGATCGTTCGCACGAAGCCCTAACGGCCGTTTTCTCCCTGCCACCTGCAATGCTGTGCGAGTAGAACCAGCGCGAGTGAGATTTCGCAAATTTGGGTTTGAAGGCTTGGAGGACCGCGCCCTGCTCGCCATTGGTTCACCCATCCTAAATTTTGCCGGTCAACAGCTCGAGCCAAACTGGTACCCGCCAGATACGGTCGGCGATGTCGGCAAACACCATTATGTCCAAATGATAAATGATTCAGACGGATCCTTGTTCACAGTTTATAACAAAGAAAATGGTACGGTCGCTCTCGGACCCAAGTTCACCGACTCATTGGCTCCGCCAGGCAGCGCCTGTGCAGAAGGTGCTGGTGATCCCATCGTACTGTACGACCATTTGGCGGACCGGTGGCTCATCTCCGAATTTGCGCCGCGCGGCGTAAATACGTTGTGTGTTTACATTTCCCAAACGGACGACCCTTCGGACGACCTTTGGTACCACTATTCCTTCGAGACACAAATATTCCCGGATTATCCAAAATACGCTGTGTGGCCCGATGCCTATTACTTATCTACGAATGAAGGCGGGGCTCCGCCTGCGTATGCATTGGACCGTGAAAATATGCTCCAGGGCCTTCCTGCTCGTCCGTTTCAAAAATTCTCCGCCAATGGGCTCGTCGGATTCATAACTGTGCAACATTTTCTTCCGAGCGATCTCGACGGCGCTATCCCGCCTCCAGCCGGGTCGCCAAATTATTTCATCCGACATGTGGACGACGAGATCCATCTCGCTCCGGAATTCATTGACCCTGAGAATGATTTCCTTGACTTGTGGGAGTTCCGCGTCGACTGGGATAATCCCGCAAACTCGAGTTTTGTACAAATTCCAAGATCTCCTGAAACCCCAGGGCTCCCGGCAATACCAATTGAGGACTATGACTCACTTTGCACAAACGCCACGGATTGCATTCCACAACCGAATACAAATACGTCACTTGATTCTGTAAGCCACTTCGTCATGTGGCGATTGCAATACCGCAATTTTGGAACGCATGAGACACTATTGGGCAATTTCACTGTTGACGCGGACGGAAATGGCCTTGCGGGCATCCGCTGGTTTGAACTTCGCAAGACCGGCGCGGGTGATTGGTCCCTCCATCAAGAAGGCACCCATTCGCCCGATAGTGTCAGTCGCTGGATGGGCTCGATCGCAATGGACGGTGATGGCAACGTCGCCCTCGGCTATAACGTCTCGGATGGCGCAAGCGTTTATCCCGGCATAAGGTACACCGGCAGAAACTCAAGCGATCCGTTGGGGACTATGGAAGAGGAATACGTATTGATTGACGGATCGTTTTATCAGTCTCCGAATTCCCGGTGGGGTGATTATAGTGCCATGAGTGTCGATCCAGTAGACGATAAGACGTTTTGGTTCACGGGAGAGTATAAGGATGTTGGTGCTCCCAAAACCCGCATCGGCACGTTCTCCTTCACCGAGCCTGGCCCTCGGGTGACGGATGTGCGCATCGGCAGCACGTTGAGCGTGCACGCCGACTACCAGATACCTACCGGCTCCGGAGAGCAGATCCGTACGGTGCCGGTGGGGCAAGCGAACCAGGTGGAGGTGGTGTTCAGTGAAGACGTGAACGTGTCCCAGGGCGACCTGGCTTTGGTTGGCGCGTATAGCGGCAACAGCTACACCAACATCTCTGGCTTCAACTATGACCCCGGCACGTTCACCGCCACCTGGACGTTCACCACCGCCTTTCCCGCCGACCAGATGGTGCTGACCATCGCCGACGCGGTCGCCGACGCGGCCGGCAACGCCCTGGACGGCGAGTGGCACAATCCCGACGCGCTGGTCGACACCGGCACCGACGTGTTCCCCTCCGGCAACGGCGTGGCGGGCGTCGATTTCGTCTTCCGCTTCACGATCCTGCCGGGCGACGTGAACCGCGACAACGTGGTGGACATCGTCGACCGCAACACGGTCATGAACAATTTCGGCATGAACCCTGCCCTGTGGACCGACGGCGACACCGACGGCACCGGTGCCGTGGACATCGGCGACTGGAACAACGTCGCCAACAATTTCGGCAAGGATTTTACTGTCTGGCCGTCCGGCGGACAGCAGGCACAATCCGGCGGCGGCACGGCGGCGATGTCCATCGACGACGCCTTCCTGCTGGATCTCGCCGAGCTTTACGCCGTCCACAGGGCCGAAGGCACGGGCAATCAACTCTTCTGGGATGCCCTTGCGACAGATGAGTTCTGGAAAGAAATCTTGCGAGGTTTTACAGCCGAATGATGGCGGATCCGGCCAGCCGCGCGGCACGGCCGCCGGTTTCTCTTGGAAACCGCGAAAAACCGAAAAATTTGACCGGTTCTCAAAGCACCGGTAGATTTGAGGGAGGGCAGGTGGCTCGGCGAACCGGTGATCTTGGATTTTTGCTCTCCTACTCTCCCACCTGGCCGAATCCGATGGGCCTGACGTACTTCAAACGCTACCGGATGGAGTTTGATCTTGTGCGCCGTCGCGTGCCAGATTTGGCCCTACCGCCAAATTACCGGCTAATTGCCTGGGATCCGGCACTGTTGGAAACCCACGCGGAGACCAAGTTCGAAAGTTTCCGCGGTGAAATCGACGCCAGCGTATTCTCCTGCCTGGGCGAGTACGAAGGTTGCCGTCGGTTGATGCGGGAGATCAGCCGCCGCGACGGGTTTCTGCCGGGGGCCACCTGGCTGATGGCTTACCAGCCGCCCGTCAATGGAACCGGCCTTCACCCCCTGGAGTATTGCGGTACGATTCAAGGTTTGCGGGACAAATCGGGAATCGGGGCCGTGCAGAACCTGGGGATTGTCCCGGAGCACCGGGACCGCGGATTGGGATCGGCGTTGTTGTTGGCCGCCTTGGGTGGTTTTCGCCGCGCGGGGTTGCCCCGGGCGTTCCTGGAAGTCACGGCCCAAAACGACGGCGCCATCCGGCTCTATTACCGGCTGGGTTTTCGCCGCGCACGTACTGTTTACAAGGCCGTCGAAGTGGCGATGAGTTGATCGCGCCGAGGCGCGTCGGCCGCCCGCCGCGGATCGTCGATCGAAGCTTCGCAACCAGAGCCGTCTCGACCGCTTCTTTTCCGCAGTGAAAAGGAACCTGACCGCTGTGACATCCCCCATACATTCGCATACGTACGATAACGGCATGGTTCTGGTGGCCGAACCGATGGCGTCGCTCGAGTCGGCGGCGTTCACGTTTCGTCTGCCCGCCGGGTGCGCCCTGGAACTTCCCCAGCGGGCCGGACTGGCCGGGCTCACCTGTGAAATGACGCTGCGCGGAGCGGGGCCGCGCGACAGCCGTCAGTTCATCAACGATCTGGATTGCCTGGGGGTCGAGCGTTCCGAGGGCGTATCGACGACCCACACGGGGCTGAGCGCCGCCACGTTGGCCACCAGTCTGCCGGCCGCG
>Ga0214472_10008580_pt1 | contig 10674 bp, 6 predicted proteins | sample RVTome_6_FD_207662 | JGI IMG/M metagenome (GOLD analysis project Ga0214472, IMG submission 207662) | Soil microbial communities from uranium-contaminated site in the Upper Colorado River Basin, Wyoming, United States - RVT140D175 | ecosystem: Environmental > Terrestrial > Soil > Contaminated >...
CGAAGGGCAAGTGCACGATCATCATCGGCGCGGGCGTCAATCACTGGTATCACAACAATCTGATGTACCGCGCCGGGATCCACGCGCTGATGTTCTGTGGATGCGTCGGAGTGAACGGCGGCGGGCTGGCGCACTACGTGGGGCAGGAAAAGCTTGCGCCGATGGAATCATGGTCGTCGATCGCAATGGCGAAGGACTGGATTCCGCCGTCACGGCTGCAGAATGCACCGAGCTGGCACTACGTCCATACCGATCAGTGGCGCTACGAAAAGGAATTTACCGACTACCACACTGTCCCTAACCATAGGCGCGAGGGCTCGCTGGCGGGCGGCCACACGATGGACCTGCAGGTGAAGGCCGTAAAGAACGGATGGTTGCCGTTCTATCCGCAGTTCGACCGCAGTCCGCTCGATGTGGTGAAAGAAGCAGAGGCGGCGGGTGCAAAGACCGACGAAGAAGTCGTTGCTCACACCGTTTCGCGGCTCAAGGACAAGAGCCTGAAGTTCGCGATCGAAGATCCGGACGCCGAGGAAAATTGGCCGCGCGTCTGGTTCATCTGGCGCGGCAACGCCCTCATGGCCAGCGCCAAAGGGCATGAATACTTCTTGAAGCACTATCTGGGAACGCACAACAACGCCATCGCGGAGGACTTGGCGCAGGACTCAGTGAATGAAGTCATATGGCACGACAAAGCGCCGCAGGGAAAGATGGATCTCGTCGTCGACCTCAACTTCCGCATGGATACGTCGGCACTCTACTCCGACATCGTGCTGCCCGCGGCCACCTGGTATGAGAAGTCGGACCTGAACTCGACCGACATGCACAGCTTTATTCACCCGCTGTCGGCGGCGGTCCCGCCGTGCTGGGAATCGAAGAGCGACTGGCAGATCTTCAAGACGATCTCAAAGAAGTTCTCCGAGTTGGCGGCAAAGCATTTCCCCGAACCCGTCAAGGACATCGTCGCCTCGCCGCTGGCTCACGACACGTCCGCTGAAATTGCACAACCTGCGATCCGCGATTGGTCAAAGAATGAGATCGAAGCGATCCCCGGCAAGACAATGCCGGGGCTCAAGGTCGTCACGCGTGACTACAAGAATCTCTACAACCAGTTCATCTCTTTCGGGCCGAAGGTCCGTGAGAGCGGGCTGGGCGCCCATGGGACGCACTACGACTGCGCCGACCTGTATGACGAAGCCATCATCGACGGGCCGACTGTCGCGTGGGATGGCAAGGCGTACCCTTCGTTGGCCGAAGACATTCATGTCTGCAACCAGATCCTGCACTTCGCGACCGTCACGAACGGCGAGTTGGCGTACCGTTCCTACAAGGACATTGAAGAGAAAGTCGGACTGCCTCTCGCCCATCTTGCCGAGAAGAATCGCGAATTTCGAGTGAATTTCTCGGATCTGCAAAGCCAACCCCGCCGTTTCATCAACAGTCCGATGTGGTCGGGTCTGGTCGAAAACGGGAGGGCGTACGCACCGTTCACGTACAACGTCGAGAACAACGTGCCGTGGCGAACACTCACCGGGCGCCAACAGTTCTACCTCGACCATCCTGGCTACATCGATTTCGGCGAACACGTGCCGACCTACAAGCCCAAACCCCTGCCGGCACAGTACGCGGATCTGAAGTTCAGCAAAGAGGTCGGCCCAACTTTGATGCTGAACTATCTTACGCCGCACGGTAAGTGGCACATCCACTCAACATACGGCGACAACCAGCGCATGACGACGCTGTCGCGCGGTTGCGAGCCCTTCTGGATCAACCATCACGACGCGGCTGAGATCGAGATCGAGGATAACGACTGGGTCGAGGTCCACAACGATCACGGCGTCGTCGTCACAAGGGCCGCGGTGAGCGCGCGCATTCCGCGGGGCATCTGCATTCAGTACCACTCACCGGAGCGGACACTCGGCGTTCCGAAGTCGCCCTTGCGCGGGGATCGGCGGGCCGGCGGGCACAACAGCCTGACGCGCGTCCGCCTCAAACCAAACCTGATGCTGGGCGGATACGGCCAGTTCACTTACCACTTCAACTACTGGGGGCCGACGGGGGTGAATCGCGACACTCACATTTTGGTGCGCAAACTGCCGGAGCTGAAATGGTGAGCCACGGATCGCAAGGAGAACAGGCATGAACGTCCGATCGCAAGTTTCCATGATGTTTCACCTCGACAAATGCATCGGGTGTCACACCTGCAGCATCGCCTGCAAGAACATCTGGACTGACCGCAAGGGCGCCGAGTATATGTGGTGGAACAATGTCGAGACAAAGCCCGGCACCGGCTATCCGACTCAGTGGGAAGACCAGGACAAGTATCAAGGCGGCTGGGAGGTTGACGGTGACAAGCTACGGCTGAGGTCAACCAGCAAGAAGAAAATCGTTTTCAACATCTTCCACAACCCCCACATGCCCTCCATGGACGATTACTACGAGCCGTGGACTTACGACTATCAAAATCTGTTCAACGCACCAGAAGGCCCCGACCAGCCGATAGCCCGCCCTGTTTCGCAGGTGACCGGCGAGTTGATTCAGATCAAGAAAGGACCGAACTGGGACGATGACCTGGGCGGATCGCCGATCTACGCCGCGAATGATCCGAACCTGGAGGGCCTGAGCGAGCAGCAAAAGGAGCAGCTTTCGGCGGTCGAGCGGCTGGTTCTCTTCTACCTGCCGCGCATCTGCAATCACTGTTTGAATCCCTCGTGCGTGGCGTCGTGTCCGTCGGGCGCACTTTACAAGCGCGGTGAGGACGGCATCGTGCTGCTTGATCAGAACCGCTGCCGCGCGTGGCGCTCCTGCATCGCCGCCTGCCCTTACAAGAAGGTTTACTACAACTGGTTTTCCGGCAAATCCGAGAAATGTATTCTCTGCTATCCGCGTCTCGAGACAGGCCAGGCGCCGGCCTGCTTCCATTCCTGCGTCGGCCGGATTCGCTACCTGGGAGTCGTGCTCTACGACGCGGATCAAATTGAATCGGTAGCGAAGAAGCGCGACGAGGAACTGATCGAAGCGCAGCGGGAAATGATTTTGAATCCGCATGACCCCGGGGTAATCGCCGCGGCGCGTGCGAACGGAGTGCATGATTCGGTGATCGAGTCGGCCCAGAGATCTCCCGTCTACAAGTTTGTGAAGGTTTGGAAGCTGGCGCTGCCGCCGCACATCGAATACCGCACGCTGCCGATGCTCTTCTACGTTCCGCCGCTGTCGCCTGTGATGGCCAATCAGCAGGAGGGCGGCACGATTGAGCACGTCTCCGACAACCTGTTTCACGACATCGACGAGTCGCGCATCCCGGTGAAATACCTTGCCAACCTTCTTGGGGCCGGCCACGAAGGCAAGGTGCGTTACGCGCTACGGAAGCAGAAGGCCGTGCGTTGGTACCGCCGGGCTGTGACGGTGGGCGACGTCGAGATGCAGACCGCCGAGCACATGCTTCGCGAGGCCGACTGCAGTCCGGAGGAGGCCGACGAGATCTATCGGCTCTCGGCGCTATGCACGTTCGAAGATCGGTTCGTCATCCCGCCGATGCACCGCGAGGAGGCGATCGAAATGGCGGCGGACCCGCTGGAGCATAAGCACTCGACAGGGTTCGGGTTTATGTCGGGTCCCTGGAGGTCGATGTGACGGACTCCGCCATTGGCTGCTACGAGATACTGGGCCGGCTGCTGCTGTATCCGGATGAATCTTTTCCCGAGCGGTTGGCGGCTTGCCGCCGGCAGCTCGCAAACGCCGATGCAAAAGCCGCGTCCGAGGTCGAGCGCTTCGCCGCGGGCGTTGAAGGCCTCTCGCTGGAGCGTCTTCAAGAGATCTTTACCCAAACGTTCGATCTCAATCCTATCTGCTCTCTGGAGGTCGGCTGGCAACTTTTTGGCGAAGAATACTCACGCGGAGCGTTTCTTGTCGCCATGCGGTGCCAGTTGCGCGAGAAGGGGATCGAGGAATCCATCGAACTGCCGGACCATCTGACTCACATCCTTCCGCTGCTAGACCGCATGGAAGACCGTGAGAGGGTCTATTTCAACGACAAGTACTTGCAGCCGGCTCTGACCAAGATGCTGAAGGCTTTCGAGAGTAAGCAGACCCCGTACGAGCATCTGCTTCGGGCTTGTGAGGGTATGTTGCCGCGTGGCGAAGCCAGCAAATCGTCGGAGGTGGCTCATGGGTAGTTCATCGGCTTATTTAGACCCGTTGTTCTTTGCGGTGCTGCCGTACATGGCGTTCTTCACGTTCTTTCTGGTGACGATCCAGCGTTACAGGCAGCGGACGTTTTCGTATTCGAGTCTGTCGTCACAGTTCTTGGAGAATCAGCGGCACTTCTGGAGTCTGGTGCCGTTCCACTACGGGATTCTCATTGTGGTCGCGGGCCACTTCCTGGCTTTTCTATTTCCCAGAGAGTTGCTGGCCTTCAACAGCAAGCCGATCCGCCTCTACATCCTTGAAGTGACGGGACTGGTCTTCGGTTTGATGACGGTTGTAGGACTCATCGCGTCAATTGTTCGCCGCTTTAGCGAGACGAAGATTCGCCAAGTCACGACAGCCTCCGACTGGGTTCTCTTCGCGATGTTGTTCATCCAAGTGGCAAGCGGAGTCTACGTCGCGCTTTTTCATCCCTGGGGCTCCAGTTGGTTCGCCTCAACGGTTACGCCCTATCTTTGGTCACTCGTAAAGTTGAGTCCGGAGGTCGGCACGATGTCCGCGATGCCTTGGGCCGTGAAGCTCCACGTGATCAACGCCTACGTGATGATCGGCTTTTTCCCCTTTACACGCCTGGTTCACGTGCTTGTTGTACCGAACCCCTACTTGTGGAGAAAACCGCAAGTCGTTCGTTGGTATCGGAACCCGAGGCCTTCGGCTTGATGGACTGACTCGACGGAAATGCACGAACAGCGATGACCGAGAACCGACAAGCCTTTCTCGTCCTCATGATGAACACGCTGGCGTTCACCATCTGCTTCATGTGCTGGATGATGAACGGCGTCTTGGTTACGTACCTGGTCGACAACGGGGTTTTTCGCTGGACTCCGGCACAGATGGGGTGGTTGATCGGCATCCCTGTTCTCACCGGTTCGGTGACGCGGCTCCCGGTCGGAGTCCTGACCGACAAGTACGGCGGGCGAATTGTGTTCGGACTGCTCATGCTGCTCTCCGCCGTGTTCATGTACCTCGTCAGTTACGCGAACTCCTTTGAGCAGTTCCTGATGCTGGGCCTCGGCTTTGGCCTTTCCGGAGCCAGCTTCGCCGTCGGTATCGCTTACACGTCAGTCTGGTTCCCGGCGCACAAGCAAGGTACGGCGCTGGGGATTTTTGGCGCGGGGAATGCGGGCGCGGCGGTAACAAGCCTGGGCGCGCCTCACTTGCTGAACTGGTTCACGAACAACGGCCAACAGATCGAAGGCTGGCGAATGCTTCCCAAGGCCTATGCGGGATCGCTGGTCGCCATGGCCATCGTGTTTTTCTTGTTCACACATACGCGGCTGGCCGCCGGAGCACAGCAGAAGACCTTGGCCGACCGTTTGGCTCCGCTCAAGGTCATGCGTGTCTGGCGGTTCGGGCTCTACTACTTTTTGGTGTTTGGCGGATTCGTGGCGCTGGCGCAGTGGATGATTCCGTACTACGTGAACGTCTATGCGATGAGCGTCGTGATGGCGGGGTTTATGGCCTCGATCTTTAGCCTTCCGTCGGGTGTGATTCGAGCTGTAGGCGGCTGGATGTCCGACAGGTTCGGCCCGCGTCCGGTCATGCAGTGGGTGCTGGGTTCGTGCGTACTCTGTTGCGGCTTGTTGATCGTGCCTCAGATGGATATTTGGTCGCCCGGAAGCGGCGTGATGGCCCGTGGCGCCGGTGTTGTCAAATCGGTGAGCGCCGGGGAGATCGTCGTGGAAACTCGCCAAGGAGAGGTTCGCTACGCCTTCACCGAGCGGGCCGATGAAGCCGTGCCTGCGACAGCGCGAACCGCCGGCATGCTGGTCTTGCCCAAAGCGGCATCGTGGCAGGAAGCGGTTGTCAAACCCGGCGAATCGGTGGCCCGCAAGCAACTGCTCGCTCGAGGCGTGACACACATCTTTTTCCAGGCCAATGTATGGATCTTTACCGGTCTGGTCTTCGTCGTCGGGATCGCGATGGGCATCGGCAAGGCCGCTGTCTATCGGCACATTCCCGACTATTTCCCGGACGACGTGGGAGTTGTCGGCGGCATGGTGGGCGTGCTCGGCGGATTAGGTGGATTCTTCTGTCCGATTATGTTCGGTTACCTGCTCGGATGGACGGGCCTGTGGACCACTTGCTGGATGTTCTTCTTTGCACTGAGCCTGATTTGCCTGATTTGGATGCTGGTGGTCATCCGGCGGCTCATGAAGAAGGAAGCACCTGACTTGGTCCGTCAGATCGAGACAGAGAGGTTCAGCACGCTCGGAGAAGCGTAGGAATGGTTTGGTCGAACGGGTCGGTTGGCAAAAGGAGGAACGATGGCACAGGCAGCAAGTGCTGAACTCGACCGCTCGCTCAGCGTAGAACGTTGGGAGCCGGAAGACGCCGAATTCTGGGAGAGCACAGGCAAGCGGATCGCCAGCCGCAACCTCTGGATCTCAGTTCCCTGCTTGCTGTGCGCGTTCGCTGTTTGGTCGTACTGGTCGATCATCACCGTCCAGATGAAGAATCTGGCGTTTCCTTTCAGCGCGTCGCAGCTCTTCACGCTGACTGCCGTGGCCGGGCTAACGGGGGCGACCCTTCGTATCCCCAACGCTTTCCTGATCGCCATCGCGGGCGGGCGGAATGTGATCGCGGTTAGTACCGCCCTGTTGCTCATCCCTTCCATTGGGGCGGGCATCGCGCTCCAGAACAAGTCCACTTCGTACGAAACATTCGTCATTTTTGCGGCGCTATCCGGCTTTGGAGGCGGCAACTTCGCATCCTCAATGTCGAACATCAGCTTTTTCTTCCCCAAGAGAATGCAAGGAACAGCGCTTGGAATCAATGCCGGACTCGGCAATCTTGGCGTAAGCGTGATGCAGGTGTTTCTGCCGTTCGCCATGACGCTATCGCTGTTCGGAGCCCTGGGAGGCGCAGGCATGCCGCTGCCGGAAGCCGTCGGAGGAACCGAGGCGGGGGCGCTGGTCTGGATCCAAAACTGCGGGCTGGTCTGGGCGCCTGTGCTGCTGATTCTCACACTCGCCGCTTGGTTCGGGATGAACAACCTGCCGATCCATCAGGTCGGTTCTTCGGTGATGGCGATTCTCAAGATTCTAGGCTTGAAGCTGATGGGACTGCTGGGCGCGGCGGCCGGACTCTATCTGCTGTTGGGGCTCGATTGGAGCATGTGGCTCGCCCTGCCCGTGACGATCGTTCTCACCTTGTTGCTGATGAAACTGCTTCCGGGCGAAGTAGCAGTCGGACTGAAGAAGCAGTTCAGCATCTTCAGCGCAAAACACAACTGGCTCATGACTTGGCTTTACATCATGACTTTCGGTTCGTTCATCGGTTTCTCGATGGCGTTCCCGCTGCTGATCCGGGTCGTGTTTGGCACGCTGGCTGATGGAGCGACACCGAATCCCGAGGCGCCTAATCCATTCATTTACGCCTGGCTGGGACCGCTCGTCGGGTCTCTGATTCGTCCCGTTGGAGGATGGCTGTCGGACAAGTGGACGGGAGCCAAGGTGACGCAGTTATCGACGGCGGTGATGATCCTAGCGACTCTGGGCGTCGCGCATTACGTGAAAGCCGCCAACGCCTCAAACACCCCGCAGGATTTCTTCTTCCCGTTCTTCGGTCTGTTCCTGCTGTTGTTCTTGACGAGCGGAATCGGCAACGGGTCGACGTTCCGGATGATCGGCGTAATTTTCGCGCCGGCGCAGGCAGGGCCCGTTCTGGGATGGTCCTCGGCGGTGGCGGCCTATGGAGCCTTCTTGATTCCACGGATCTTCGGCCAGCAGATCGATCTGGGCCGGCCCGAGTACGCGCTTTACGGTTTCGCTGTGTACTACTTCAGTTGCCTGATTGTGAACTGGTGGTATTACGCGCGAAAGAACGCGGAGCTCGCGTGTTGATAGAGGTAGTGACGTGAACAGCCGCATCCTATCCATGTCGCTGGGCGTGGCAGTCGTTCTGGTCGGGCTGATGACGCTCGACGCGGTTTGGACCTGGCCGCTGCCGGGAATCCAACAAGGCTACGAGCCGGTTCAGCCAATCGCTTACTCGCATCGACTGCACGCCGGCGAATTGCAGATTGATTGCCAGTATTGCCACTCGGGCGCGGAAACGAGCCGCCATGCCGGCATTCCCGCCGCAAGTGTCTGCATGAATTGCCACAAATTCATCACGGCGCCACTGGGGGCGGTCCGGGCAGAGGACGACCTGGCACAGAAGGAGAATCGCCGCGCCGGCGAAGTCGTTTCACCGGAGATCGCGAAGCTGTACACGGCGTTTGGCTTGGGACAGGATCGGCAACCGACTGCTGCCGGCGACACGCAGCCCATCGAATGGATCAAGGTTCACAACTTGCCGGACTACGTTTATTTCGACCACCGCGCCCATGTCAACGTCGGTGTGAAGTGCCAGACCTGCCACGGTCCTGTCGAGACGATGGAGCGTTTACGGCAGGCCGAGGACCTGAGCATGGGGTGGTGCGTGAACTGCCACAGAGACGCGACGGAAAACGGGGTTGCGGGACAGGCTGTGAACGCCTCGACCGACTGTGTGACCTGCCACTACTGAGATTTAGTGATGTCCGAACAACTAGGAAAACCGATCTGGCGCAGCCTGGAAGAGCGCAACGACCCGCAGGCGGTACAAGCAGCCGGCCGGCAAGAGTTTCCTGAGCCGGCGGTACCCGAGATATTCTCGTTCGGGCGTCGAGACTTCCTGCGGGCCGCCGGCTTTGTTTTTGGCGGAGCAACGATCGGTTGCGGGCGCGCGCCTGTCGAGAAGGCGATCCCTTATCTCGTGAAGCCCGAGGAGATTACGCCGGGTAGAGCTTATCACTATGCCTCGGCCTGTGGAGCCTGTCCCGCGGGCTGCGGACTACTGGTGAAGAATCGAGACGGCCGCCCGATCAAACTGGAGGGTCTCGACGAACATCCCTTATCACAAGGCAAGCTCTGCGCCGTCGGCCAAGCGTCGATCCTGGGTCTCTACGACAGTCGACGGTTTCAGCAGCCTCTTAAGGCCGGCGAGAAGACGACGTGGGAACAGTTGGACGGCGAGATTCGCGCCGCGCTGGACCGTTTGGCTGCCGATGGCGGCGCGGTCCGCCTGTTGACGGGAACCATTCACAGCCCGACGCTGCTCGGCACGATCGATACCTTCCTTGCTCGTTTTGCGAATGCCCGGCACTTTGTCTACGATGCACTCTCGTCTTCCGCGATCGCCGACGCCTACGAACAAACGCATGGGGATCGCTTGTTGCCGCACTACCGCTTCGATCAAGCGAAGGTCATCGTCGGCCTGGATGCCGACTTTCTCGGAACGTGGATCTCGCCAGTTGAGTACACGGCGCAGTGGCGAGAGGCGCGGCGCTTTGAAAACGCGGGCTCGGATCGAGCCTATCACGCGCAGTTTGAAGCGCGTCTGTCTATCACGGGATCGAAAGCAGACCACCGGCGCCGAATTGCTCCCAACGAATTCGGTGCGATACTCACGCACTTGGCTGCGCGGCTTGCCGGGAAGGCCGAGGTCCCGTTCGACAACTCGGTGGCGTCGCAGTCGCCCATCGCGGCTGACGATCTCGACCGACTCGCCGATCGGTTGTGGGCGGCCAGAGGAAGCTCGCTCGTTGTCTGTGGGTCGCAGTCCGTCGGCGAACAGGTTCTTTGCAACTTCATCAATCATCTACTAGCGAGCTATGGCTCGACCATCGAACTTGCAAGGACCTCACAGCAGTGCGCCGGCAATGATCGGGAACTGCAGGAACTGCTGGCGGAACTTGAGCGAGGTGAAGTTCAAGCTCTGTTGATCGCCGGCCGCAATCCGGTTTACGAACTGCCGCAAGGATCTGATCTCGCCGAGCAACTCCGCAAAGTCCCGCTGACAGTTTCTTTCGCCGAGCGGCCGGATGAGACATCCGACGTTTGCGGCTATGTTTGTCCGACGCCCCATTACCTGGAGACGTGGGCCGACGGTGAGCCGGTCCGGAGCGTGCTGACCGTGCAGCAACCCTGTATCGAGCCCTTCGGCAATACGCGGCCCGTGCTGCAAACGCTGGCGGCGTGGTCGGGGCAGGAACGGACGCCTTATGAACTTGTCCGGGATCATTGGCTTCAGGCAGTCTTTACCCCCAAAGAGGGCGGTCCCGATTTTGAAACCTTCTGGCAGCAGGTGGTACACGACGGTTTCCATGTGACCCAGTGGGAGAACACCGGGACGCAGCCAAGCTTCAGCATGTCGTCCCTTCGTCCGCTCCCCGCCTCATCCGAACCAACCGATGGTCAGTATGCGGTATCGCTCTATGCGAAAGCTGGTTTGCTCGACGGCAGTCACGCCTACAATGCTTGGCTTCAGGAGCTACCCGATCCAGTCACGAAAATCACGTGGGACAACTATGCCTGCCTGTCTCCCGAAGCAGCGGCCGCCGCCGGAGTCGCGGAAGGCGATGTCATCCGCCTTGTCCCCGCGGATGGGAGCGATCCACTTGAACTACCGGTCGTCCTGCAGCCCGGACAACATGACCGCGCAGTG
>Ga0214472_10008581_pt1 | contig 10672 bp, 4 predicted proteins | sample RVTome_6_FD_207662 | JGI IMG/M metagenome (GOLD analysis project Ga0214472, IMG submission 207662) | Soil microbial communities from uranium-contaminated site in the Upper Colorado River Basin, Wyoming, United States - RVT140D175 | ecosystem: Environmental > Terrestrial > Soil > Contaminated >...
CGCTGGTAAGGTAACAGACGGCGCGTATAGTCCAATGATAAATTCAATTTCATCGGATACCCTGCCCAACTTCTTTTTCCTCCATTACGACAAATCGGCTTATGACCTTGTAGACTTGTTGTTTGTGCCGCGATTCTTTATCTCGGAATCCATCATAGAGAAACGAAATCCATTGTCATCAAGTGCCAGACGTGCAGGCTGGACAGGTTGCAACATACTCTTCTGCAAGCTGGCAGACGAAGGCAAGATAAAAGTAGTTGAGGACGGCAGGGAAATTCCCAAAGGCGATGTGCGGCAATCGTGGCGCAAAATCAGCTTCATTGGAACGGCCAAAGCAGATAGCAGGGGCTGGATAAACGATATAATGTGGTGCGTAAACCAGCTTGGACGAAAGGAATTTACCTTAAAAGAGATTTACGCCTTTGAGGGGCAACTTAAAAAGCTTCATCCGGACAACAACAATATTCAGCCTAAAATCAGACAACAGCTTCAGTTCCTACGCAACCAGGGCTACCTGCGTTTCCTCGGCGCCGGTAAATATGCATTGATAAACTGAATCGCCCATCAAACGCTAATCAATATAACCCGGCAAACTGCCGGGTTTTTTTGTTACATCAGAAAAAAAACCCGCAACTAATTGATACATAAGTTGTTTTTCCTGAAAATGATACTTATAGACTGTGGACACCCTGCCGAAACGATCATAGAATCCCGCCATTAAAGGAGTAATCCCGAAGATACACAACAATTAAAGACGTAATAGTGCCGCACCTATCAATGTCCGTAGCCGGTTTGTATCCATATCATTGCGACCGCGAGCATTCAGCCGCATTGTATCTGGGCGATTGCGTCGAAATTCTCGGCAAATTACCCGAGGACTGTGTTGACATGATATTTGCAGACCCGCCGTATTTTCTATCTAACGATGGTATTACATGTCATGCAGGGAAAATGGTTTCGGTGAATAAAGGAGCATGGGATAAGTCATGTGGACCGGAAGAAAATCATGCCTTCAATCTGGCATGGCTACAGGCTTGCCAAAGGGTTCTAAAGCCGAACGGGACGATATGGGTTTCAGGAACATCTCATATCATTCATTCTGTCGGTTATGCCATGCAGCAGCTTGGCTTTAAAATACTGAACGACATTATCTGGCAGAAGAGGAACCCGCCACCTAACCTCTCATGCCGATATTTCACGCATTCGACCGAGACTATACTTTGGGCGGCAAAGAACAAAAAGAGCAAGCACTACTTCAACTATCCGCTGATGAAAGAGCTGAACGGTGGGAAACAGATGAAGAACGTATGGATAATGGGCACGCCATCTAAATTAGAGAAACGGTTTGGCAAACACCCTACACAGAAACCGGTAGAGCTTTTGACGAGGATAATACTTGCTTCAATCGATGAGCAAGGCTTGGTGCTCGACCCATTTTGTGGAAGCTCTACAACAGGTGTTGCTTCTGTAATGCTTAACAGAAAATACGTCGGAATAGACCAGGACGAGACTTACTTAAGGCTGTCAGTAAGCAGGATTCAAGAAATTATAGAGCAGCGCGATATGTTCAAGCGTTAGGAGGACACATTCTGGAACTTTACCTCCCCTCGATCTTCTTCGCCTTATCCTCGACCTCTTTGGCGAGCTGTGCCTTGAACTCCACGAGCTTCTTCGCAACCCGTTTGTCGGAAAGCGCGATAATCTGCGCGGCGAATATACCCGCGTTCCTGGCTCCCCCCTTGCCGATGGCCATCGTCGCGACCGGTATCCCGGGCGGCATCTGCACCGTGGCAAGGAGCGCGTCAAGCCCGTTGAGGCTTGATGAATCTATCGGCACGCCGATGACGGGTAGCGTCGTGTTCGCGGCCATCACGCCCGCAAGGTGCGCCGCCCAGCCCGCGCCCGCGATGATGACCTTCAGGCCGCGCTCGCTCGCGGTAGCCGCGTAGGTATGCGCCTTCTCCGGAGTCCTGTGCGCGGAGGCGACCGTCATCTCGCACTCTATCCCGAAGCCAGCGAGCGCCTCCCTCGCCTTCTCCATCACCGGAAGGTCCGAGTCCGACCCCATCACTATCCCGACAAGCGGCTTTGCCATGACTACACCTCTCTGTTTAGAATCACACACGGGCGGACACATAGGTCCGTCCCTACAAATTGTAGGGGCCGTACCAAGCGAAGCGCGTGTCGTCCCTTTTAACCTTTTCACGCTGATAACATCGGGGATTTCATAACACCCCCAACCCCCTCTTATCTTAAGAGGGGGAAGAACCCATGTGCATGTTGCACACACATCCCCCCTTAGGTTAAGGGGGGACCGAGGGGGGTTACTCTCTCACTACCTCCCTCCCCACCTGCGGGGAGGAAATAGAGGTTTAAGTCCGAAATTTTACCACCCTCCCTCGCAAAATCAAAGCGTTTTTTCTTGCCAGTGCGCCCCGATTGAAATACTATGGACAGCATGGAACTTCACGTGACGCCATTCGGTGCGCCCGCATGGGGACGCCGGAAGGAGATACTGAAAGACATCATCGCAAAAAGGCCGGGCCCGCCGCACGACTTCAGGGACGTATTGTACCTGGTCGCGAACGAACGGACGACGTACACGCTGCGCGCGCTGATGCTGGACGCGCTCGAAGAGGCGACCGGCGCGAAGGGCTGCATGCCGCCCGCGTTCGACACGCTTAACCGTTTCATGGACTCGCGCGCTCTGTCCTCGTCCGGGAAGCCTGTAGTGGACACGGTAACGCGCGGCCTGGTCGTCGAGGAACTTGCGAAGGCAGCGGCGGCGGACGCGAAAAACCTTGACGTCGGGCCGGACACGCTTGCCCCGTCCATCGCGCCGCTCATTCTGGATGCGCTCGACAAGTCGTACATATATAACGTGCCGGACGGCGCGCTCGAAAGGCTTACAGGCGGCTCCATTACCGCGACGCTCCTCCGGGACGTGAAGCGCAGGTACGAATCGTGGCTTGGCAGGAACGGGCTCGCCGACCCCGCCGCCGCGAAATCCGCATACAGCCCCGCGCCCGCGAACTTCCAACAATACAACACGGTGGTGCTGGACGGGTTCTACGACGCGGACCCAGCGGAGCTGCGGCTGATGAAGTCGCTCGCGGCTGCGCCGGACTTCCGGTTCGTGCTGGAGGCGCCGGGCCTTTCGTCCGGGGGCATGACCGGCGCGGGCATGCCGTACTTCGGGACGGACGCGCTCCTGGACGCGCTCGGTTTCCCTGCGGAGGGGCGCGGGGCCGCAGGCGGCAGGAAGGACAGGGAGGCCGCCCTAATATCGGATGCGCTGTTCGGCGGCATGCCTCTGAGGCGCGCGGAGTCCGAGGCCGGGGCGCTCATGCCTTTTTCGGCGGGTGTGGAGATAGTCCCCGCAACCAACCCGGCGGAGGAGGCCTGGTCCATCGCGGGGGGCATCAAGGAGGCGTACCTCGACGGCAGCCAGACCGCGCTCGACCGGGTGATGGTCTTCTTCCCGGAACTGGACGCGTACCTGCCGGAGCTGGACCGAGCGTTCAACGCGACTGGCATACCGTTCCACGTGTCTTCCGGGATGCCGCTCTCGGAAAGCCCGGTGGTGGCCGCGATAAAGGACCTGCTCGCTATCCCGCTGGACAACTACCGTTTTGCATCCATGCGGAAGGTGTTCTCCTCCCCGCTCGTCATGCTGTCGGACGGCGGCAACCACCCTGATGCGTTCGGCAGGTTCGCACGGGCCGAGAGTATAACCGGAGGCCGCGAGAGGTGGATGGAACACGCGCTGAGACCTTCGTTCGCGCCCGGCGACGCAGCGCTCGTAAGGACCCCGCTTGCCGGGCTGATGAAACTCATGGACGGCCTGCCAAAGGGCAGGGCCAGGCTTTCCGGCTGGACGCGCGCCGCGGCGGAAATCGTCGTATCGTCCGGCATCTCGGAGTCGGCCGGACGGTTATCAGGCAGCATGCCGGAGCTTGCCGCCGCGCTTGCCGAGACAGAAAAGATAATCAAGTCTCTGGAAGACGCGGGCTCCAGGCTGCACTCGAAGATGGAGCTTGCCGAGTTCCTGTACATACTCACCAAGACTATCTCCGGGCGGAGGTACCGGACAGGCGCGCAGAGGTCCGCGGGCGTCAGGGTGCTGGGCGGGCTGGAGCTTGGCTCCGAGCCGTTCGACGTGATATACGCGGGCGGGCTGACCGAGAACTCGCTTCCCGCCACGTCCAGGCCGGACATATTCTTCCTGCAGTCTGCCGCGGACGGCCTCGGGATGCCGTCGCGTGACGCGGCCCGTTCGAGGGAGGCCCGCAGGTTCCTGGGTATCATATCGTCCGCGCGGAAGGTATTCCTCTGCCACCCGGTAACGGGTAAACGAGGCCCGGCCCCGCCCAGCCCGTACATCCGCGCGTTCGAGCCGTTCGTGCATGCAGGCGCGGCTAACCGGCGTGACAAGGTGGCGACGAGGCCGCTCGAACCCTCGCGCGCGCTTTCCCCGGCCGGGCTTATCCGTGCGGCCGCGCTGTCGGCATCCGTGCAGGGCGGGTGGACTCCCGAAGATGTCATGAGATGCCTCGCATGCATCCCCGAAGGGACGCCGGGGCTCGGGAGGGCGCTCTCGCTCCTCGGCCAGGAGACGACCCCGAAAAGCCTGTCCGCGCCGGACAAGCGGGAGTTTACCGTGACCGAACTCGAGGAGTACATCCTGTGCGGATTCCGGTACTACCACTCCCGGCTGATGAAGAGCGCACCGGTGGAGGACCCGGACGACGACATCGCGCCGCACATGGCCGGCAACATCGTCCACAAGATACTTGGCGAGTTCTACGCAAACGCCACGGCACCGGTCACGGTGAAAAACAGGGACGAGACGCTCGCCAGGCTCCGCAATATCGCAAAAAGACGGTTCAGGGAAATACCGGACACGCTCGATAACGCGGAGCTTGCAAGGAGGTTCACGGAGTTCCTCGCGCCCAGGTTCATAGACGCGGAGGCGGAGCTTGCGGACACCGGTTACATGGTCTGCTGGCCGGAAAAGGAACTCCGGCTCGAATGCGCGGACGACGAGGCCGGCCGGTTCGTGCTTAAGGGAAAGGTCGACAGGATGGAGATCTCCGAAAACGGAGAGTTCATAATATCCGACTACAAGACCGGCGCGTACCCCGGCTCCGGAAAGCCGCTCAGGGACCTGTTCCAGCTTCCGCTCTACGCTTACATGGTGCGCGAGGGCGCGGGCGGCGATGACCTGGAGACCAAACCCGTGCGCCCGTCCCGGTTCGTCTACTACAACCTGAAGTCCGGCGCAATGCGGGACGTGGTGCTGTACGACGCCGAGCTTGCCGACGACGAAATAACTAAGAAGTACCCGCGAAGGAAGGCCACTCCGGATGAGATGGAAGGCCGGATGGAGGAGGCATACGAAAAGGCGGCCGATGCTGTCAGGGGTATAATCGCGGGGCGGTTCGAGCCGACATGCGACAAGAAAACCGTATGCGAGCGGTGCGTATACATCGCAATATGCGGCAGGGGCGCAAGGGTGGCGCTGGACGACGATGCCACGGACAGCGAGGAGGCCGAGGGTGAGGATTGAGGCGCAGATAAACGCGACGAGGCCCGACCGCTCGGTGCTCCTGTCCGCGTCGGCGGGCTCCGGCAAGACGCACGTCCTCGTCAGGCGTATGATACACCTGATGGCGGCGGGCGTAAAACCGGGCGAGATAGCGGCGGCGACGTTCACCGAGAAGGCCGCCGCCCAGATGAAGGACAAGCTGTACGGGACGCTTGCCGAGGCCGCGCGCGAAGGTATGCCGGTAAGCGAGCTTCTGGAGCTTGCGCCGGAGGAAGCCCCCTGCCCGCTCACGGTCTCGCCGGAGGAGATGCTCTCGGACCTGACGGCGAGCCCGGACGAGCTGAGGGTCGGCACCATACACGCCCTCTGTCTTTTCATACTCCGCAGGTTCCCGCTGGAGGCGGGGCTCCCGCCGGACTTCGTCGTAATGGACGAGTCCGAGATACCTGTAAGGAGGCAGTCCGCAGTGGACTCGTTCATGGACACGCTGCGTGCCGGCGGGCTTATGGAGGAGTACAGGACGCTCACGGACGCCGGACTTGAGCTGAGGGCGGTCAGGGAGCTGTTGACCGAGCTGCTCGGAAAACGCTGCCATATAGCGAAACTCGCGCTCGACCACGGCGGTTACGACGGCCTGGCGGATGCCGTGCTTGCAGGGCTCGGCGGAGGCGGAGACCCGGCAACCGGCACGCTTGCTGACGGAAGAGTGCGGGAGACGGCTGGCAGGCTTGCCGCATATGTGCGCGGACATGCCATAGAGGTCGAAGGGTATCTTCCCGCGCTCGACGGCCTCGCAGCCGTCACGGACATGGCCGGGTTCGTCAACTCGTTCGGGAAGGTCAAGAGATTTATCTATACCAAGAAAAAATCCGGCGGGCTCGATTTCAGGGCCAAGTCTCCGCTTACCACTGATATAGCCAAATCAGCGGCAAATCATGTGGAGCCTTCGCTTAAGGGCAAACCGCTCGATAAGGCCGCCGCAGAGTTGAAAGCCGGGCATGACGGCATGTTCGATGAGGTGAAAGATGAGGTTAACAAGGCAGCCGCATTCCACGACCGCGAGGAAGCGGTAAAGGCGCTCGCTTCGCTGTTCCGGCTGTTCGGTGCGGTTGAGCGGCTGTACGCAGGGGCGAACCACAGGGAAGGGCTCGTGGACTTCGACGACCTGGAGGTCTGCGCGTACCGGCTCCTGACTGGGCCGGACGCGGACAGGGTCCTCATGTCGCTCGAATCGAGGGTCCGCCACTACCTCGTGGACGAGTTCCAGGACACGGGCGAACTCCAGTGGGGGATACTCCGCAGGCTATCGTCCGAGGCGTTCTCCGGCATGGGCGCGGAAGGCCTGAAATCGCCGACGCTTTTCGCTGTCGGCGACGCAAAGCAGTCGATATACCGCTTCAGGATGGCGAACCACATGCTTATGGGCGTGCTGAAGATGGAGATGGAGTCATCCATAGAGCCCGCACGCCGTGACTTCCCTGAGCTTACGCACAACTTCAGGAGCGCGCCCGAGATACTGGGCGTGGTGGACGAGACGTTCGGGCGGATTTTCGACGGCTATTCTCCATCCAATGTTGTCAGGAAGGACGCCAGGGGAAGCGTCACGCTCACCGTGGTGGACAAAGGCTCCGAACCGGACGCGCTCGCGGACGGGATACAGGCCGCGCTCGGCCTCCCTGTCTGGGGCCGTCCCGGCGACGGGGCGGGTTTCGGGGACATGGCCGTACTTCTCCGCTCCCGGACGAGGCTTGGGGCATACGAGGAGGCGCTCCGGAAAAAGGGCATACCATTCAAGATTGTCGGCGGGGTAGGGTTCTTCTACCAGCCGGAGATAAGGGCGGTGCTGGGCATCATTAACCACCTTGACAACCCGGCGGACCTGCTCTCGCTCGCAGGGGCCTTGAAGTCCCCGCTCTTCAGGCTGTCGGACGGGGAGATTGAGCCCCTTTTCACTTCAACTGACCCGATGGCCGCGCTCGGCTCTGTTTCCCCGGAGGCTCACCGCCTCGTCACCCGCTGGCGCGGGCTTGCGGGTCTTACCACTGTTGGCAGGCTTGTCGAGGACGTGGTGGAGGAGTCCGGCGCGCTTTTCGCATTCGGGCTTTCCGGAGGGCCGTCCGCGCTTCTGAACATCGAAAAGCTGGCGGGGCTCGCCCGCGAGTTCGACAGGAGGGGTGGCGCGGGGCTTTCCGGTTTTACCGGCTGGGTGCGTGCGTACCGCGACAACTCGGAGCTTGCGACCGCGGACGTGGAGCTTCCCGGGACCGAGAAGTTCGTGAGCATCATGACCGTCCATGCCGCGAAGGGCCTGGAGTTTCCTGTCGTTTTCATGCCGGGGCTGGACCGCGGTACGAAGGGCAAGGCAGGCAGGTTCATCGCGGGGATGGAGCACCGCGGCACGGCGGCCTTGAAGACCGGCGCGCTCCTTGGCGACAACCCCGGTTATGCGTTGCTGAAGGAAGAGGAGAAGTCAGCCGAAAGTGACGAGTCCGCAAGGCTCCTCTACGTAGGCATGACCCGCGCGATGGACCACCTGTTCATGACGACCGGCGGAAAACCGGGCAAGGACGGCGGCTGGAAGCCTGAAAAAGGGTCGTGGTCCGCGAGGCTCCTGGAGGCCGCGCCCCCGTCCCTCTTCGGCGGCGCCGAAGACTTGTCCAGAATGCCCGTGGTGTACAGCCACCCGGAAGGCCCCGCGGTCAGGTTCGGGCATAAAACGAGCGCCGTACCCTCCGCTGCCTCCCCTTCATGCGGTGATACCGGGACTGCGGCGAGGATTGCCCCACTTCCCGTATCGCCAGGCATTTTATTCATATCGCCAAGCTCGCTCGCATCACACGCCGCGGAAGGGCCGGACGACGCCCGCCCCTACCCTGCCACGCTAAGGGGCACGGTGATACACAAGGCAATAGAGTCGTTCGGCAGGACCGGCGGTTACAACGTGGCCGGGCTCGCCAGGCTCACCCCCGGTTTCGGGCAACTGGAGGAGCGGCACAGAAAGGCCCTGGTTGCGGATGTGGAAAGCGTCGTTAAACTCCTCCTCGAAGACGCGCTTATACGAGAGATACTCTCGCCGGGCGTTGGTAAATATTTCGAACTTCCTCTTATCCTGAAGGTGGACGGCGGTGTCGTACAGGGCTTCGCTGACCTTGTGGTAACCGCGCCGGACGGGGTTACCGTATATGACTTCAAGTCCGGGCTCTCCGGGCTCGGATGCGATGCTATAATATCCGCATACGCACCGCAGCTCGAGGCCTACCGGCTCGCGGTCTCGGAGGCCTTTGGGGGCGGCCCGGCCAAGGCATGCATACTCCTGGCAGACCAAAGAGAATTACTGTCGATGCCTTAGAAATTACTTAATATTACAGCGCACTATAACCCCACATAACATACTCCACCCCAGACTTGCCGACTTTACTGATTCCTGTTTACATGGCATAATAATAGAGAAAATATCAATAAGTTGGAGGACTATATTGCGTAAAAGCAAAGCCGGCAAGGCGTTCGTCTGGACTACGGTGGGGCTTCTGCTGGGGACGGCCACCTCGCTTATTATACTTGCGTGGGCGAAGTCCGGCAACACCCCGTTCGAGCTGACAGCCGAGGTACTGGTATACCTGGCGCTGGCAATGGCCGTGTCTATGGCCATAGCCGCCACGACATTTTCCATCACCACCAGGTCGGTCTGCCGAAACGTTGCATCGGCCATCGACAAGGTCGTATGCGGAGACTTCTCCTCGGACAACGACCGTCTTCCAGACGGGTACACCACGCTGACCGACGAGTTGGGCCGGCTGTCCGTCATGCTCGAAAACAGCTCCAGGCATGGTGCGGAGAAGGATGACGAGGCCAGAGAGCTTAAGGAAAGGGCGCAGACTCTCGAGGAGATGCTGATCCACGCAAATTCCGACTTGAGCCACAAGGAGGTGCTGCTCAAGGAAATCAACAGGGAGCTTGCGCTTGCCAACCACGCCAAGACCGAGTTCATATCCGGGATGGGCCGCGAGCTGAGGCTGCCGCTCAACACTATTGTCGGCCTTACCGACTTCATATACCACGGCAACCTGGGCCCGGTCAGCGACAAGCAGAAAGAGTACCTGAAAAAGATACGCACGAGGGCGGACAACATGCTGTACATAGTGTCGCACGTCCTCGAATACACAAGGCTGGACGCCGGGGAACAGATAAAGTGCGAAGAGCTGGACCTGTCCGTATTGGCCGGCGAAGTAGCGGAGTCCATCTCCGGTTTTGCCGCCGAGAAGAAGGTCACGGTGGAACTGGACGTCGCCAAGACCACTATCGAGGCCGACCCCATAAAGCTCCGGTTCATACTGTACGACATCCTTCACAATGCCGTGAAGTTCAACAACCCCGGCGGGAAGGCGTCGCTTTCAATCAGGCCCGCGGACTGGTCGCTCGTCCGTGAAAGGCTTACCGAGGCAGAGATGCCAGAACCCGGCAGGGAGGGCGACCGGTTTGTCGAGTTCACCATAAAAGACACCGGTACGGGGATAGACCGTTCGCGCATCAACGGGATATTCAAGCCGTTCATGCAGGCGCCGGACAAACGCGGGCAGAAACCGGGAGGGTCGGGCCTGTCGCTCTTTCTTACCAGGAAGTTCGTGGAGTTGCACGGCGGCTGGATCTGGGCGGATAGCGCCATCGGCGAAGGCGCCACCATCACGTTCGTGATGCCAGCCTCGCCTGACGACAGGCAACGTACCGCCACGCGCACGAGGAAGATACTGATAGTAGAAGACGACCCTGCCCAGATGGACATCATGACGAGGTTCCTGAAAGACGACAGGTACGTCCTGTACAAGGCGACCGACGGGGTCGAGGCGCTCAGCATGGCCGAGGATGTCTACCCCGACCTTATACTCCTTGACGTCGTGATACCCAGGATGGACGGTATAACCGTGTGCTCCACTCTTAAGCAACAGGACAGGTTCAGCCGGTTCAAACACGTCCCCATTGTCATGTCGACCTCACTCACGGAGGTAGAAAAAAGAGTAGAGGCCATCCAGGCGGGGGCGGACGACATACTCATAAAACCGGTGGACAGCAAACTGCTGAAAGAACGGGTCAGGACTCTCCTCGAGGCCAAGGACGAGTTCGAGAGCA
>Ga0214472_10008582_pt1 | contig 10672 bp, 7 predicted proteins | sample RVTome_6_FD_207662 | JGI IMG/M metagenome (GOLD analysis project Ga0214472, IMG submission 207662) | Soil microbial communities from uranium-contaminated site in the Upper Colorado River Basin, Wyoming, United States - RVT140D175 | ecosystem: Environmental > Terrestrial > Soil > Contaminated >...
GTTCACCAAAAAGCAGCTTGATGGCCAGGGTCTCGACCGCATCGTTCTTGGGCGTGGAGGTCCCGTGGGCGTTGACATACCCGACCGCGCTCGGGGCGAGCTGGGCGTCTTCGAGCGCCCAGCGCATTGTGCGCAAGGCGCCGTTGCCGCTTGGCTCCAAAGTGGCGATGTGGAATGCATCGCTCGAACTGGAATGCCCGGCTACTTCGGCGTAGATGCGGGCCCCGCGCTGCTGGGCGTGTTCCAGGCTCTCCAGGACCAGCCCGGCGGCGCCCTCTGAAAACACGAAGCCTTCCCGACTAGCATCGAACGGGCGCGAGGCCCGCTGGGGATCGTCGTTGTAGTTGATCGGCAGGGCTCGCATTGCGGCGAATCCGGCGAACATGAAGTCCGACACCGCGGCCTCGGCCGCGCCAGTCAGTACAACGTCGGCATGTCCCAACCGAATCATCTCGGCAGCTTCCCCCACCGCCTGAGTCCCGGCGGCACAGGCGGTCACAATCGTCTTGTTCGGCCCTTGCGCGGCATGGCGTTCGGCCACATAGAATGTGGCGCTGTTGTGCATCGCCGAAGGGATGACGAACGGATTGACTTTGCTCAATCCCTTTTCGAGGTACTCTGCATAAGCCGCGAAAGCCCGCTCAAGTCCGCCGATTGCAGTGCCAAGGCTGACCCCTACCCGTTCTGGATTCGAGGACCGTTCAGGCAGACCCGCGTCTTGGACTGCCATTTGGATGACGCCGAGCGCGATCTGGGAGGCGAAGGACATTCGCCTGGCTTCCTTTGGCGAAAGAAAGTCTTCAACTTCGAAGTCGGGGATTTCGCCTGCAATCTGACAGGGGAATCCGGAGGCGTCGAATCGGGTAATCCGTCGGATACCGGACTTCCCGGCGAGCAGGGCCGCCCAAAACTTCTCGAGGGTGGAACCAACGGGGCTCGCCACTCCCATCCCGGTGATCACGACTCGGCGACGTCGTTCGCCGTTCTGGGTCATCCGGCAACCACGGAGAGGGCGATAGCCAGCCGTGCCCGCAAGGCCTGCAGCAATCCGGCCGAAACGGCTTCGCGGGCGACCCGGACCGCGTTCAACAAGGCCCGGTCCGTTGACCGGCCGTGGCCGATGAATACCAGGCCATCCACTCCGAGCAAAGGCACCGCTCCGTATTCGGACGGATCGAGCAGCCTGGACACCCTCTTGAAGGCCGGCCTGGCGAGCCAGCCGCCCGCCGCGCTAATCGGAGATGCCCGGATTTCGGTCCGCAGCCATTCCACCAGAAGAGCGGCGACAGCCTCACTGGTCTTCAGGAAGACGTTTCCGGTAAACCCGTCGGTCACGACGACGTCTGCCTTGCCTGCGTAGAGATCCTTCGGTTCCAGGTTCCCGACGAAATTGAGATCGGCGGCTCTCAGCAACGGCGCGGTCTGTTTCACCAGGTCGTTGCCCTTTCCCTCTTCTTCTCCGGTGGACAGCAGGCCGACCCGCGGGTTGGGTCGATTCAAGACCAGCTCGGCGTAGATCGAACCCATAATAGCAAACTGCAATAGATACTCAGGCTTGCACTCCACATTGGCCCCGATGTCAACCACCACTGTGCCCCCGGTCCGGACCGGAAAGACGGGTCCAAGCGCCGGCCGCTTCACCCCCGGGATCCGACCGAGCTTGAATAGAGCGGTGGCCATCGCTCCACCGGTATTCCCGGCCGTCACGAAGGCGTCGGCCTGGCCGCGTTTCAAAAGTTCCATTCCGACCGCCATCGAACTGAGCGGCTTCTGCCTGGCCGCCTCCGCTGGCTTGTCGGTCATTCCCAGTATCTCGGGAGCATCGACCACTTCGAATGCCGAGGCCTCCGCGTGATTCTCCAGCAGCTGGCGGGGACCGGTCAGCGTGAGGGGTTCGCCCCAACGGGCCAGGGCCTGGGCGGCCGCGGCGAGTTCCGGGCCCGGAGCGGAATCGCTTCCCATCGCATCCAAGACGATACGCATCGATTAAGCTGCGAGCCTGCGGCTCGGCGAGCACAGATTGGACGGCGATTGCAACCGCAATCTCAGGGGGTGAGTGCCCGGTCGGGGCGTCCCGCTACTTCCGTTGACTCCCCCCGGCCGTTCGCTATAATACCGCAAATCGAGCGAGGGCCGTCGCCGCGCAGCACTGGCGGAGAGGGGTGGCCTTGCTTTCGATCTGTCCTGCGCTGGTGCTGGAATTGGTAGACAGGCATGGTTGAGGGCCATGTGCCGCAAGGCGTGTGGGTTCAAGTCCCACCCAGCGCACCTTCAGCGGGTTGCCGAAAGGCAACCCGATTTCGTCTCAATTCGGGCAGGCGACCGCTTGATTCTGTGGAGCAAAAACCAAAATTGAAGCAGGCCCGAGCGGTAGTAATCGCAGGTAGAGCGTAATCAGGTCCTGCGGCGGGACCGACGTGTAGGCATGTTCGGGAATGAGCTCGGTCAAACGGGTTAGGTCAACCTGGCCGGCAGGCTGCGCCGCCCGCTGGGCGAGGGAAATCAAGAACTGCTCCTGGGAGGTCAGCAGACCGGCCGGATTCTGATACAAGCTGCGCAGCACCGCGACGACTTGGTTCCCATCGAGTTCAGCCCCATTCAGGTCCAATCCGTGCAGTTCATCGATCAACGTTGTGAAGGCGGCTTCGTCGGCGACCACGACCCCATCCGGCTCAGCGGCTCCGAAGGACGCAAGGAAGGCAGAGTTCGGGCCAGTCTGGGGCTGCCAGACAAACAACTCCTGCAGGGTAGTGGGGGAACTACCGCATACCAGTCCATCGATCGGTTGCCCAAATAGGATGACGTCCCGCTGCTCCGCGCTAAATGTCGCCAGCCAGACCGCGACCAATCTAGGTTGAGCGGCGGCCAGGTTGTCCACACCGAGAATCAGAATTGTTTCGGTTGAACCTGCCCGGGGGGTCCCCTCACTTCCTCCGGCACTCTGCCCGCCCAGAAGGACGGTCACTAGCCCGGCCAGGAAGAAGAGGGCGAGGACAATGACGACCACGACTGGCCGGCGCTGCTGGGTCATGCTCGAGGAGGATTGGGGCTTGATTCGAACAAATGCGCCCGGATTGTACTCCGGGCGCACGGCCGCGCCACCTGAGCGGACTATTTAGCTCGATTCCGAGGGGAGTACCTACGGAGGGTTGGCCTGGAGCAGCCTTAGACCAGCCCGTTGATGATCGCCTGTCCAACGACCCGGCCGGCGAAGTAGGCCGCGAAACCGCCCAGAAACACCGGTGCATAGGTCCTGCCGAGCCTCACGGCCTCGCGGTGTTGGAGGGCCCACTCCGCCAACAGGACGGTGGTCTTGAGTAGAAGCAGATTGAGCACCACGATCGGTCGATACTTCAGTTTATTCATGGGTTCACCTCGATGTGCTGATTCGGATCACGTGACCCTCGTCATCGGCCACGACCCGCACAACTCTCTGCAAGGATTTTCCGTTCGGCAGCCGAGCCGCCGCTTTGTAGGTGAGCAGGAACAGGGCCGGCGAGTCTCCGGGGGGAGCTTGACGTCGAATTGCCGGCTTCACCCCATCCATTTCTGGGAACTGCCCCACGACTGTGCTGCTGATCTTGCCGACCGTCTCGCGATTCACGCTAGCTCGCCTGGGGTTGGCGCGGGGCGCTTGGTACCCCGCTGGACCGTTTACGCAGAAAGGCCGGGACGTCAAGATTGTCCGAAACTATCGAGAACGGCTCGGGCTGATCTGAGACAAAGCTCCGGACCGGACGGCCTCCGATTCCGGTAACCACCAGGATAACCTGAACCCGGCCTTCCATGGTCGGCTCTGGGGTCACCCCCAGCACGACATCCACGTCAAGCGGCAGATTCTCTCGAAGACTCTCGACCGCCGAGCCGACCTCTGACAAACTAAGATCGTCTCCTCCGGTGAAATGGAGCAATGCGCCGGTCGCGAACTCGAGGCTGTTGACCTCCAGCAGCGGGTGATGCAGAGCCTGGTGTACAGCCATGGAGGCCTTCGCTTCGCCCTCGCCGAGCCCGATTGCCATGAGCGCCCCGCCTCCCTGCTGCATCAGACTGCGCACATGGGCAAAATCAACGTTGATCAACCCGGGTTTGGTGACCAGCTCGACGATCCCCTGAATTCCCTGCCGCAGCACGTCGTCGGCGAAGCGGAACGCCATATCGAGACTCGAATTCCGGGGAACGGCCTCCAGCAGACGGTCATTCGGGACCGTAATCAGAGTGTGGGTGTGAGGCTGCAGCCGCTTGACTCCTTCGACTGCGTTCTTGGATCTCCGGCTCATTTCGAAGCCAAAGGGCATCGTGACTGTAGCGATAACCACGGCCCCGGCTTCCCGGGCGATCTCGGCCGCGATCGGGGCGGCGCCGGTTCCAGTGCCGCCACCCATGCCGGCTGTGAGAAACACCATATCCGCGCCGGCGAAAACCTGCGCCAGCTCCCGGCTGCTCTCCAGCGCGGCGGCCGCTCCCACTCGAGGGTCCCCGCCGGAACCCAGGCCGCGGGTCACATTCGGTCCCAGTTGGACTCGGGTGGGAGCCAGGCTTGACGCTAGCGCCTGGCAATCGGTATTGGCGGCGATGAAACTGGCGCCGATCAAGCCCAGTTCGACCATCCGGTCAATCGCGTTGCAGCCGCCGCCGCCCAGACCGATGACCTTGATCCGGGCCTGGCCAAATTCCGCGAGCTCACTCTGAGCCGTGGCCGGCGCAGCATTCTTGTTCTGTGAATCTGATTTGAACGGGATCATGACCTTCTCCTTTGTGCGGAGTCCCAGCTTGGTGTCGACGAAGGCCCGACCCGCAACACGAGACAACCCTCGCGGATCAGCCGGCGCTCGACGGAAGGCGGAATCGCGGCCTCATCCCCGACCAGCGTGACCCGCTTGGCTTGAGCTGCTTCGTCTGTCGAGAATCCCACGACTGCATCTTGAGCCAATTTCCTGGCGGCCATCCACGAGTCGTCGGAAAGACCTGCATGGGGTAGGAGCACATAGTGGTTCAATGGCTTGTCGACCTGAAGCATGACCTGCTTACCGGACGCGTCGATCATCCGCTTGGCGGCGGCGACGAGCGGCTTTGGCTCGCCGGGAGCCGCGAACCACGCATTGGGATAGGCTTGGGAATCGGGATCGCTGGCCAGAAGGTAGAAATTGAAGGCCAGCACCGAATCCGTGATCTCCGCGGCTTGCAGGGCGCGTAGGATCTCGCTAATCGTCTGGGCCGGACGCTCGCGGGCTGCCTCGGCTTCGCCGGGCCCACCGGCCACAACGATCATGGGCAGCTCGATGCCGATCTGAGATTTTGTAATGAGTCCGTACCAATCGAAGGTTCGAAAACCAATCTGGTCTTGAATTCCTTCCAGCGCTTCGTAGGGTCGAGCCTCGGGCCAATTAGCCGGACCTCCAAATCCCCAGTCGAGCGGATGACCGAAGGTCCAACCATAAATCGCGAGACACATCTTGCGGAGTAAGGAGCTCTGCCCGCGCCGCTGAATGGACTGGAGGGCGGTCTCCAAAAAGGCTGTGTCCCAATAGTCGCCTCCCGGCTCAAGCGGAGGGAAGACCGGATTCAAACCAACCGATTTCTCCAGTTGGAGGATGGGAAGCATTCGATCCACAAATCGTTCAACCAAATCCGGTCGGCTCCAATCGGTGGTTGTCCAGCTGGCGCGCTGATTGGGCCGGTCGAAGACCACGACTTCCTGGACCCCCCAGGCCGAATAGCTGGTCAGCAAAGGGGCAAGTTCCCGAGGGCTGGTATCCGACATCCCGCTCTTGATCCAGACGACCGGTCTGATTCCGGCCTCCACGATCCCGCGCACAAACGGCTCTGGGATCGACCGTTTGGGCGAGGCGGACAAGACCAACCAGCGGGCGGCGAGTTTTAGCAGCACCGGCAACCACTGTTCGAGGTCCCGCCCGGTATAGTGGCTGTCGTCGGGGAAGTAGTGAAACCCTAGTCTCGAAAGGGGTGAGCTCATTGCCAGGTCTTAGCCTACAGTAACCCTGTGCAATTTTCGTGCCGCAGAGCCTAGCGGGAGACGGCCAGTTTCAAGAGCTTGCCTGACTTATCCATCGTCAGTCTTGCGTAGCTCGGGTGAAGTTGAGCACCGCCGACCAGCTGCTTGCCGAGGGTCAAAACGTAGACCTCGTTGCTTCCAATCGATTTGATTCCGATCTGCTGGGTGGGGCAGGCGTGATTGGGGTCTGCGCAGCCCCAGTGTTGGGTGTGAAGCTGACAATTCGCATCAACCATACTCGGGAGGTACTTGGACACGATCGCCCGGACCTTTCCGGTCGTTACCGAGTCGGGCTCTACACTCAAGAGGTCAGGCCCCCCAAGCGCGCAGGCAGTCTTCAGGGGTTCCGGTCGGGCCAGATTGCGCGGGATCAGTTTTCCGGTAGCGATGCGGCCAGACTTGTCTAGGGCGAACAGCGGATCTCCGTACAGCACAAAGGAGATCAACGTTTTCTGATCTTCACCGTCGAGGAACCCCTGACGTTCGTGCATCTCGGCCACCAACTTCAGCTTGGCCCGCCGGAGCGCCTCACCAACCGCACTCCCCCGGCGCAGCTCGTCCCAAAAGAGCCGACCAATCAGATCGGCGGCGATTAGCGGAGGGGAGATTGCACCGTACGAAATCTTGGTCGACCCGATGACTCCATGGCTGCCGCTGGACAGGAACTTCAAGCTCAAGGCGGTCTCGCTGGACTTTCCGATCACGTGAGCGCCATAGCAGGCCTCGGTAAACACCACCTTCGGCGCACGGCCCCCGTTGACAACGTCTTGCGGCCTCAAGGCGACCGGGAACTCCGAACCACCACTCCGGTCCCGAAGTGGATCGCGCTGCCCGAACCACTCCGGCGAGTCTTGCAGTCCGTGGAGATTGAAGTAGGAAAGACTGTTTGGACGGCCAATCGCCTCCGGCATCGAGCCGGCCTGGGCCGGCGGCGAGGTGATCAGCGAACGGGGGGCTCCGATCGCACGGAATACAGCCAGCGAGGCCTTGCGCCAGATGCTGGCGCTGTATCCGACCGCGACCGGCTCAGGACGCAAGAAGCGCCCAAACCGATCGCGGATCCAAACTCCGACGCCGGCGAAGGCCCGCGAAGTATCTCTGTGGGCTTGGGTTGCGTTCTGCAATGCGCCGACCAGCAGATCGACCTCTGTATCCGACGGCAGGCGGCCCACCGGCCATTCGGGCGCGAAGTAGTTCTCGTCCGAAGTGGCATACGGGTTATCGGAAGGTACCAGGTCGTCATCGTCGTCGGTCGGATTCGGCAGCATGTGGAAGGGAACGATGTTGTGCCCACCAACGATGAGAACTGCCCCAACCATCTCGCCTCGGCTCTTGAGGGCGTGGTCCAGGTCAGCCAGCCGCAGCTTGATCTGCCACGCATTTCCAGGATCGCACGGGTGCAGCCCGAAAGTGGCCAGGTACTTCGGATCGTCCACGTAGAAACGGTAGGCGGCCCAATTCCGTTTGCGACGGACGGTGTCAACGAGGGTTGCGATCGCACCGTCGACCCGGGCAAAGGCGGGCTCCCCCAGTTCCTGGACAAGCCGGGTGTGGCTCGAAAGAACGATATAGGCGGGGAGCCGTTGATCCTGACCCGCACCCGGCTGCCGGGCGTTCAATCGCTGCGCCAGCCGTTCGAACTCACTCCTGACCGCAATCAGGGTTTCGGATGGCTGCGAGCTGGCGACCTGATCCCCAGAGTCCGGCCCTTGAAAGGTTTCCCCCGGTTCAGGCGACGGCATCTTGCGATGCCCGCGAGTGTCTACCTGCCTTGAGCGCAACTTCTTCCTGTCGGAAGCGGGGACGGGTTCCGCTAGATACGTGCCTCCCATGACCGACGCCACCGGCGCAGGCACGGGTCGGCTGAGAACGGCGTCCATCTTCGCTGGCCACAGCCGGCGGTAGGGATGGCCCGCCCCCAGCAGAGAATCGGCGACGATTCCCACCGGATCAGCCGCTGCCAGCCGCTGGAGGGAGGCGACGCTGGCGGCCTGCCGATCGGTGCTCAGTCCCGCGATGGCCAGGATCAACTGAAACCCCAGGCACTCCGGCCACCGATCGTGCGCTATCTCGGCGATCGCGCATGCGGCACCAAAATCACTGGCTGCTAATTGGGCTTTGACCGCGACGATCGAGGGCAGGGGCAGGCTGGGGTCGGAGCCCAGGGCTTCCTTGGATGCCCGTACCGCTTCGGTCGGATCGCCATCCGAGAGGGCCCGGACCGCCCGCGAGAGAGGGAGCGCCCAGGCGGGGGCGCTGGCGCGATCTGGGGAGCCGTCGGAGAGCGCCTGGCGGCAAGCTTCATACAGTGCCGGTCGCAGCGTGTCTGCGGCCTGGCGGCAGGCGCGGACGAGCAGCGAGTAGCCATCTATGCACTCCGGATCGGCGGCCACAATCTCCAAGAGGCGCTCGGTAGCTGGTTTGACCAGCCCCAGGTCGAGCTCCGACCGAGCGAGCTGTAGGCGTACCTCGGCGTCTCCTGGCCAGGCCGTCAGCCAATCGGCGGCTACGTTGCGGGCAAAATCGAATCGACGCGCCAGGGCTGCCGCGTGCAGCAGGCCGATAAACGTCTCTCGATCGGTTATGCTAGCCATGAACCAGCTCGAGCGCTCGAACCGCGGCCAATTGGTGCAGGACATCCTGATCGACCGGTGCCAACTCTGCGGCGCGCTTCAACAACTCGCCGGCATTCTTGTAGGACTTCAGGCTTCGCAAGAGCACTCCCGCCCGGTAGAAGGCTTCCAGCGCCCCGGGGTCGAGCGCGATTGCTTTGCGGTATGAATCCAGAGCTCGGGAATACTCCCTGCGGTCTTCGTAGACTTTCCCGGTCTCGACGTAGATCCGCGGGTCGTTTGGCGCGAGCTCGCCGGCCCGCAGAAGTTCGTCAATGGCGCGATCGAGCTGCCCAGCTCGCCGGGCAATTCGACCGGAACTTAGGCGATACTCTGTGTTCATCGGGAAGGATTGGATGGATTCACTTACGGCAAGGTCCGCCGCGGCCCACTCAGCATTAGCCTCCCGGGCCAAAGCGAGTTGGTGCCATAGGGCATGGTCCTCGGGGTCGGCTTCCAACGCCTGTTCGAGAGCCGTGACCGCCCGGCCGGCCTGACCGCGCTCCAGCAGCAACTTACTTTGCGCTCGCCGGACTGCAGTGAGCTCGGCGCCGGCCTCGAGGGCGCGCTCGAAGGCTTGCACCGCAGGCTCAAGCTCGCCGCCCCGGGCCCGGATCTGCCCCTCGGCCATCAGTACTTCTGCGCTGCCGGGGGAGATGCGAGCCGCGGCGGCCAGCAGTTCGCTGGCGATTTTCTGATTCCCGCGCTCGCTGGCGGCTCGGGCCGCTCCGAGCAGATTTCGGTAATCCGTTGGGTCCAGGGCGCGGGCCCGCTCGAACCAGTCAGCGGCCTTCTCCACCTTTCCCAGCTCAAGCGCGGTCTCCGCCGCCTCCCGCAAGGCCTCACTCGAATCAGCCCGCGATTGGAGTACTAACGAGAAAGCTTGCTCAGCCAGGCCGAGCTGACCGGACCGCCGCAGCACCCGTGCCAGATCGAGCCGGTAGGCCGGGTTGGAGCTGTCGCCGACCACTGCCTGCTGCAGGTGAGCGAGAGAAGCATCCAACTCGTTCAGCTCGGCGTAATGAATCCCCAGCGCGTGTTGCCAGGCATGTTCGGCCGGCCAAGCGGCTACGGCCGCGTTAAGGTGGCTGGTAGCGAGTTCCGGTCGATGAGCCCGGCCATACGAACGACCGAGCAGGAAGTTGCCGAGCGGGGCGAGAACCGGGTCCTCGGCGGATCGACGGTAGGCAGACCGGGCGGAAGGAGGATTGCCGGCCAATTCATGGCTCAGCCCCTCCAGAACGGGAGTCCACTCCGAATCGAGGCCGACCCGCAAAACGTGGGCGAGCGCCTCGAGCGCTTGGGCACTTTGGCCGGCCTGTAGATGGCTGATGGCCATGGCTTCGCCGAACTGGCCGGTCGGTTCTGGCACTACCTGATCCGCCGGCTGACCGCCACCCGGGGTACGGGTTGCGTTCAGCAGGGACCGCAACGGCTGCAGCGCCTCGGCTGCTAACCCTTGGCTAGCCAGGTGGTTGATGAGCGACTCTGCGGCCGAGATCAGTCCCTGCTCATCCATCCCGGGCGCGCTGGCCCGGGCCTCGACTGCGTTGAATAGCCAGCGAGCACTGGCGATCCGCAGCAGGACTTGAGCCTTCTCGCGGGCGCCGTAAGGATCCGAAATCCACGGCTCCAGGGCGGCGAGCGCTGCGTCCCAATTCAGCATTCGAAGCTGGGCCCGGCTCATCCAGATCGCGTCGCGAGCTGAGTTGCAGGCTGTCTGGGAGGCACGGACAAGGGCTTCTTTCGCCGGGCCAAGATCGGAGCGACTCGCCACGATGGCCGTCATGGCCAATACCCGTGCGCTTGTATCCCCCGCCGCGATCGCTTCCCCAAGCGCCTGCCCGGCCTCATCCCAGCGGTTTCGGGCCAGATGCGCTTCGCCAAGTGCCGCGTAAATTCGTGCCGGCTCGACGACAGCCTGTCGAGCCCGCTCGATCAACGGATCAACTCTTTCGATCGCGCCGGCCTGGAGTGCGGCCTCGGCGACCTCGATCACCAATGATCCGTCGCCGGGCAGCTCTTTCACCGCAGCCTCGTAGGCGGC
>Ga0214472_10008583_pt1 | contig 10672 bp, 10 predicted proteins | sample RVTome_6_FD_207662 | JGI IMG/M metagenome (GOLD analysis project Ga0214472, IMG submission 207662) | Soil microbial communities from uranium-contaminated site in the Upper Colorado River Basin, Wyoming, United States - RVT140D175 | ecosystem: Environmental > Terrestrial > Soil > Contaminated >...
CGGCGAGGAATCGCTTCTTCCACTTGCTGATAAACGGTGCCGAGCAGTCCGCCGACTCCTGGATCGTCGAGTAGGTGGCGCCATCGTCCAACAGCAAGAGGACCCGAGCGATCCGAGCGTCCTCGGCCCGTCCCTTGCGACTGCGGACTCTCTGCTCGAGCTCTTCGCGTTCCAGGGCACTCAGGGCTACGTCTCGGCGTCTCATGGAGCCGATTATGCCACTAAACGTTCAACAGTTACAGTCCACTAGTGTCCCTTGAACATTCAAGCCCCGACGAGGAGCCGATTCTCTGACTCGCGCCAGCAACGATCAGGCCTCCGGGGCTGCGTCGACGAGGACGAAGACGCTTCGCGCTCGGCTACACGGGATCATCTTCGAGGCCGACTCACCAGGTGGCCGTGCCTTCGATTTCGCGCTGATCGGAGTGATCGTGGTGAGTGTGTTGGCGGTGGCGCTCGAGAGCGTTGCCTCGATCGACGCTCGCTGGGGCAGCCAATTGAGAACGCTCGAGTGGGTGATCACCGGCCTCTTCACGGTCGAGTACCTGCTGCGTCTCTACGCCGTCGGTCGGCCCCTGGCATACGCACGCAGCTTTTTCGGAGTGGTCGATCTTCTGGCCATCCTTCCCACCTACCTGAGCCTCTTCGTCACGGGTGCCCAGACTCTGGTGGTCATCCGCGCCCTGCGGTTGCTACGGATCTTCAGGGTCATGAAACTGGCTCGGTTCGTCGGCGAGGCGCGCTTTCTCTACTCGGCCCTACGCGCCAGCATGCGCAAGATCATCGTCTTCCTGGGCGGTGTACTGACCACGGTGCTGATCGTCGGTTCGGCGATGTACCTGATCGAGGGTAGCGCCAATGGCTTCACCAGTATCCCGACCAGTGTCTACTGGACGATCGTCACCATGACGACGGTAGGATACGGAGACATCGCTCCGCAGACTCCGCTCGGCAAGCTCCTCGCCTCGGCGGTGATGATCCTGGGCTACGGCATCATCGCGGTGCCCACCGGGATCGTCACGGTGGAGCTCGCCGGTGTGCGGAACCGGAAGGTGTCGACCCAGGCCTGTCCGCAGTGTGCCAGCGAGGGGCACGACGTCGACGCCCTCTTCTGCAAGCACTGCGGCGCGAGGATCTAGCCTGGCCTTCTCACCAACTCCTCTCACCAGGCGTCATGGGCGGGGTGGCCCGGACCGACGGCCACGAAGCGGCCCCTGCAGGTGGCGGTGACCTCGCCACCGGCGCTGAGCGTCGCCTCGACTGTGACCCGATTGCCCTCGCTTTCGGTCACCTGAGCCGCTAGGTGTACGGCGCGATCCGTGGGCGTGGGGCGACGAAGGCGGACGTGGAAGTCGGCGGTTACGGTGGTGGGGGGCCGGTCGAGCCCGTCGCGATGCCTGATGTGCCAGGCAGCGGTCCAATTGCTGTGGCAGTCGAGCAGGGTGCCGATGATGCCGCCGTTGAGCACTCCCTCGAAGGCCAGGTGGTGCGGCTCCGGCGTCCAAGTCGCGATCACTTCGCCGTGCTCCGAGGACTCGGCCGGGAAACTCCGCAAGCGCAGGCCCTTGTCGTTCGCCGGGCCGCAACCGAAGCACCGATTGCGCGGCGCATATCGCTCCTGAAGACTCTGCACTTCGCCGGCCAATCCGCCACCTCCAATTCGACACGCCGATCGTACTGCGCTTCCCTCCTCGAAGCTCCGCGGGCGCCGGTCAGGGCTGCGAACCGGACGGAGCGTCGGGGTACTATGGTGCTGCTCGACAACGAACTCGAGGAGGAGATGGCGTGAGCGATGGTGATGGGAGCAGCGAGATCCTGGACCTTCCGCAGAGTGCGCGCCTCGAGTATCACTGCCGGCTGGAGGGGGGTCGCGGGCGTCTCGGCCTGTGGCTCGACGGTCGCAAGATCCTCGACGAGGAGCTGGGCGAGGTGACCTTTCTCCTGCCCCCGATCGGCGCCGGCCAGCACGCTCTGGGGATCACCGTCTTTCGCGAATCCCTCAACATGACGGGACTGTCCGAGGTGCACGTCGACGGAGAGAAGCGTTGGCGGATCCAGCACGATCCCGAGGAGGAGGGCTTTCTCGGCAACCACACCTTGTTTCTGAATCTTGTTTGAGGCGGATTCGGAACCCGGCGATCGCTGCTGCGTAGGAGCCCTGGATGCCGACCGAGCTTCTCCAGCGCGTGCGCTCCGCGCCCCTGATCCTGATCGCGACGGTCCTCGCCGTCGGTTGCGATGCCACGAGCCGCTCACCGGCCGACTCGGCTGTTTCCACGCTACTCATCCGGGACGTCCGGATCGTCTCGCCGGAGCGGAGTGCCCCCTTCGACAACGCCTGGGTGCTGGTGCGAGGGGAGCGGATTGAGGCTCTCGGTCAAGGGACTCCGCCCGTGGCGGGCCCCGCGGTCGAGGTGATCGAGGGGCGAGGGCGGTTCCTCACCCCGGGTCTGATCGATGGACACGTTCACCTGGTGGCAGTCCCCGGCCTCGACCTCCGACAGGTCGAGGAGCGGGCCGATCTCACCGCGGCCTATTACCAGCAGCTTCCTCGAAGCTATCTCTACTTTGGATTCACCACCCTGGTCGATCTCAATCTGATCTACCCGCGGGTTCTCGACGGGTTCAGTGGCCCAGGGCCCCATCCTGAGGTCGTGCATTGCGGGGGCGGGGTCAGCGTGGCGAACGGCTACCCGATGTCCTACCTGCCCGAGGAGAGCCGGTTCGAGATCTTCAGCAACTTCCTCTGGCTCGAGAGCCAGGCGCCGTCGATCCCGTCCCGCTTTGCGGCGGAGGACCACACGCCGGAACGAGTGGTCCGGCGCATCGTCGAGGGTGGAGGGGCCTGCGTCAAGTCGTTCTGGGAAGAGGGCTTCGGTCCGACTCCCGAGCTGCCAACACCCGGCGAGGCGCTGATGGGCGAGGTGCTGGCCGAGGCTCGCCATCGGGGAGTCCCTCTCCTGCTGCACGCCAACTCGCTGCCCGCCCACGAATTCGCCGCGCGGGTGGGGGTCGACGCTGTTGCCCACGGACTCTGGAACTGGGGCCCGGGAGCTGGTGAAGAGCCGATCGGCGCCGAGCCACCGTCCCGGATTCGGGAGGTTCTCGATCGAGAGATCGACGCCTCTGTCGCCTATATGCCCAGTCTCCAGGTCATGGCCGGGTTGGCCGGCCTGCTCGACCCGGAGTTCCTGAACGAGCCCAGGCTCCGTGACGTCATCCCGCCGGGACTGCTCGAGTGGTACCGCGGCGATGAGGGGCAGTGGTTCGTCGAGGAGTTGCTCGAGGGGGAGGCGCCCGCACCCGTGCGTCGTGCGATGGAGGAGGTCGGCCGACAGGGGGAGCGGGCCCTCAAGTACTTCTCGGAGAACGGCGGCCGGGTCCTGTTCGGGAGCGACACTCCATCCTCACCGACCTTTGCCAACCCACCGGGTCTCAACGGCTTCTGGGAGCTCGAGCGGATGGATGGTGCCGGGCTCTCTCCGTCGGCCGTCATGCGAGCGGCGACGCTGGAGAACGCCAGATTCTTCGGCCTGGCGGATGACGTGGGTACGATCCAGGTGGGCAAGAAAGCTCACCTGCTGCTGCTGTCGGCCAATCCCCTGGAGGCCGTCGCGGCCTGGGACTCGATCGAGAAGATCGTGGTGGCCGGGGAGGTCGTGGGGCGCGACCAGCTATCGCTGCTCAGCGGGCCGGGCTCGGGTCGCTCGGGAGGTGAAGGGCCTGCGATGGCCTTTCCTACGCGCCGCAGTGGACAGCGATTTCGCAGGCGTTAGGCGCGGTCGTCGATCAGGAGTCAGCTGTGGGTGAACGCCGCCAGAGGTGCGTAAAGTCCTGAAAGCCCACGAACTTGAGACCCCACAAGAGGGTGAGGCCGATGAAGAACCAGGTGTCGAAGAGCCACAAGAACAGCGGCGAGGCGGAGTAGAGGCAGCGCACTGCCAGGGTGTAGCGGTTCGACGCGCGGTTGACCAGACCGCTCAGGTAGTCCACAGCGGATCCCTCCAGCTCCTCGATCAGCTTGGGATCGGCTCCGACCACGAGAACGAAGTGCCCCAGGTGACGAAGCGAGGTCATGCAGTAGGCGAAGGCCGCCGCGAAGACCAGAATCAATAGAAAGATCTTGGCATTGACCGCGGCCGGGTCGGCGTCCCAGGCACGCGGATGGGGTATGCCCTGCGCTATTTCCGGGTAACGGATGAGGATGTTGGAGCCGAAGCCCATCAAGATCAGGGCCGACGATGCGAGCAGCGAGTTGACCATCGTCAGGTTGCGTGTCTGCTGCGCGGCGGCCACGATGTCGTGACGCTCGATCAACCCTTGGATCCAGGAGCGGCGAAGAAGGTCGAAACGAGACTTGACCCCGGCGTTCGGGAATCGCCTCATCACCCACGGATAGACGGCGTGGTAGATCGGAAAGACCAGCAGGAAAGCCGCGAAGCCGACCGCGTCCTGCGGCGTGTTGAAGAGAGACAGCCAGTGCTTGAGCACGCGAACCCTGATTGTCTCACTCTCCAGGCGCCGGGGTCCATCGATCCGGCGCAACGAGGCCCCCGAGGGGGCCCGCGAGCCTCGTGTTCGACCTCGGCAGCGAGCTCCAGCCCGGGCCAGACCGCGACGAGCTGGCTCCCCTGTAGGCCGCGGCTGCGGCCGACGCTGCCGCTGCTAAAGTCTCGGACTGCGCCGGGGTGGCGGAACGGGTAGACGCAGGGGACTTAAAATCCCCCGCCGCAAGGCGTCCGGGTTCGAGTCCCGGCCCCGGCACGATTCACTACGCTCCTCGTCCAAGGTGAGCCCTCGGAGGGCGCAGGCCGGTTGGCGTCGGGCTAAAGGCGACCCGGATAGGAAGTGGGGGTTGTGCCGGGCTCTGCCACCGCGCCGATGTCAAGGCGGGTCAGACACGGAAAATTGTCGCGCTCGGGTAGGCATTCCTTTCCGCTTGGCGCTCTCTCCGACCCTCCCGGGTCGGGTTGCACCTGCCCCTCAGGGCCTTCTGCGACAGCCTCTCCGGGGAAGGCGAGCGGGTCGCCCGACGGGTGGCACGACTGTTGCCCTTACCGGTTGTCGAGGCGGGCACCAGCCCGATCTCGTCGCAACCATAAGGAGAAGTAAATGTTGAGAAAGACACTAGCCCTTGTCGCCCTCGTCTTCAGCGTGAGCATCGTCTCGGCGCAGTCTGCAGACCAGTCTTCGGAGGCCTCCTCGGTCCGCACCGGCGTGATTCTGGAGCGCGGCGAGGGACAGGTCACTCTCTGGACCGGCGAAGCCCAGGAAGTGGTGACGTTCAACTCCGACACCCTGATGCCGCGGCGCTCGCTCGAGCCGGGCAACCTGATCTGGGCGGAAACCAGTGGCCCGGCGTCCAATGAGGCCCAGCGGATCATCCTCATCGACGAGGAGATCTCGGTGGTGGGCAGGCTCGGTCGCGAGCAGGCGGTCATCGGCGATTCGTGGGAATCTCAGAGCCCCTCACACCTCGTCGTCCTCTCGAAGAGCGGTCAAGAGCTCTTCGTAGTCTCCCCTGAGACCTTCCGCCAGCCGCTCCCCAAGAAGGGTGAGCGGATCGCCGTCATCTATCGCGTCGAGGAGGTCAATCCTCCCAACTACATCGCGACCGGCCTGGTCACATTGCCCGCCGGCCTCGAGCGTTCGCCGGTCAAGGTCTCCTACAGCGCGATCCCCCAGGCGGAGGCCCAGGTCGCCGCCGTTCCTGAGCCGCTCGCTCCTCCCCAGGACGTAGCGATGACGGAGACGGAGTTGGAGACCGAGCCGATGGCCGACCCGCTGCTACCCAGGCGCGAGGCGCTGATCGCCGAGCTCCCTCACACGGCGCGGCAGACGCCTCTGATCATCGGGCTGGGGCTCCTGCTCATGGTCGTAGGTTGGTCCTTCCGGTCGTCTTTCGCTCGCTAGGGGAACCCAGTGAGACCCCCACCTTGCCGTAAGGTGAGGTGGGGCCTTCCATCTCTCTAATCGGATGCGCAACCTCGGCACTTGGATCTTCCTGCTCGGCTGCCTGCTGCTCGCTTCGGTCGTGCCTCAGGTGGTGGATCGTCGACTCGAGCAGAATGCGGCGAGAGCCGTGCTTGTGGCGAGGGGCTCCAGCTCCGCGGCCGCCCATCTCCCGGCGGGCCCTGCGGAGCGAGCGACGCCGGTCAGCCCGGCAAAGGGCGACGTGATCGCCCGCATCGCAGTGCCGGCGGTAGGCGTCGACGTGGTTGCGTTCGAAGGGGTGGATCCAGCCACGCTGGAGCTCGGAGCGGGTCACTTCCCGACGACAGCCATGCCTGGCGAGCCGGGCAACTCGTCGTTCGCCGGACACCGAGACGTGGAATTCCGAGGGCTCGGCCGGATCCAGCCAGGGCAGGATGTCTACGTCGACTCCGGCATCGCCACCTTCGTCTACCGAGTGAGCGACATCCGCATCGTCGAACCCGAGGATGTGCACGTTCTTGGCGACCGGGGCGGCACGGACCTCACACTGGTCACTTGCTATCCCTTCGACTGGGTTGGACCGGCGCCCCGCCGGTTCGTCGTGCACGCTGAGCTCAGGGGTCGCTTCGAGAACCGGGACGGGATCCTCGCCGGTGCCCTGGCGGCCACCGGTCACCCGGGTGGCGCGCCGGGCTCCGACCTGGCGAGAGAGAGCGGACCTACCCCGGAGCCTGTCCCGAGCTCGGGTGGGTAGCCTCGGGCGGCCCACCCTGGCGGCGCTCTCCTTGCGCATTCCGTAGACCTTCCTCCTGTTTGGACAGGCGTGGATGTGGAAGTCGCCGTTGACGGTGGCATGAGAAGTGCGTCCGATGCGCCGATGGCTGTCAAGGAGGATCAAGCGATGTTCGACGTCAAGGCATCCAAGGCAACTCTCTCGCTTCGGGTTCTCATCATCCTGGGCTTCATCGCGTCACCCGCCGTGTTCGCCGAATCGCCCTGGTACGTCGTGGCGAAGTTGGGTCAGGCGAGCGTGGAGGAGGACTTCGGCCCCCGGATCTTGGGCTGGCGGGTCGACGACGAGGACTCATCCGCCGGCGTCGAGGTGGGGTATCGATTCAACCCGAACTTCGGCCTCCAGGCGGGGTATCGGGACCTGGGAACGTACCCTGGGATGGACAGGCCGTGTCCACCGGGCCTGATCTGCCCTGCGACCTTCGGCCCCCAGCTCGTGCCGGTCTTCCCGCGAGAGGCGGAGTTCAGCGGCCTCTCCCTGGTGGCCGTACCCCGTTGGTCGGTGGGTGAGCACACTTCCCTCTACGGGAAGCTGGGCGCGCTCTACTGGGAAAGCGATCTGACGCGGACGCAGGGGAACCCGCAAGAGGAGCCGTCGAGTTCGGAGCTCCTGGCCGGCGTCGGGGCCGAGTACACCTTTGCGAGCGGCCTCGGACTCCTGGTGGAGTACGAGACCTCGGATCTGCTGAGCGCGGTCAGCGTCGGCGCCAGCTGGCGCTTCTAGAAGCGCGTCTTGGGTGGTGGCTAGCCCAGGAGCTCCTGCAGATAGAGCGCTGCAAGCGCCGCCGAGAACGCTGTGAGGAGTCCCCCCGTCAGCCAAGCAGCGAACGGGCGAGTGCCCTGGAGACCGGCGACCGCGATCTTGGCGAGGATCGCTGTCCCGATCGCGCCGAGCACGCCCCAGGCTGCGAGGTCCACGGGAAAGTCGGCTCCGGAGACCAGATCGGCCACGGACAGCACAGCGGCGCTGACGCTTCCGGCACCGGAGATCGCGGTCGCGAGCAGTGTGCCGCTCTGCCCCAGAAAGTGATCCGCGACGCGGACGCCGAAGAGGATGACCACGAACAGCGATCCGAACTTGAGGGCCGGCCCCAATGAGAACGGGTTCTCGAGTTGGAAGCCCTCGTCCTGGGTGGGATCGAGGCGACGGGTCATCACCAGGGACGCGATCAACGCCGCGGCAGCGAGGGTAAGTAGCGGCAGGAGGAGTCGGGCTGCCAGCCGGCTCTCGACTGCCCAGAGAATCAACAGTAGCCGCGGGCCTTGAGTCGCTACCGCGAACACCGCCACGGTGCCGAAGAACCGAGCCTGGCCCGGTTGCTGGCGAGCACGGTGGGCGAGATCCATCGTCACGGCCGTTGTCGAGACGAGCCCGCCGACCAGGGCCGCCACACGCAGCCCCCGCTTCTGTCCCAACCAGCGCACCAGAAAGTAGCCCGCGTAGCCGATCGCCGAGACGAGGATCAGCAGGCCCCAGATCCGTTGCGGATTGAAGGCGCCGAACGGCCCGAAGGCTCGATCCGGCATCACCGGGTAGATGACCAGCACCACGACCAGGAAGCGCAGCGTGGCGTCGAATTCGGCTTCGCTGATCTTCTCCCGCACCACGTAGTGGAGGGGTCGCTTGCTGGCCAGGAAGACAGTCAGCACGATGCCCAGCGCGATCGCCGGGAGCTCGTGAAAGCTCAGCAGAAAGCCGATCCAGAAGACCAGCAAAGCGGCGACCTCGCTGGTCAACCCGGGCTGATCCGGCGAGGACCGGTAGTAGCCGAGGGCCACCAGGGTGGTGAGGCCCAGGAAGGCGACGGCCGTCGCCGCCGGCTCTTGCAAGACGCCGCAGACGCCACCGAGCAACCCGAAGATGGTGAAGGTCCGCACCCCGGCCGCTTTGTGCTCGCCCGGTGGCCTGCCGCGGTAGCGCTCCGCTCCGACCAGGAACCCGAGAGCCAGGGCCTCAGCCAGCACGCGGAACACCTGGAGATCGGTCACGGAAGCCTCACGGCTCGAAGTCTAGCCTGCATTGGCTGACTTGAAGAACCTTTGAAAACATAGTACTTTGTCGCAGACGCATCTCTGTCAGCCCCTGGTGGAATGCTCCCCTTTCCCCTTTCCTCCGTTGAGGATTGCTTTGAAGTCAAATGACCAACGTCAGCCTGCCGCCGACTCACTGCCGGCGCAGGACGAGATCCTGATCGCCCTCCGACGAATCATCCAGGCGATCGACATCCATTCGCGCACTTTGATGCGGGACTTCGGCCTGACCGGGCCGCAGCTCGTCGTCCTCCGCGAGGTCGGTGCGCGAGGAGAGATATCCGGCAGCTCGCTGGCGCGCACGGTTGCCGTGAGCCTGCCCACCCTGACCGGGATCGTGGGCCGTCTCGAGGCCAGGGCCCTGGTCGACAGAAGGCGGGGCACCGAGGACAAGCGACACGTACTGATCTCGATCACCGACCAGGGCCGGGAGGTGCTGGCCGAAGCGCCTTCGCCCCTGCAGGATCGCTTCGGCAAGCGGCTGGCCGGTCTTCCCGCATGGGAGCAGACGCAGATGCTCTCGGTGCTGCAGCGCATCGTGGCGATGATGGAGGTGGGAGGGCTCGACGCAACGGCGCTCCTGGAGAGCGGGAGCGGGCGGGAATCGAGTGGAAGGGAGCCTCAGTGAGTGGGACGGAACCTATGACGATGTCCCGTGGCGCAATGGAAGGCGGAGAGCGGTACCGTCCGCTGACCCTGCGCGCGCTACGCAAGAGCGCCTACTGGGCTCTCATTCCGCCGGACCTTCAAGAGGGTCTCGAGGTGGTCTCTCAGGTTCTGCCCTTCCGCGTCAACGAGTACGTGCTGAGCGATCTGATCGATTGGGACCGGATCCCGGACGATCCGATCTACCAGCTCACCTTTCTGCAGCCGGAGATGCTGGCCAGGGAGGAGTATCAACGAGTCGCAAGGCTGCTGCGGGAGAATGCGGATCGCTCGAAGCTCGACGCCGAGGTCCGCAGGATTCGGCTGGGACTCAATCCGCATCCCGCCGGACAGCTCACCGACAACGTGCCGCACCTCGGGGACCGCGCCTTGCCCGGGCTGCAGCACAAGTACCGCGAGACCGTGCTGTTCTTCCCGGCCGCGGGGCAGGTCTGCCACGCCTACTGCTCCTACTGCTTCCGTTGGGCACAGTTCGTGAATCTGCCCGACATTCAGTTCAAGAGCCGGGACGTCGAAGACCTCGTGGACTATCTGCACGCGCACCCCGAGATCACGGATGTACTGTTCACCGGCGGCGACCCCATGATCATGGGAACCAAGGTGCTGCGGCGCTACGTCGAGCCACTGCTCGACGCCTCCCTGGAGCACGTGCAGACGATTCGGATCGGCACCAAGGCGGTCGCCTACTGGCCGCAGCGGTTCGTCAGCGATGCCGACGCCGACGACCTGCTCCGCCTGTTCGAGGAGGTCGCCGAGAGCGGACGTCACCTGGCTCTGATGGGGCACTACAGCCACCCGGTCGAGCTCGAGCCTGAGATCGCGCGTCAGGCGGTGGCGCGCATTCGCTCGAGCGGAGCCGAGATCCGCATGCAGGCGCCGTTGGTTCGGCGGGTCAACGACCGGGCCCGGGCATGGGCCGACCTGTGGCGCACCGGGGCGCGCCTCGGGATGATCCCGTACTACATGTTCGTCGAGCGGGACACGGGGCCCAGGAACTACTTCGAGGTGCCCTTGGCCCGTGCCTTGGAGATCTTCCGCGCCGCCTACTCCCAGGTGTCCGGCATTGCGCGAACGGTGCGCGGCCCCTCGATGTCCGCTCATCCCGGCAAGGTGAGAGTGTTGGGCACGACTACGATCGGCGAGGACCGCTGCTTCGTCCTCGACTTCATCCAGGGACGAGATCCAGACTGGGTCCGGCGGCCCTTCTTCGCGCGCTACGACCCCTGGGCTCGCTGGTTGGACGAGCTCG
>Ga0214472_10008585_pt1 | contig 10671 bp, 4 predicted proteins | sample RVTome_6_FD_207662 | JGI IMG/M metagenome (GOLD analysis project Ga0214472, IMG submission 207662) | Soil microbial communities from uranium-contaminated site in the Upper Colorado River Basin, Wyoming, United States - RVT140D175 | ecosystem: Environmental > Terrestrial > Soil > Contaminated >...
TCCGCCCCCCCACGCGGGGGGGGGGGGGGGGCCGCGCCCCCCCCCCCCGCCACTCATCTCCTTTCGATCGCCGAGACTAGTCTTGGCGACGCACCTCACACCTCACGAAGGTGTCGATGCCGGGGCCACCGTCGCAGATGTCCCGGCCACGGCCGCCGTTGCAACGGTCGTTGCCGCCGCCACCGAACAACCGGTCGTTGCCGGTCCCACCCTTGAGGAGGTCGTCGCCGGCGCCGCCCCGGAGTCGGTCGTTGCCCCGTCCACCGAGCAGCACGTCGGCCTTACCCTTCCCCCGGAGGATGTCGTTCCCGCCCTTGCCGCAGATGACGTCACGCCCGGGGGTTCCGATGAGCACGTCGTCACCGGGCGTTCCGATCACCTGGTTCCGGCGGTCGCCTGCGAACCCGGGGCAGTTCCTCCAGGTCTTGGTGACCTCGTCGGTGCAGTTCCCGGCCGGAGCGCCCGACGGGTCGCCCGCGGCCCGTTCACACTCGTCCACCCCGGCCGTCGTGGGCAGGCTCGCCGTGATGGTCTGGACCCCCCTCTCCGTCGAGAGGGTGGTCACCTCGGCCCGGGCCTCCCCGCTGGCGTTGGTGGTGGCCGTGACCGTCGACCCACCGGTCCTGAACTCGCCCGGCCCGCTCTCGGTGAACGTGACCACCACGCCCGAGAGCGGGTTCGCCAGGCGGTCCGTCACCTTCGCGGTGACCGCGTGGACCGTCCCCGGCGAGTTGGTCGCCTGCTCGGGCGTGGCGTCGATGTTCCTCGGAGCCGCCAGCCCCTGCCAGGGCTTGGTCCCCGAATCGCTCTGCCCGTCGAGTGACGCCGTCACGGTCTGGGTCCCGGATTGGATCGAGTGCAGGAAGATCTCGGCGTACCCGTTGTCGCCGATCACCACCTGGGTGGTGGTCCCGAGGTCGGTGTGGGTGGCCGCTCCCGAGCTCCCGAAGTGTCCGGGGCCGGTCGAGGTGAAGGTGATGGTGTGGCCCTCCAGGACCTCGCCGCCCGCGGTCTTGGCCGACGCGCACACCTTGTGCGTCGTGTCGACGTCGTTCGCAGTGGCGGCCGCATCCCAGTCGTTGTTCCCGGAGGTGTCGGTGAAGTCGGCAAGGTTGGCGTTGCAGTCGCCGCCCGCACCCTCCGCCTCCATGTCGATCTCGACGTCCGCCGCCACGGCGGGCTCGGGGATCCACCGCTTGGCCGCGGTGTCCTGCACCTCGCCGGCGTCCAGGGCGCCGCCGCAGTCGTCGTCCTCGGTGGTCTGGTCGGTGCAGGCCCTGATCGTGTCGTCACCAGCCGAGGCGGGCGGGCCCGTGTCCGCATACGCTGTGAGCGTCACCTGGCCGCTGGCGTTGGTGATCTGGTCGTTCACGGTCACGGTGTTGCGTCCCGTCACCCGCCAATCGACGTTCACGCCTGCGACCGGATCTCCGAACTGATCGAGGACCGTGGCGGTCGCGGAGTGACTCGTCCCGGTCTGGTTTACGTCGCTCGCCGGCGTGATCTCGATCGAGGTGACCACCGGGGTCTCCCAGGTCTTCGTGACCACGTCGGTCTTGTCGTCGTTCTCGGCCGCACCCACGGCCTCGCCGCAGTTCCCTCCGTCCACTTCCGCGCCGGCGGGGTCGAAGGCGGCGTCGTTGTCCTCGTCGGCCCAGAAGCAGATATCGGCCGAGCCGAGCTGGTTCTCCGAGGCGGTGATGTTCACCGTGCACGTGCCGTTTCCGGTCGTGGTGCACGCGTTGTCGAAGTCGGCGGTGCCCGCCGCCGCCGAGTTGTCCGGGTCGTTGGCGCCGTTCAGGTTCTCGACGTCGATCTTCACCCCCGGGAAGGGCGTGCCCATCGCGGGATCCGCGAGGGTGCACGTGTAGATTTCCGTCGACTTCGGCCCGGTGACGGGGTTCGTTTCGGTATCGTCACCGCTCGCATCGTCGCAATCCAGCCTGGCAGCAGTGACTCCTGAGAACCAGGTCTTCGTCACGACGTCCGTGGTGTCGGGCTCGGCAATCGTACCGGGCGTGTCAGGTCCGCCCTGAGGCTCGTCGACCGATGGGTTGCCCGCATCCGCGCCTTCCGCCGTGTCGATCGGAGCGTCGGCAACGGCGATCCACCCCCGCGTGACATCCGTCCCCGTCGTGGCACTCGTGAACGAAGGGGTTGATGTGCAGCTCGTGGCCGGTGCGGTGATGGTGCACGAAGCGTCTGGCGTACCGGGCGAGTTGCCTCCATCCGGGTCGCCGGGTCCGCTCTCCACTTCGAAGAAGATCGTGAGCGGGCTGGCCGCGTCTGGAGCAGAGCTCAACGTCGCGGTCAGCGTGTGCGTGGTGCCGGTCGCGTTGTCGTCCGTCTCCGGCGTTACCTGCAGCGTGCGCGTACCGTGGGTGGCCAAGGCCAACCCGGCGAAGGGAACGACCAGGGCGAAGATCGTCGCCAGTGCCGTCACCAGCACCAGCGATCGCCGGGTCGTCCCCCTAGACGTTCGAGTTCGGTCTACGTCCATCGTGCCTCCTTCCGGCGCTTCCCTTGAGAATGGAAGCTCGGTCCTGGGCTGGCGGGGATCCCCGCCCGCCCAACTTCGGGACGCAACGATACGAGCAGACATCAGGGATCTCCGTCGCCGACGCCCCCGGCCTGCTTGGGTTGTCCAGGATCCCCATCCCCTTCGCAGGTCCCGAACCCGAATCCGTACCTCGGCCCCGTACCCATTCGATCCGACAGGCAAACCGGGCGTCGAGAGGGACCTCAGTATCTGGTGTTCCGTACTAGAGACAACGACCGGGCCGAGGGAAGGTTGTACCGGCCCCCGGGCCGGCAGGCGGGACGAGCGGGGGGGCCCCGCACCCGCGGGGCCGCTCCCGTTGCCATGCAAGGGGTTCCACTAGCCCTCGCATCTCTTGATGGTGTCGGTGCCCGGACCGCCCCGGCACGTGTCCGTTCCGCGCCCACCACGGAGCTCGTCGTTCCCTCCCCCGCCGAACAGCGAATCGTTCCCACCGCCGCCCCGCAGCGAATCGTTCCCCCCGCCGCCCCGCAGCGAATCGTTCCCCCCGCCGCCCCGCAGGCGGTCCTTCCCCTTGCCGCCTCGGGCGGTGTCGCTGCCGGCGCCGCCATTCACGACGTCGTTCCCGCGTCCGCCCCTCATGGTGTCGTTCCCGCCTCTGCCGAAGATCTGGTCAACGCCGCCACCACCGACGAGGAGATCGCCGAGAGCTCCTCCGGACAGGTTGTCGGACTGGCGCGATCCCACGAGGGTCTCCACGGCCGTGAGGGTGTCGCTGCCCTCGCCCGTGGCCGTGCCGGTCGCCAAGCTGGCGGTGATGCCCGAAGCAGAGGTGGCGTAGCTGGCGGTGTCGGTTCCGGTGCCCCCGTCCACGGTGTCGTTGCCCAGCCCACCGACCAGGACGTCGTTGCCGTCCGCCCCGAGGAGGACGTCATCCCCGGCCCCGCCGGTCAGCCGGTTGGCCAGCGCGTCTCCGGTCAGGCTGTCGTTCCCGGCCCCGCCGACCAGGTTCTCGAACCCGGACAGGGTGTCCGTGCCGGCGCCGCCGGTGACCTGGGCCCCGATGATCGCCAGATTCACCGCTACGGTCGACGTCGCGCTCGAGTAGTCCGCGGTGTCCGTGCCGAGGCTTCCGGTGAGCGTGTCGTTGCCCAGCCCCCCGGTGACGATGTCGTTGCCGTTTCCGCCGTTCAGGACGTTGTCGCCGGCGGACCCGGTGAGCTTGTCGTCGAAGGCCGAGCCGGTCGCGTTTTCGATCGTGGCAAGCGTATCGATCCCCGCCCCCACCGTGTTCTGAGCGGTGGCGAGCGACAGGTCGACGATGACGCCGGGGGCGGCCCCCGCGTAGCTCGCAGTGTCCGTGCCGTCGCCGCCCGTCACCGTGTCGCTCCCCTGGCCGCCCTCCAAGGTGTCGTTTCCGGCGCCCCCGTTCAGAAGGTTGGTGCCGGCATCGCCGGTCAGGGTGTCACCGCCGGTGCCACCCGTTAGGTTCTCGAAGCCCGTGAGGGTGTCGGTACCGGCTCCGCCCGACACGCTCCCCGTCAGGAGGCTGGCGGTGACGGCCGTGGTGGCCGCCGAGTAGTCGGCCGTGTCGGTTCCGCCGCCCACGCCGCCGTTCAGGATGTCGTTGCCGGCGGCTCCGGCGATCACGTTGCTGGCCATATCGCCCGTCAGCGTGTCGTTTCCTGAGCCGCCGGTGATGTTCTCGAACGCGGTGAGGGTGTCCTGCCCGCCCCCTCCCGAGGTCTGGGGCGGCGTGGGATCGGAGAGGTCCACGGTCACGGCAGCGGTGACCCCCGTGTAGCTAACCGTGTCGGCACCGGTACCGCCGTTCAGGTTGTCGTTCGCAGTTGAGCCGGTCCCGCCGTTGATCACGTTGTCGGCGGAGCTCCCCGTGATCGTATCGGCGGCCGTGCCGCCCGTAACGTTCTCCACGGTGAGTGTCACGTTGTCGGCCTCAGCCGCCTGCCCGTCATTGGCAGTTCCTTCGATGGTGATGGTCAGGGCGACAGTCCGCGCCGAGTAATCGGCGGTGTCCGTGCCGGCGTCGCCGTTGAGCGTGTCTCCGCCGTTGGTCGCGGTCCCTTGATTGAAGGTGTCGTTGCCGTTTCCGCCATTCTCGGTGTCGGTCCCGGCCCCCCCGTTCAGGGTGTCGTTATCGTCCCCTCCGCTCAGGGTGTCGCCCACGCTTCCGCCGGTGAGCGTGTCATTGCCGACGTCCCCGTTGAGCGTGAGGGCCGAGGCGAACACCGCTCCGCAGCACGCACCGCCCGCACCAGTGACTACATCGTCGGCTGCGCCAGCGTTCACCGTGAAGGTATCGACGGCGGTGAAGGGCGAGTCGATGTCGGAGTCGGCGTCACCGTCGAGGTTGATTCCGCCCGCACCCAACGTGATGTTGTCCACCGTCGTCCTGCCGATGATGACGAGATCCTCTCCGGTCCCGCCTCCCAGGTCGACGGTGAACTCGATGTCGGCGGGGAACGCTCCGCCGCTGCCGGCCTCGCTGATCGTGAGGTCCTGGTTGTTGTCGGCGTCTCCGGTCACCGTGATGGTGTCGGTATCGTTGGTGACCCCTGTGTCGGCGTCGACCCCGGCGCCGCATCCCGTCGTGGGCGCGCCGTTCACCAGGATCTTGTCGTTTCCGGTTCCGCCCACGGACAGCGTGACTGATTCGTTCACAGCGTCCACAGTGACGGCCACGGTGTCCGATGGGGCGTCGTACGTGCAGGCGACCACAGCGAGAGCTGGCGGTGCCGCCACGAACAAGAACAGGAGCAGCAAGGCGCTGCTCAGCAGGATGGAAGAACCGATCCGCTTCATCTGCCAACCCCCTCGAGGCCGCCAGCGAGTGCCGGCGCCAACTCTAGGCAAACCGTTCCGGGGAACGCAAAACGGCTCGCAGCAAGAGACGCTCGGGCCGGGCTGTAGGTTCCACCCCTGCCCCGGCTCGTCGTTACCGAGCCTTTGCCTGGGGGGTCAGCCTCAGCCCCCGATCCGGCTGGGGCAGACCGAGCGGTTTTCGACGAAGAGAAGTGAGCCGGCCCCTCAGTGGGGCCGGCTCTCTTCCGCCTACGATCTGCGAGACCCTACGTAATCTCACACCTCGCGAGGGTATCGGTTCCCGGACCGCCCTTGCACGTGTCCGTGTCCGGACCGCCATTCAGGCTGTCATTGCCCGCGCCGCCCTTTAGGGTGTCTCTGCCGTCGCCGCCCTTCAGGGTGTCGTTGTCGGCCCCGCCGATAAGGGTGTCCCTGCCCGCTCCGCCGATGACGGTGTCGGCGCCCGCACCGCCGCGGAGGGTGTCGTTGCCGTCCACGCCCTTCACCGAGTCGTTGCCCCCCCCGCCGGACATGGCATTGGGGCCAGTCGCGCCGGTGAGGTTGTCGGTAAAGGCCGACCCACCCACGTTCTCGACCCCGGAGAGGGTGTCGGTGCCTTGGCCGGTGGCTGTTCCGGTGGAGAGGTTCACGGTCACACCGGCGGTTGCCGCCGAGAAGTCGGCCTTGTCTGTGCCGTTCCCGCCGGTGAGCGTGTCGTTGCCGTCGCCGCCAGCCAGGATGTCGTTGCCATCCGCGCCGTCGAGCACGTTGTTGCCGGTGGAGCCTTTCAGGGTGTCGGCGCCGCTCCCGCCTGTAGCGTTCTCCGTGTTGGTGATGGTGTCGGTGCCGGCTCCAACGGTGTTCTGCGCCACCGTCACGGACAGGTCGACCGTCACCGCAGCGGTCGTGCCCGCGTAGCTGGCCGTGTCGGTGTTGTTGCCTCCGTTGATCGTGTCGTTGCCGTTGCCCCCGATCAGCGTGTCGTCGCCGTCATCGCCGTTGAGCGTGTCGTCGCCGTCGCTCGCGGTGATCGTATCGTTGCCGGCCCCGCCGGAGATGCTGTTGGCGGAAGTGGTTCCGGTGAGGCTGTCGTTGCCCGATCCGCCGGTGAGGTTCTCGAAGTTGCTGATCGTGTCGCTGCCGGCCCCACCAGTGACCTGGGCGGTGGTGGTTGCCAGGTTCACGGTCACAGCGAGCGTCACACCAGCGTAGGTGAGGGTATCCGTGCCCGTTCCACCGTTCATGGTGTCGTTGCCGGTATCGGTACCACCGTTGATCGTGTCGTTGCCGTTTCCGCCGGTCAGCGTGTCTGCGTCCGCGTCGCCGTTGAGCGTGAGCGCCGACGCGAATGTTGCGCCGACACTCGCGCTACCGGCCCCGCTAACCGTGTCGGCGCCTGCTCCCGAATTCACCGTGAAGTTCTCGATACCAGCAATCGTCACATCAGAGGTGACATCGCCATCGATGGTGAGCCCGGAGGCCCCGAAGGTGATCGTGTCGGCGCCAGAGGCTCCCGTGATAACGAGCGAGTCGCCCGTTCCCGTCGAGAGATCGATGTCGAACGCCATGCCGTTCGGGAAGGCCCCTCCAGCGCCGCTCTGGTTGATCGTGGCGCTCTCGTTCCCCGTCGTCCCATCCACGTCGATCGTGCTGATGCTGGTCGTAGTCTCGTCAGCCCCCAAGCTGCACGGCGGGTTCATCGTTGTCGCGCCGTTGACCAGGATATTGCCACCCGATCCCACGGCGACGGTCACCGTGTCGCCGGCCGCCAGGTCGAGGTTCAACTGCGTCCCACCCGTCACCGAGCATGTCACCACTGCCACCGCAGGAGGCGCCAGGGCGACATAGAACGCCAGGACTGACAGCGAGAACAAGAGTGCGGAGGCCAGCTTCCGCATCGCGCGACGATCCCGCCGGTGCCAGCTCGCCACAGAGGATCCCCTCATACCTTCCCCCTTCCTCGATGTCCGAGCAACCGCCGTCTGCTCGGCCGCAACCCTATGCGTTCGACCCGCCGAAGACAAACTCCTATCGGCCTACGACGGTCAGCCGACAAAACGCGCCCAGGTCACATGTCAGAACTCCGCCTGGGCCACCCGCGAAGGGCGCGGTCACCGGTGAAAGGGACCGGCCCCACGGAGGGGCCGGTCCCTGACTGTCGGTGAGGTTGTCGGGGGCTACTTCTAGCAGCTCCTCGCCTTCTCGATGGACCGGCAGGTGTCCCTGCCCGGCCCACCGTTACCGAAGTCCTTACCCTTGCCGCCGTTCAGGCGGTCCTTACCGCCTCCACCGAACAGCCTGTCGTTGCCACCCGCGCCGTTCAGCCTGTCGGCTCCGCCGCCGCCCCTGAGGACGTTGCGGCCGTTGTTGCCCGTCAGGCGGTCCCCGAACAGCGTGCCGACGGCGTTCTCGATCCCGACAAGGGTGTCCGTGCCCTCGGTGATCCCGGCACCCACGCCGGTCTTGAGGTTGACCACCACGCCGGAGGCTGAGCCCGAGTAGTCGACGGTGTCCTTGCCGGCACCACCGTCAAGCGTGTCGTCGTCCCCCCGGCCGGTGAGCCGGTCGTTGCCGTCGCCACCCGTCAGGGTGTTCTCGTCGTTGGACCCGGTCAACGAGTCGTTCCCCGCACCGCCGGTGGCGTTCTCGAAGTTGGCGACCGTGTCGCCCTCTGCGTCGCCGCCCGAAGCGGTCTGGGTGCTGATGTTGACCGTGACCCCGGCGGTGTCGGCCGAGTAGTCGACGGTGTCGCTGCCGGCCGCCCCGTCCAGAGCGTCGGCCCCGGCATTGCCGGCGATGGTGTTGGCTCGGCCGTCACCCGTGATGGTGTCGGCACCAGCGCCACCCCAGACGTTCTCGGTCCGAACGTCGTCGTTCTCTCCGGTCTCACCGTCGTTGACCCCGACTCCCACGGTCACCGTCACGGCGTTGGTCCGACCGCTGTAGTCGACGGTGTCGCTACCGGCGTCATCGTCCGCCGTCGTGGCGGGGTCGTCGAGACCGATGACGTCGGAGCCGCTGGAGGCTGTGCCTTCGTTGTAAGTGTCGTTGCCGGCGCCGCCGGTCAGCATGTCGTTGCCGAGCCCGCCGGTGATCATGTCATCGCCGGCACCGCCAGTGATGACGTTGACCCCGCCGTCACCGGTGAGGGTGTCGGCTTGCCCCGATCCGGCGATGTTCTCGAAGTCCGCGGCCACCTTGTCGCCCTCGGCATCGCCTCCGGAAACGGTGGGCTGCACTCCGACTGTGGTTGCATCCGAGTCGGTCGAGAGGTCGACGATCACTGCACCGGCCGAGGAATCGTAGCTGAGCGTGTCGCTGCCGGCAGCGCCCGACAGGGTGTCGGCGCCCGGACCGCCCTCGAGCGTGTTAGGTCCCCCGTCGCCGGTCAGCGTGTCTGCACCGCTGCCGCCAATGACGACCTCCACGGTGGCCGTGACGTCGTCGTTCTCGTCGGTCTCGCCGTCGTTGGCGGCGGCCCCCACGGTCACGGTGACCGCGTTGGTCCGGCCGCTGTAGTCGACGGTGTCGCTTCCGCCGCCACCTGTCAGCGTGTCGCCGCCGTTGTCGCCGGTGCCCTGGTCGAACATGTCGTCTCCGGTCCCGCCGAACTCGATGTCGTCGCCGCTGTCGCCGCTGAGGACGTCGTCACCGGCCTCGCCGCCAACCTCACCGATGGTGTCGTTGCCGGGGCCGCCCGAGATGACGTCGTCGCCCTCCTCGCCCTCGACAACGAGGTCGTCACCGGGGCCACCCATCACGGTGTCGTTGCCGCAGTCGCCGAAGATGCTGTCGGCGCCGCTGCCGCCGTCGATGGTGTCGTCATCTGGGGAGGTACACGCCGGCTGGCCCTCAAGGAAGTCGTCGCCGTCGCCGCCGCTGATGGTGTCGTTGTCAGGTCCGCCGCTGATGGAGTCGGCGCCGCTGCCGCCCGTCAACGTGTCGTTGCCGGCGCCACCGTCAACGTCAAGAGCCACCGTGAAGACCGAGCCGGTCCCGAGACCGCCGGCACCACTGATGGTGTCGTCACCGGCGTTGCCTTCGGCCTTGAAGCTCAGCGCGCCCGTAGTAGTGACGTCCTGGGTGGCGTCACCGTTCAGGTTGATCCCGGTGCTCCCGAACCGGACGTTGTCGGCACCGGCGCTCCCCACGATGTCTAGAGTGTCACCACCGCCGCCAAGAGCCACCGGAATGGAAGGTCCGGTACCTGCGCTGCCAACGAAGCCGCCGTTCGCCAGGTCAAGCTGGACCGTCTGGGCAGCCCCGTCGCCAACGATGGAGATTTGCACGATGTTGCTGACGCTCGCTCCGTTACAGGGTACGGCCAGGACTGCGTAGGCGGCCGCGCCTGCCAGCCCGTCCGGATCAACTTGCAGGAGGCCTGAGGCATCCCGCCCCAGCGCATAGGTCTCGGCCCCGGTCGACGTCAACGTTATCCCATTGCCGCCGATAACGGGCCCGAACGTGCATGCAACGGGCGATGCGAACGCCGGGACCGCCGTGAGTACGAGCCACGCTCCCAGCGTGACCGCCGTTACCAGGCCGCCGAGCGCTCGCGCTCCTCGGCGTCCCCTATCTCGAGAGTGTCTCACTCCCAATGCCTTCTCCCTTCTGTCCGGACTTCCGTTCCCAAAACGGAGGGCGTCCTGCTCGCGGGGACGAGCGCCTGCCCTCAAGACGTGCCAAAGCGAGAGGGTCCACTCCGGGAAGGATTCCAGTCGCGGATCCGCATCCCCTGCTTGGCTTCCCCAGGGTCCTCCAGCCCCCTTCGCAGGTCGCGGCGCGGACTTTATAGCCTCGACCGCGACCAGTCAATCCGAGGGAACCCCCTGATCGAAGGGGAATCCCGTGCCAGTCGTTTCCATAGGGAGATAACGACCCAATTGACCCAAGGTTGCGCCGCCGGGTGGCCAGGAGAGCCGGTTCTAGGCCGCGGACTCCTGGAGCGAGACCTGCGCTTTGTACAGGCTCGTCCCGTCCCCCCAGAAATCGACGATGAAAGCGAATGTGCCTTCGTGAAGGGCGGGGTCGTCGTCGGGGTCGGGCGTCGTGATCAGGTGGTAGGTCCCCGTATATTCGTAGCGGTACCCGCCGTCTTCGAACACGCCCACCGACACGAGCTGGCCCCCCGCCTCGTACTCGTAGTACCGGCCGTCCTCGTACACGTACAGGAGGAAACCGCCGGTGCCGACCGTGCCCTGGGCGCTGCCGAAGAGACCAACCTTGACCCTCCAGGCCCCTCCGGCGCCCGAGGCGTCGGGCGCGGCGCCCTCGGCGGTCTGCTGGAAGGTCACGCTCTTCCCGGCCTCCCCGTACACCTTCTCTGACACCAGCTTCATCGGCCCGCA